>Ga0065721_10009352_pt1 | contig 16799 bp, 13 predicted proteins | sample Mesricmetagenome_FD_59108 | JGI IMG/M metagenome (GOLD analysis project Ga0065721, IMG submission 59108) | Mesophilic microbial community from rice straw/compost enrichment Sample: eDNA_1 v2 (version 2) | ecosystem: Engineered > Solid waste > Grass > Composting > Bioreactor | place: USA: Davis... | reverse complement strand
CTATATCAATACCCACGGAACCTCTACACCACTAGGTGATATTGCCGAGGTAAAAGCAATCCTGAATGTTTTCGGTGATCATGCTTATAAGTTGAATATCAGTGCTACCAAGAGCATGACAGGGCATTGCCTGGGTGCTGCGGGTGTGATAGAAGCAATCGCCTGTATCAAATCGGTAGCCGATGACATTGTACCCCCGACAATCAATCACTTCACCGATGATCCGGACCTGGATCCCAAACTGAATTTTACGTTCAACAAGGCACAGCAACGTCCTGTGAACGCCGCGTTGAGCAACACTTTCGGTTTTGGAGGTCACAATGCCTGTGTCATCGTGAAGAAATACCAGGCATGATGATTTAAATCAGGCAGGGTTTGATCAAGAAATTTAAAGGGGCTATTCAACTCTTGGAGTTTTTTTCGTAGATTGAAAGCTGTGGATTTTATTACTAATCTTTTCAGAAAACACGCTGGCTCGTCGTTTAAAAAAGAGTTAACCAATATTCTAGGGTTCAGTCCAAAAAATCTATCGCTTTACAAAACTGCCCTGACCCACCGATCAGTGCGTGAAGGAGCAGATGAAAACAATGAACGCCTTGAATACCTGGGCGATGCTGTGTTAAGTGCCCTCGTGGCTGATTACCTCTTTAAACGCTATCCTTACAAAGAAGAAGGTTTCCTGACCGAAATGCGGAGCAAAATGGTTAACCGGCAACAGTTAAACGATATTGCCGTGCGTATGGGGCTGAAGAAAATCACCCTTTATAACAAAATGGACAGCTCGCTGAAGGTGAGCCAGATCTTTGGTAATACGCTCGAAGCAATGGTTGGTGCCGTGTATCTCGATCTGGGGTATAAAAAAACAGCCAAATGGGTGCAGGAATATATCTTACTGCCACACATGTTTATGGATGACCTCGAAAACCTGGAGATCAACCATAAGAATAAACTCTATGGATGGGCAAATAAAAACGGGAAAGTACTGGAGTTTGAAACCGTGAATGAGACACTGGAAAACGGTCGCCGCCTGTTTACCATCGCGGCAGTCATCGATGGGAAAACCATTGCCCAGGGTAAAGCTTTCAATAAAAAAGACGCTTCTCAAATTGCCGCCCAGGCTGCAGTGGAAAAGCTGGGTATCATCAACGCCGATACACAGGTTCCTGAAGGCGCTGCTGATAAAATCAGTTAATCCTTTACATCTATTCTTCTCCTTCCATCGTGATGCTCATACATAACTCGATCAGCACACCATGCAGGTCTCTTGGATGAAGAAAGCATACCAGTTTATTATCAGCGCCTCTTTTTGGAGAAGTGTTGAGTAAAGTAAATCCTTCGTTTTTTAACCGCTCCATCTCCGCATAAATATCTTCTACTTCAAAGGCAATATGGTGAATGCCTTCACCTTTTTTATCAATGAATTTTTGAATCACACCGTCTTCAGTCATGCTCTCAAGCAATTCGATTTTTGTTTCACCTGTTTTGAAAAACGCTGTATTGACTTTTTCACTTTCTACCTTTTCAGTCTTATAACATTTGCTGTTTAATAATCGCTCATAGACGGGAATGGCTGCAGATAAATTTTTTACTGCGATACCAATATGTTCAACCTGTCGCATATGAATTCTATCAATTGTGATGCGGTAAGTTAAGTAAAATGCAGAATTCGTATCAAACCGGACCAGGGAATCCTTCAAACCTTTTAAACTAAATTTGTGTTTTGCAAACAAGCATGCTCAAACTGCCGGTATACCTTGATTACAATGCAACGACACCCTGCGATCCGCAGGTGGTGGAAGCCATGTTGCCTTTTTTCAGCGAAAACTTTGGGAATGCCGCCAGTCGCAGCCATCAATATGGCTGGGTTGCTGAGGAAGCAGTGGAAACTGCCCGCGAAGAAATAGCAGCACTCGTAAATGCCGGTCCCAAAGAGATCATTTTTACATCAGGGGCTACCGAAGGAGTGAACCTGGCNCTTAAGGGAGTTATGGAAGCATACCGNTCGAAAGGCCGCCATATCATTACAACGCTTNTAGAACACAAGGCCGTATTGGATACCTGTGAGTACCTGGAAAAAAAGGGAGCAGAAATTACCCGCTTACCTGTTAATGCCATTGGACAAACAGATCTTGCCGAACTTGAATCGGCCATTCGCCCGGATACCGTGTTGATAGCAATTATGTATGCAAACAATGAAACCGGTACCATCATGCCGGTTAAAGAAATCGGGGCGATTGCAAAAAAACACAATGTGCTGTTCTTTAGTGATGCCACACAGGCAGTCGGTAAAATCCCCGTGGACGTGATACATGATGATATTGACATCGCTACGTTTTCCTCGCATAAACTTTACGGTCCGAAAGGAGTGGGTGCATTATATGTAAGAAGGAGAAACCCGCGTGTAACGCTGGCTGCACAAATACACGGCGGTGGTCATGAAAGAGGCATGCGGAGCGGGACACTCAATGTACCAGGCATTGTGGGATTTGGAAAAGCCTGTGCCATTGCACGCGAAAGAATGAATGAAGATGCTGCCAGACTGCAGGTGCTGCGCGACCGTTTGGAGTCTGCCATCTTAGATCTTGGTGAAACCATGGTAAATGGTGACCCGCAAAACCGGCTGCCACATGTAACCAATACTTCTTTTCGCTATGTGGAGGGAGAAGCCCTGATACTTGGTTTTAATAAAAAACTCGCTGTATCATCCGGATCGGCCTGTACATCCGCCTCATTGGAACCATCTCATGTTTTAAAAGCAATGGGGTTGCCGGATGATATGGCTCATAGTTCCATTCGTTTTAGCCTGGGACGGTTCACTACTGATGAGGAAATAACCTTTGCTGTTGAACAGGTTAGAGAAGTCACGGAAAAACTGAGGGAAATGAGTCCCCGCTGGAAGATGAAGATGTAGTTAAAAGAATACTTTAGAGGGGCGCTTCAACGTTTAGGGAAAGGTTAATTGAACCAAAATATCGCCTGAGTGTTTTAATTTTGAACATTATTGTCAATCTTGAATAATATGAATATTGCAGCAGAAAACGGGATCATGGTAAGCGAAAAAGCACGCGTGCGTATCAAGGAACTGATGGCCGAAGCCGGCCACGGGGATGATCCATCCTATTTTCTGAGGGTGAGTGTGGTAGGTGGAGGTTGCTCCGGCCTGAGTTACAAGATGGATTTTGATAATGTACAAAAACCAATGGACCAGGTGTTTGAGCATAATGACGTAAAGGTGGTGACAGATTTAAAAAGCCTGCTTTACCTGGTCAATACTACATTAGACTTTTCAGACGGACTGAATGGCAAAGGGTTTGTCTTTAATAATCCAAACGCCAGCCGGACTTGTGGGTGTGGAGAGAGCTTTGCAGTGTAGTTGGGGAACGGGGAGTGGGATGTTTACTGTTTTCCGGTTCACCTTTATAATTCAAGACTTCAAACTATCCAGACAGAATTATACAAGCTATCTTACCAAAAGCAAAAGATAATTAGCGGCTAAAGATTTTCTTTAGCCGCTTTTATTTGGTATACCCGGTAAATTATATAATCTCAGCCGCCGGCTTAACGGCTTTAGGTGCTTTGGGTGGTTTGAGCTTTTGTGCAGCCGGCGCTGTTGGTGCATCGGGAGCAGCCGGAGCAGGAGGTGCTCCGGGTGAAGCAGGTGAAACCATTTTATTCTTTGCTGAAACCTTCGATGGTGCATCAGGTGCTGAAGGCGGACTAACCGGTGCAACGGGTGCCGGTTTTGGCGGTGGGGGTGGCGCGTCTTGGGAATAGACGGCAATGGCAATTACCAGTCCTGCGAGACTCAACAATGTTCTTCTCATAAAAAAGATTTTGGTTAAGACGCTGACCGGCAGGTTTTCCATAAACCATCTGTGGCAACGGTGGTATAAGATGACCGTTGGTGTTTTTACCTTATTTTGCAAACTTATGTGGCCCATATGCAAAAAAGAACTCCGTCAGTTTTTCAGCAGCCTTACCGGCTATATTGCAATCATTGTCTTCCTGCTGGCTAACGGGCTGATGCTTTTTGTTTTTAAAGACAATATCCTGGACTTTGGCTATGCCACCCTGGATCGTTTCTTTCAGCTGGCTCCGTGGATATTACTACTGCTGATTCCTGCCATTACCATGCGGAGCCTGGCTGATGAATTTAAGACCGGGACGTTTGAGATCCTCCAAACACGTCCGCTTACCCGCTGGCAAATAACCGTCGGTAAATACCTGGGAAGCCTGATAGTCGTTTTGATTGCATTGATTCCAACTATTGTTTATTTCTTCTCCATACAATCTTTATCTACAGGAGAGGGTATTGATACGGGAGCCACCATAGGTGCCTATATCGGTTTGTTTTTTCTTGCGGCGGTGTTTACTGCCATCGGTATCTGTGCCAGCAGTTTTACCAATAATGCCGTCATTGCTTTTATCAGCAGCCTGATCGGATGCGTGCTGTTGTATTATGGTTTTAGTGCAATCAGTCAATTACCCTTTCTCGAGGGCAGTGGTGATTATTATATTGAAATGCTGGGCATCGATTTTCATTATAGCAGCATCAGTCGCGGTGTGATAGATTCAAGGGATATCATTTATTTCCTGAGTATAATTTTTTTATTGCTGACACTTACCAACAGAAATTTATTAAAGCGGTAAAATGAAGGGTTCATTCAACAGGCTTTTATCTTCCAAATGGGGCTGGCTGGGTTTGTTGGCAGTTTTGCTGCTGGTGAATATTCTCGCCAGCGTGTTATACCTGCGCTTAGACCTGACCAAAGAAAAACGATACACACTCAGTAAGGCAACACGCAACCTGCTTACCAGTCTGGATGATGACATGCAGGTTGACGTATTCTTAAAAGGTGAGTTTCCATCCGGATTCAGGAAACTGGCCAATAGTACCGCTGAGTTCCTGCAATTGCTGAAAGACCGCAATGGGTCCAAATTGCATTATCGATTTGTATCGCCTGAAGAAAAAATGCCCGGCACGGAAGCTTTGTATGCAGATACGCTGATATCAATGGGTGCTGTGCCTATCAACCTGACCGTTCAGAAAAAAGCGGGTGAAAGTACCAATATCATCTTTCCCGTGGCTGTGGCGCGTTACAAGGGAAAGGAAATGCTGATCAATCTTTACCCGGGTGCAAGCAGGGAAATTACGCAGAATGAAATCAACAGTGCCGAAGCGTTGATGGAGTACCAGTTTGCCAAAGCCATTGATAAGCTCACCAACGATTCGAAACCCGGAATTGCATATAGTACCGGAAACGGAGAGCCGACGGACAGCAGGCCTTATGATATCATGCAAACCCTCGGTCGCGAGTACCAGTTTGGCACAATTGATTTGAATCGCGAAGGACAGATTCCGAAGGAAGTGGATGTGCTGATGATTGTAAAGCCACAACAGGGTTTTTCAGAATCCGCGAAATTCAAGATTGACCAGTTTGTCATGAATGGAGGACGGCTGCTTTGCTTTATCGATAATCTCATTGCAGAACAAGACAGCCTGGCATTCAAATCCGAGACCATTGCCTATGATCGTAATCTCAACCTGACTGATCTTTTTTTCAGGTATGGCATACGTATCAACACGGACCTGGTGATGGATCTGCAATGTGATATCATTCCTTTTGTGGTGGGCGGTACCGCCGAGAATCCGCAATACGAATTCTTACGCTGGAATTACTACCCGCTGTTTGCAGCGGCACCCGGGCAACCCATCAGCAAGAACCTGGGTTATGTGGCCGGACGATTTGTGAATTCCATTGATACAATCAAGGTCGATCGCGTTCAGAAAATTCCTTTGCTGGTATCATCCCCCAATTCAAGGATTATCAGCACACCGGCATTGATAAGTCTGAATGAAAACAAGAACGAACCCCAACATGAGCAGTTTCAAAAGAACGCCATACCGGTAGCCATGCTGCTCGAGGGAGAGTTTACATCGCTTTATAAAAACCGGGCAACCCGTGCGCAACTCGACAGCCTGCAACAACAGAGCGGACAATTCATGGTAAATTCATCACTCAATAAAATGATCATTGTAGCCGATGGTGATATGGTGTTGAATGATTATGTCAGGGAAGAAGGACAGCCTGTACCTCTGCCCATGGGTTGGAACAAATATACCTATACCGAGTACCAGCGGCAGACTGACTATGGACGATTATTCATCCCGGTGGCTAACCGGGAATTCCTGCTCAATTGTGTTGAATACCTGGTGAACGACCCGGCGATTATTGAGACNCGNAANAAGGATATTGTCTTAAGATTGCTGGANGCGAAGAAAGTACGCGAAAAAAAATCCATGTGGCAGTTTATCAATTTGGGACTGCCCATCATTTTGGTAATCCTCGCCGGGCTTGCCTACCAGCAGATACGGAAAAATAAATTTGCCTGAGGCAAAACGAACACATTGTTACTGCCGGTTACCAGTCGGGCGTAACATAAAATTGTGCTGATTTTCCCTAAAGGGCGGGTCTGCCTTTTCTCCACTAACTTTGCTCCCTATTTGAAGATATTATGACAGCAGATCAGATCACGTACCTCGTATTCGGAATTGTATTGGTTTTGGCCATAGTGATTGACCTGGGAGTCTTTACAAAAAAAAATGCCACCATTTCGCTGAAGGACGCGTTATGGACCAGCATTTTCTGGATTGCGCTGGGACTTGCCTTTGGAATCTTTGTCTGGTTTGAACAGGGACAGGAATCGGCCATTGAGTACATCAGCGCCTACCTGATGGAAAAAAGCCTGAGTATCGACAACATTTTTGTCTTTATCCTGATCTTTTCATCCTTTGGTATAAAAGAGAAGTATTATGGCCGCGCGCTTTTTCTTGGCGTGCTGATGGCCATTATTTTCCGTATCATATTTATCACGGTAGGTGTTGCGCTGGTTGACAAATTCCATTGGATTCTTTATGTATTTGGTGTCTTTCTCGTTTATACAGGTATCAAAATGTTTACTGCCACACATGAAGAAGAATTTGATCCGCATAAGAGTAAGGTTTATAAATTCATGAAGAAATTTCTGCCACTGGCACCTCATGATGGTGGCGGGCATTATATTATCCGGGAAAATGGTCGTCCTGTCTACACAACATTATTCGTAGTGGTTGTAATGCTTGCCGCCATTGATGTGGTGTTTGCGGTGGACTCTATCCCGGCGGTGATGGGTATCTCGCGTGATAAGCTGATCATCTATACTTCAAATATTTTCGCGGTGCTGGGTTTGCGTTCCCTGTTTTTCCTCTTAAGAGGCGCGGTCAACAAGTTTGATTTCCTTCAGCAGGGGATATCCATCGTACTCGTGTTTATTGGATTGAAAATGCTGGCTGAGAAATGGATCAATTCCGTGATGGATAAAACATCCCAGGTGTTTTTATCCCTTGGCGTTATCGTGGTATGTATTGCCGGCTCCATTTTCTATTCGATCTTCGTTGATAAAAAAGGTCTGCCCCCTGAAGAGGGAGCCGATGAAAAATCGATATATTGATTATCGTTGATCTATACACTCAAAGATATCGCTGCCATACTCGGTGTGTCCACGGCAGATGTGGATGAACGCCCCGTGGAGCGCCTGCTGCCCGACAGCCGTAAACTGTATGACGCGCCGGCCTGCCTGTTTTTTGCCTTAAAAGGCCCCCGACGCGATGGTCACCTGTTTATTCCTGAACTATACGAAAAGGGCGTTCGCAGTTTTGTGATCAGTCATGATGTAGACAAAGCGAGTTATCCCGAAGCAAAATTTATCCGGGTAGATGATACACTCCCTGCACTTCAGGCTCTCGCCATTCATCATCGCAACAAGTTCAATATTCCTGTCATCGGTATTACGGGCAGCAACGGTAAGACCATCACCAAGGAATGGTTATATCAGCTTCTTCAAAACGATTACCAGATTGTTCGCAGCCCGCGTAGCTATAACTCACAGATTGGAGTACCTCTCAGCATCTGGCAAATGGATACGCATCACAACCTGGCCATATTTGAAGCAGGGATCTCTCAAAGCGGCGAGATGGACAACCTGGCTAAAATGCTGAGACCGGAGATTGGCATTTTAACCAATATCGGAGAAGCGCATAATGAAGGCTTTTCAGGTATGGATGAAAAGCTGATGGAAAAGCTTAAACTATTTACTCATTGCCGTTTTATCATTGCAAGAGGTAAAGATGTTGAGTCGAAAAAAGAATTGATCCGGTCCTTCCCGTCGCAGCCTGCATTACTCACCTGGGGTTTTGAAGACGGGAATGATTTGCTGGTAAAAAAAATTGACCGTACAGCAAATGAGACCTGCATCACCGTTTGCAGTGGTGCCGCCGAAAAAAAGTTCTGTATTCCGTTTACCGATGATGCATCCATTCAAAATGCCATCACCTGTTATTTTGTGTTGTTGCAAATGGGCATTGAGCATAACGAGATCAGTGAAAGAATGAAATCCCTTCATGCCATCGATATGCGGATGGAGATGAAAAAAGCGGTTAATAATTGTCTTTTGATTAATGACAGTTACAGTGCAGATATTAATTCACTCGAAATAGCCCTTAATTTCCAGGATCAGCAGGCAGGCCATTTGAAAAAGACTTTGATCCTGTCTGACCTGTTGCAAAGCGCAAGAGAAGACCAGCAGCTATATCCCTTTATCATCGAGCGCCTGAAAAAATATCGGGTCAACAGGTTGATTGGAATCGGGGAACATATTTCTGCAACATTATCTGGTATTAGGGAGCAGGAGTCAGTTGTCCAAATTGAACTGTATCCTTCAACAGAGGATTTCCTGCAGCAGTTCAGATCTTCGATGTTTCGCGATGAAGTGGTATTGGTAAAAGGGGCAAGGGTTTTTGGGTTTGAACGTATCGTTCAGTTGCTGGAGTTGAAACAACACCAGACTGTCCTGGAAATTAATCTCAACGCGATTGTTCACAATCTCAAAGCATACCAGCGATTGCTAAAACCGAATACAAAGATCATGGGCATGGTCAAGGCATTTGCCTATGGCAGCGGGGGTGGGGAGATTGCAGGTATTTTACAATATCATAAGATTGATTTTCTCGGAGTGGCTTATGCCGATGAAGGAGTCGAATTGCGAAAGGCCGGTATCAGCGTTCCCATCATGGTGATGAATCCCGAGGAATCTGCATTTGATGCAATCGTGGAATACAACCTGGAGCCGGATATCTATTCGTTCGAGATGTTGCAGGCCTTCGGAAATTTTCTCCGGCAGGAGGGACTTCAGCATTATCCCGTTCATATCGAGATCGAAACGGGCATGAACAGACTGGGATTTACATCTGACGGAATAAGCCGGTTGGCAGAGGACCTGGGCCGGTCCAATTTATTCAAAATACGGTCTGTCTTTTCACACTTAGCCGCCAGCGAAGATCCCGAACAGGATGCCTTTACAAAGGAACAGTTTGAAATATTTAATGTCTGTTGCAGTGAATTGTCAAAGGCCATTCGTTATCCTTTCTTAAGACATATCGCCAATACAGCTGCCATAGTTCGTCACCCGGATTTGCAACTCGATATGGTGCGTTTGGGCATAGGCCTCTATGGCATTGACAGTGCGGGTGAGATGAAATCGGCTCTAATGCCTGCGGCAAGTTTGAAAACAACGATCGCGCAGATCAGGAAAATAAAACCAGGAGAATCGGTGGGATATAACAGGCGGGGTATGGTAAATAAAGAGACTGTCGTGGCCACTGTCCGGATTGGCTATGCGGACGGTTTCCATCGCCAGCTCGGAAACGGAGTGGGCAGCATGTGGGTTAAAAATGCCCTGGCACCGGTGATCGGCAGTGTCTGCATGGACATGACCATGCTCGATATAACTAATATTCCGGGCGTGCAGGAGGGTGATGAAGTGATTGTATTTGGAAAGGAACTGCCTGTTGAAGATCTGGCCTCAAAAGCCGGCACTATACCGTATGAAATCATGACGGGAATCTCCCAGCGGGTCCGAAGAGTTTATTTCGAAGAATAGACAGCCAAAGCCATATTAAACGAAATGACTATCTCCGCACTATTGGGTATGAACCTTAACTTTCCTACTCAACATATCCACCTATATTTGCTGCTTAAACATATCCTGAGTGAAGCTTAGAAACACGATACTGATTATAGCATTGATCATCATCGCGGACCAGGTACTGAAGATCTGGATTAAGACCAGTTATCCGTTTGGGCATGTGACGAATGTAATGGGTTTCGACTGGTTCAGATTATATTTTATTGAAAACAAGGGTATGGCCTGGGGCCTGGAATTTGGCGGTGAGTGGGGGAAAATGCTGTTGACCCTGTTCAGGCTTGCGGCTGTAATCTTTGGTACCTGGTATCTGTATCGCATCGTCAAACAGAAATATAGTCGCGGTTTTATTATATGTGCTGCCCTGATCTATGCAGGTGCATTGGGCAACCTGATCGACAGCATGTTTTACGGGTTGATTTTCGAAGAGACCACCTATTCGCATGTAGCCGGCATTTTTCCTAACCAGGGATACGCAGGATTCCTTCATGGCCGTGTGGTTGATATGCTATATTTTCCCATCATCAAAACCACCTGGCCCGGATGGGTTCCCTTTGTTGGNGGAGAAGAATTTGAATTTTTCAGTCCCATTTTCAATATAGCNGATGCATCCATTTCAATCGGTGTGATNACNNTNCTAATATTTCAGAAGAAATTTTTCAGAAAACATCATGATGAAGAAAAGCANCCCACGGTAGAAACCAATACCGAGATCAGCGATAAAATGCAGGTGCTTTAATCAATCACATCCGATTGACTTCCGGTACAAGTTTCTTGTAAAAGCTAAGCCTATTCGTAGTTAGCAAACCACTCGCGGCCCACCGGCTCCACTTCCTTTGGCTTCCTGATCCTGGGTGTAAGCGCTTTCAGAATGTTTTTGTAAGGAGTGATGATGGAATAAACCCGAAGCCTTTTTTCCTGGGGCAGTTCTTCTGCTGAAAGCAGGGCTTTCAGTCGCGGTGAAGGCTGACCATCCCTGGCAGAAATCACAGCTTTTTCAATTGCTCTGAGAGGGTAAGCAGAATAAAAGAATGAAGGCTTCAAATTGTTTTTCATAAGGACCGGATTTTAAAAACGGGGTAAATCAGATCAGAAAGATACTCCGGTGACCTGCCGTTTTGCAACCCCCGGGGAATAAAAAAGAGAAAAACCCAATGGTTCTTCTCTTTTTACGAGGGAAAAATACGATTGTAATACTGACGACCGTTGGTCGATTTATATCTGCCTATTTTATTTTGCCAACCATATTAGCCGGTACTACCAACTCATCGAACTCTTTTGCAGTCAGATAGCCAAGTTTCACAGCCATCTCTTTTAAGGTAGTGCCTTCCTTATGGGCTTTCTGTGCAATTTCAGCCGCCTTATAATAACCGATGCGGGTATTTAGTGCGGTCACAAGCATCAATGAATTGTCTACATGCTTTTTGATATTGCTCCTGATGGGTTCAATTCCAACAGCGCATTTATCATTGAAGCTTACACATCCTTCACCAATCAGTCTTGCACTGTGCAGGAAATTATAGATCATCATTGGCTTGAACACATTCAATTCAAAATGTCCATTGCTTCCCCCTACAGAAATTGCCACATCGTTACCAATCACCTGTGCAGCAATCATGGTAAGCGCTTCGCATTGTGTCGGATTCACTTTTCCGGGCATAATAGAAGAACCAGGTTCATTATCCGGGATAAAGAGTTCACCAATTCCGCTGCGCGGACCGGATGACAGCATGCGAATGTCATTTGCTATTTTCATCAGGCTGACTGCAACGGTTTTCAATGCGCCGTGGGCTTCCACGATCGCATCGTGCGCGGCGAGGGCTTCAAATTTATTTGGTGCCGTGATGAAAGGAAGACCGGTAAGTTTCGCAATATGTTTGGCTACTTTTTCAGCATAGTTGGGAGGCGTGTTGATTCCGGTTCCAACAGCGGTTCCACCAAGCGCCAGTTCACTCAGGTGAGCGAGTGAATTTTTAATGGCGCGAAGACCATGATCAAGCTGGGCTACATATCCGCTAAACTCCTGCCCGACTGTAAGCGGTGTGGCATCCATGAAATGCGTCCGCCCGATCTTCACCACTTTCATGTATTGTTTGCTCTTCTTCGCCAGGGTTTCGCGCAGTTTTTTAATTCCGGGGATAGTTGTTTCCACCAGTATCTTATATGCCGCAATATGCATGGCAGTTGGAAAAGTATCGTTCGATGATTGTGATTTATTTACGTCATCGTTGGGGTGCAGGAATTTTTCTTTATCGGTGAGTTTACCGCCTTTCAAAACGTGGGCGCGGTTCGCGATCACTTCATTTACGTTCATATTGCTTTGAGTACCACTTCCTGTTTGCCATACAACCAGGGGAAAATAATCATCCAATTCTCCTTCAAGGATTTCATCACACACTTTACCGATGGCCACAGCTTTGTTCTTCGGCAACACACCGGCTTCCTGGTTGGTGATAGCTGCAGCTTTTTTCAGGTAGGCAAATGCACGGATGATCTCTTTCGGCATTTTATTGATGTCCTGGGCGATGCGGAAGTTATCGATGCTTCTTTGGGTCTGGGCGCCATAATATGCTTTAGCAGGCACTTTCACTTCGCCCATGGTGTCTTTTTCAATGCGATAGTCCATAGATTCTGATTTTGTGCCGCAAATGTAGTTAATTGACGGCTATGGGCTTAAGACCAGGGTCAGGCATGAGGAATAAAATAATGGTTACCGGGCGAATTATTGGAATGCATTCTGGAACTTTGAATAAACTTACGGTTATGGAAAGAATGTATCCTGTCATCACTCCTGAATATCTTCGTGAGCTCACTGATACGCCGGGTTTTGTTTTGGTTGATGCACGCACTGGAGCTTTTGCAAAAGAAAATTTTAAGGCTGTACATCTTAAGAATGCCGTCTTTGCGGATATCGACGAAGACCTGGCGGATACAAAAGGTGATCCGGCACAGGGTGGTCGTCATCCCTTACCAGATATTAAAAACTTTGCCTCTTTTCTCGGGCGCATTGGGATTGGTCCTGAAACGCATGTTGTGGTGTATGATGATAAAGGTGGTGCCAATGCCGCGGCCAGGTTTTGGTGGATGATGCGCGCCGTAGGTCATGAAAAAATCCAGGTGTTGAGTGGCGGATTACAGGCAGCACTTTCAAACGGTGTGGAATTGAGCACAACAGAAACACAGGTGATTGAAAAACCTCCATATCCGGCAGAGAAATGGTTGTTGCCACTGGTAAATATTGACGAAGTGGCACGCGCTGCTGCTGATCCGGAATATATGGTAATCGACGTCAGGGAAGCATTCCGGTACCGCGGCGAATCCGAGCCGATTGATAAGGTTGCCGGTCATATTCCAGGTGCTCATAACGTTCCGTATACACACAACCTGGATGAAAATCAGTCGTTCTTACCACAAGTCGTTCTTGAAAGGAAGTTTACAAATATCCTGAATGGAAAAGATCCCAATAAAGTGATTGTACATTGCGGTTCCGGTGTCACTGCCTGCCATACAGCCCTGGCAATGGAGATGGCCGGCGTCCCGGTACCTGCGCTTTATGTGGGATCATGGAGTGAATGGTCACGTAACGACCGGCCTGTTGGCAAAAGCACGGGAATACCAACACAATTTTTTTAATGAAACCTAATTTCCTTTATTCGAAATTATTCCTGTAAATAAAAAAATCATTCTCCTGAACCTTAGTTGTAAATTGGTGAAAGCAATGCCCTGGCAACAGGGCATTGGCATAAATCCCAGGCTTGTCAAAAAACCACACGTCCATATGTACAGATTGCTCTTTTGTTTCCTGTTATTGGTAACAACGATTATCTCTCCTGCGCAAACCTATACACCCACAGAGGAAAACCTGGCAGCACGTACCGTTTTCCAGGACAACAAGTATGGAATGTTTATTCATTGGGGACTCTCAAGCGTACTCGGCCATGGTGAATGGGTGATGAATAACCGGAATATCAAAGTGGAAGATTATCGTCGCCTGCTTCGTGCATTCAACCCTGTGGACTTTGATGCGGCTAAATGGGTGGCCACGGCAAAGAATGCAGGAATGAAATATATCGTGTTTGTAAGCAGGCATCACGATGGTTTTTCAAACTGGGATACAAAATATTCTGACTGGAAGATCACCAATACGCCTTATGGAAAAGATGTTTTGAAAATGCTTTCAGAGGAATGCAAAAAACAGGGAATCCGGTTAGGTTTATACTATTCAACGCTTGACTGGTATCGCAGCGACTATCCTNATGAAACGGGGAGGACAGGCAANGGTACCGGGCGCACGGAGAAAAGTAACTANGCCTCATACCTTCAGTTTATGAAAAACCAGTTGACCGAATTACTCACCAATTATGGNGATATCATGTCAATCTGGTTTGATGGCCACTGGGATCANACCAATCCTGAAGGACATGCCGATCGTGCATCGCGTATCGACTGGAAATATGATGAAATATATGGTTTGATACATCGCCTGCAGCCCAAATGTTTGATTGGAAATAATCACCATCTCGATCCTATTCCCGGTGAGGACTTTCAAATGTTTGAGCGGGATCTGCCTGGAGAAAATAAATCAGGACTGAGTTATCAGAAAGCATCAGCGCTTCCGCTTGAAACGTGTGAGACCATCAACGGTTCATGGGGTTATAATATTACCGACCGTCAATACAAGAACACCACACAGGTTATTCAACTGTTGGTTGGTGCCGCCGGTCGAAACGCCAACCTCTTACTCAATATTGGCCCCATGCCCAACGGGAGTATTCAACCTGAGTTTACCGATACGCTTGCTGCGGCAGGGGAGTGGTTGAAAAAATATGGCGAAAGTATTTATGGCACCAGGGGCGGACCATTGTCGCCGCAACATTGGGGTGTGACCACCCAAAAAGGAAAAAATATTTACCTGCATTTATTTCGCAGGCCTGATGGAGATATGCTCATTATACCCGGAATCAAATCGAAGCCAAAAAAGATTCAAAAGATGGATAGTGGTGAGGCTGTCAAATTTATCCGCCAGGGTGAAACAGTACAGATTTCAACATCGGGATTATCGATTGATGGACCTGATACTGTTTTAATGATTGAAATGAACTGATTGCTTTTTGTTTTTCCGTAATTTGAAAGTTTAAAATCAATGCCGATGTATTCCTTCAAAAATCGAGTTGTTTTCAGCGTAGCCATTCTTCTATTATTTCATGTAAACAGTTTCGCACAAAGCGGATGGGAAATCGCGGGATCAAGGATTACGACTCCCTGGGCTGCAGAACTGGATCCAAAAAAACCATTGCCTGAATATCCCAGGCCACAAATGCAAAGAACCGACTGGACTAATTTGAACGGTCTTTGGGACTATGCCATCAGCACGAACGGCGATGCAATACCATCATCTTATGAAGGCAAGATACTCGTGCCATTCGCGATTGAATCTGCTTTGTCGGGTGTTGGCAAGACGGTGGGTAAGGACAATTATTTGTGGTATCGTACAAGTTTCACTTCCCCCAAACTCTCGTCTGATAAAAAGTTATTGCTTCACTTCGGAGCCGTTGACTGGCATTGCACCGTTTTTATAAATGGAAAAGAAGCAGGCCAGCATAAAGGCGGCTATGATCCATTTTCATTTGATATTACTCAATTTGTAAGGAAAGGAAAGCAGGATCTGGTGGTGCGTGTTTGGGATCCTACTGACCAGGGACCTCAGCCACGTGGCAAGCAGGTAAAAGAACCCAATGGTATCTGGTATACTGCCGTTACAGGCATTTGGCAAACAGTGTGGCTTGAAACGGTGAATGCAACTCATATCAAATCTGTTTATCCCGTNAGCGATATNGATCAGAAAAANGTTCAGNTAAATNTGGATGTGGCCAATGCAAAAGATGGTGATGAAATTGAGCTTACAGTACTTCGTGACGGAGCTGCAGTGGCCACACAAACTGCTTCCCCGGGAGCTGCAGTTGATATTCAATTGCAGGATGTAAAACTTTGGACTCCGGAAAATCCAAACCTATATGATTTGAAGGTTGTGCTTAAACGTAATAGTAAAAAGCTGGACGAGGTATCAAGCTATTTTGCGATGCGCAAAATTTCAATGGCGCCTGATAAGAACGGAATACAGCGGTTGTGGCTCAATAATCAAATCGTTTTTCAATTCGGTATGCTTGACCAGGGCTGGTGGCCTGATGGATTATATACCACGGCAACAGATAAAGCACTTGAGTACGACATCATCAAAGCAAAGGAAATGGGCTTTAACATGCTGCGCAAACACGTAAAGGTGGAGCCGGCGCGCTGGTACTATCATTGTGACAAACTGGGCATGTTAGTATGGCAGGACATGCCCAGTGGTGACATGGCCAAGGGTGATCGCTGGATTACCAATGTGGCTTACGAGCCCATTGACAAGAACCGTACAACTGAATCTGAACAGATTTTCAAAACTGAGTTGAAGGCAATCATGGACGCCACTAAATTTTTCCCAAGCATTGTTGTATGGGTTCCTTTCAATGAAGCCTGGGGCCAGTTTAAGACTAAAGAAATTACAGATTGGGTGATGAACTATGACAAGACCAGGCTGGTCAACAGCGCCAGTGGTGGCAATTTCCATTTCTCCGGTCATATCCACGACTTCCATCACTATCCGCAACCGGTAATGCATCGTGCGGACCTGCTTGGAAAAAAACAATCCATTGTACTGGGTGAATATGGTGGTCTTGGCCTTCCCCTTGAAGGACATACCTGGCAGGACAAGGCCAACTGGGGTTATCAAAGTTTCA
>Ga0065721_10050971_pt1 | contig 16800 bp, 9 predicted proteins | sample Mesricmetagenome_FD_59108 | JGI IMG/M metagenome (GOLD analysis project Ga0065721, IMG submission 59108) | Mesophilic microbial community from rice straw/compost enrichment Sample: eDNA_1 v2 (version 2) | ecosystem: Engineered > Solid waste > Grass > Composting > Bioreactor | place: USA: Davis... | reverse complement strand
GGCTGGACGCCCGCCGTTTTGACGCGCACGCGAACCTCTCCGGGGCCTGCTTTGGGCATCGCGGTCTCCACGGTCTGCAAAACTTCGGGAGGACCGAAGGCGGAGAAGGCCGCGGCTTTCATCGTTTTCCGAGCGTCTGTCATCTTAATCATCCTTTCAGGAAATGGAAGTTGCCTTCGTCGCGTTGACTCCGCCACGCTTGATTCCTCCGAATTGCAGGAAGTAGACGGCGATGAAAATGGCAAGCAAACCTGCTAACACCAAGTAAAGGTTGCTGTATGCGAATGCGCTTGGATGGCTATTAAGCGGATTCCAGCCGCTGCTTGCTCCCCGATCGACCACCCCGCCGAACAGACTGGCCGACACGGCGCCTGCGATGAAATTAAGCATCGATAACAACCCCATCCCGATTCCGACCTGATCTTGCGGCAGCGTGCGGGAAATTCCGTTGGACAAGGCGATGTACATGAACGAATGGCCCACAGTTCCGAAAATGAGAAACACGGCGATCCACGCCGGCGCTATACCCGCGAAAACCGATAACAGCAGCAGGCAAAAGCCGAGCAATCCCGTCGACGCATAGAACAGGAACGGGTTGCCGCGAGCATCGGCGAGTTTGCCCGCCGAGCGTCCCAGGAAGGCCGTTACGGCAGCGGCCGGAACCATCGTCAGACCGACCCAGGCGGGCGAGAGACCGTTGACGTGAGTCAGCAGTTGCGGGCTGAGAAACGGCAGCGAGTAGGCGACGCCGGTCGCGGCGAACGCGGTCGCGATGCCGACGGAGTAGCTTTTGTTGCGCAGCAGCTCCAGGCGAATGAACGGAGACTTGGCCGAGCGGATTCTGGCGTAGAAGACGATCAGCAGTACGGCGCATCCGGCCGCGTACGGCCAGGCGGCGTTCGTGATCGCCAGCAGCAGCAGCGCCGCGACCGCACCGGTCAACAATCCGCCGCCGAGCCAATCGATGGAGGAACCCTCTTTGGCAGGTTCCTCGTTCAAATATTTGCGATAAAACGGCAGAGCCAGCAGTCCGAGCAGCGGCATGCAGAACAGCCAGCGCCAATGAACGGCGCTTACGACGAGCGCGGCTACGGCCGGTCCGATCGCGCTGCCGATGGCCAGCCCCGTCATGGCGATGCCGAGCGCGCGGCCGCGGGTTTCCGGCGGGAAGAAGCGGGCGGGGATAATGCCGGCTGTGGCGGGAACGACGGCCGCCCCGATTCCCTGCAGCACCCGGCCGAGCAGCACCATCCAGTAGTTCTGGGCGGCGAGCCCGATCAAGGAGCCGAAGGCGAAAAAGACGAGGCCGAAGGTGAGCAGGCTTTTCAGCTTGTAGCTGTCCGCGAGCTTGCCGTAGAGCATCGTTCCGATCGCGTAGACGAGCAGGAACGACGACGACACCCAGCTGACTTGCGAGATCGTCAAACCGAAGTCGTCGGCGATCCGGGGCAGCACGATATTGAACATGGTCGCGCTCATGACCGTGATGACGAGGGTGAATGCGAGAACGCGGATTAGCTTCTGTCCGGCGCGGGATTGAAATTCAGCGTCCATGCGATAACCTTCTTTCTGCGGAGCCAGTTGCCTGTTGTTCTCCTGCAAGAAGTATTTTATACTGAGCATGAAAATAACAAAAATACTTCTTAAACCATAATGCTTATATACTTGAGGTTATAAGGGGCGTGACGAGTGATGGAGCTTTTGCAATTGCGGTATTTTCGTACGGTGGCCCGAATGGAGCATATGACGAAGGCGGCAGCGGAGCTGCTTGTCGCCCAGCCCGCGCTGAGCAAGACGATCTCACGGCTTGAGGCGGACCTCGGAGTGCCGCTGTTCGACCGCCATGGCAAGCAGATCCGGCTGAACGAGTTCGGCAGGGCGTTTCTGAAGAAAGTCGATATGGCGCTGGCGCTGTTGGAGGAGGGGAAGCAGGAGGTGGCCGAGCTGGCGGGAATGGAGCAGGGCAGCATCCATCTCGCCACCTGGACGCTGGAGCGTCTGTCGGAGCCGATCGGCAAGTTCGTCGCGCAATATCCCGAAGTCCGCTTCCGGATTACGCAGGCCGCGGACGAAATCGAGCAGATGGTCGAGGCCGGAGCGGCGGACATCGGCTTCACGCCGATGCCGCTGGAGGGTCGCGCGGGCATTAACGGGATGACCGTGCTGAGGGAAAGCCTGTATTTGGGCGTTGCTAACGGGCACCGCTTCGCTTCCCGGAAGAGCATCCGTCTGGAGGAGGCGGCGGGCGAGTCGTTCATCGGGTACAAGGAAGGGTTTCCGTTCCAGCGGATGAACGAGCGCTTTCTTCGCGAAGCCGGCATAGCTCCGAACTTCATTTGCAGAGCCGACGAGCCTTCGTCCATCGTCAGTCTGGTGAAAACCGGGTTAGGCGTGGCGATGGTAGGCAGTTGCGGGCCGCAGTCCGCCGATTATCGCCGCATTCCGATCGAGCATCCGGTTTGCCGGCGAGACTTCCAGGTCGTCTGGAACGAGAACAAATACCTGTCCAAGGCGGCCGTTCGGTTCCGCGACTTCCTTGCCGATTACTTCAAGGAGGAGGAAGCGCGCGAAGCAAAGAACCCGCCGGTTCAGGTTCAGTCCCCGGCAGGTTCCCATCAGCGTCCTTCCGTCATCCGACGAGATCGCGCCGCAACGTAAACAGATCCTTCAATTCTTCCGTCGACAGCTCGGTGATCCACCCTTCGGAGGAGGAGACGACGTTGTCGCTGAGCTGCTGCTTGCTCTCCAGCATCTCGTCGATCTTCTCCTCCAGCGTGCCGAGCGCGATGAACTTGTGCACCTGCACGTCCCGCGTCTGTCCCATCCGGTAGGCCCGGTCCGTGGCCTGGTTCTCGACAGCGGGATTCCACCACCGGTCGAAGTGGAAGACGTGGTTCGCGGCAGTCAGATTCAGCCCTACGCCCCCCGCCTTCAGCGACAGGACGAATACGCCGGGACGCCCATCCTCCCCTTCAGCAGGCACCGCGGCCGATTGGAACTGTTCGATCATGCGGTCTCTTGTCGCTTTCGGCGTGCTTCCGTTGAGGTAGAAGACGGGCTCCTGCAATTCCTGCCCGAGAATCCTCTTCAGCATATTCCCCATGTCGACGTATTGCGTGAAGATCAGGCAGCGATCGCCTTCCTCGCGAAGCTCCTTGACCATCGCCAGTAGACGTTCCAGCTTGGAAGAGCGGCCGGCGAGCGCTTCGACGTCCACGATCGGATTTTCCTCCGACACGGCTTCGGGCACGGCTTCCTTGGTCAGCAGCAGCGGATGGTCGCATAGCTGCTTGAGCCGGGTTAACGCGGCCAGGATCGCCCCTTTGCGCTCGATGCCCTCCAGCTTCTGCATTTTCTCCATCAGCTCGTTCACCGTCTGCTCGTACAGCGCGCCTTGCTCGGCGGTCAGATGGACATACGTTTTCATTTCGTTCTTGTCCGGCAGGTCGAGCTGGATGGCCGGGTCCTTCTTCTTGCGCCGCAGCATGAACGGCTTGATCAGCTTCTGGAGCTCGGCCGTGCTCTGCTCGTCCCTCTCCCGCTCGATCGCCGCGGCGAACCGGCTGCCGAATTCCCGCGAGCTTCCCAGATAGCCGGGATTGATAAAATCGTACAGCGACCACAGCTCGGACAGCCGGTTCTCGATCGGCGTTCCGGTCAGCGCGATGCGATGCCTGGCCGGCAGGCTGCGCACGACGGCCGATTGCTTCGTCTGCGCGTTTTTGATATTTTGCGCTTCGTCCAGACTGATCGAGCTCCAGGTCAGTCCCTGGAGCGTCTCCTGATCGAGGGAGCAGGTCGCGTACGACGTCAGCACGACGTCGGCCTGCCTGGCCTCCTCGACGAAATCTTCCCCGCTCAGCCGCTTGCTTCCGTAATGCAGCATCACCTTCAGCGAAGGGGCGAAGCGGCTGATCTCCTTCTGCCAGTTGCCGAGTACGGACGTGGGGCAGACGATCAGCGACGGCATCGGCCGTTCGCCTCCGACCGCGCTTTCTTGAATGTGCAGCAGGTAAGCGATAAGCTGCACTGTCTTGCCCAGACCCATATCGTCCGCGAGGCACGCGCCGAGCCCGAATCTGCGCAGGAAGCTCAGCCACGCGTAGCCTTCCTGCTGATAGGAGCGGAGCTCGGCGCGCAGTCCGGCGGGAACGGGGAGCTTCGGCTGCTCCGACTGCTGCGTCAGTTGGCCGATCAGCCTCGTCAGATGCTCGTTCAGCTCGATCTCCAGCCGGATGCGATGCTCCCGGTCGGCTTCCGACTCTTCGTTTTCTTCCTGCTCGGTATTCCACTCGCCTTCTCCTCCGAGCAGATGCAGCTGAAGCACTTGCTGGAAGGACAGACCTTGCCGTCTGTCCACGGAGGACATCGCCTTGCGGATTTGCGCCAGCAGCGCCGGGTCGAGCTGAATCCACTGCCCGCGGAAACGGACGAGTCTGGCGCCCCGGGCGACGAGTTCGGCGAACTCCGCTTCCGACAGGTCGACGTCGCCGATGGCGATCCGCCAGTCGAAGTCGACGAGCGAGTCGAGTCCGAACAGCGACCCGCCGGCGCGGCTTCCTTCGCCGGAGCCGACTTTGGCGCGGAGCCGCGGCTTCTTCCGGCTGGCCGTCTCCCACCAGGCGGGCAGCAGCACCTGCCAGCCTGCCGCCAGCAGCCGCTGGCTGTCCGCCGTCAGGAAGCGCCAGGCGGCTTCGTCGTCCAGAGGCTCCGCGAATACGTCGCGGGGAGAGCCGTTGAACCGGTCGTCCGGCAGCAAGGCAAGCAATCGCTCCAACCATTGCGGCGATCGCTGCGCGACATAGGGAGACCACTCGCGGGGCCATGTGCCGAGCAGCTCTCCGGTCGCGGCGAGCCGCGCGGGGAAGACGGCCGACTCATCCCTCTTGTCTTGAAGAACGAGCCGCAGGCGCCAATCGTCCTCCTGCTCGCCCGGCTCCAGCAATTGCAGCGCGGGACGGAAAGGAGCGTTGTCGGCTCTCCACCCGATGGAGACGAGCCAGTCGTTCTCCGTCAACCCGGCTTGAACGAGCTTGTCTTTGGACGAGAAGAGCAGCGGGTATTCCCTGCGCAGATCGCCCGCCGATGTCGGCAAGCCGTACTGAATGGTATAGACCGCCGCGGAGAACGCCGCCCGAAGCCCGGTCATGAAATCCTCGTCCGATGCGGCCTCCTCCAACAACGCCAGCTCTTCCGAAGCCAGCGAATCTTCGTCCCATGTCCACTCCAGCTTGTCCGCCAAAAAGGCTTCGTAGCTCGGGTGATATTTTTTCTCCTCGATCCGCTTGACCAACAGGGGGGCGATTTCGAGCAGTCGCGAGGCAAGGTCGTCCCAGGCCCACTCGATATGGCGAAGCAGATTCAGCTCGGCGAAGAAAGGAAGGACCATCTCGGACGGCAGCACGACGGCTTCGATGTCCTCGAGCCGATGGACGAACAGCTCCGTTCCGTAAAAAGAAGGCTCGTGCCAGGCGAATAAGGCATGCTTCAGGTTGAGACCGGAAACGGAGCCGTAGCCGCCTTCGTAGTAGCCGTGAAGCAGAGCGTCTCCATAACCTCCGAGCAGCGCGCGAACGTTTATTTTTCTCTCGATCCGATTTTGCATCATGTCAGCAGCTTTCCTTTCCTAAGCTCCTCCTGAAGCGCGCGCAGGCGGCTGTGCCTGTCGGCGAACGCATCGATAAAGGCCTCCCAGAGCGGTTCCCTTTTCAGTCGCTTATACAGCTTCGCCAATCTCTTGAGCAGCTTGACGGCCGTTTTGTAGCCGTCCCTGTTTTTGAGCAGGACGTAACGTTCGACCGCTTGGTGGTAAAAAGGCAGCAGCGCTTCGGGATCGTTCTTCTCGATCGGCGCGAGGTCGGTCACCCGGAATTCCAACGGATCGCTGCTCATGCTGAGCTGGAAGTCCATCCATCGCCGCCATTGACCGGTTTCCAGCAGTTTCTCCTCGTACAGCTCCCGGGTATGGGGCAGCAGAGAGACGAGACTGTCCCACATTCGCGGACCGGCTTCCGGAAGATGGCGAACGGCCAGATCCCAGTATTCGGAATAGGCGCGCACGCCGCTTGCCTTGCGGAGATTGAGCAGCGGGGCGACTTCCACCAGCCAGTCGGCGAGCCTGGGCCAGCTTTCGACTTGAGCGAGATAGTCGAGGAAGCCGAGCAGAAACTCCTCCGGGATGTTCGTCCGTTCGTCGATCGCCCGCAGCTGGTTCCAAGCTTCCTCGTCGTTTCCTTGAAACGTGCGCAGGGCGGCCCGGGCCACGTTAAGGGCAAGGGAAGAGGGCGAATCGGCGGTTTGGGCCTCGTTCAAGCGGATGAATTCCTCCTCGCTTGCGAAGGAGCCGTCTGCCTGGCCGATCAACCACTCCTTCCAAGCTTGCAGGTAGTGACGCAGATAGTAGTGATTCTCGTTCGTCTCGGCCAGCATTTCGCTTCGCAAGTAAAACAGCGTCTGCCGCGTTCTCGCCTCGTTATCCGGCCGAACGGCCGTGCCGGCCATCTGGACGATGCGCTGGGCGACTTTGCCCTGCAGATCGGATGCCGCGTGATGCGTGTGGAAGGCTAAATAAGAATACATATAGCCGGACAAATCCTGCGGCTGCTTGGTCAGTTTCCCGAGCACAAAGAGATGCGCGTGCAGGAGGAAGAAAGCGTCGACGTCCGCGGGAAGAGAGGGTTTATAGCGATAGATCGCGGCGAGCGCGTCGTTGACGAACTGCGTGTTTCTCGAGCTCTGCATGAGCGAAGCGGTCGCCAGCGCAAACCATTCGTGCCATTCCTTCACGCTCAGCTCCGCGATCCGCTTGGCTTGTTGCTGCAGGAAGGCAAGATCTTCCGCCGCTTTCTTCGCCGCGAGCTGCCGCGCTTCGTTGTAGGAGGCTGCGCGGGCTTTGGGCGCCGCAGACCCTGTGACGGACTTGGCGTTAATCAGCGTATGGACCGAGCGATTGTGCATGTCGGCATACCGAAGAATCGAAGCGAACATATGCTTGCAGTAATAGCCGACGGGGCAGTCGCAGCGGCTTGACGAGAAGGAGTCCAGGTTCACCGAGACGTGGTACAGATCCCCGCCTTCCACGACGGCTTTCACGATGCGTTCGGAGGGGAGGGTGAGCTTCACCACTTTGCCCCGCTTGAAATAATTGAAGCCTCTGTTGATCGTCACTTCGCCGAAATGCTTGGCGACGTCGCGGACGAGCCGATCCCATTGATCGTCGTCCAATTCGTAGGTCGGTATCATCTTTTAAGTCTCCCGAGTCGTCGAAATCAGTAAGCTATCTCTTAAGTATAACACGTTCGGAGGTGTTGTGCGCTTCGTTTTCGTACATATGTTCGGTCGGAGAAACGTTCACATATTTGACCAAAATCAGGTCGCAAATTGGAAATCCATCAGGGGATCTTCTGCTATGATGGTCTGAGAGAGTATAGGTAAAATTAACTAGATAATATGGGTCGGAGGGCTTGGTTATGTCGAAAACCGCTAAATATTCACGTATGCTCACGATTAGAAAAAAGCTGTTGGCGGTTTGTTTCTTTCTGTTGATCGTACCGATTCTCGTACTGGGCGTTGTCGCCTACCGGGTGTCATCTGACGAAACGAGCGATCTGATCGAAAAAAGCCTGAGAAATAACGTGAGAATGGCAAGCGAGATGCTCAACGCGCTGGATCAATCCGTCAAACTGGGCTCGATCTCGCGGGAGGATGCGGAAGAGAGCTTGCGGATCATGCTGCTGAGCGAGAAGCAGGCGGACCATACGAGACAGATCAACAGAACGATAGATTTAGGAGAAAACGGGTATTTCTACGCGATGGACGACAAGGGGAACCTCCTGGCCCATCCGAGCCAGGAGGGGGAGAATATATGGGACAAGCAAACCTCCGACGGAACTTATTATATTCGCGACGTCGCGGCTGCGGCGCTTGGCGGAGGAGGGTTCACCTATTACGATTGGCCCTTGCCCCATTCCGACAAGGAAGCGAGGAAGATCGTCTATGCCGAGGTCAATCCGAACTGGGGCTGGGTCATCGCTGCCGGCTCTTACGTCCAGGATTACAATGAAGGGCAGAAGGCGATCCTCTGGGCGATCACGGTTACGCTCGCCTGCTGCTTGTTCGGCGGCATGATCGCTCTGGTGCTGTTCAGCGAGCACATCTCCCGTCCGGTCATCCGGATTACGAAGCTGGCCGAACGAATGTCGCAAGGCGACTTGACCGGAGAGGAGCTGTCGGTCCGCAACCGCGACGAAATCGGCCGCTTGGCCGCCGCGTTCAACCAGTTGGCGAATAATCTGCAAGAGCTGGCGGGCAACCAATTGCTCAGCGCCAACGCGCTTGCCGTCTCCTCGAGACAGCTGTCAAGCGTCATCGGCGATACGGTGAAAGCGGCGCACCAGACGTCCGATTCGCTGGCTGAATTGGCGGCGACCAACGAAGCGCAAGCGAAGGGCGTCGAGGAAACGGCCAACGCGATGGAAGAGATGACGATCGGCATCGGCCGGATCGCCAATTCGGCAGGAACGACTTTCGAGACGTCCGCCGCAACGCTGAGACAGGCCGAGGAAGGCCGTTCCCTCCTCTTCGCATCCGAGAACCGGATGGTTACGATCAGCGACACGGTCGGAGAGCTTGGCCAGGTCGTCTCCCGGCTCGAAGACCGCTCCCAGCAGATCGCCGATATTTCCCGGGCGATTCGGGAAATATCGGCTCAGACGAATCTATTGGCGCTGAACGCGTCCATCGAAGCGGCGCGGGCGGGCGAGCACGGCGCGGGCTTCTCCGTCGTCGCGGGCGAAATCCGCAAGCTGGCCGAACGTTCGGACGAGTCCGCCGTCCAAGTCGCGGAGCTGATCGAAGCGATCGTCGCCGACATCGAATCGGCGGGCGTCTCCATGGAGAAGGGCGAGCGGGACGTGCACTTGGGCATCGCGTCCATCCGCCAGACGGGAGAAGCCTTCGCGAGCATCGTGGAAGCGGCGCGCAGCGTTACGGATCAGGCGGAGGAAGCTTCCGCCGCCGCCGAGCAGATGTCCGCCGGCGCCCAGGAGGTCGCGGCATCGCTGCAGCAGATGGAGAAGGGCTCGGCCACGGCGGCCGAGACGGCCGGCTCCATTTCCGCGGCGAACGAAGAACAGCTGGCCGCCATGGACGAGATCGCTTCGTCCGCGGAGCGGTTAAGCCAGATGTCCGTAAACATGAAGGAGCTCGCCGGCAAGTTCAAAATCAGCTGAACCGAAGCCGACTTGCCGCTCGCCGCGCCGGAAAGCGTTCCCGGGGTTAATCTTCGTCCGCGGGAGAGAACAGCTCCCGGTATTTCTCGTAATCCGCTTCACGGCAAGTCATAGACAGCTTGGTGCCGTTCTCCTCGTGACTCATCGCGTGGATGACGGCATTCTCTTTGAAATAAGAGACGAGTCTTCCCTGATCGTACGGGATCAGCACCTCGCAAGTTTTGTCGTCCGTGAAAATCCGTTCCCCGATCAGCCCGACCAGCTCGTCGATTCCGGCGCCCTTCCGCGCGGACAAGTAGATGCCGCCGTCGGCTTCCTCGGGATAGCTCCGGCCTTCCGCCAAGTCCGCCTTGTTGTAGACGTACAAGGACGGAATGTCGCCGGCTCCGAGCTCGCGCAGCGTGTCGTTCGTCACTTCGATCCGCTTGGCGCTCTCCGGATCGGAGCAGTCGACGACGTGGAGCAGCAGGTCGGCGTCCGTCACTTCCTCGAGCGTCGAGCGGAACGCTTTGACCAGATGATGCGGCAGCTGGCTGACGAAGCCGACCGTGTCCGCGAGCAGGAACGAGCGGCGGTTCGGCAGCGCGATGCTGCGGACCGACGTCTCCAGTGTGGCGAACAGCATATCCTTCTCCAGCACTTCCTTGTCCGAGTCGGGATCGACTTTGCGGATGACGGCGTTCATCAGACTGGACTTGCCTGCATTCGTGTAGCCGACCAGGCAGACGAGGGGGATTTCGTTTTTGCGCCGCTGGTTTCTCTGCACTTGACGTCTCGCTACAAGCTTCTCCAGATCGTCCTGCAGCGCCGCGATTCGGTCTTCGATCCGTCTGCGGTCGAGCTCCAGCTTCGTTTCGCCCGAGCCCCGGTTCTTCAAGCCCGCGCCGCCGCCCTGACGACCGAGCGACTCGCGCAGCCCGATCAGGCGCGGCAGCATATACTGGAGCCTTGCGACTTCGACTTGAAGCTTGGCTTCCTTGGTCTGCGCCCGGCTCGCGAAAATATCGAGGATCAGCAGCGTCCGGTCGATGACCCGGCAATCCAGCTCGGCCTCGAGATTGCGAATCTGCGAAGGGGACAGCTCATCGTTGAAGATGGCGACGCCGGCTTCGCTTGCGGCCATCGCTTCCTTCAGTTCCTTGATTTTGCCGCTGCCCATATAGGTTCCGGTAATGATTCTCTCCGCCTTCTGCGTCACTTCTCCGACGACTTCCAGTTCGCATGCGTCGGCCAGGTTGCGCAGCTCCTCCATCGAGGCAGGGAAGCCCGGTTTCTGATTCAACTGCACGCCGACCGTAATTGCTTTATCTCTAATTCGTTCCATATTGAAATTCCTCCATTCGTAAAAAAGCAATAAAAAAACACAGACATCTCTCTGCCTGTGCGGTCGTATGACGATAGAGGTTTCCGAATAGCCAAGCCTACACCTGCGGCGCAATGAAAAGAACATGCCCGAAAAACGGATGGCGATTCGCATCTCGCCACCCATCATCCGTTCCGCGCATATCCGTTCGTTCGCCGATATAAAGGGGTTATAGGACAGACTTACTCCGAGTCCTCTGCACGCAGGCAGAGCCTTAAGCGCTATTCAATTAGCGACGCAAGGATCTAACTCGGATGTAGTCGTTCACACGTAACCCCTCCATTTCCTGTAAGTACGAGTAAGTGTAGCACAGATAACGAAGGCAAGTAAAGGGAAGAAAATGTCCGGGACGAAACTTGCTTTTGTCCCCGGACGTATTATAGGTGATAATAAAAGCAGCTATACAGGTTGAACCAAAGATGCACCGAAGAGCGGACCCAATGAAATGGAGAAAGGGAATGGTTTTGCCCGCGCCTTTTGGCTTTGAGTTGCCTACCTATGAAGATCTTATCGATCAGAGCAACTCAAAACAACCTGTCTGAAGCCGGCAAAGCCATCCCTTTCGGAATGCAATGGGCTTCCCGTTTCATTGGTTCAATCTATACAGCTATCGAGCGTAACGAAGGGAGTCCGACGTGGATAAAACCAAAACCAGATCGTTGCTGATGGGAGTCGGCGTATTCTTGTTGGCGAAGTTCAAATGGGTGCTGGCCATGCTCAAGTGGACCAAATTCGGCGGCACGCTGATCACGATGATGGTGAGCTTGGGAGCCTATGCCGCCTTGTACGGATGGAAATTCGGGGCGGCGGTCATCTATCTCATTTTCGTTCACGAGATGGGGCATGTGGTGGCGGCGAAGCGCAAGGGGATTGCGACATCTCCGGCGTTCTTCATTCCGTTCATGGGAGCGTTCATCTCCATGAAGCAGATGCCCAGGGATGCGGCTACCGAAGCGTATTTGGCTTATGGCGGGCCGCTGGCTGGACTGATCTCGTTTCTTCCCGCCGTCGCGCTGTACGAGTGGACGGGCGATCCGTTCTGGGCGCTGGTCGTTTTCCTGGGCGCGTTGATCAACCTGTTTAACCTGATTCCGGTGTCTCCGCTCGACGGAGGCCGCATCGTCTCCGTGCTGTCGACGAAAATCTGGCTGATCGGCTTGATTCTGCTGGGCATCTATGCCTTTATGGCGGGCAGCCCGCTCATGGTCATTATTTTGATATTCGGCGTCGTCACATGGTGGAACCGGGCGAGGGAAGGCTACCGGGGAGGCTTGCTCGCTTACGAGAAAGGGAAGCTGACCGAATTCCGCAAAGAGCTGCTGCGTTGGCCGAATTTGTTGAGCACTTGGGAGCTTAAGCAAGCGTTAATGGCCCAGATCGAGACGGCCAGACGGGCGCAGGAGGAAGGCGGCGGCAGAAGGCTGATTCCGTTCCTTCAGGACGAAGAGAAGCTGGCCCGGGAGCAGGTGCGGTTGGATCGGGAGTACGCCGAGCGGATGCTCACGCGGCTTCAGGAGTGGGAGTACGAGCCGGTTCAGTACGAGGACGGCGATCCCGACAAGCCGATTCCGTCCCATCTGCTCACGGAAGAAGTGCGGAGAGCGGACGAGGCGATCGCGGGAATCGACGAGGAACTGCATCGCTACCGGACGTACTACGAGGCTCCCGCATCCGTGAAGTGGAAGGTGCTGGCCGCCTATCTGGCGCTGGCCGGGGTGCTGTCCGTGTTCATGCTGTACGGGCACCGGATTATGGAACTGCATATGTAGGAGGAGAACAAGGACGCTTGCCGGACAATCGGCGGGCGTCTTTTCTCTGTCGGGAGGACGTCGTTTTTGTTAGCGGAGTTAACTTTCGTCAATCGAATTGCGCGTTTTCCCTTCGTAAAATGGAAGGAGGTATGTACAGGCTGTAGAAACGGAGAGGAAGGATGGAGAGGAAAATGTCGCGAATCGCTAAAATAGGGTTGAGTTTGTTGGTTCTGCTGGGGGTCATTCCGCTCCTGCCGGGTAAAGCGGCCGAGGCGGCGGAGCCTTATGTCGTTGCCCCGCAAATCGTTCAGGGGTATTATCATGGCTTGGCGCTCGTTTCGGACGGGACGGTGTGGGGCTGGGGGAGGAATGATTACGGACAATTGGGCGATGGTACCGGGGTAGGGAAAACGGGAACCACGCGAGTTTCTGGTCTTGAGCGCGTGACATTGATCGGTTCCGGCATACGGAGCGGCTATGCGGTCAAGGAAGACGGAACTTTGTGGGCGTGGGGACAAAACGGAGACGGTCAACTGGGCGACGGGACGACGATTGAACGTCTGCTGCCGGTACAGATTACGGGCATTACCGGCAACATAATCGGCTTGTCGAACGGCCTCAGCTACCATGCGCTCGCGCTTACGGACGACGGGAAGGTTTGGGCGTGGGGCAACAACGACGGCGGAGGGCTGGGAGACGGGACGACGATCGATCGGACGACTCCCTTTCAAGTGCCGGGGGTGGACAACGTCGTCGCCGTTGCCGCGGGAGGCTGGCACAGCATCGCGCTCAAAGCCGACGGGACCGTCTGGACTTGGGGAAGCAACGACTACGGGCAGCTCGGGGACGGAACGACGACGAACCGTGTCGATCCGGTTCAAGTTAACATCGGCGATGTGATGGCGATTTCCGCGGGGAATTTCCACACCTTGGCGCTCAAAAGGGACGGCACGGTATGGAGCTGGGGAAGAAATACGTGGGGAATGCTCGGAGACAGCTCGGGCTACGATCGTCACGAACCGGTTCAGGTCAGCCTGGTCAACAACGTTAAGGCTGTTGCAGGAGGCGGTTATCATAGCCATGCCGTAACGAATGACGGCAGGGTGTGGTCCTGGGGCCTTAACTATCAGGGGCAAATCGGCGATGGGACATGGGAATGGCGTTATATCCCCGTAGAGATCGGGGTGTCGGACGTTGTGGCGGTCACTGCCGGGGGGTTCTCCGGTTCGGCGATGAGGTCCGACGGATCGATGTTAGGCTGGGGGCTCAATTCGGGCGGGGAGCTGGGAGACGGCACGACTTTGGAGCGCCGCAGTCCAGTCGTCACTAGAGCGGTCACGGATGCTACCCCGCCGGCGATTGCCGACCGGGAGATTACGGCAAGCGGCATCACCCACTCCGATGTGACGCTCGCTTGGACGAAAGCGTCGGACAATATGACCCCGTCTTCCGAACTGGAGTACCGGGTTTACAGAATAGGGGGAAATAGCGCGGACACGGTCGCCGCCGTCGAATTGGGAACGCCGCTCGGTTCTTACGAAGCGGATATTTCGTCTAAGCAGATTAGCGGCTTATACGGAGGACAGACCTATCATTATGCGGTTGTGGTCAAAGATAAAGCAGGCAAAAAGAGCGTCTACGCCAAAAAGGCCGTCAAGACATTGCCCGAGCCGACCTACATCGTGATTTACGAGGGCAACGGCAATACGGGAGGAGAGCCGCCTCTCGATCCGTTCGAGTACTGGGTGGACGAGTATGCCGAAGTGATGGACAATCTGGGCAACTTGGAGAAGACGGATTTCACCTTCGGAGGCTGGAATACGCTGCCGAACGGCAACGGAGTCGCTTACGCTCCCGGGGATATACTCGTGATGCCAGCAGCCAACGTGACGCTGTTCGCGCGCTGGATTGCCGGCCCTGATACGACGCCTCCGCTGGCAGCCGCTTACGACCCGGCTCCGAACGCCGTTGGCGCATCTGTGAGCAACCCCTTGGCGATCAGCTTTAACGAGCTTGTCACGGCGGTTGCGGGCAAGACGATTACGTTGTCGAGAACGGACGGAAGCTGGGAGGAAACTTACGCAGTGACGGATACCGCCAAGGTGACGGTGGCTGGAGCCAGAGTGACGATTCGCCCTCCCGTCGAATTGGAACGTTCGGCGGAATACGCCGTACGGATCGATCCAGGCGCTTTCACGGATGCAGCGGGCAACCCTTATGCGGGCATCGCGGTCAACACGACGTGGAGATTTACGACCGAGGGAGAGCCGACTGCGCCGCAGAGTGACGATGCCACGTTGGCATCGCTGAGCTTGACCGGCCTCGGAGGAGGCGCAGTTTCGCTCAGTCCGGCGTTCGCCCGGACGAATAGGCTGTATTCGGCCAGCGTGGCCGACGCCGTGTCGTCGGTGTCGGTTACGGCGGCGACTTACGATTCGAGGTCCAGCGTGACCGCGAGCGTATACGGCAGCGACGGACTTGCGACCGTGGGGCCGATCTTGCTGACGAGCGGCGTTCCCAGCCAGCAACTCCCGCTGCAGACGGGAATTAACCGGATCGGACTGAACGTAACGGCGGAAGACGGTTCTTCGCTCGGCTACGACATCGTCGTGTTCCGCGCTGCGCCTTCATCGGGAGGCTCCGGCGGGGGCGGTGGAAACGGCGGAGGTGGAGGCGGAGGCTCCGGGGGTGGCGGAGCAGGCGGTGTGCCAACGCAGCCCGCGGTTGGGGTCAAAGCGACCATGAACGGACACACGCTGTCGGAGATTGCTTCGGAACGGGAAACGCCGGACGGCTTAACGGTGTCCTTGCGCACCGAAGCTTTCCTTGAGCGGCTGGCCGCGGGAGGAGACAAGCCTACGGTGGCGATTGAGGCCGACCGGGCGGATACGAACGTGCTGCTGGAGCTGACAGGCAGCGTCGTTCAAGCGATGGAGAACCGTTCCGCGATGCTGGAAGTGCGGACGTCGTACGGAAGCTATCGTCTTCCGGCGGCTCTTCTGGATATCGGGACGTTGGCGGAGAAGGTCGGGGGTAGTTCCGCGTTGGATGAAGTGCTCGTGAGGATTACGATTGCTCGTGCGGACGCGGCGAACACCGGCATTCCGAATCTTGTCGGCCATCCGATCGAATTTTCCGTTTCGGCGGATTACAAAGGAACGAATGCGGAGATCGAGGAGTTTGCGGGATTCGTGGAGCGGGTTCTGCCGATTCCGGCGGGAACGAGTGGAGTAACGACCGTCGTCGTACTGGAGCCGGACGGATCGGTCCGGCACGTGCCGACCCGCATAGAGTCGATCGGGGGCCGGCGCTCGGCGGTGGCGAGCAGCTTGACGAACAGCGTCTATGCGCTTGTCGCGCATTCGGCGGCTTTCCCGGACGTTGAGAACCATTGGGCAAAAAGCGAGATTAACGGTCTTGCGTCGCGTTTGGTTGTACGCGGCAACGATAACGGCGCTTTCCTGCCAGGGGCGTCGGTGACGAGAGCGGAGTTCGCGGCGATCTTGACGAGAGCGCTCGGGCTGCCCGAGCGAGGCGGTGAGTCCGGCTACGCGGACGTAGCGCTGAACGCTTGGTATGCCGGGGCTGCGGCGCAAGCCCGGAAATACGGCCTCGTCGAAGGAGACGGACAGGGCCGATTCCGGCCTTCGGCGGCGATTACGCGGGAGGAAGCGGCTGTCATGCTGGCCCGAGCCATGAAGCTGACGGGGCTGAACAACGGGGCCGCGGCGTCCGAATCGTTTGTGTCCGAGAAGCTGAACGGATTCCGGGATGCGGGGGACGTCAGCGCGTGGGCACGCCAGGCGCTGGCGATCGGAGTCAGCGAGCGCCTGCTGCAAGGCAATCAAGCCGCGCTGCTGCCTAAGAACGCTATCACGCGAGCGGAGACTGCGGTTATCGTAAGCCGGCTGCTGCAGCGTTCCGGTCTCATCGACTGAAGGAAATACGCGATATGAAGAAGGAAGCCGCCTTGTCTGGGTCTTGCGACCCGGGGGCGGCTTCCGTTCTTTTCGCCTAATGATGTGCCTTTCTTCAACCGATGATACTAGTAAGCCATGAACTGAAAGTCACGGTTTGGCTTCGATTAACATCAGGGTGGGCTACGATGGAACTAATTAATTGCGGCAGATGCGGCAAGCTGCAGGTGCAGAAGCCGGACACGCTCTGCAAGGAATGCCAGCAAGTCTATATCGCGGAGTCTCATCTCGTCAAAGATTATGTCAAGAACAACCCTGGCGTAACGCTCATGGATGTCGTAAAGCATACGGGGCTCCCCTTAAGATGGATTAAGGAGATGCTGAAATAAACTCTGGAGATTGGCCGGTGCTAGGGCGTGTATGCAAACCTCATGCTAACCAGATTATAGAAGAAGCCAGCTTTAAAAATGCTACGAATGTACAGGCCAATTTATCGTAGCGTGTGGCCAGCCGACGATTGTGTTTGAGCTTGTTAAAGA
>Ga0065721_10050970_pt1 | contig 16806 bp, 13 predicted proteins | sample Mesricmetagenome_FD_59108 | JGI IMG/M metagenome (GOLD analysis project Ga0065721, IMG submission 59108) | Mesophilic microbial community from rice straw/compost enrichment Sample: eDNA_1 v2 (version 2) | ecosystem: Engineered > Solid waste > Grass > Composting > Bioreactor | place: USA: Davis... | reverse complement strand
TATTGATAAATGCCGGGTGGGCGTCGTTGCGTCAATGACAAAGGCGCGGGTGCTGCGGCCGGGCCTGTGCTTCTCCCGTACTGTTGCATGCAGGTCATACATCCCGCCCAACAACGCAGCCGAAACAGAAACCACAGGCGCTCATCCGGACAAAGGCGGGGAGGGGGAAAGGTGCGCGCAGCCGCAGGCCCAGCCTACCCACACAGCACTTCCATGAATCCTGAGATTGGAGACGATCGCTCCGTAGAGAGCAAGATAGGGTCACATGCGTGGTGTTCTGGTTATAAAGGCAGCCTCTCAATCAGCAATTTTGCGATATGTGATTTCGTGTCATTTACTCTGCGGTTAAGTAAACCGTTCTCCTAAATGTCACAGACAAGCAAACGCGGAGCTAATCCGTTAAAACTATATAACCTAATGTCTGCATCTAGAGCGTCGCTGGATTGAGGTGCGTCTTCCGGAATTAACCTGATGCCTAGCTTCCTTCAGGATTGCGCTTAATCCATTTGCCGATTCAGGCTTATAACTCTAGGTAAGCAGAGAGTTCCCGCATTTGCCCAGGAGTGCACGCCAAATGGTTTCAACAAGACGTTTTCTCATGGCCTCCTCTCTGGCGCGGCTCATTCGGAAGGAGCGCGGTGGTACACGTGTGACAGAGGGTCATTTTCCCAATCAGGCCGACCGTAGTTCCTACGTGCATATTGAAGGAGACCAAGGAAGCCTCGTTCTGATCACTGGGGGGCCGGGGGCTCCGCTTGAGGAGCGCACGGCCGTCCCTCGGTCTCATGCAGAAGCGCTTCTCGATGTCACGCCAGGGAAGGTCGATTATGTTCGAACGGATCTCTCCATCGGTTCCCGTGAAATCCAGATCAACCGCTTCGTTACGCCGGGTCCCCTCGATCTCATCGTGGTGGAGTTCGATGACAACGATGACCCTAAGGACTTCCGTCCCTTGCCATGGTTCGGACCAGAAGTGACCGCCGAAGCTGCTTATCAGAACCGCGCTATAGCGCTTAACGGACTCCCGTCGGCATTGGACGTTCCGCTCTCCAATGCAGCGCTCAACAGCCTGTTGGACACTCTTGAGAACCGCTTTAGCTCGTCCAGACAATTCTCCTATGCGCAGCCACTGCCGAGCCATATGGAGAACCCGGAGCCGCGGCGGCGCTCCGGGAATGCATCTGAAAAGCAGCCTCCTTCCACGCCGCCTATGCCCGCTGCGAAGCAGGCACAAGCGGCGACTGCCGTGGAAGGACCTTCTAGGGATGAGCTAAACCTCGATATCGAGGATAGTGTCATTCGAGAGCTGGCGCGCTCGTTGCGGCCTCAGCAGAGATAATGAATAGATCTTGGTTCCAGCATGCTCCCCAAACGACGGGGTTAAGCTGAGGCAAGAGGGGCGATCACGATGGTTTACTGGCTCGATCAGCGTCGGTCGCGGATGCGTTTCCCGTTAGCGATTCAGGGGCAGATAACTCTGGGTCAGCCCCTCAAGTTCGTTTCATGCATCGTTACTGACCTTTCGGATACGGGTGCGCGCATCACTCTCTCTGAGCCTGCCGATGTGCCGCCCGAGTTCGATCTGATTATTCCTGAGAGGTTGAACATTAAAGCAAGCATCGCTTGGCGCGAGGGACATGAATATGGGATCAGGTTTCTTGCTGAGCGCTCGCAGGATCACGAGGCATTGTCCGGTTTCGATGCGTCTGATGACTGCCCCGCAAGTATTCCGGACACGGCGAATCCGTCCTTAACAGAGCAACCTATGGTCCAAAAGGCTCTGGACGAGGCACGGGATAGAATTGCCTCCGCTATTGGCGTTCCTGCCGGCTCCATTAAGCTGATGATTGAAATTGCTCCCTAGGTGATGCACAGCCCGGATGGGCCGCTCAAATGCATTCTTCGCTCAAATCCTGATCAAAAAGCCAAGGCTCCTCAGAACGTGCGCGGACTGTCGATTCCGAAATAGCAGATGCCATCTCCCGGAGCCGCATTAGGGTTGGGGAATACAATGTAACCTGCTCGAGGTGCCGTGATTGCCTCGCCGTTGGCTCGCTGAGCAATAGTTGCTCCTGATGGGATCGCATCCCCCGTCTTCCAGCTTCCTTCGAGGCGGTCGCCATTTTCCTGACAGAGGACAACGTCGACAATTTGAATGACTTTTTCGACGGAGTTGTTGGGTATGGGGGCCTCGATCAACCCGAGATGCGCAAGAGCATTGAGAATTGCCCTATAGCCCAATCCCACGGCTGCTGGGTCCTCATGGGTTCCGCATTCAAGCGTCACGCCGTAGCCGCCGGAAAAGCGCATATATTCTGTCGTGCCGACACCTTCGGAAATCAGCTTGTCCATAAAGCCGAGGCGCATTCGTTCTTTTAGAAAGCGCTCGTAAACGTCAAGCCAGCCGTGAATGATGATTGGAACGCCGAGGCTCGCTGCGAACGATCCTTCCTGGGAGGCGAGCCGGAACGGCTCCATAAGCCCTCTATTGTCCAAAGGTCCTGCAAAAATGAAGGGCGCACCTTCACCCCGGAAGGAGTGGATGTCGAGGAGAGCGTCATGCTCACGCAAGAGGGAGCAGATTCGATTCCCGACCCTATCCTCATAGTCCTCCGGAATGGTCTTTTCGCGTAAGTCGCGATTGAGGTTTCTGTCGCCTTCTCGCGTCCCTTGCCGATAAGCCTTCATGTTGGCCACCGGAACGAAGGTCACTTCGCCTCGGCGGATTACAAGGCGCCCGGTGCGACAATCCGAAATCGCTTTTAGAATGGCTTGAGGTCCACAGATCTCATTCCCGTGGACGGCTCCCATGACGATCAGCCTCGGGCCGCGCTCAAGGCCAATGAAACGCACGACTTCGAGCGAAGTAGATTCATCGTGGTGCGGGGTTGTCTTGGCATCGTCGTAGTCGATGTCGATCAACATGCCTGGCTGCAACTGTCGTGAGAACTCTGAGATCCGGTCTGCGGGAATTCCAATGCACCCAGCCGTTCCGCTCATATCAGCGCGCGCAGCATGAATGAAAAGGGCACTGCCGCGACCGATCTCAGGAACTGAATCGTTATATCCAATTGGCACGACAACTTGGAAGAGAGCCTCATCCCGCGGTCTTCTAAGCCTATCCTGAATACGCTCGTTACCCTCTGCGAAAGCGAGGCGGTTGTACGTCTCTCCTTCCTCTTCCCAAATCATGTCGCTTGACATTGGCACAAAGGGGAATGCGAGGTCGCGCGCGAAGTCAGGACGGGCTGTTGCATCAAAGAAGCCATAGCGCAGGGGGAAGACCCCAATGGGCGTATGCTTGTCACCTTCTCGCTTGAGAGAGGCCTGAATCAATCCCGCGGCTCCAATTGTGCATGGTGTACACCATTGGCCAATCGATAATGTGCCGAGGTGTGGTTCTTCGTTCTTGCGGGGAACACGAACCCGAATTGTTGGAATGACCGTCATGTTGACATCTTTCTATCGCGTTCTAAGCGTGCGCCACAGCCCTGATAGGTTCTTGGATCTTCAACAAGTTTTCTGAAGAGATCCTAAGAAGCGAGAGGCTCCCAAGCGGGAAGTTCATGGGTGCGGCGGCAACGAACGAAGTGGTCGATATCGACCTCCTTCAGATCCGGCGCGGGTGATGCTCGGCAGAGATCTCTTGCCTCGGAGCAACGCGGGTTGAATCCGCAGCCAGTCGGTGGATTAAGAGGGTTAGGGATCTCTCCCGTGATCTTGGCGCCTCGCCCGTTCCTGAAAGGATCGGGAATGGCCTCAATGAGCGCGCGCGTGTAAGGATGACGAGGGGCTGAAAAAATAGTCTCCCAATTGCCGGACTCCACAATGCGACCGAGATACATGACAGCGACCCTGTCGCTCATGTGCTCGACCACTCCGAGATCGTGGCTAATCATGAGATATGAGAGGCCGAGTGTTTCCTTCAACTCTAGAAGGAGATTGATGATTTGTGCGCGGATCGAGACATCAAGTGCCGAGACGGGTTCGTCCAAGATAACGATCTGTGGCTTCAGGATGAGAGCGCGCGCAATGCCTATCCGCTGTCTTTGACCCCCAGAGAATTCATGAGGGTAGCGCTTCGCGACGTCGGGGCGCAGACCGACACGACGCAGTATATCCGCAATTCTATCCTCGACCTCGCTTTTTGCCGTAATGCCATGAAGGCGTAGCGGAGCTTCAAGGGTCGTACGTACGGTCTGGCGCGGATTTAGGGATGAGTACGGATCCTGAAATACCATCTGTGTCATGCGGGCGCGGTCCATTCGATCCTTTGCGCCACCGGAAATAGTGCGGCCGTCGACTATGATCCTCCCTCTAGTTGGCGTTTGCAGACCCAGAATGGAGAGCGCTAAGGTTGACTTACCGCATCCCGACTCGCCCACCAGGCCCAGACATTCCCCACGCTTCAGATCCAGATCGACTCCATCGACTGCATGCACGACTTTGCTGGTGCCACCGAACAGGCGTCCGCCAACCGGGAAATGCACCGCCAGATCCTCAACCTTCAGAATCGAGTCACTCATTGCCTCAGCCATGGTGATGACACCGTACAAGGCCACTTTGTCCAAGCAAGGTGATACCTGGATCTTCAATACGGCAAATGTCGGATGCCATGTGACACCTTGGATTGAAACGGCAACCGCTTGGAAAGGCCGATACGGGAGGGACTACGCCTTCAATTTCCTGAAGGCGCTTCCGCCCATGTCGCGCCCGAGCGCCAAGGAGCGGCAGAGAGGCTACGAGGCCTTTCGTATACGGGTGGCGAGGCGAGCGAAAAATATCCTCTGCGGTTCGCTCCTCTACGATATGGCCCGCATACATAACGCCGACACGGCGGCACATATTGGCAATCAAACCGAGATCGTGGCTGATCATCAATACGGCTGTTCCTTGCGCGGAGGATAATTCTCGGATGAGGTCCAGAATCTCAGCCTGCACGGTTACATCGAGCGCTGTGGTTGGTTCGTCCGCTAGCAAGAGGTCAGGGCCGCAGGCCAGGGCAATGGCGATCATGACCCGCTGTCGCATGCCTCCGGACATCTGATGCGGATAGTCTTTGACGCGACGATCGGGTGCGGGCACGCGGACGTTCGCCAGAGCCTCAATGGCGAGTTTCTCGGCTTCGTTCCAGGTTGCTCCTTTATGGAGAACGAACATCTCTGCAATCTGCCTCCCCACTGGCGACAGTGGGTTGAGGGCCGTCATGGGCTCTTGAAAAATCATGGAGATGCGATTGCCCCTGAGCTTGCGCATCTCCCTTGGAGGAATCGTTCGGATGTCGCGCCCATCGAAGAGAATCTCCCCTCCCGTGACAGCCAGAGGAGGGCGCAGCAATCCAATCAGCGCAAGGGCCGTGATGCTCTTGCCACAGCCGGATTCTCCGACAAGGCCAAGAGTCTCACCTCTCCCGATCGTGAGGGATACGTTCTCGACAGCATGGAAAAGCGTGTTTCCGACGGCGAGACTGATCTGAAGGTTCTTAACCTCGAGGAGCGGTAGCCCGGTCATATCCGACGTGTCCGCGATTGGGGGTCAAGAATGTCTCGAAGGCCATCACCCAGAAGATTTAAACCCAGCACGGTTACGAAGATCGCTAAGCCCGGAAAGATCGATATCCATGGAGCCGTCGTGATCTGGTCCCGGGCATCCGACAGCATGCTTCCCCAGCTCGGGTAGGGAGGACGGATGCCAAGTCCAAGAAAGGACAAGGAGGCCTCCGCGAGCACGGCTCCGCCCATGCCGAGGGTCCCAATGACTATGATCGGACCAAGCATATTAGGCAGGAGTTGAGTGAGCATGATCCTGATGTCGCTGTAGCCGAGCACTTTAGCTGCCTGCACATATCCCTGGCTTTTGAGAGAAAGTGTCGAGGCGCGTGCCAAACGGCATGTGAATGACCAGTTGGTCAGGCCTAAGGCGATGAGGAGACTCGTCAGGCCTGGGTTTAGAATGGCCATGATGGCAAGGGCAAAGATCAGTGACGGAATGGCCAGCATGAGATTGGTAAGGCCACTGACGAAGTCGTCCCACCAACCGCCCCAATACCCTGCCGACAAGCCAAGGCATACACCGATAATGGTGTTGATCAGTTGAGAAACGATGCCGACAGTGAGCGATATCCGCGCTCCATGCAGAACCCGGCTATAGATGTCGCGACCCTGCGCATCAGTCCCGAACCAGAACTCTGCTCCTGGGGGCTCCTCGGCATACATCAGGTTGGCATCCATGACTGGATCCGTGTGCGCCAGCAGTGGAGCGAGCAGGCCCGCTACGACGACGATCGCGAAGAGAACTCCACCGATCAGCAGATTGGCTCTGATCTTCATCTTGCGCTCTCAGGTGTATTTGATGCGTGGATCAATGATGGCACAGAGGACGTCCACTAAGGTATTGATGACGAGAAAGGACAGGACGATCAGCAGGATCGCTCCCTGAACGACCGGAATATCGCGCAAGGTCACGCTGTCGACGAGGAGCGATCCAAGCCCCGGCCAAGAGAACAGCTTCTCGATGACAACGGCCTGTCCGATCACGGTTCCGAACTGCAGCCCGATAGTCGTCAAGACAATAACGAGAGCGTTACGCGTGAGATGCCACTGAACGACCTTGCGCTCGCTCATCCCTTTTGCGCGGGCCGTCCGTACGAAATCGGCATTCATGATCTCGAGCACGGCGGCTCTGGTCGTTCGCGCGAGGAGCGCCATCGGAGCGACACCTAGAGCGATTGAAGGAAGGATTAGATAGCGCAGGCTCCCATCGCCATAGCCGAAGCTCGGAAGCCATCCTAGGACCAAGGCGAAGAGATACATCATCAGCAGCCCCAACCAGAATTTTGGGAGCGACAGGCCGGAGACGGCACCGACCATTGAAAGCGTGTCGATCCAACTCCCTGGGCGCAGGGCAGCGATGAAGCCAAGCGGAACTCCGATGACGATGGAGAAAAGCATCGAAGCAAAAGTGAGCAATAAGGTTGGCCACATGCGTTCGGCAAGGACCTTTGTGACGGGCTGTCGAGTGCGGAATGACGTCCCAAGGTCGAGCTGAACCAGTTGGGCTACATATTTTCCAAAGCGCACGTAAACCGGGTCGTTGAAGCCGAACTCCTTGTTCATGCGCTCCATGACCTGTGCGTCGATCACGCTGCGGCCATCATCGCTCATGCTCGATGCGAAGGTCCCCGGAATGACACTGAACAGAATGAAGATGATCAGTGCCACGGCGAGCAGAATGGGGAGTGTTTGAAGCAGGCGTCGGAGGAGGAAAGCAGCCATTCAGGAAACCATCCCTGGCGCTTGGTCCGCGAGGACGAAGCGCCAGGATCCTTTCAGGAAAAGGTTTGAGGTCGGTGGTTTACTTTGCGGCCGGAGAGGACTCGTCGACCCACATCTCCTCAAAGTTCTGGATCGCAAGCTCTGTGGCATTCGGCTGCAAGCCCTTGAGCCAGGGCTGATGAGCCATGACGGCTTTGTTATAGTTGAAGAACCAATAGGGCGCTTCCTCGAAGACGATATTGTTGACCTTCGTGAGGTTCTCGACCTTCTTGGCGGCGTCATTAGTTGCGCCGGCCTCATCCAAGAGCTTATCAACCGCTTCGTTCTTGAAGAGGGTATAGTTGCAAGCTGTTTGAGGCGTCTTCGAGTGGAAGCACTTTAGGGCCGCCTGCGGATCGGGACCTGTGGAAAGGGACCAGAGGAATGCCTGATACTCGCCTTTGCGGACGACCTCGGACAACACTGAACCTTCAACAGGCTTGATCTTGGCCTTGATGCCGACTTTCTCGAGCATGGGGATCACAGCTTCGGCAATCGGAATGCCCCAGCTCTCATTTGAGGTTGCAGTCCACTCGAACTCGAACCCGTTGGGGTAACCGGCCTCCGCAAGGAGCTTCTTGGCCTTCTCGGGATCATAGGGATAAGGCTTTACGGATTTATCGAAGCCCGGCGAAGTCGGCGGGAGCCAGCTGGTCGCACGATAAGCCTTATCCTTCACGAGACGCTTGATGATGAGGTCCGCATCGATCGCATAATTGATGGCCTGCCGAACCCGCTTGTCCGCAAATGGTTTGAATTCCGGATTCATTCCCATGACGCGGGTGTAGACTTCGGCGACTTCGAGAAGCCCCTTGGACAGTTCAGGGTCGTTCTTGTACGCCACGTATTGAGCAGGCCCTAGGATCGAGGCGTCGATTTCCTTGTTTCGAAATGCGACGTCACGGGCCGATGCCTCACCCATGATCATGATCGCAACCTTATCGGCATAAGGCTTGCCGGCTTCATAGAACTTATCCCAGCGCTCAGCTACGAGGCGGGAGCCTGGCACGTATTCCGCAAGCTTGTACGGGCCAAGACCGATCGGGTTCGACGTGAAGGCCCCGCTTTGCGACTCTGCCGCCGGGTAAATCGAGGTCGTCGCAGTCCAGAAGTAGAAGCCTGGGTCGATCCTCTCAGTGAGAGTCATTTCGAAAGTGTTATCATCAATCTTGCGAAGGCCCGAGATGGCTTTCGCTTGACCCTTCTCGACGTCGACTGCGCCCTTAATCATACGAACGTAACGGGCCCCGGGGTAGGCCTTGCTGCCGTCCATCAGATGGGTATAGGTCCAAATAATGTCGTCAGCGTTCAGCTTGCGGCCATTATGGAAATAGGCATCGTCACGCAGCTTAAACGTGTAGGTCAGCCCGTCTTCCGAAGCCTCGACCGATTTCGCGAGCTCGAGGACCGGCTTCCCGGCAACCGCATCCCAATTATAAAGAGAGCGGTGGATCGCCTTTGCCCAGATCTCATCCTGCGCCCGGTTTGAGGTATGGATATCAAGATTGGCAAAACTTGACCCGTAAGGGGCGGTGAAGCGGATCGTTCCTCCCTTTCGGGGGGTCTGCGCTTCCGCAACGCCGCCAATAGCCAGGGCGATCGCTGTTGTAATCAAAAGTCTCTTCAGCACGGTGGTCCTCCAGATATATGGTCGTGCATGGAGGGCTTCCTAAGCCGCTCCATACGCGTCGGCACCCATTGTGAGAGTGCCGGTGGCTGTCCAGGCGTGTCCCTCTTTGTTTTTAAGCAACGCCATGGCGGTCGTGAACGATCACACCTCCGCGAATGGTAAGATCACAGCTAGTGTTGTCAAGAATATCCTCGGGGGATGCTGTCAGCAGATTCCGAGAGAAGACAGCAATGTCGGCAAGTTGTCCCGGAACAAGGCGTCCCTTGATGTGCTCCAGCCCTTGTGAGAAAGCCCCAAATTCCGTGTAGGCCTGGAGCGCCTCCTCGATAGATACTCGCTCACGAGCATCCATGACGGTACCTTTCCATGTTCTGCGTGTCAGCATGGCATAAAAATTAGGAAAGGGATTGGGTTCGCAAACGGGAGCATCGCTGCCTGTCGCAGGCTTCAGGCCGAGGTCCATCCAAGTCTTGAATGGATAGCTCCCCAGCGAGCGCTCCTCTCCGAGCACCGAAACATAGGCATCGCCGAAGTCGTAGATGAACACCTGTTGAGGGCAGGGATAGATGCCCGCAGCAACCATGCGTTTGTGCTGCTCAGGGGTTGAAAAGCCGGAGTGCTCAATTCGGTGACGCCGATCCGGGTCCGGCATGGCGTCCAGTGCGCGTTCATAGGCCGTGATCAGCTGTTCAATGGCAGCGTCCCCAATCGCATGACATGCCAGTTGATAGCCTTTGATATGTGCATCCATGACGAGATCGTTCACCGTCTCGTCCTGCATCATTTGAACGCCTGTCGTTTGGTCGTCGCCGAGATAGGGACGGGACATCCATGCCGTCCGACCACCGGCTGAACCATCGAGAAACAGCTTCACGGCACCGATCATCAACATGTCGTCCCCGGTCCCCGTAACGAGGCCGGCTTCAAAACACTGTGGAACAATAGACCGGTCCGGGTCACCTAACAGGGTAAGCCAAGTTCTGACAGGTAGGCGTCCCTCACGCTTGGCGCGATGGTAAGCTGATATCTCGCCAAAACCGCCTCGTTGCCCGACGGCTGCATCCATACAGCTCGTAATGCCGTATGAGAGCAGGTGCTGGCCGCCTCTCTCAATGGCAGCGACGAGCTGTTCCTCGTTGGAGGAGGGAATGACAGCCCAGACTGGAGCGCGAGCGTTTTCCGCGAGAAGGCCGGTCAAGCGCCCGTTCTGCTGCTCAATCAATCCTCCGGGGGGGTTAACAGACGACTCGTCAATATTTGCGAGCTTCAGAGCCAACGAGTTGCAGATCGATACATGTCCGCAAGTCCGTATCAGCATTACCGGATTATCTGGCGACGCTTTATCCAGTTCGCTCCGATGTGGATGCCGTTGAACGTCGAGCTTGGTCTGGTCGTAACCGCGCGCCAAAATCCATTCCCCGGGCCGGGCTTGCGATGCCCGCTTCTGTATGCTCGAGAGCAGCCCGTCGAGAGTAGGTACCGTTACCGGCCTGGCATCAACCCAGTCCATCATAAGGCCCAGCGAGATAAGATGGAGGTGGGAGTCGTTCAGGCCTGGTGTTGCAAACCGTCCCTTTAGGTCGACGATGCGTGTTCCAGGGCCGACCAGCGTCGAGATATCGTCATCTTGCCCCGCCGCCAACACGCGCCCTTGCCATACGGCAAGGGCTTCGACTACGCCCTCATTGCGTCCGCACCAGATTGAGCCGTTACGCAGAACTAGATCCGCCTGCACCTGCACGATTTCTCCTCCCGACCTTCGTTTCGTTTGATATGTTTCATCATCCTAAGGGACTAACCCTTTTTGGCAATCTCACTCATATCGGATCGAGAGGCCAGATGGGGCGGCGGACCTTCGTGTAAGGGCGCTCCTTGAAATTGCGCGTCGAGAGTGCGCCGGTGTCAACTTCGACCACTTCGCGTGCGATAGGCTCGAAAGCGGCACGAAAGTGCTGCATCGACTTGACCACTAGTGTCGACTTTCGTGTTGGATCGATGCCTAAAGATATAAATTGCGCGAGATCCGTGGCCTGACCATTGTGGCTGATCACGACGATATCGACTCCGCCGACCCGAAGAAGAAGGCTTAAACCATAATTGCGCTGAGCACCTCCGCCCATCGGCCCATAGGCGATGAAACGTCCATCCGTGATGGCTGCAACATGCCCTGTGACCTCGAGCGGCCCGCCTCCTACGCTGGGATCGGCTTTGCCTCCGAGTTGTATCGTAACCTGGTTGCCAACACCGGCCGCCTGCGCTTGGCGTACGGCTTCCGGATCGCATATGGCATGAAACCCGACATTCTGGAGATCGGCATCGAGGATTGCTTTTAGGAGTGTCGTTGCGTCTCCGTAAGCTCCGGAGCCAGGATTGTCAGAGTAATCCGCGATGATAAGTGGCTGCGAGGCACCTGTACCGGCTTTAGCTTTGGCAATGGCTTCCTCGAGAGGAGTGAAGTGGATCGATGAGAATGTGCGCTGCTCCCATGCGTAGTCCATGAGCTCTTCCGCAATGGCCTGCGCTGCGGCACGATCATTCCCCGTTACGGCGATAGAAGGTCCGATGTCGTGGACATCGGCCGACGAGAAGCCTGCCTGGACGCTGACGACGAGAGCTTTTCCGGCCGTCTCGATGAGCTCCCCGCGGCGAAGCAACTCGATCATAGGTGGAGATGTCGTCCGGCCTCCATCAAGCGCATAAAGAATAGGACGTCGCGCTATAGCAACTTTCGGACTGATCTTACCCTCAAGGGTACGCTGGAGAAGAGAAGCTCCCTGCCAAGTCCGCTCATACTGGTCCACATGAGGATAAGTTCGATATGAAATCAGAGCATTGGCATTGTCGGCCATCTGCTGTGTCACGGTCGCGTGCAGGTCGAGGATCACAACGACCGGAATATCGGGGCCAATGCGCGTCCGGAGACGGGAAAGAAACTCACCTTCGCCGTCGTCGTAATCCTCTGTCGACATCGACCCATGTAGGTGGAGCAGGACGCCATCGACGTTATTACTTGAGTCGAGGATCCGGTCGGTCAGCGTGTCGAAACAAGCTGTCGTGACGCGGCCCGAAGGGTTGGCAGAAGCGACGAGCGGATGGGTGAGATCCCACTGGAACTGTTCTGCAGCTTCAAAGGCTGCGCCCATTGAGGTCCTGGTTCCGCGGAAGGCCTGAGGGATTTCGTTGTCGAGATAGTAGCTGGACTTTCTAAAGGCGTTCTCATCCGTCTTTTGGATGCTGAACGTATTGGTCTCGTGCATAAACTCCGCAACAAGGACTCTTTTCCCCATGCTGCCCTCCCTCAAGGCGAACAATTGCGCTGTTTGTTATTTAATTTCATTATAAGCGCGAGATTCAGCTTAAACAGAGCGGGGATGGTGACAAAGGCGAAAGGAATTTCCAAATATCATTCCTGGGGAAACTTATTCATTCCTGATATGATAGGGTATTCCGTGGCAATCTCCTTACGTCACGTTGAAATCTTCCATGCAGTTATGGCCTCTGGAGGAGCGACGCAGGCAGCGGCACTCCTGCGTACATCTCAGCCTACCATCAGCCGGGAACTGAAGGACCTAGAGCGTGTCCTTGGTTTTCCGCTTTTTGAGCGAAGAGGGCGGCATCTACTCCCGACGGGGGCGGCTCTTTCTCTTCACACCGAGGTTCGGCGGTCCTTTGTCGGGCTGGAAGAAATCACTCGCGCCGCCGAGGCCATCCGAACCAATTCCACTGCGCAACTCAGCGTAGCTTGCTTGCCTACCTACAGCACCACGCTGCTCCCTGTTGCCTGTCGTGACTTTCTACAGGATCATCCATCGATCCGTCTCAGTGTCCACTCCCTCGATCAGGCATCCATTGCCACAGGGCTGTCCAGCCGGCGCTATGATCTTGGTATCACGGAGATTGATCCGAGGCTGGAAGGGATGGCGATGCGAGTCGTCGATCTGGGAGAGGAGCTATGTGTTGTCCCGAAAGGTCACGCTCTGGCTTCCAAGCGAATCCTCGATCCTCAAGACTTCGAAGGGCTCGATTTCATCTATTTCTCGGCAGAAGATGCCTACCGTCGAAAGGTCGATGCTATTTTTCAAGACTATGGCGTCAGGCGGAAACTCCGTGTTGAGGCAACAACTGCGGCATCCGTATGCGCCTTGGTGGCGCAAGGGCTCGGCGTATCCATCGTAAACCCGATCAGCGCCCTTCAGTATCGGGATAAGGATATTGAACTGCGTCGCTTGTCGGTGCCGATCCCCTATCTCGTCGGCATATATGGGCCGACCGGTACCGGGCGTTCAATTCTGGACGGGCAATTCATGGAATGCTGTGCCGATGCTCTTGTCAGAATTAACGCGGATCTCGAAAAGCTGACATAATGGATCCTTACGGGCCAGGTCGCCTTTTGCCATTGGTGGTCCCTCCCGTCTTGAAGCTCAAACTGCCAAACCTAGTTAGGCTCTTACATTCTGTTGGTTGTCTCTAGGGCAGACAAAGTGAGCAGCGCAGATTTCGTCCCCTCCTCGTCGGAGAGGGACGTGTCTCCTTCAATAAGGAGAGGCTCGCAGGTGGCAGTGATGAGAGCCGCGAGGCTGGTAGGGCCCGGAAAGATTGAAATCATCGAAACCAAACGACCAGAACCCGGCAAACATCAGATCCGTGTCCGCCTCGAAGGGTGTGGTGTCTGCGCATCAAACTTGACGCCTTGGTCAGGCCCGGAGTGGATGCGGTTCCCCACAGAGCCGGGCGACTTGGGACACGAGGCCTGGGGCATCGTCGATGCTCTTGGGGAAGGAGTTGAGACCCTGCGGATTGGAGATAGGGTGGCAATCCTGTCCTATCGCGCGTATGCCGAATACGATCTTGCCAATTCGGATGCGGCAGTCCGGTTGCCGAAACAGCTTGATGGCAAACCTTTTCCAGGAGAGCCACTAGGCTGTGCCATGAATATCTTCCGGCGCAGTGACATCCAGCCGGGACACACCCTTGCAGTCATTGGCATCGGCTTTCTCGGTGCCATTTTGACCCGCCTCGCCTCGCAGGCAGGCGCGCGGGTTATTGCGATTTCGCGGCGTCCCTATTCCCTTGAGATCGCACGACACATGGGAGCCGCCGAAACAGTCCCTATGGAGGACCAGCACAACATTATTGGGACCGTCAAGGACTTGACCGGCGGTACATTCTGCGATCGCGTGATAGAGGCAGTCGGAAAGCAATGGCCCCTTGATCTATCGGCTGAACTCACGCGCGAGCGCGGCAAGCTTATCATTGCCGGTTACCACCAGGACGGGCCCCGGCAGGTCAACATGTGGCTCTGGAACTGGAGAGGGATTGATGTAATCAATGCCCACGAGCGGGATCCCAAAATCTATGTCCAAGGCATTCGGGAGGCCGTGGACGCTGTAGCCTCAGGGCGCCTCAATCCAAGTCCCCTTTATACGCATACCTATCCTCTGGAGCAGCTTGACAAGGCCTTGAATGATACGCGCGATCGGCCTGATGGCTTCCTCAAGGCTTTGGTGAGCCTGTCATGACCCAGCCGATAAGGGATTGTGTCGAGCCGGAAACATCCAGCGCACGGTCTCGTCTCGGCTTTCTGGGAGTGGGTTGGATCGGCCGAAACAGGATGAAAGCCATTCTCGATGCTGGAGTGGCCGAAATAGCCGCAATAGTCGATTCTTCAGCTCAGATGCTGTCAGAGGCTCGCGATTGGGCTCCTGAAGCTCAGGTTGCGGCTACCCTGGATGATCTCATTGCGATGGATCTCGACGGGATCGTGATTGCAACGCCGAGTGCGTTGCATGCCGAGCAGTCGATCCGGGCCTTGAAGGAGAGTATTGCAGTCTTCTGTCAGAAACCGCTAGGGCGCACGCAAACGGAAGTGCGATCTGTTGTCGATGCAGCACGCAGAGCTGATCAGCTCCTCGGAGTCGACTTATCCTACCGGTTTACCGAAGGTATGCGCAGGATACACGACCTGGTGCGTTCTGGTGAGCTTGGACGGATCTATGCAATAGATCTCGTCTTCCATAATGCCTATGGGCCGGACAAAGCATGGTTCTATGATCCGGCTCTGGCTGGTGGTGGTTGCGTTATGGACCTAGGTGTGCATCTCGTAGATCTGGCTTTATGGAATCTTGATTATCCGGTTGTTTCCAACGTTTCGAGTAGGCTCTTCGCAGGCGGTGAACCCTTGTTGGATCCGGCCGCAAAAGTCGAGGACTATGCCGCTGCGACGCTAGAACTCGAGACCGGAGCAATCGTGCAGTTAGCCTGTTCCTGGAAGTTGCAGGCTGGTTGTGATGCAATGATCTCAGCCACATTTTATGGAACGCAGGGCGGTGCCTCTCTGCGGAACCTGAACGGCTCGTTTTACGATTTTGTCGCAGAACACTATCGAGGCACAACACGCGAGACATTGACGATGCCTCCAGACGAGTGGGGAGGGCGTGCGGCAGTTGACTGGGCACGGCGTCTGGCGGCTGGCGAGAGATTCGATCCTGCCGCCGAGCGCTTCATCGACGTGGCGCACGTGTTGGACCGAATTTACGGTCGTTAGATCTGTTCTTCGAGGTCAGGGAGGGGTAACCTTTACGCAGTCGCAGCAAGCTCCCGATCACTGTCGATTTCGACGACCAGAGGAGCGGGTATGACCTTGGGCCTTCCGACGGAAGAGTATTGGAAGCCGTTTTTGCGCATGTCGTCGGGGCGGTAGATGTTGCGCAGATCCACCACCACGGGCCTGGCCAGCGCCGCCTTCAGGCGCCCCAGATCCAGCGCCCGGAACAGGTCCCACTCGGTCACGATCACCAGAGCGGCCGCTCCCTTGGCGCAGTCATACGGATCGCGCGCATAGTCCACGTCCGCAAGCACCGCACGCGCCGCCTCCATCCCCTCCGGATCATAGGCCCGCACCCGCGCGCCCGCATCCTGCAGCGTGCGGATCACGTCGATCGAGGGCGCCTCGCGCATGTCGTCGGTGTTCGGCTTGAAGGTCAGCCCCAGCACCGCCACCGTCTCGCCCCGCACCGAGCCGCCGCAGGCCGCAATGACTTTGCGCCCCATCGCGCGCTTGCGCTGGTCGTTGACCGCCGCCACCGTCTCGACGATGCGCACCGGCGCCTCGTAATCCTGCGCCGTCTTGATCAGCGCCAGCGTGTCCTTGGGAAAGCACGAGCCGCCATAGCCCGGCCCGGCATGCAGGAACTTGGTGCCGATGCGGTTGTCGAGCCCGATCCCGCGGGCGACGTCCTGCACGTTGGCGCCGACCTGCTCGCACAGGTTGGCGATCTCGTTGATGAAGGTGATCTTGGTGGCGAGATAGGCATTGGCCGCGTACTTGGTCAGCTCGGCGGTGCGGCGCGAGGTGACGATCAGCGGCGCCTGGTTGAGGTAGAGCGGCCGGTAGAGCTCGGTCATGACCTGGGCGGCACGGGCGTCCTCGGTGCCGATGACGATGCGGTCGGGGCGCTTGAAATCGGCGATGGCCGCGCCCTCGCGCAGGAATTCCGGGTTGGAGACCACGGCGAAATCGGCCTCGGGCCGGGTTTCGCGGATGATGCGCTCGACCTCGTCGCCGGTGCCGACCGGCACGGTCGACTTGGTCACGACCACGGTGTAGCCGGCCATGGCGGCGGCGATCTCGCGGGCGGCCTGGTGAACGTAGGACAGGTCGGCATGGCCGTCGCCGCGGCGCGAGGGGGTGCCGACCGCGATGAACACCGCCTGGGCGGCAGCCACCGCCTCGGGCAGGGCGGTCGTGAAGGTCAGGCGTCCGGCGCGGACATTGGCGGCGACGAGGTCGGCAAGGCCGGGCTCGAAGATCGGGATGGCGCCGCGGTTGAGGGCCTCGATCTTGGCCGGGTCGTTGTCGACGCA
>Ga0065721_10050968_pt1 | contig 16816 bp, 12 predicted proteins | sample Mesricmetagenome_FD_59108 | JGI IMG/M metagenome (GOLD analysis project Ga0065721, IMG submission 59108) | Mesophilic microbial community from rice straw/compost enrichment Sample: eDNA_1 v2 (version 2) | ecosystem: Engineered > Solid waste > Grass > Composting > Bioreactor | place: USA: Davis... | reverse complement strand
CAACCGGGGCAGGCGCCGGAGCGGCGGCGGCCGGTGCGGGAGCCGGCGCGCCGGCACGGGAGGCGGGCTGCTGGCGCGGCGCATGGCGTACACCCTGGTGCTGGCGACGAGAAGCCGCCTGCAACGCCGCGGCCTCGGCAGCGGCGCGGGCCGCGGCCTGCTCACGGGCGGTCTTGGCGGCCTGCGCCGCCTGAGCGGCCTGCGCCTCCTTGGTGGCGGCAGCCTCGCGCTCGCGCGCCGCGGCCTCTTCGGCCTCGCGGGCACGGCGAGCGGCCTCGGCCTCCTCGCGCTGGCGCTTTTCCTCGGCTTCGCGCTGGCGCTGGCGCTCGGCCAGCTCCTCTTCCTGGCGGCGCAGGGCCTCGGCCTGGGCGCGCGCCTCTTCCTCGCGGCGGCGCAGCTCTTCAGCCGAAATCTCGGGCGCGGGCGCCTCGTCAGGCTTCACGAACGTGCGCTTCTTGCGCACTTCTACCTGGATCGTGCGGGCCTTGCCGGAGGCATCGGCCTGCTTGATCTCGCTGGTGCTCCGGCTCGTGAGCGTGATCTTCTTGCGATCGCCTCCGCCGGTTCCGTGGCTGCTGCGCAGATGAGCCAGCAGCCGCTCCTTGTCGGCATCGGTGAGCGCGTCGTCGGTGGAGCGCTTGCTGACACCGGCGGACTGCAGTTGCTCGAGCAGTGTCGACGCCGGGCGATTGAGCTGGGCGGCGAACTGAGCGACGGTTGTCACGGCCATTATGGGAATCCTTGCTTGCTGGGCGATGCGGTCTTGCGGGCGTGGGTCAGGGATGATGATCAGGCGTTGAACCAGTGTTCACGCGCCTTCATGATCAAAGCCTTGGCCGCCACGTCGTCCAGGCCAGTCATTTCAGTCAGTTCATCGACGGCCAGGTCGGCCAGGTCGTCGCGGGTATGAACACCGCCGTCGGCCAGCTTGGCAATCACTTCGGGCGTGAGGCCGTCGAGGTCGCGCAGATCCTGCGACACCTCCTCCACGGCTTCCTCGCGCGCAATTTCCATGGTCAGCAGCGCATCCTTGGCACGCTTGCGCAGCTCTCCCACGGTTTCCTCGTCAAAGGCCTCGATTTCCAGCATTTCCTGCATGGGAACGTAGGCAACTTCTTCCAGGCTGGCGAAGCCCTCGGCAATGAGGATGTCGGCGACCTCCTCGTCCACGTCGAGCTTCTCCACGAACAGGCTACGCAGCTTCTCGGTTTCGGAAGCCTGCTTGGCCTGCGATTCCTCGGCCGTCATGATGTTGATGCGCCAACCGGTGAGGTCGGAGGCCAGGCGCACGTTCTGGCCGCCACGGCCGATGGCGATGGCGAGGTTCTCCTCGTCCACCACCACGTCCATCGCGTGACGCTCCTCGTCTACCACGATCGACTGCACGTTGGCCGGCGCCAGCGCACCGATCACAAATTGGGCCGGATCCTCGGACCACAAGACGATGTCCACGCGCTCGCCGGCCAGCTCGTTGGTCACGGCGTTCACGCGCGAGCCGCGCACACCGACGCAGGTACCGATCGGGTCCACGCGCTTGTCGTGCGAGAGCACGGCGATCTTGGCGCGGCTGCCGGGGTCGCGGGCGCAGCTCTTGATCTCCAGCAGACCCTGCTCGATCTCGGGCACTTCCTGCGCGAACAGCTCGACCATGAAACCCGGCGCGGCGCGCGAGAGCATGATCTGCGGCCCGCGGACGGTTGGGTCGATGCCGGCGATGAACGCACGCACGCGGTCGCCGGTGCGCAGGTTTTCCTTGGGAATCATCTCGCTGCGCTTGAGCCGGCCTTCGACGCGGCCGCTCTCGACGACGATGTCGCCCTTGTCCAGCCGCTTGACGGTGCCCACCATGATCTTCTCGCCGCGGGCGAGAAAGTCATTAAGCAGCTGCTCGCGCTCGGCGTCACGGATCTTCTGCAGGATCACCTGCTTGGCGGCCTGCGCACCGATGCGCCCGATGGTCACGGACTCAATGGGCTCCTCGATGTAGTCACCCTCTTCGATGTCAGCGATGCGGTCGCGCGCATCCGACAGCAACTCCTCGGCGTCCGGGTTCTGCAGCCCGGCGCTGTCAGGCACCACCAGCCAGCGGCGGAAGGTCTCGTACTCGCCGGTGTCGCGGTCGATGGCCACGCGGATGTCCACCTCGCCACCATGGAGCTTCTTGGTGGCCGAGGCCAGGGCCGCCTCCACGGCGCCGAACACCACGTCGCGCTCGACGCTCTTCTCGCGCGAGATGGCGTCCACCAGCATCAACATTTCGCGGTTCATTCTGTGCGTCCTCCGTCCTGCTGCGGCTCCTGCGGCTGCGCAGCGCGGGCCCGCCGGCCCTTGAAATCCACCACCGGCACCAGCCGGGCCTCACGCACTTCATCGAAGGCGAAGTCCAGCACCTGCACCGGCGCCTCCTCGTCCACGGTCTTGGCACGCGCCTTGGCGTTGGAGCGTCCGGCCTTGCTCCCGCCCTTGCGCGCTGCCGCCGGCGTCTCGTCCTGCAGCACCAGCCGCCAGCCAGCAGGGGCCACCGCGACGGCCTCCTCGGCGGCGCTGCCCTCGCCGGCACCCGATTGCGGCGCCGGCCGCGGCTGCAGCACGCCGCGGTACTTGCGCCGCCCCTGGAACGGCAGCTTCAGCGTGATCTCCACCAGTTCCCCGGCAAAGCGGACGTAGTCCGCTTCGCGCTTGAGCGGACGGTCCAGTCCGGGCGAGGAGACCTCCAGCCGCGCGTAATCTGCGTTCTCCACCTCCAGCACGTACTGCAGCTGCCGCGTCACGGCCTCGCAGTCGTCCACCGTCACCGACTCGGACTCGGGACCGGGGTACACCTGGCCCGGCACGCGGTCGATGGTCACGCGCAGCAAGCCGCGCGCGGCGCGCTCCACCTCCACGAGCTCATAGCCCAGACCCGTGACGGTGCGCTCGATGGCAGCCTGCCAGTTCATGCCTTCCCGCATGCGGCTGGCGCCACCTGCGGCCTCCTGTGGTTGCAACGGTGAGGGATGCGAAATTCGATCAAGCAAAAAAAAAGGGCTGGAAGATCCGCCCATTCAGGTATTCAGCGAGAAGCGGATTGTACCCTGCAAGAGCTGTACCGGCAAGTGACCGACACACCCCACTGAAGTGGAGCAAGCTGCGTGCGAGAATCCCGCCCGAATTTTTGACCTCTCGGAGCCACCATGGGATTTCTTGCCGGCAAGCGGCTGTTGATCACGGGATTGCTGTCCAACCGCTCGATTGCCTACGGCATAGCACGCGCCTGCCGCCGCGAAGGCGCGGAACTCGCGTTCAGCTACGTCGGCGAGCGCTTCAAGGAACGCATCACCGAGTTCGCCCAGGAGTTCGACTCGAACCTGGTCTTCGACTGCGACGTGGCGGACGACGCGCAGATCGACAAGCTCTTCGCCGATCTCTCGGAGCACTGGCCGCAGTTCGACGGCTTCGTGCACTCCATCGGCTTCGCGCCGCGCGAAGCCATCGCCGGCGACTTCCTCGACGGCTTCTCGCGTGAAGCCTTCCGCATTGCGCACGACATTTCCTCCTACAGCTTCCCCGCCATGGCCAAGGCCGCCTTGCCCATGCTGCGCGAGAACAGCGCGCTGCTGACGCTGAGCTACCTGGGCGCCGCGCGCTACGTGCCTTCGTACAACACCATGGGCCTGGCCAAGGCCTCGCTGGAAGCCAGCGTGCGCTACCTCGCGGCCAACCTCGGCCCGCGCGGCGTGCGCGTCAACGGCATCTCCGCCGGCCCGATCAAGACGCTGGCGGCCTCGGGCATCAAGGGCTTCCACAAAATTCTGGACATCGTGGAAACGAACGCGCCGCTGCGCCGCAACGTCACGATCGACGACGTGGGCAATGCCGCCGCGTTCCTGATGTCGGACCTGGCCTCGGGCATTAGCGCCGAGATCACCTACGTGGACGGCGGCTTCAGCCAGGTGATGGGCGGCGAGCGCTCCACCCCGCAGTAAGCCCGCCCTCCCCGCGCCGCCCCCCCCGGCGCGAACGGCGAGGAAAAGAAAACGGCGCCCTCGGGCGCCGTTTTTCATGCCTTGCCGCAAAGCGGTTCGCGGCCTCAGGCGCGCACGCAGTCCACGTAGTAGCGCCGCACGCCGTCGATTTCCTCTTCCACCAGGCCGTGCACGTCGGTGGCGAAGCCGGGGAATTTCTCGTTGAAGGCACGCACGAAGCGCAGGTAGTCCACGATCTTGCGGTTGAAGCGCTCGCCCGGAATCAGCAGCGGGATGCCCGGCGGATACGGCGTCACCAGCGAGGTGGTGATGCGCCCCTCCAACTCGTCGATCTCCACGCGCTCGGTGTCGCGGTGCGCGATGCGCGCGTAGGCGTCGGCGGGCTTCATCGCCGGCTGCAGGTCCGACAGGTACATCTCCGTCGTCAGCCGCGCGATGTCGTGCTGGGTGTACTCCTTGTGGATCGCCTGGCACAGGTCGCGCAGCCCCATGCGCTCGTAGCGCGGATGCGCGGCGCAGAACTCGGGCAGGATGCGCCAGATCGGCTGGTTGCGGTCGTAATCGTCCTTGAACTGCTGCAGCGCGGTCAGCAGCGTGTTCCAGCGGCCCTTGGTGATGCCGATGGTGAACATGATGAAGAACGAGTACAGGCCCGTCTTCTCCACCACCACGCCGTGCTCGGCCAGGAACTTGGTCACGATCGAGGCCGGGATGCCGGTGGCGTCGAACTTGCCGTTGACGTCCAGGCCCGGGGTGATGATCGTGCTCTTGATCGGGTCGAGCATGTTGAAGCCCGGCGCCAGGTCGCCGAAGCCGTGCCACTCCTCGTTGGCATGCAGCATCCAGTCCGCGCTCTGGCCGATGCTCTCGGGCGCCAGCTCCGCCTCCGGCCCCCAGACCTTGAACCACCAGTCGTGGCCGAAGTCCTTCTCGACCTTGCGCATGGCGCGGCGGAAGTCCAGCGCCTCGCGCAGGCTCTCCTCCACCAGCGCGGTGCCGCCCGGCGGCTCCATCATCGCCGCGGCCACGTCGCACGACGCGATGATCGCGTACTGCGGCGAGGTCGAGGTGTGCATCAGGTAGGCTTCGTTGAAGAGGTGGCGGTCGAGCTTCTGTGTCTGCGAGTCCTGCACCAGCACCTGCGAGGCCTGCGACAGGCCCGCGAGCAATTTGTGCGTGCTCTGCGTGGCGTAGACCATGGACTGCTTGGGCCGCGCGCGCCTCTTGCCCATCGCGTGGTAGGAGCCGTAGAAGCCATGGAAGGCTGCGTGCGGCAACCAGGCCTCGTCGAAGTGGATCGTGTCGATCCAGCCGTCGAGCATCCCCTTGATGGTCTCGGTGTTGTAGAGCACGCCGTCGTAGGTGCTCTGCGTGAGCGTGAGGATGCGCGGGCGCACCGTCGCGGCGTCAACGCCTTCGAGCAGCGGGTTGGCGGCGATCTTCTTCTGGATCGACTCGCGCGTGAACTCCTTCTGCGGAATCGGGCCGATGATCCCGTAATGGTTGCGCGTGGGCGTGAGGAACACCGGCACCGCGCCCGTCATGATGATCGAGTGCAGGATGCTCTTGTGGCAGTTGCGGTCCACCACCACCACGTCGCCCGGCGCCACCGTGTGGTGCCACACCATCTTGTTGGAGGTGCTGGTGCCGTTGGTGACGAAGAAGCAGTGGTCGGCGTTGAAGATGCGCGCCGCGTTGCGCTCGCTCGCGGCCACGGGGCCGGTGTGGTCCAGCAGCTGGCCCAGCTCGTCCACGGCGTTGCACACGTCCGCGCGCAGCATGTTCTCGCCGAAGAACTGGTGGAACATCTGCCCCACCGGGCTCTTGAGGAAGGCCACGCCCCCGGAGTGACCCGGGCAGTGCCAGGAGTAGGAGCCGTCCTGCGCGTAGTCCACCAGCGCGCGGAAGAACGGCGGCGCCAGGCCGTCAAGGTAGCTCTTGGCCTCGCGGATGATGTGGCGCGCCACGAACTCCGGCGTGTCCTCGAACATGTGGATGAAGCCGTGCAGCTCCCGCAGGATGTCATTGGGGATGTGCTGCGACGTGCGCGTCTCGCCGTACAGGTAGATCGGGATGTCGGTGTTGCGGAAGCGGATCTCGGCGATGAACTTGCGCAGGTTCTGCACCGCCGCGTCTTCCTCGCTGTCGGCGGCGGTGAACTCCTCGTCGTCGATGGACAGGATGAACGCGCTGGCACGGCTTTGCTGCTGCGCGAACTGGCTGAGGTCGCCGTAGCTGGTGACGCCCAGCACCTCGAAGCCTTCCTTCTCGATCGCCTGCGCCAGCGCCCGGATGCCCAGGCCCGACGTGTTCTCCGAGCGGAAATCCTCGTCGATGATGAAAATGGGGAAACGGTAACGCAACATTGCGGGCTGCCCTCCCGGGCGTTGGTCCTTCAGGAAAACCGCGAAGTGTAGGCGCTGGTTGCGACCCCGCCTGGAGCGACCTCCCCTATCGCCATCGGAGCAACCCATGGACCCAAGCGACGTGACCCTGTGGTGGCTGGCCACCGCCGCGCTGGTGCTGGCCGAGCTGGCCAGCGGCACTTTCTACTTGCTGATGCTGGCCCTGGGCGCCATGGCCGGCGCGCTGGCGGCGCACGCCGGCCTGGGCCTCGCGCCGCAGCTGCTGGCCGCGGCGCTGGTGGGCAGCGCCACGGTAGGCCTGTGGCATCTCCGGCGCCGGCGCGGCCCGCCGCAGGCGCGCGACCAGAACCTGCACCTGGACATCGGCGAGCACGTGCAGGTCGAGCGCTGGGACGCCCAGGGCCAGGCCCAGGTGCGCTACCGGGGCGCTGCCTGGCAGGCCCGCCACGTCGGCCCGGGCGCGCCGGCGCCGGGCGAGCACCGCATCCGCGCCATCGACGGCAACCGCCTGCTGCTCGAACGCGTCGCCCACTGACCCCTACAACCCTCGAACCACAAAACCTGGAGATTCCTTACCGATGGACATCCTCGCCCTGGTACTGCTGGCCGTCGCGGCCGTGTTCATCGTGCGCTCGGTCAAGGTGGTGCCGCAGCAGCACGCCTGGGTCGTGGAGCGGCTGGGCAAGTACCACACGACGCTCACGCCGGGCCTGAGCCTGCTGGTGCCCTTCGTCGACCAGGTCGCCTACAAGCACTCGCTCAAGGAAATTCCGCTCGACGTGCCCAGCCAGGTCTGCATCACGCGCGACAACACGCAGCTGACGGTGGACGGCATCCTGTACTTCCAGGTCACGGACCCGATGCGCGCGAGCTACGGCTCGTCCAACTACATCGTGGCCATCACGCAGCTGGCGCAGACCACGCTACGCAGCATCATCGGCCGCATGGAGCTGGACCGCACCTTCGAGGAGCGCGACGCGATCAACGCGCAGGTCGTCGCCGCGCTGGACGAGGCGGCGCTGAACTGGGGCGTGAAGGTGCTGCGCTACGAGATCAAGGACCTCACGCCGCCGGCGGAGATCCTGCGCTCGATGCAGGCGCAGATCACGGCCGAGCGCGAGAAGCGCGCCCTCATCGCCGCCTCCGAGGGCCGGCGCCAGGAGCAGATCAACATCGCCAGCGGCGAGCGCGAGGCCTTCATCGCGCGCTCCGAGGGCCAGAAGCAGGCCGAGATCAACCAGGCCCAGGGCGAGGCCGCGGCGATCCTGGCGGTGGCCGAAGCCACGGCCGACGCGATCCGGCAGGTCGCCGAGGCCATCCGCCAGCCCGGCGGCGAGCAGGCGGTGCAGCTGCGCGTGGCCGAAAAGGGCGTGGAAGCCTTCGCCCAGCTGGCGCAGAAGAACAACACCATGATCGTGCCGGCCAGCCTGGGCGAGGTCAGCGGGCTCATCGCCAGCGCCATGGCGCTGATGCAGAACGCCAAGGTCCCGCGCTGAGCCGCGCCGCCGCGCCGTGCCGCTACGGCCGCGCGGCGCGGTGCACCTTCACCGCCCCCGCCAGCAGCACCAGCCCCGGCGGCACCAGCAGCGCCTGCGCGGGCACCAGGCCCAGCAGCAGCGCGCCCAGCGCGGCCCCCGCCACCCCGCCGGCCGCCATCCAGCCCACCAGCGCCCGCTCCCGCCGCAAGCCGTCGAGGGCCTGCACCCGGGCATGGCGCATGAAGCCGGTGACCAGCGTGGGCAGGCTCACCAGCAGCGCCAGGCTGCCCGCCACCTTCAGCTCGATGCCGTAGAGCAGCACGAGGACCGGGATCAGCAGCGCGCTGCCCACGACGCCCAGCACGGCGGTGGCCATGCCCACGGCCACGCCGGCCAACACGCCCAGCGCCTGGCGCAGCGGATCGGGCGCGGCCAGCGCCGGCGCGGGAACGGCGGCCAGCAACAGCAGCCACAGGCCGCCCAGCGCCAGCAGCAGCACCACGGCCCGGTCCAGGCGCCGGCGCGACAGGGCCGCCACGGAACCCGCCGCCCACCAGTCACCCGCCAGGCTGCCCGCCAGCAGGTAGGCCAGCACGTCCGCGTGATCCACCAGCAGGTCCAGCGGGATCGCGCTGGCGCGGAACAGCAGCGCGCACGCCACCGCCAGCAGGCTCATGGCCTGGCCGACGATGAAGCCCTGGGGCCGCTCCCGGCCCACCAGATCCGCCACCAGGAAGGAGCGCAGCCCGCCCGCGCTCAGCCCGGCCAGGCCACCCAGCGCCCCCAGCAGCGAGCCCGCCACGAAACCCTGCCCATGACGGGCATGCCGGCCTGCCGCCCTCACCGCCCGCCCTCCCGCGTCACTGGACGCGCCCCCTCGTGAACCGGCAGCGCGGCCTGTGACAGCCCCGGCCGGCCGGCCTTGCAAGCTGAACATCTGCGATGCGTCATGTGATCCCTCCCCGAGTGCGCCCGGCAAGGGCCGCCGGACACGGCGGCCTCGCCATGCACCGGTATAAGGGGAAACCCTTAGTTCTGGCTGACACCGGTTCCCCGGAGCAGCCTTCTCACCCATGGGTCGGGATCACCCCGCCACCGTCGGGTTGGTGATCAGCACCGGCCGGCCCAGGGACGGTACGCCCTGCTCGTCGAACACGAACAGCAGCCAGTAGCCCGGCAGCAGTTGGTTGGCATCGGCGGGCAGCCGGGCGCGCAGCGCCGTGCCCTGCTGGCTGAAGTCCAGCGCGAAGAAACGCTGCTCGTGGTTGAGGCTGTGCGTGACGGAGCCCATGCGCACCAGGGTCAGCCGCCTGGCCTTCACGCCCTGGCCCAGCGACACGCGCAGCTCGCCCCCGGCACCGGCCTGCGTGGGCGCCTCCACCACCGCGGGCCGTGGCGCGAAGCGCCCGGAGCCGTCGCGCAGGAACAAGTAAGGCGGGAAATAGATTTCGCCGTTGAGCTGGATCAGCGGCCCCGGGGCGCCGCCGCCGCCGGTGAGCACGCTGCCGTCGGCCAGCAGCAGCGAGGCCGAGTGGTACAGCCGCGGCTGCGCCGCGCGGGCCGCGCGCGTCCACCGGCCGGTGGCGGGGTTCCAGATCTCGGAGTCCAGGTGCTCGTCCCCAAGCTCGTTGGGCGTCACCGAGCCGCCGTTGAGCCACACCTGCCCGTCGGCCAGCACCGTCGCGTTGCCCCACTGGCGCTCCGCTTGCGGCCGGCCCGTCTCCCGCACCACGGGCTCGGCGCCGTTGATGTCCACCACCACCGCGCGCCGCCCGTCGCGCAGCGCCAGGATCCGGCCCGGTTCGAACATCGCCACCGGCACGCGCTCGCGCGAGGGCGGCGCCGTCACCGACAGCTCGCGCAGCCGGCCCGGGCCGCGCGGGTCCAGCGTGAACATGCGGCCGTCGTGGCCCAGGATGAACACGTCCCCCGCCGGCGCCAGCCAGGCGCGCGGGTAGTAATAGCTCTCGCGCCGGCTGCCGTAGGCCCGGTCGCTGGCCGCAGCGTCCAAAGTGCGCCAGCCGCTGCCGGGCGTGTACGCCTCCGGCGTGCTGGCCGCGGCGCGCTCGTAGAAGGTCCAGCGGCTGCCGGCATCGCGGATGCGCCCGCCCAGCGCCACGCGGTCGCCGGAAGGCATCACCACCAGGGTCGGATACCAGCGCGCGTACGCCATGCCCTCGGCCTTGCGCAGCTCGTTGCGCCTCGGGTCGAAGACGTTCATGTCCGGGTTGCCGTTGTTGAGCGGCTTGCGGCTGTGGTCGTCGCCGCCCAGCAGCGTCACCGTGCCGTCCGGCAGCAGCGACTGCGACGCGCAGAAGATGTCGGTGCCGGTGACGTTGGGCAGCGTCAGGAAGGCCTCCGGACCGCCGCCGCCTCGCGGGTCCCAGACGGTGTAGTGGAGATGCGCCCCCTGCCGCCCGGAGGCGTCCGTGCCGTAGGCCAGCACCCGCTGATCGGGCAACAGCACCATGTGGATCGGCACCACCGGCCAGCCAAAGGTCGGCCCGAAGGCCCCTTCCACGTGCGCCCGCGCGCCGCCGTTCTCCGGCGCCACCGGCCCTTGCGAAGTCACGAGGCCACGCGGCACGGGATGCGGCCCCTGCCGTTCGGAACTGCCATGGCAGGCCGCCAGCAGCGGCATCAGCAGCAGCGCCGTCAAATGCGCGCGCCGCGGTACTCCCGAAGTTCTCATTCGAATTCCTCAGATAACCAACATGAAAACGCGATCCCGCCAAATAAGGCGGAATCGGAAACCCCAGAATATTGAGCAGATTTACCGGATTCAAACCGCATTCCGCGCAGGGATACGATTCCCAGCCCTCCGGGCGCATTACGCTGGATTCATGCTGGATTCCCTCCGGCCGTTGCACAGTACGTTGAAGCCTTTAGCTTTTTCTTTGCACCGCAAGACGTTACAACCGGCGCCATGCACGGCGGCCGGATTTGGTTTACAACCTTAATATTGGAATCCGTTGAATCATGAAAGGGGCTAAATTCGTGCGCAGGCTTTTGACTGCCGGCTTGCTGATTGCCATTCAAACTACGGCAAATGCCCAGCCGCAGGATCTCTTCAATACCTGGACGGGTATTGCCGCCGAGAAAAACACCAGCCCGGCCACGGCCCAGGCGGGCGATTTGACGCGCGAGTGGAAGGCGCCCGACGGCCGCACGGTGCGCGTGGTGGTGCAGCGCCCCCGCGAGAGTGCCGCGGCGCTGACGGTGGTGGTGTCCCCGCTGGCGGCCGACCAGGACGCGCGCCCGGTGTTCGAAGCCGCGCTGCGGCAGGTGCGCGCCTCGCGCGCCTCGAAGCTGGTCATCCTGCCGGGGCGCTACGTGTTCCGCACCACGGCGCAGTCCGGCCCGCCCGCCGTGCTGGCGGCGCACCTGCTGCTGCAGGACCTGGACGACGTGAGCATCGAGGGCGAAGGCGCGACGCTGGTGTTCATGCAGGACGCCCATGGCCTGCTCGTGCGCGGCAGCCGCCGGCTGCAGCTGTCCAAGCTGCGGCTGGACTACGGGCTGCGCACCGCCTCGCTGGGCACGGTGCAACGCCAGGGCGGCAACACGCGGGTGCGCATCGACCCGAAGTTCCCCGTGACCTCGGCCGACCCGGCCTTCTACGTGACCGAGTACGACGCGGCCGCCAAGCGCTACCCGACCGACGCCGCACGGGTCATCCTGCCGCCCGGCTCCTCCACGCCGGCGGTTTATGCGGGCAACCAGAGCTACGGCTCCACCGCTTTCGCCACCCTGCCCGAGGGCCGCGGCGTCACCGTCAAGCACCAGTGGTACGGCGGCAACGCCATCCGCATCGACGACACGCCGCAGCCGCGCCAGAGCGAGGACATCGTCATCGACGGCGTGACCATCCATGCCGCGCCGGGCATGGGCATCGTCGCCTACGGGCTCAAGCGGGGGCTGGCCATCACGCGCTCGCGCTTCGCGCCGCGCGACGGCAGCCAGCCGCTGAGCGCCAGCTACGACGCCATCCACGTGGTGATGAGCGGCGGCGACACGCTCATCACCAACAACCACATCACGGCCCAGGGCGACGACGCCATCAACCTCAACGGCCCGGTGCACCCGATCACGCGGGTCGAGGACGGCCGGCGCAGCGTGGTGCTGGGCAAGTACTCGCGCTTCATCGGCGCGGGCGACCGGCTCGCCTTCTTCGACGCCCAGGGCCAGTACCTGGGCCAGCGCAAGGTAGCGGCCACGCCGGCGCCGCTGGGCGGCCTGGACCACCGCGTGACGCTGGACCAGCCGCTGGACGCCGGCTGGGCGGTCAACGTGGTGCGCGACCTGAGCCTGCTGGGCTCGCGCTACGCGGTGGCCGACAACGTCATCGAGCGCTGCTACTGCCACGGCCTGCTGGCGCAGCTGCCCAACGGGCTGGTGGAGGGCAACACCTTCCAGGACATCGGCCGCAACGCCATCCGGCTGCTGACCGACGTGGGCCAGTGGAACGAGGGCGTGGGCGCCATCAACGTGATCGTGCGCGGCAACCGCATCCGCCGCACCGGCGGCGACCCGGCGGGCCTGCTGCCCTGGGCGGCCATCAGCGTGTACGGCGGCGCGCGCGACGGCACGCTCTCCACGGCGCCGGTCAACCGCCACGTGCGCATCGCCAACAACACCATCGAGAACGTGCCGCTGGGCTGCGTCACGGTGTCCAACAGCGTGGACGTCAGCGTGCGTGACAACCAGTGCACCGATACGAACCTGCTCGACCCCCGCGGCGCCAGCCTGCTGGTGATGCCCACCGCCGCCGAGGTGCAGTTGGGCAACAACCTGCGCAGCGGCGCCACCACCGGCGCGCAGCTCGTCAGCACGCCGGCCAGCAGCGCGCTCAAGCCGCGGTAGGCAGCCGCCGGGCCGGGCCATGGCGATCGCGGGTCGAAAGAGATCGCGGCGCCAGCGCCCGAGCGTAGAGCTGCAGGTAGCGCTCCACCACGGCCTCGGGGCGGGTCTGCTCCAACAGCGCCGTGGCGTCCACGGCGGACAGCGCGCCGCGGCCGGCGCGCACGAAACCGGCCATGCGGCGCGCCAGCGCCGACGCGTCGCCCGCGGGCACCAGCGCCGAAGGGTCCACCGCGCCCACGATCTCGGCAATGCCGCCGCTGTCCGCGCCGATCACCGGCACCCCGGCGGCATAGGCCTCCACCACCGTCAGCCCGAAGGGTTCGCGCCAGACGGAGGGCACCACCAGCACGTCGATGTCGCGCAGGAAGGCCATCGGCTCCACGAAGCCCACCCGCTCCACCGGCAGGCCCTCCATCGCGGCCCGCAGCGCCGCGTCGTCTCCCGGCGCGCGCCCGGCCACTTTCAGCTGCCAGCCGCCCACGCCCGCGCCCAGCAGCCCGCGGCACGCCTGCAGCAGCACCTCGATGCCCTTCTCGGCCACCAGCCGCCCCAGGAAGCCGAAGGTGAAAGGCTTCTGTTGCGGCACCGCCGGGCGGGCCGGCGCGGGCCCCGGCGCCCGGTGCACCGGGTTCCAGATCACGTGCCGCCGCTCGGCCGGCAGGTGCGCGAACAGCCCATGCTCCAGGTGCGTGCGCAGGATCGCCTGCGACACGCCCACCACGTGGGCGATGTGCACGTGGTGGCGGCGCTTGACGCTGGAGAAGGCGCCGCAGGCGCGATGCAGGCCCTCGCAGCGCCGGCCGTGCATGAACAGCGCGGCGCGGATGCACAGCAGGTCGTAGTCGTGCAGCGTGTGCACCAGCACCGCGCCGCGCGCGCGGACCGCGCGCCACATCCACGGCGTGAGCTCCACCATGGAGTGCGAATGCACGATGTCCGGCCGCACCTCGTCCAGCACCCGCGCGAAGTCCGCTGCCGTGAAGGCGTTGAACAGCGTGGCGATCTTGTTGAGCTGGCGCACCGGCGCGGGGTGGCGGGCCGAGTCCTGGATCCACAGCGGGTTGCGGTGCGCCAGCGGCCGCAGCTCCACGCCGTGGCGCAACGTGGGCGCGGTGGCTTCGGGCACCACGCTGGTGACGGCCACCTGGTGCCCACGCGCCGCCATCCCCTCGGCCAGCAGCTCCACGACCTTCTCCGCGCCGCCCACGGCGTGCGGCGCGTACACGGAGCTGAGATGCAGGATCTTCACGGCCGCTCCACGCGCTCGGCGGCCCCGGCGGCCACCCCGCGTCCGCGCGGCGCCAGCAGCCGGGCCGGATTGCCGGCGGCCACGGCGCCGTCCGGCACATCCTCCAGCACCACCGCGCCGGCACCGATGACGGCCGAGCGGCCGATGCGCAGCGGCCCGGCCACGACGGCGTTGGGATAGACCGTGGCGCCGTCGCCGACCACGGGGTAGTGCTCGCCATGGCGCCGCCCCAGCGTGACGCCCTGGTACAGCGTGACGCCGGCGCCCACGCGCGTGCCGGCGCCGATGACCACGCCGGTGGGATGCGGCAGCAACAGCCCCGGGCCCAGCTCGGCCTCCAGGTGCAGGTGGCAGGCACTGCGGGCCGTGTTCCAGCGCCACAGCAGCTTGGCCAGCCGCGGCCGGCCGCCGCGGTACAGGTGCTGCGCGCAGCGGTGCGCGCACAGCGTCGCGAAGCCGGGCTCGAACACGAAGGCGGACAGCGCCGCGCGCCAGCCCACGCGGCCCGTGCAGGCCGCCAGGTCGGCGGCGATCAGTTCGCGGGTGCGGCGCCGGCTCGGGGAAGAAGAGGCGTTCATCGAGCGCAATCTGGACAGTGGTTTCATGCGCAACTCATAAGGTCCGTCACGCCACCGCCCCCGCCCGCCGCGGCAGCGCCGCCGGGCGCAGCCGCCGCAGCAGCGGCCGTTCGATGAGGTGGTAACAGCCCGCGGCCAGCAGCAGCGAGCCGGCGACCATCAGCGCGCCCAGCACCGGCCAGGGCAGCGCCTCGTGCAGGCTGAAACGCTGCCAGGCCTTGGTGGCGGCCAGCAGCGCGAAGGGATGCATCAGGTACAGCGAATACGACCAGTCGCCCAGCCGGCCCGCCGCGTGCAGCGCCGCGCCCCGCACGCGCCCTTCCAGCACCAGCGCCCCGGCCAGCAGCGCCGCCGCCGGCAGCCCCCAGCCGATGACGCGAACCCCGTCGTTCGGCGTGGAGGCGCTGCCCACGGGCTTCACTGCCAGCCCGAAGGGGTCCAGCACCAGCCAGCCCAGCGCCACCGCGGCCGCGCCCAGGAACAGCAGCGGCTGGCCGGGCCGGCCCCGCAGCCACCACAGGCCCAGGACACAGCCGAAGCCGAATTCCAAAAGGATGGGCCGGGTCCAGAAGTGCAGCGCCATGAAGCGCGGCGAGATCCACGCGCCCAGCAGCACCAGCGCGGCCAGCGCCACCAGCGTCCAGCCCACCGCGCGCCGCGCCGGCAGCGCGATGAACACGGCGAACAGCGCGTAGAACAGCACTTCGTAGTTCAGCGACCAGCCCAGCGACAGCAGCGGATAGGGCTGCGCCGCATCCCCGTACACCGGGTACGGCACGAACAGCAGCGAGGCGACCAGCTCCGTCCAGGAGGTCTGCGCCAGCCCGTGCCGGCCCAGCAGCAGCGTCAGCACGCACAGCCCGGTGGCGAACCAGTACATCGGCACCAGGCGCAGCGCGCGCCGGCGCAGGAAGGCGCCGGCCGCGCCCGGCTGCCCGTACAGCGGCCGGGACGCCAGCACCATGATGAAACCCGAGATGCAGAAGAACAGGTCCACGCCGAAACCGCCCGGCGGCAGCGGCCAGCGCTCCAGCACCTGCCCCTGCCCGGCCGCCGCCCGCAACAACTCGCCCTGGGCGTGCCCCAGCAGCACCAGCAGCGCGGCCACGCCGCGCAGCGCCTGCACCATCAACAGCCGCTCCGTCATCGCGCCCCCTCCATGAATCACCTCGGCGCGCTCGCCACGCGGGTGTGCACCAGCACCCGCAGCGAGGCGAGCAGGCGGCCCCGCAACAGCAGCACCACGCCCACGACCGCGGCCAGGTAGGCCAGCGCCGAGACGGCGTAGCCCGCGGTGCTCCGTGCCTCGAAGCCGCCGCCCAGTGCCGCCGCCAGCAGCCCGGCGGCCGAAGCCAGCGCACCCGGCAGCAGGCAGCGCGCGAAGCGGTGCCCGTCGATGCCGGCCGCGCGGCAGGTGGCGGCCACCATCACCGCCGACACCAGCAGCGCCACCACGGCGTAGGCCCGCACCAGCGCCGCCAGGCCGAGCCAGACCGTGGCCGCGAAGGCCGCGCACAGCGCCACGCCGTTGAGCAGCCCCAGCAGGAAATTCAGGCGCACGCGGCCCCGCGCCACCAGCACGGCGCCGTTGTAGGCGGCGATGGCCTGCACCGCGCCCACCGGCGCCAGCACCGCGATCAGCTCCGCCAGGCCCGCCCACTGGGGCGACAGGAAGGCGCCGACCGGATAACGGGTGCCGAAGGCGAGAAAAGCCATCAGCGGGATCACCGCCGTCGCCGTGGCCGTGAACACCGCGCAGACCACCTCTGCCCGGCCCGGCGCGTCGTGCTCCATGCGCGACAGCGTCGCCATCAGCACGCCGCTGGCGGGCCAGGAGATCAGCATCAGCGGCAGCGTCATGAACTGGTAGGCCAGCCCGTACAGGCCCAGCGCCGCGGCGCCCAGCACCGCGCCGATGAGGAAGCGGTCCAGGTTGCGCGCCGCGAAGCCCAGCAGGTTCGTCATGAACACCCAGCCGCCCACGCGCAGCAGCGGCGCGATGGCCCCCAGGCGCCCGCCCCGCTCGGCCAGGCCGCGAGCCAGCCCCGTGAAGCCGATGGCACGCACCGCCTGCAGCAGCACGTGGAAGGCCACCAGCGCGGCGATGCCCAACCCCGCCAGCAAGGCCACCCCAAAACCCAGCAGCGCCGCCAGCAGCGCGCCGGCCTCCACCAGCGCGACGCGGCGGTAGGCCAGATGCCGCTCCAGCAGCGCCCGCGGCACCGTGGCCCAGAGCCCGCAGGCCGTCACGGCCGCGAAGCCCAGCAGCACCGGCGCCAGCCCCGGCATCGCCAGCGCGCGCTCCAGCGGCGCCGCC
>Ga0065721_10005064_pt1 | contig 16818 bp, 13 predicted proteins | sample Mesricmetagenome_FD_59108 | JGI IMG/M metagenome (GOLD analysis project Ga0065721, IMG submission 59108) | Mesophilic microbial community from rice straw/compost enrichment Sample: eDNA_1 v2 (version 2) | ecosystem: Engineered > Solid waste > Grass > Composting > Bioreactor | place: USA: Davis... | reverse complement strand
GCGGCTCTATCCGCTGGAGGAAGCGGCGCGGAACGTCGGCTTCGACATTTACGGCAAGCGGGCCGAGAGCGTCGTCCGGGAATGGTATTCGAAGAGCCGGTGAAGCGTGCGTGGGGCTATGGAAAATAAGGCCGGCCTGCAAGCAACTGATTAACAGGTCCAATAAGCGCAAGATTATCAAGCCTGGAACGCTCGATCCCAAGGGGAGTGGCGGTTCCGGGCTTGTTTTCATTTAGCGGCTTAGGGCGCGATGAGGGGCTAAGTTGAATAGGAACTACTCAAATGGGTGCGTGCGCGTGCCTTGATGGGTCCAGGTGAGTAACTGAGCGAGGAGGATCCCAACCCCGTCACCCATCTTCAATTAATAGGGCTAAGAGGTATAATCACTCGGATTGTTGGCGGGCGGGGGCGCTTCTACAATTAGGGGTACGACGGATGAGCTTCCGGATATTGCAGATGAAAGAGAGTGATTCCTATTGTGTTGAAGCGTCTTCTACGCCACCGGTACACGAAGCCCGCGTTGTGGAGCGTCGCGGTCGTCGGCCTGCTCGTTTGGTGGCTGACCGGCTCGCCGAAGGAAACGGTGCACGCGAATCTGGTTCCGGATCTGGACAAGTTGCAGACGTACTCGGAAGGAAGCTACCAGAACTACATCAACCAATACAAGGACGCGGCCAAGCCAGCCGAGACGATCCGGATCGAAGGCGAAGCCTTCTCCGCCGCCGAGGGCTGCGAATGCGAAGCCGTTGCCGGGCAAGAAGGGGTGGCCGGAGGCGCGCTTAGCACGGGAGACAGAGGCTCCGTGACGTGGACTTTCGACGTCAAGGCGGAAGGCTTGTACCAGCTGAAGCTTCGGTATTTTACGGCGGAGGGCAAAAGCGCGGCGATCGAGAGGAAGCTCGAGATCGACGGCAAGCTTCCGTTCGACGAGGCTTCTTCGATCACGTTCGACCGGGTGTGGCGGAACGAGACGGAGGAGTTCGAGGAGGACAACCGGGGCAACAAGCTTCGCCCCAGCCAAGTCGAGGTGCCGTCCTGGCTCGAGGAGCCGTTCAAGGATCCTCAGGGGCTCTATGCCGATCCGTTCCAATTCTATTTCACGCAAGGACAGCACACTTTGACCCTGACGGGGCTCCGGGAGCCGATCGTGATCGATTCCATCGAGCTCTACCAAGAGCCGGAGCTTCTGACCTACGAGGAGATCAAGAAGCAATACGAAGCCAGAGGCTACAAGGCTGCCCAAGGCGTCTCGATCAAGCTTCAGGGAGAGAACGCGGCTTATAAGTCCTCGCCGACTCTCTATCCGGTGTCGGACCATTCCAGTCCGGCGACCGAGCCGTACAGCGCCTCCAAGATCCAGCTCAACACGATCGGCGGACTCAATTGGCGGCTGCCGGGGCAGTGGATCGAGTGGGAGATCGACGTGCCGGAGGACGGACTCTACGAGCTTGGGCTGAAAGTCCGCCAGGATATCTTGAGAGGTTTATTTTCCAATCGCAAGCTTTATATCGACGGCGTCATTCCGTTCCAAGAGATGAAGTCGCTTCCCTTCTATTATAGCTCGAGCTGGCAGATGATCGTCCCGGGCGGGGAAAAGGATCCGTATCTGTTCTATCTGACCAAGGGCAAGCACTCCATCCGGATGGAAGCCGACCTCGGCGAGGTCTCCTCTCTCATCCGAACGGTCCAATCCAGCATGCTGGAGCTCAACCGCATCTACCGGAAGATTCTCGTCATCACCTCCGCCGATCCCGACCCGTTCCGGGACTATCAGCTCGGCAATCGGATTCCGGAGATCTCCGAGGTGTACATGAAGCAAAGCGACATCCTCTACACCGTCGCGGAAGAGCTCAAGGACATCACGGGCGAGAAAAGCGACAAGACGGCGATTCTCTACCTGCTGGCGAAGGAGCTTCGCGAGTTCGCGGAGGATCCGGAGACGGTGCCTAAGAACCTGAAGCAGTTCAAGACCGACCTCGGCTCGCTCGGAAGCTGGCTGCTGACGGTCCGGGAGATGCCGCTTCAGGTCGACTATCTGGTCCTGCAGAGCCCGGACAAGAAAACGCCGAGCCCTACTAAGGGAACAATGGCCTCTATCGTCCATAACGTGAGCTCCTTCGGCTATTCTTTCGTCGAGGATTACAATTCGATCGGCAACACGGCCAAGGGGGGCAAGAAGGTGACCGTCTGGATCGGGACCGGACGCGACCAGGCAAACGTCATCAAGCAGATGATCGACGACACCTTCACTCCGGAGAGCGACATCGGCGTGGACCTGAAGCTGGTCGACATGAACGTCCTGCTGTCCGCGACGCTGGCCGGGCAGGGACCCGACGTCGCGATGATGATCGGCAACGGCGACCCGGTCAACTACGCGATGCGCGGCGCGGCCTACGACATCAGCAAGTTCCCGGACTACGCCGAAGTGGCGAAGCGGTTCGCGGACAGCGCCTCCGTCCCGTATCGGTTCAAAGGCGGCGTCTACGCCCTGCCGGAGCAGCAGATTTTCGACGTGCTGTTCTACCGCAAGGACATCCTGGAGGAATTGGGGCTGGGCATTCCGCAGACGTGGGACGACGTGTACAAGATGCTGCCTTTCCTGAAGAAAAACAACATGGATTTCGGCCTGCCGATCATCAACACGAGGGTTCAACAGCCTCCGGCGCTGCCGATCAACGACGCCTTCGCGACGCTGCTCTACCAGAAGGGCGGAAGCTTCTATAAGACGGACAGCTCGGCGAGCGACCTGGACAGCGAGATCGCGATGTCCGCCTTCAAGGAGTGGACGGACTTGTACACCGATTATAAGTTCCCGGTCGACTACGATTTCGTCAACCGGTTCCGGCTGGGCGAGGTGCCGCTCGGAATCGACGCTTATACGACGTACAATACGCTGTCGGTGTTCGCTCCGGAGATACGCGGCCAGTGGGGCTTCACGCTCGTGCCCGGAACGAAGAAAGAGGACGGCACGGTCGACCGTACGGTATCCGGCAACGGGACCGCGGTCATGATGCTGGATTCGGCCGACGACAAGCAAGCGGCCTGGGAGTTCATGAAGTGGTGGACGGACGAGGAGACGCAGGTGCAGTACGGACGCGAGATGGAGAGCCTGATGGGCGAATCCGCCCGCTACCCGACCGCGAACGTGAAGGCCCTGTCCGAGCTGCCGTGGCCGGTCGACGACTACGAGACGCTGTCCGAGCAGCAGCAATGGGTCAAGGGAATTCCGGAGGTGCCGGGAGGGTACTTCACGGGACGGATTCTGGACAACGCGTTCCGCCGGGTGGTCAACTCGGGCCTGAATCCGCGGGATGCCCTGTACGACCAAGTCGTCTTCATGAACAACGAGATCAGAAACAAACGCGAAGAATTCGGATTGGACGGCAAGAGAGAGGAGGAGACGGCCGATGGACAGAGCGGAGACTGAGTTGACCGTCCCCCAGGGGGCGGCGCGAACGGCGCCGTTCCCTTCCCTAAGACGAGGCTGGGCGGAAGCGAAGAGGATGAGGCAATCGTACGTGCTGCTCGCGCCGTACATGATCCTGTTCTTCGTCTTTACGGTGCTGCCTGTCGCGATGGCGATCGCGATCAGCTTCACCAACTTCAATCTTCTCGAATTCCCGAAGTGGGTGGGTTGGCACAATTACACGCGCATGTTCCTGGAGGACGACGTCTTCCTGATCGCGGTGAAGAATACGTTCCTGTTCGCTGGCATCGTCGGCCCGATCAGCTACATGATGTGTTTCGTGTTCGCCTGGCTGGTCAACGAGCTGAAGCCCAGGACGCGGGCGCTGATGACGTTGTTCTTCTACGCTCCGTCCATCTCGGGCAACGTGTTCTTTATCTGGCAGATCATTTTCTCGGGCGACCGCTACGGGTACGTGAACGGCTTCCTTCTCGACCTGGGGATCATTAACCAGCCGATTACCTTCCTAAGGAACGAAGATTACGTTCTCTGGATCGTCCTGCTCGTCCAATTGTGGCTCAGCCTCGGCGTCAGCTTCCTCGCCTTCATCGCGGGGCTACAGACGGTGGACCGTTCTCTCTTCGAGGCGGGAGCGGTGGACGGCATCCGCAACCGCTGGCAGGAGCTGTGGTACATCACGCTGCCGGCGATGCGGCCGCAGCTGCTCTTCGGGGCCGTCATGCAGATAACCGCCTCGTTCGCCGTGGCGGACGTCTCGACGCAGCTCGCGGGATTCCCGAGCGTCAACTACGCGGCGCATACGATCGTGACCCACCTGGAGGATTACGGCACGATCCGCTTCGAGATGGGGTATGCGTCGGCGATCGCCACGATGCTGTTCATCGTCATGGTCGGCGCGAACGTCATCGTGCAAAAACTGCTGAGAAAAGTAGGTGAATGATTCCCGATGAGCACGATATCCACCGCCAAGCAGAAGAGGCTCAACCGATCCTTCCTGGGAGATCTGTTCCTCTTCTTATTCTTGGCCGTCTTCGCCGCCTTCATGGTCGTGCCGCTCGTCTTTACGGTGAGCAACGCGCTGAAGCCGCTCAACGAGCTGTTCCTGTTCCCGCCGACGCTGCTGGTTCGGAATCCGACCTTCAACAATTTCGTCGATCTGTTCCATCTGATGTCGACCTCGTGGGTTCCGTTCTCCCGATATATTTTCAACACCGTCTTCATTACGCTCGCCGGAACGGTCGGGCACGTGCTGCTCGCATCCGCGGCCGCCTATCCGCTGGCGAAGCATAAGTTCCCGGGCAGAAGCCTTCTCTTCTCCGTCGTCGTTCTGTCGCTGATGTTCTCGCCGAAGGTGACGAACATCCCGAACTACGTCATCATGTCCTGGCTGGGCTGGATCGACACGTACGCGGCCATCATCGTCCCGGCGTTCGCCTACTCGCTCGGCCTGTACCTGATGAAGCAGTTCATGGAACAGATTCCGGACGCGCTGCTCGAAGCCGCCAAGATCGACGGGGCGAGCGAATACCGGATCTTCTGGACCGTCGTCATGCCGCTCGTCAAGCCGGCCTGGCTGACGCTGACGATCCTGAGCTTCCAGACGCTGTGGGGAACCTGGGGCGGCAACTTCATCTACAGCGAACAGTTGAAAACGCTGCCGTACGCGCTGAATCAGATCATTCAAGGCGGGATCGTTCGCGCGGGACCTGGCGCGGCCGTCGCCATGTTCATGATGATCGTTCCCGTCACCATCTTCGTCGTGTCCCAGAGCAGCATCATCCAGACGATGGCCAGCTCCGGGATGAAGGAGTAGAGCGATGAGAACAACGAAATGGATTCGCGCGATCGCCGCAGCCACGGCCTTGTCGTCCGTCCTTCTGATGTTCTCCGGCTACGCGCGGGCATCGGTCCCTTACGTCGGCTACACGTACGACGGGTGGGGAGACCGCGTATGGTCGCCGGCCGCCTACGTGCCGGACCGCGTCGTCGAAGGAGAGAAGCTCGGCATCGGAAGCTTCAACCAGCCGGAAGATCTCCATGTAACGGAAGCGGGACAAATCTACGTCGCGGACACGGGCAACAACCGCATCGTGGAATTAAACGGGAGGTACGAGTTCGTTCGACAGCTCGATAAGTTCGTTTACGAGGGAAGCGAGCGGACGTTCAATAAGCCCCGCGGGGTGTTCGTGACCGAGCAGGGCGAGATCTACGTCGCGGATACGGGGAACCACCAGGTCGTTCGCCTTCGCGAGAACGGCGAAGCCGATCTCGTCATCGCGGCGCCGAAGTCGGAGTACTTCGCCAGCGACTTCGTCTTCGATCCGAAGAAGATCGCGGTCGACACCGCGGGCCGCATTCTCGTCATCGCCGACCGGGTGTTCGACGGCATCATGGAGTTCGGCGAGAACGGGGAATTCCAGAANTTCTTCGCCGCCAACCGGGTCACCTACAACGTGGCCGACTACGTCTGGAANCGGTACTTCTCGACGGANGCCCAGAAGGAACGGATGGTGACGTTCGTTCCGACNGAATACACGAATCTGGACNTGGACGNCAAGGATTTCGTCTTCACGACGAGCGCCGAAAGAACGCTGACGCCGATCAAACGGCATAATCCGTCGGGCACGGACGTGCTGCTTCGGCAAGGCTTCTTCAACCCGATCGGCGACGTGAAGTACGATACGAGAGGCCAGTCGACTCTCGTCGATATCAGCGTAGGCCCGGACGGGACGTACAGCGTGCTCGATTCGATCCGCGGAAGAATCTTCACCTACGATTCCGAGGGCAAGCTTCTGTACGTGTTCGGCAGCATCGGCGACCGCGTCGGCAACTTCAAGGTGCCCTCCGCGATCGATCAGACGGGCGATTCGATTCTCGTGCTGGACAGAGAGCTGGCGAGGCTGACGACGTTCGCGGCGACGGATTACGGCAAGCTCATCAACGAGGCGGTGCACAACCATTACATCGGCAACGAGAACCGCGCGGCGGAGCTGTGGAAGGAAGTCCTCACGATGAACGAGAATCTCGAGATCGCCTACAGCGGAATCAGCAAGGCGAACTTCCGGGAAGGCAACCACGAGAAAGCCGTGAAGGAAGCCAAGTTCGCGCTCGATCGGGACTCCTATTCCAAGGCCTATAAGCACCTTCGCAAGGAGACGCTGAAGGATCACTTCAATACGATTTTGACGACAATCGTCGCTCTAGCCTTGGCTTGGGCCGCATGGAAGCTTTTCCGCAAATTCAGGCGCAGGAAGGGAGGAGCCTCTCATGTGGAAAGAACGCCTTAAGTTTCCTTTTTACGTGATCGTCCACCCGTTTAAAGGCTTCTGGGATTTGAAGTACGACAACAAAGGGAATTTGACCGTCGCGCTGTCAATCGTGTTCCTGGTGTCGGTGGCCGCGATGTTCCAATATCAATACGCCGGATTTATCGTCAACCACCATTCGCCTTATTCGTTCAACAGCCTGATTCAATTGCGCAACGTCATCCTGCCGTTCTTCCTCTGGTGCGTGGCGAACTGGTCGCTGACGACGCTGATGGACGGAGAGGGCAAGTTCGGCGAGATCGTGACCGCGTCGGCCTACGCGCTGCTGCCTTTCATCCTGCTGTTCGTGCCGGCGACGGTGTACAGCCGCTTCATTACGCTCGAGGAGACGGCGTTCTACAACTACATGAACGGGTTCGCGATCGTCTGGTTCCTGTTCCTGATCTTCGTCTCGACGATGACCATTCACCAGTACACGGCGCTCAAGACGCTCGTGACGATACTCCTGACCGTCGTCTGCATGGGCTTCATCGTGTTCCTGGGCATGCTGTTCTTCAGTCTGGTCCAGCAGATGTACAGCTTCTTCTTCACGATCTATAAAGAACTGCAATTCCGAGGATAGGGGGGCCGAACCGGTTGAAGAAAATCATCAGCATAGCCGTAGCGATCGTTCTGGTGTTCGGCTCCGGACTTTATCTGTATTCCAAATACAAGCCCCTTCCGGCGCTCAGCCAATCGGAGCTGCCCGACCTGCGGAACACCCCGCCCAAGGCGGCGGGGAACGACAGCTTCTCGAAGCCGACCGTCGCGCTGGAAGGCATGGAGGGCATCGTCGCCAACGGACAGCTGTCGCTCTACTACGATCCGGCGACGATGGCGATCGCGGTTCGCGACAAGGAAGGCCGAGTCTGGCGCTCCACGCCGGAGAAGCTGGGGGACGACGAGCTCGCGAACGCTTCCGTCCGGGACCAGATGTCCTCGCAGCTCATCATCAGCTACAGCGATAATACGGGCCAAGAGGCGTTCAAGACATCGAACGCGGACAGCGTCATGCTCGGCCAGGCCGTCGCGGAGCCGCTCGAGAACGGGCTGCGGGTGACTTACACACTGGGCAAGGCGAGCAGCGAGATCGACAGCCTTCCGAAGAAAATCAGCGCCGAACGCTACCAGGCGCTCATTCTGGATAAGGTCGGCGACAAGTACAAGCGCTATCTGACGCCGGCTTACGTGAACGACAACAACAAGGACGTCTACGAGCGCAACGATACGAAGCTGACGGCCATCGCGCTGAAGAAGGTCGTGGAAGCGTTCCAGGAAGCCGGCTACACGGCCGAGGACCTGGCGAAGGACGACGAAGAGAACGGCGGGAGCGGAAGCTCCGAGAAGCAGGTGTTCACGATTCCGGTCGAATACACGCTCGCGGGCGACCAATTCATCGCCAGAATCGTATCCGCGGGCATTCAATATCCGAAGTCGTACCCGCTTACGGATATCGCGCTGCTCCCTTATTTCGGCGCGGCCGGCCTTCAGGACGAAGGCTACTTGTTCGTGCCGGACGGTTCCGGCAGCCTCATCTACCTGAACAACGGCAAGCAGCGCTACGAGCCGTTTAACCAGCCCGTCTACGGCGACGACGGCGGTACCTGGAACGGGGAGAACGACGACGATCCGACGATCGAGCCGATCCGGATGCCCGTTTACGGGCTGGCGAAGAAGGACTCCGGCTTCGTGGCGATCATCGACCAAGGGGCGGCCGTGGCATCCGTTCACGCCGAAGTCAGCCGGACGCGAAGCTCCTACAACAGCGTCTACCCGAGCTTCCAGTTGATCGGCATGGAGAAAATCAACCTGTCGGTCACCTCTCAGGCGTCGGAGACGAAGACCAAGGAGATTCGGGTGTTCCAGCAGCGTCCGGTATATTCCGATTTCAGCGTGCGCTACGCGTTCCTGTCCGGGGATAAGGCCGGCTATACGGGCATGGCCGAATATTACCGCGATTATCTGCTGGCGAACGGAATGCTGGCCGAGAAGGCGGATTCGCAAGAGGAGATGCCTTTCTATCTCGAGCTGGTGGGAGGCATCCCGAAGCGGAAGACGATCCTGGGCGTTCCTTATAAGGCCGTCGTGCCGCTCACGACCTTCGATCAAGCGCAGACGATCATCGGCAGCCTCAAGGAGCAAGGCGTCGCGAACCAGAAGGTGCGGCTGTCCGGATGGTTCAACGGGGGCTATTCCCATAAGGTCGCGGACAAGATCAAGGTCGACGGTTCCCTTGGCGGAAGCTCCGGCTTCAAGGACCTGATCTCCTACGCGAAGCAAGAAGGGGTCGAACTGTTCCCGGACGTGTCGTTTACGCACTTGTATACGACGAGCGGCGAATATACCGAGGCCAAGGCCGTGTCCCGCTATATCAACCGAGAATCCGCCTGGGTATGGGAGCGGACGGATTGGGCGAGGCCGCTGTCCCCGCGGCTGGTTCCGAACGTAGTGGACGACTTCCTGAGCGCTTATAAGAAATACGGGGAGACCGGCATCTCCGTCCGCAACATCGGGCACCAGCTCGACGGGGACTACCGGCGCAACAACGTCGTCGATCGCGTCCAATCGGAGGAGATTAACAAGGATCAACTCGAGAAGATCGGCGCCCGGCTGCCGAACATCATGACGGACGGAGGCAACGACTACGTCCTGAAGTACGCAAAGGACATCGTCGAAGCGCCGATGTCGAACAACGGCTACAACATCACGGACGAGGCCGTTCCTTTCTACCAGATCGTGCTTCACGGCTACGTCGATTATGCGGGAGCTCCGGCGAACCTGTCCCGGGAAGCGGACGTTCAAAGATACGTGCTGAAGAGCCTGGAGTACGGATCGAACCTGTACTTCAAGTGGATCTACGCGGAGAACAGCAAGGTGAAGAATACCGAGTTCTTGAACCTGTACTCCGTCAACTACCAAACTTGGATGGATAAGGCCGTAGCCTCTTACAAGACCGTATCGGAAGCGTTGAACGGCGTTCAGGACAAGGCGATCGTCGGGCACGAGAAGCTCGCGGAGAACGTCTACCGGACGACATACGAAGGCGGACGAACGATCACGGTCAATTACAACGATTACGAGGTCGACGTGGACGGCAGCCGCATTCCGGCCGAAGACTTCCTGGTGGGAGGGGATAACCGATGAGATCGCCCAAGCGCACGTTTCAACAAAGAAAGGCGCTCACGGGGATGCTTTTCCTGGCTCCGTGGGCGTTCGGGTTCATCTTCTTTTTCCTCGTGCCGCTCGTGAATTCGGCTGTTTACAGCTTCAACGACCTGAAGGCGTCCGACAACGGCTATACGCTGACGTTCGAAGGCTGGTCGAACTATCATCAGGCGCTCTACGTGGACGCGACGTTCGTCCGCAAGCTGACGACGGTCGTCGGGGAGATGGTCGTCAACGTTCCGCTGATCATCATCTTCAGCTTGTTCATCGCGGTGCTGCTCAACCAGAAGTTCCTCGGCCGCTCGTTGGCGCGGGCGATCTTTTTCCTCCCCGTCATCCTGGCTTCCGGCGTCATGCTGAGCATCAACAATGCCGGCTACATGCAGCAGATCATGGACGCGAACCTGGCCTCGAACAATCCGGCGGGGGCTTCGGTGAACGGCTTCCTGCAGAGCATCGAGCTCAAGAACATGATGATGGACATCGGAGTCAACGAATCGATCGTGAACTACCTGACGGGAGCCGTCGACCGGATTTACGAGATCATCAGCCAATCCGGCGTTCAGATCATTATTTTCCTGGCCGGCCTGCAGTCGATCTCGCCTCAGCTGTACGAAGCTTCCCGCATGGAAGGCGCGACGGGCTACGAAGCGTTCTGGAAAATCACGTTCCCGATGGTGAGTCCGCTGATCCTGACGAATCTGGTTTATACGATCATCGATTCGTTCCTGAACAACGCGGTTACCCAGCAGATCGACACGACCGCGTTCAAGACGCTCGATTTCGGTCTCAGCTCGGCGATGGCCTGGATTTACTTCGCGATCGTCGCCGTTATTCTCGCGATCAGCACCTTCGTCGTGTCGAGAAAGGTGTTCTATCATGATTAGAGGTGATCAGAATGACCCAACAGACTGAAGCGGCGCCCGGCGCGAAGCTCTCGCCAGCCGAGGGCAAGAATACCGCAGCTGACCTGTATCGCTTTAAGCAAAGCGCGATCAACGTGAACAAATGGTCGAAGCGCCTGTGGTCGCTGGTCCGGGCGGTGCTTCTCATCGGAATGTCCTTCGTCATTCTGTATCCGATCCTGCTGAAGGTGTCGACCTCGTTCAAGACGCTGGAGGACTTGACGAATCCTACCGTCATGTGGATTCCCGAGCGCTTCTCCTTGGAGAATTACAAGCTGGCTATCGACGTGATGGGGTATTTCTCGGCGATCCGCAACAGCTTCACCTTGTCGGCCGTCACGACGATCCTCCAAACGTTGAGCTGCGCGATGGCCGGCTACGCGTTCGCCAAGCTTCCTTTTCGCGGGATCAACATCCTGTTCGCGGGAGTCATCCTGACGATTCTGGTGCCGCCGCAGACGATTCTCGTTCCGAGCTACGTCAACTTCAAGTCGTTCGACCTGTTCGGCTTGTTCCACCTGATTTTCGGCGACGGCATCAACATGCTCGATACGTATTGGCCGTTCGTTCTGATGGCGATCACGGGCAACGCCTTGAAGTCCGGCTTGTTCATTTATATTTTCAGGCAATTTTTCCGAGGGATCTCGAAGGAGATCGAAGAGGCGGCCTTCGTCGACGGAGCGGGTGTCTTCAAGAGCTTTATCTCCATCATGCTGCCCAACGCGATTCCGGCCATGGTGACCGTGATGCTGTTCGCCTTCGTCTGGCAGTGGAACGATACGTTCTTCTCTTCCAACTTCCTGCCCAGCATGAACACGCTGACGAACGCGACGCTCGGCTTCCCCTATAAGGTGAACGTCATGCTGGGCGCGACCAACCAGGTGGATCCGTTCTACGCGTCCATGCTGGTCGATACCGGACTGCTGCTCTCGATTCTGCCGCTGATCGTCATGTATCTCTTCGTCCAACGCTACTTCGTGGAGAGCATCGACCGCACGGGTCTCGTCGGCTGATAGAGCGGCTGGCAATTGTATAATCACTAGGGCTGAAAGTGCAATTTCTAGGATTGTTGCCTACTATTTGGAACCCTACAATGATTGGTGAACCCATTCGATAACGGCTCTGCCGCTAACTGAAATGGAATAATAGGGGAGGAATGAAGGTTGAACGGAACAAGGAAGACGCTACTGCTTGGCTTGACGACCGCTCTCGCTTTCTCATTGACGGCCTGCGGAGGCGGCAATAACGGCAATAATGCCAGCCCCAGCGCGAGTCCGAGCGCGAGTCCGAGCGCCAGCCCCAGCGAGAGCCCAAGCGCGAGCCCGAGCGCGTCGCCGTCCGAGTCCGCGAGCTCGGAAGAATTGGATTTCGACCTTGGCGGACGCACGATCACGATCGCCGCATGGTGGGATCAGGCGCCGAAGGGCGACACCGAATCCAGCAAGCAGGTCGTGCAGAACATTGCCGATCTAGAGAAAAAGTACAACTTCAAGCTGAAGTTCGAGAACGTCGCCTATGACCAAATCGTAGAGAAAACGACGAGCTCCGTGCTCGCGGGCCAGCCTTTCGCCGATATCGTCCGCTTCGAGCAGGGCATGGCGTATCCGGGCCTCGTGAACAAGGGCATCATTCAGCCGATCGACGACGCGCTGGAAGCGAGCGGCGCGGACAAGACGACGTTCATCGATCCGTTCGTCATCGAGACCTCCACCTTCAACGGCAAGCTGTACGGCTGGAGCGACAACCCTTACTTCACGTATAGCGGCATCCTTTACAACCGGACGCTGCTTCAGAAGCTCGGCATGAAGGATCTGGCCGACTACGTCAAGGACGGAACGTGGACCTGGGACAAGTTCAAGGAAGTCGCCGCGCAAGCGACTCAAGGCGACACCTACGGCTTGGCCGACTACTCCAGCAACTTCCTCGACTTCGCGCTGACGTCCAACAACACCGACCTGATCGACCTGGCAGGCAACAAGCAGGCGCTCGACGACCAGAAGACGGTCGAAGCGATGCAGTTCACCCAGGAAATCATGAGCTCGAATTACCTTCCTAAGGGAGTCGCCGCCGACTGGCAAGCCGCGGGGCCCGCTTTCCGCAAGGGCAACGTACTGATGTATGTCGCCTTCAACTGGCAGACGGTATCCGTGAAGCAAGACATGGGCGACGTCGATATCGGCTTCGTGCCGTTCCCGAAGGGCCCGTCCGCCGATCAATATTACAGCAACGCCGGCGGTCCGAACTTCTGGACGATTCCGAAGGGCGTCAAGGATCCGGAGAAGGTTCTGTACCTGTTCCGCAAGATCTACGACGTGCCGCCGGAAGACGAATACCCGGGACAAACGAGCCTCGAATCGTCCTACACGAACCAGCAGGACATCGATATGGCGATCGAAGCTTCCAAGAACCTGAAGGTGCTCAACTACAAGCTGTTCATGTCGATCTTCTCGAACGACTTCTACGGAATGGTAGACGAATTGACGAAGGATAAGAAGTCGCCTGCCGCGGCGACGGAAGCTCGCAAATCGATCTTCCAGAAGGCGCTCGACGACACGGCGGCCGCCAAGGTAGAATAGGGCTAAAAATAGGAAGGGGTCCGGCCGAGAGAGGCCGGGCTCCTTCGCGCGCGTTCGGTCTCTAGCCGGTCGAGGTTAGAGACCATGATTGCGGCATTGCTGCACATCCCAAGTTAGCGGAGGAGGTCAATATGACCGTTACCATCCAAGAGGTCATCGATCGAATCAGAGAGCCGGCGGCGGAGAGAGCGAATCCGACGGTAGACGGGCTGCGGTTCGGCGAACCGGACACGATCGTTCGGGGGATCGCGGTCTCGTTCATGCCCACGGTGTCGGCGATCGAGCGGTCGATCGCCATGGGGGCGAATCTGCTTATCGCGCATGAGGGCGTCTATTACAGCCATCAGGAACGCGCGGAGGGGCTTCGGCCGAACGGAGTCTATGAGCGGAAAAGGCGGTTGATCGAGGAATCGGGACTCGCGATCTACCGCTGCCATGACGACGTGCACCGGTACGTGCCGGACGGGATTACTTGGGGGCTGATCGAAGCGCTGGGGTGGGAAGATCGCGTCCGCGAGAATCGCCCCGCTGCTTCGCTTCTGACGATTCCGGCGATGACGGTCGGAGAGGCGGCCTCTTATGTGAAAGAGCGTTTAGGCCTGCCGTTCGTGCGCGTTGTCGGAGACCGCTCGATGTCCTGCGAGCGGGTCGGCATTCTGGTCGGCTATCGAGGCGGAGGAGCGACGGTCATTCCTCTGCTCGAATCGGACGAGGCGGAGCTGATCATCACGGGAGAAGGACCGGAATGGGAAGCGCCGGAGTATATCCGCGACTCCGCGAGTTTAGGACAGCGTAAAGCGTTAATTGTCATCGGGCACGCGGAGAGCGAGTCGCCGGGGATGGCTTGGCTATGCAGGAGGCTGCAAGAGGCGTTCCCGCGACTATCCGTTCGGTTTCTTGCGGATAAGCCCGTGTTCGATTTGATTTAGACGGCGAGTCCGCCTTCAGCCCGGCCGCTCCCAGGTTCCCTGTCCGATCAGCTGCCTAAGGATCAAAACGTATTTGGACGCGGCTCTCGACAAATAACGGTTTTTCTTGAAGGCAACGACGATGTCCCGCTTCGCCGAAGGGCTGTCCAGCTTGTAGTAGACGGGATGCCGTTCCTGGTTGCCGAAACGGATGAACGTGTCCGGAATGCAGCAGAAGGCGATCCCCGACAAGGTCCAGGCGAAGGAAGTCTCGATGCTCTCGGTATGCAGCACGATCTCCGGGCTGAAGTCCGGCAGATGGGAGAGCTCCTGCTCGAGGAGCCGGAAGTGCTTATCCTGCTGCAAAAAGATAAAGGATTCCCGGGTGCAGTGGGACAGGTCGACCGGAGGGGCGCGGAAGAGGCGGCGGGAGTTCGTCATGATGTCCTCGGAGAAGAGTTGGCGATCTTCTCTTCCGTTATGGAAAGAGCTCGCCGGTGGAACGGCTAAATACAGCGTTTCTTCCGCCAACGGTTCGGAGTGGAATAAGGACTCGTTTAACGGACCGGCCAGAATGCACAGATCCAGATGACCGTCCGCCAGCAGGGACTCCAGCTCCGTTTCCTTTTCCTCCACGATGCGAATGTTCACTCCCGGGTGTTTTTGCCGGAACGCTCCGATGCTCTTGGGCAGCAAGCAGGAAGCCCGGAACGGAGTCGTTCCGATCCGCAGTTCCCCGATATCCAAGTTGTGAAGGTCCGCCAATTGGTTGTCGAGCTCCGCGTGAATCGCTTGAATCCTGCGCGCGGCGTCGATATAGATTCGACCGGCCGGGGTCAGCCGAATCGGAGCGGTGCTCCGGTCGAACAGCGGAACGTTCAGTTGGGCTTCCAGGTTTCTGACGTATTGGCTTAACGAGGGCTGCGTGATAAACAGCTTCTGCGCGGCTTTCGAGAAGTTCAGTTCTTCGGCCAAGGTCAACAAGTACTTCAAATGCTGCGGCGTCATGTCTTCCTCTCCCCGCAAGTCATAAGTTACTGCTTATACTTTCTATACTAATATAGCAATTGGATTATTGGAATAAAAAGCGCTACCATAATCGTGAAAACAAGTTCGGCGGATGGGCAAAGCCATACTCCGATACGATAGGAGAACCCTATGAGCGCGGCTGCTAAAGAGCAAGAGGTATTCCGAAACGAATGGATCGAGCGTTCCCTGATCGGAACCGGCAACAATAAACGAATCAAGAGCGCGATCGCCAAGTCCAGGCAGGGCGAACCGGTGACGATCGCTTATTTGGGGGGATCGATTACGGAAGGCCATTCCGCAGGCGCGAACGGCAACTTCGCGACGTTGTCCTGCGAGGGCTTCTCGCGGACCTACGGCACGGGAAGCAACGCGGCCTGCGTGAACGCCGGCATGTCCGGCACGCCCTCCTTGATCGGGTTGATTCGCGTGGAACGAGATATTCTGCGGCACAGGCCGGACATCGTGTTCGTGGAGTTCGCCGTGAACGACTCCAGGGACAGCGTGAGCATGACGGCGTTCGAGAGCCTGCTGATCCGATTGCTGGGAAGCGAGTCTAAGCCGGCGGTCGTGCTGCTCTTCACCGTAACGGAGACGGGGTACTCCGCCCAGAACGAGATGGAGCTGGTCGGAGAGAGGCTCGGGCTCCCGATGATCAGCGTGAAGGACGCCATCCTGCCGGAGATTAGGGCCGGGAGAATGACCTGGCGGGATTACTCGGAGGATAACACCCACCCGAACGCGAACGGGCACCTCCTGATCGCGGATTTGATCAAGTTCTTCTACGAGACGGTCAACCGGGAGGACGAGGACGAAGACGAAGGCGAACGGATCGCCTCCGCCCGCGTGTACGGCGACGAGTTCCGCGGGATGAGGCTGCTGGAATCAAGCGATGCTCCCATATTGGCACTGGGCGGATATGAGCCGGCGAAGACGATCCCCCAGTTCCCGAACGGATGGACGCGGTCGGCGGAAGCATCGGGCGACGGATTCGCCATGGAACTGACCTGCCGAAGCCTGTTCCTCGTCTACATGGAGAGCAAGGAGCCGAGAACGGGCGCTGTCGACCTGTTCGTCGACGGAGAGTTCAAGCTGACAGCCGAAGGGTTAGGAGTTCGGGATGGAACAATCCCGCCGTCCGAATGGCGCTGAGCGAAGGGAGCTCCAAACGTCGCCGGGTGGAGATCCGCATGGCGGACGGCTCCAAGAACAAGGAGTTCACGATTCTCGCCTTCGGATACGTTCCGTAGAATGGGATGTTGCCGAAGGAACGAATTCATCTTATCGCAAAGAGGGAGCGGCATGAAACCGTTGCGTCTTCTGGTCAAGATCGTCCTATTCATCGCCTTAGCGGCGACTAGCGCGCCCGAGCATTCGGATGCCGCGGAAGGAAAGGGGATAAGCGCGATGCAGAAAGCGGCCGAAAGCATGCAGCCCGGCTGGAACCTGGGCAACACCTTCGACGCTCCGAGCGAGACCGCGTGGGGCAACCCGGTTACGTCCAAG
>Ga0065721_10003275_pt1 | contig 16819 bp, 12 predicted proteins | sample Mesricmetagenome_FD_59108 | JGI IMG/M metagenome (GOLD analysis project Ga0065721, IMG submission 59108) | Mesophilic microbial community from rice straw/compost enrichment Sample: eDNA_1 v2 (version 2) | ecosystem: Engineered > Solid waste > Grass > Composting > Bioreactor | place: USA: Davis... | reverse complement strand
ACACCACCAGCGCCGGCACGCCGACCTGGCGGGCCAGCAGGATGTGCTCGCGGGTCTGCGGCATCGGGCCGTCGGCCGACGACACCACCAGGATCGCGCCGTCCATCTGCGCCGCGCCCGTGATCATGTTCTTCACGTAGTCGGCGTGGCCCGGGCAGTCCACGTGCGCATAGTGGCGGTTGGTCGTCTCGTACTCGACGTGCGACGTCGAGATCGTGATGCCGCGCGCCTTCTCTTCCGGCGCCTTGTCGATCTGGTCGTAGGCCGTGAACGTCGCGCCGCCGCTCTCGGCCAGAACCTTCGTGATCGCCGCCGTCAGAGACGTCTTGCCGTGGTCNACGTGCCCAATCGTCCCAATGTTGCAGTGCGGCTTCGTCCGCTCAAACTTTTCCTTCGCCATCGTGGCACCCGTTCCTTAAATCATCAGTTCTTGTTCAATGGGTTCAGGCGTATTTCGCCTGAACCTCGGCAGCCACGTTCGACGGCACCTGCTCGTAGTGGTCGAACTGCATGGTGTAGCTCGCACGACCCTGGCTCATGCCGCGCAGGGTGTTGACGTAGCCGAACATGTTGGCAAGCGGGACCATCGCGTTGATGACCACGGCATTGCCGCGCATGTCCTGGCCCTGGATCTGGCCACGCCGGGAGTTGAGGTCACCGATCACGGAACCGGTGTAGTCCTCCGGCGTGGTGACCTCGACCTTCATCACGGGCTCGAGCAGGACCGATCCACCCTTCTGAAGGGCTTCGCGGAGAGCCGCACGGGAGGCGATTTCGAAGGCCAGAGCCGACGAGTCGACTTCGTGGAAGGCGCCGTCGATGAGCTCGACCTTGATGTCGACCACCGGGAAGCCGGCGACGACACCCGCACCCACAACCGACTGAAGGCCCTTTTCGACGCCCGGGATGTATTCCTTCGGAACCGCACCGCCGACGATCTTGGACTCGAAGGCGAAACCGGCACCCTGGTCGTTCGGCTGAACAACGAGCTTCACGCGAGCGAACTGGCCCGTGCCGCCGGTCTGCTTCTTGTGGGTGTAGTCCACTTCGGCCTTCTTCGTGATCGTCTCACGATAGGCCACCTGCGGAGCGCCCACATTGGCGTCGACCTTGTAGGTACGGCGGAGAATGTCGACCTTGATGTCGAGATGGAGCTCGCCCATGCCCTTCAGGATCGTCTGGCCGGATTCCTGATCGGTCGACACGCGGAAGGACGGATCCTCGGCCGCGAGCTTGGAGAGAGCCAGACCGAGCTTCTCCTGGTCGGCCTTCGACTTCGGCTCGATGGCGATCTCGATGACGGGCTCCGGGAACTCCATACGCTCGAGAATCACCGCCTTGTTCGGATCGCAGAGCGTGTCGCCGGTACGGACTTCCTTCAGGCCCGCGAGAGCGACGATATCGCCCGCATTGGCCTCCTTGATATCCTCGCGGTTGTTCGCATGCATCAGAAGCATGCGGCCCACGCGCTCCTTCTTGTCTCGCGACGAGTTCAGAAGCGTCTCACCAGCGGTCACCTTGCCCGAATAGACGCGGCAGAAGGTAATCGTGCCGACGAAGGGATCGTCCATGATCTTGAAGGCAAGCATGGAGAAGGCTTCGTCGTCGGACGGCTTGCGGGTGACAGGCTCCTCCGTCTTGAAGTCGATGCCCTGGATCGCCTCACGGTCGGCCGGAGACGGCAGGAAGTCGACGACGGCGTCGAGAAGCGGCTGGACGCCCTTGTTCTTGAAGGCCGATCCGCACAGAACCGGGTGGAAGGCGCGACGCTGCACAGCCGTACGGACCAAGCGGCGCAGGGTCGCCTCGTCGGGCTCCTGGCCATCGAGATACGCAACCATAGCGTCGTCGTCCATCTCGACCGCAGCTTCGACGAGCTTGGAACGATATTCCAGCGCCTGATCCTGCAAATCGGCCGGAATCTCGACCTCGTCGAACTTGGCGCCGAGAGCATCACTCTCCCAGACATAGGCCTTCATCTTGATCAGATCGACCATGCCGCGGAAATCGCTCTCCGCGCCGATCGGGATCTGCAGGCAGACAGGCTTGCCGGCCACGCGCTTGATGATGTCCTCGACGCACTTGAAGAAGTTGGCGCCCGTCTTGTCCATCTTGTTGACGAACACGACGCGGGGAACGTCATACTTGTCGGCCTGGCGCCACACCGTCTCGGTCTGAGGCTCGACACCCTGGTTGCCGTCGAGAACGCACACTGCGCCGTCGAGGACGCGGAGCGAGCGCTCCACCTCGATGGTGAAGTCCACGTGACCGGGGGTGTCGATGATGTTCAGACGCTTGCCGTTCCAGAAGCAGGTGGTGGCAGCGGACGTGATCGTGATGCCACGCTCCTGCTCCTGCTCCATCCAATCCATGGTAGCAGCGCCTTCATGGACCTCACCGATCTTGTGCGACTTACCGGTGTAATAAAGGATACGCTCGGTCGTAGTCGTCTTGCCAGCATCGATGTGGGCCATGATGCCGAAGTTACGGTAGTCCTCAATTGCATGCGTGCGTGGCATCGCTCAGCTCCTCAAGGCCCAACCGTTACCAGCGATAGTGCGAGAAGGCACGGTTGGCCTCGGCCATCCGGTGCGTGTCTTCGCGCTTCTTCACGGCGTTGCCGCGGTTGTTCGAAGCATCGAGCAACTCGGCGGACAGACGGTCGACCATGGTCTTGTCGTTACGGCCGCGAGCGGCCTGAATGATCCAGCGGATCGCAAGCGCCTGGCGGCGCTCGGCGCGGACCTCGACCGGCACCTGGTAGGTGGCGCCGCCGACACGGCGGGAACGCACCTCGATGGCCGGGGAAACATTGTCGAGCGCCTGTTTGAACACTTCGAGGGGGTTCCCCTTCGTGCGGCTCTCGATGATGTCGAACGCACCGTAGACGATACGCTCGGCGGCAGACTTCTTGCCGTCGTACATGATGGAATTCATGAACTTCGTGACGACCACGTCCCCGAACTTCGGATCCGGGATGATCTCACGCTTTTCAGCGCTGTGGCGGCGGGACATGAGCTGGCTCCGACCTCAATAACAGTTGGACGGCTTATTTCGGCCGCTTCGCGCCGTACTTCGAACGACGCTGCTTACGATTCTTCACGCCCTGGGTGTCGAGGACACCGCGGAGGATGTGATAACGAACACCCGGAAGGTCCTTCACGCGGCCGCCGCGGATCATGACCACGGAGTGCTCCTGAAGGTTGTGCCCCTCACCCGGGATGTACCCGATGACCTCATAGCCATTGGTGAGGCGAACCTTAGCGACCTTACGGAGAGCCGAGTTCGGCTTCTTCGGGGTCGTGGTGTAAACGCGCGTGCACACGCCCCGCTTCTGCGGGCAGGCCTCAAGCGCGGGAACCTTATTCCGGCTCTTTTGCGCCGTCCGCGGCTTGCGGATCAGCTGACTGATCGTTGGCATTCTCTGCCCTCTTTCACCCACCACCACTCGGTGGCTTTGCGTGTCTTCAACGGTTGGACGCTGCGGCGCAACGCCCCACAAGCCTTCGGCTTGCACAAAACGAAGCCGCGCCACAGGCGGTTTTGAGCCCTTGGCGCGGCGCCATTGCAGAGGACCACGGCCAGGCCGCGATCTTGCCCCAAATCTGACGTTCGTCAGTCAAGGTTGAGTTCGACAGCGTTTAGATCGATTGGGTCGGAGCGTGTCGCCCCGACAGTCAAGATCTACGGCCTGCCGGAAAGTCCGGTCTCTCTAGCGTCCGAGTCGGAAAAAGTCAACTGTTTTCCCGATCTTGACGCTTGACGAGGGCTTCAGCGCGGAAGTTGCAGGTCTCGCAGGGCAAACTCAACCTGGAGCTGCAAAATCCAAGGACTGAAGTCCTGAGGGTCGAAACGATGAGAGCCGACCGTAGGCGGCTCCCGAATCTTATAAGCTGGCCGTCTTACTCCGCGGCCGGCGGCAGCTCGTTGACCGCAGCCTGGGATTCAGCCCTCTTCTGCTGAAGGATGAGCTCGTCCCGGTGCTGCGCAATGGCCTTGACCTGAGCGTTCAGGGCGCCCGTGCCGGCCGGAATGAGGCTGCCGACGATCACGTTCTCCTTGAGGCCCTCGAGGGTATCGACCTTGCCGTTGACCGCCGCCTCCGTAAGGACGCGGGTGGTCTCCTGGAAGGACGCCGCCGAGATGAAGGAGCGGGTCTGGAGCGAAGCCTTGGTGATACCGAGCAGAACCGGCACGCCGGCGGCGGGCTTCTTCTTCTCGGCCACGAGGCGCTCGTTGGCCTCCTCGAGCTCCAGGCGGTCGATCTGCTCGCCGGTGAGGAACTCGGAATCCCCGCCATCGGTGATCTCGACCTTCTGCAGCATCTGACGAACGATCACCTCGATGTGCTTATCGTTGATGAGCACGCCCTGGAGGCGGTAGACCTCCTGGATCTCGTTCACGAGATAGGCCGCCAGTTCCTCGACGCCCTTGATGGCCAGGATGTCGTGCGGAGCCGGGTTTCCATCGACGATGAAGTCGCCGAGCTCCACCACGTCCCCGTCCTGCAGGTGGATGTGCTTGCCCTTCGGGATCAGGTACTCTACCGGCTCGGAGCCATCGTGCGGGGTCAGCGTCAGGCGACGCTTGTTCTTGTAGTCGCGGCCGAACTGAATCGTACCGGACTTCTCCGCAATGATGGCCGCATCCTTCGGCCGACGGGCCTCGAACAGCTCCGCCACGCGCGGCAGACCGCCCGTGATGTCGCGGGTCTTGGCGCTCTCGGTCGAGACACGGGCGAGCACGTCGCCGGCCTTGACCTTCGCGCCCGGATCGACCGCGAGGATCGCGTCGACCGGCAGCAGGTAGCGGGCGTCGCCACCACGCGGCAGCTTGGCCACCTTGCCGCCCTTGCCCTCGATGATGACCGCCGGACGCAGGTCCGCCGTGCGGGGCGAACCGCGCCAGTCGATGACGACGCGCTTCGCGATGCCGGTGGACTCGTCCATGGTCTCGATCATCGAGCCGCCGTCGACGAGGTCCTCATAGCCCACCACGCCCTCGATCTCGGTGAGGATCGGACGGGTATAGGGATCCCATTCGGCGATGCGCTGGCCGCGCTTGATCGTGTCGCCCTCGTCCACCTTCAGGCGGGAGCCGTATTGCAGACGATGGGCCGCACGCTCGGTGCCGTCCGTCCCGTAGATCACCACGGACACATTTCGGCCCATGACCACGAGATCGCCATCGGAGTTCCGCGCGATGTTCTTGTTGCGGAAGCCGATCGTGCCCTCGAAGCTCGACTCGATGAAGGACGAGTCGGCGATCTGAGCCGCACCGCCGATGTGGAAGGTACGCATGGTGAGCTGGGTGCCCGGCTCGCCGATCGACTGCGCCGCGATGACGCCGACTGCCTCGCCGTGGTTGACGGGCGTACCGCGGGCAAGGTCGCGACCGTAGCAGGTGGCGCAGACGCCGTTCTTCGACTCGCAGACGAGCACGGAACGGATCTTCACCTCCTGGATGCCGGCAGCGCCGATGGCTTCCAGATGCGCCTCCTCGATCATCGTCCCCTTCGGAACGATGATGGAGCCGTCGGCAGCCACCAGATCCTCGGCCGTCGAGCGGCCCAGGATGCGGGACGCCAGCGATGCGACCACCTGGCCGGCATCGACGATGGCCCGCATGCGGATGCCCCTCTCGGTGCCGCAATCGGTCTCGCGGATGACCGCATCCTGCGCCACGTCCACGAGACGGCGGGTCAGGTAACCCGAGTTCGCGGTCTTGAGCGCGGTGTCGGCCAGGCCCTTACGGGCACCGTGGGTCGAGTTGAAGTACTCGAGCACGTCCAGGCCTTCCTTGAAGTTCGAGATGATCGGCGTTTCGATGATCTCGCCCGACGGCTTGGCCATGAGGCCGCGCATGGCCGCGAGCTGCTTCATCTGGGCCGGCGAACCACGGGCACCCGAGTGCGACATCATGTAGATGGAGTTGACCGGCTTATCGCGGCCGTTGTCGTCCTTCTGCACCGCGGAGATGCGCGCCATCATCTCGCCCGCAAGGCGATCCGAGCACTTCGCCCAGGCGTCGACGACCTTATTGTACTTCTCACCCTGGGTGATGAGGCCGTCCTGATACTGCTGCTCGTAGTCCTTCGCGAGGGCACGGGTCTCCTCGACGATCTGCCACTTGTTCTCCGGGATCACCATGTCGTCCTTGCCGAACGAAATGCCGGCCTTGAACGCATTGTAGAAGCCGAGAGCCATGATGCGATCGCAGAAGATCACCGACTCCTTCTGACCGCAATGCCGGTACACGGCATCGATCATGTTGGAGATCTCCTTCTTCGTCATGAGCTTGTTCACGACGTCGAAAGGCAGATTGGGATGCTTAGGCAGGACGCGCGAGAGCATGACGCGACCGGCGGTCGTTTCGTAGATCTTGCTGACCGGCTCACCATTCTCGCCGATCCCCTCCCAGCGGTAGCGGATCTTCGAATGGAGCGTGATGACCTTCTCGTGCAGGGCGTGCTCGATTTCGCCCATGTCCGCGAAAGCCTTGCCCTGGCCCGGCTCGCCGTCGGAGACGATCGAGAGATAGTACAGGCCCAGAACGATGTCCTGGGACGGCACGATGATCGGCTGACCGTTGGCCGGGTGCAGGATGTTGTTCGTGGACATCATCAGCACGCGGGCCTCGAGCTGCGCCTCGAGCGAGAGCGGCACGTGGACGGCCATCTGGTCGCCGTCGAAGTCCGCGTTGAAAGCGGCGCAGACGAGCGGGTGCAGCTGGATCGCCTTACCCTCGATCAGGGTGGGCTCGAAGGCCTGGATGCCGAGGCGGTGCAGGGTCGGAGCGCGGTTCAGGAGGACCGGGTGCTCGCGGATGACCTCGTCCAGGATATCCCAGACCTCGGGCTTTTCCTTCTCGACGAGCTTCTTCGCCTGCTTGACGGTGGCCGATAGGCCGCGGGCGTCGAGCTTGGCGTAGATGAACGGCTTGAAGAGCTCGAGCGCCATCTTCTTCGGCAGGCCGCACTGATGGAGCTTCAGCTCCGGACCCACCACGATGACCGAGCGTCCCGAATAGTCCACGCGCTTGCCGAGCAGGTTCTGGCGGAACCGGCCCTGCTTGCCCTTGAGCATGTCGGCGAGGGACTTCAGCGGACGCTTGTTGGCGCCCGTGATGACGCGGCCGCGGCGGCCGTTGTCGAACAGGGCGTCGACGGCCTCCTGGAGCATGCGCTTCTCGTTGCGGACGATGATGTCCGGCGCACGCAGCTCCATCAGGCGCTTCAGGCGGTTGTTGCGGTTGATGACGCGACGGTAGAGGTCGTTCAGGTCCGAGGTCGCGAAGCGGCCGCCGTCGAGCGGCACGAGCGGACGCAGGTCCGGCGGGATCACCGGAATGACCGTCATGATCATCCATTCGGGCTTGTTGCCGGACTGGAGGAACGCCTCGATGATCTTGAGGCGCTTCATGAGCTTCTTCGGCTTCAGCTCCGACGTGGTGACCGCGATCTCTTCACGGATGTCGGTCGCGATCTTCTCCAGGTCGAGCTCCTGGAGAATACGGCGGATGGCCTCCGCGCCGATCATGGCCGTGAAGGAATCCTCGCCGTACTCGTCCTGGGCGCGGATGTACTCTTCCTCGGTCAGGAGCTGACGGTCCTTCAAGGGCGTCAGGCCGGCATCGACGACGATGTAGGATTCGAAATAGAGGATCCGCTCCAGATCCTTCAGGGTCATGTCGAGCAGCAGACCGATGCGGCTCGGCAGGGACTTGAGGAACCAGATATGCGCCACGGGAGCGGCCAGCTCGATATGACCCATGCGGTCGCGCCGGACGCGCGCGAGCGTCACCTCGACGCCGCACTTCTCGCAGATCACGCCCTTGTACTTCATGCGCTTGTACTTGCCGCACAAGCACTCGTAGTCCTTGATCGGGCCGAAGATGCGCGCGCAGAACAAGCCGTCGCGCTCGGGCTTGAACGTGCGGTAGTTGATGGTCTCCGGCTTCTTGATCTCGCCGTAGGACCAGGACAGAATCTTCTCAGGGCTCGCGATCGAGATCTTGATCTGATCGAAGCTCTGCGGCTGCGCCGTTTGGTTGAAAAGATTCATGACCTCTTGATTCATCGCCGTCTCCTAAAACCTCGAAGGCGTCATGACCGGCCTTGCCGGTCATCTTGGTCTGAAAGGGCGGACCCTTTCGGATCGAGATCCCCGGGCCAAGCCCGGGGATGACGACGTAAAAATTACTCGGCCGCTTCGGACGGAGGCAGCTGCTCCGGCTCGTTGGCGGCCTTTTTGGAGTTGGTGAGCTCCACGTTCAGGCCGAGTGACCGCATTTCCTTCACGAGAACGTTGAAGCTCTCCGGAATGCCCGACTCGAAGGTGTCGTCGCCACGCACGATGGCCTCGTAGACCTTGGTGCGGCCGGCCACGTCGTCCGACTTGACCGTGAGCATTTCCTGAAGGGTGTAGGCCGCGCCGTAAGCCTCGAGCGCCCACACCTCCATTTCGCCGAAGCGCTGGCCGCCGAACTGGGCCTTGCCGCCCAGCGGCTGCTGGGTCACGAGGCTGTAGGGGCCGATGGAGCGGGCGTGGATCTTGTCGTCCACGAGGTGGTGGAGCTTCAGCATGTAGATGTAGCCCACCGTCACCCTGCGGTCGAACGGCTCGCCGGTCTTGCCGTCATAGAGCGTGACCTGTCCCGACGGGTTGAGGCCTGCCTTCTCGAGCATCGCCTCGATATCCGCCTCCTTCGCGCCGTCGAAGACCGGGGTCGCGAAGGGAACGCCGCGGCGCAGGTTCCGGCCGAGCTCGGCCAGCTCCTCGTCGGTGGCGTTCTCGATCTCGGGCATGTTGCCGTAGATCGAAACGAGCTGATCACGCAGGGACTTGGCCTCACCCGACTTCATGTAGGCGTCGACCGCCTGGGCAACCTGCTTGCCGAGGCCGGCAGCCGCCCACCCGAGATGGGTCTCGAGGATCTGGCCGACATTCATGCGGCTCGGCACGCCAAGCGGGTTGAGCACGATGTCCGCATGAGTGCCGTCCTCGAGGAACGGCATGTCCTCGATGGGGACGATGCGCGACACGACACCCTTGTTGCCGTGACGGCCGGCCATCTTGTCGCCGGGCTGGATCTTGCGCTTCACGGCCACGAAGACCTTGACCATCTTCATGACGCCGGGCGGGAGCTCGTCGCCCCGCTGAAGCTTCTCGACCTTGTCCAGGAAGCGCTGCTCGAGACGCTTCTTCGACTCGTCGTACTGCTTCTGCATGGCCTCGATCTCGGTCATGCGGGCATCGTTGTCGACAGCGAACTGCCACCATTGGGACCGCGGATACTCGTTGAGGATCTCGCGGGTGATCTTGGTGTCCTTCTTGAAGCCCTTCGGCCCCGCAACACCGCCCTGCCCGATCAGGATCTCGGACAGACGCGCATAGGTGTTGCGGTCGAGGATCGCCTGCTCGTCGTCGCGGTCCTTCGCGAGACGCTCGATCTCCTCGCGCTCGATCGCCTGGGCGCGCTCGTCCTTATCGACGCCGTGGCGGTTGAACACGCGGACTTCCACGATCGTCCCGGTCACGCCCGGAGGAACGCGAAGCGAGGTGTCGCGGACGTCGGAGGCCTTCTCGCCGAAGATGGCGCGCAGAAGCTTCTCTTCCGGCGTCATCGGGCTTTCGCCCTTCGGCGTGATCTTGCCAACGAGAATGTCGCCCGCATGGACCTCGGCGCCGATATACACGATGCCGGCTTCGTCGAGGTTCTTCAGCGCCTCTTCCGACACGTTCGGAATGTCGCGCGTGATTTCCTCAGGACCCAGCTTCGTGTCGCGGGCCATCACCTCGAACTCTTCGATGTGGATCGACGTGAAGACGTCGTCCTTCACGATCCGCTCGGAGAGCAGGATAGAGTCCTCGAAGTTGTAGCCGTTCCACGGCATGAACGCGACGAGCACGTTGCGGCCGAGCGCCAGCTCGCCCAGCTCCGTCGACGGGCCGTCGGCGATGATGTCACCCTTGCGGACGAGGTCGCCGGCCCGCACCAGGGGCTTCTGCGTGATGCAGGTGGACTGGTTGGAGCGCTGGAACTTCTGCAGACGGTAGATGTCGACGCCCGGACGGGTCGGATCGGTCTCCTCGGTGGCGCGGATAACGATACGGGTCGCGTCCACCTGGTCGACGATGCCGGTGCGGCGGGCCGCGATGGCCGCGCCGGAATCCCGGGCGACGACCGCTTCCATGCCGGTGCCCACGAAGGGAGCGTCGGCCTGCACGAGCGGCACGGCCTGGCGCTGCATGTTCGAGCCCATGAGCGCGCGGTTCGCGTCGTCATTCTCCAGGAACGGGATCAGCGCGGCGGCCACGGACACGAGCTGCTTCGGCGACACTTCCATGAGGTCGACGCGGTCGGGCGAGGCCACGATGTTGTCGCCGGCGCGGCGGCAGATCACCAGCTCCTCGGTCAGACGGCCTTCACCGTCGATCAGGGAGTTCGCCTGGGCGACGTTGTACTTCGCCTCCTCCATGGCCGAGAGGTAGATGACCTCGTCGGTCACCTTGCCGTCACGGACCCGGCGGAACGGGGTTTCGATGAAGCCGTACTTGTTCACCCGCGCAAAGGTGGCGAGCGAGTTGATGAGGCCGATATTCGGGCCTTCCGGCGTCTCGATCGGGCAGATGCGGCCGTAATGCGTCGGATGCACGTCGCGGACCTCGAAGCCCGCGCGCTCGCGGGTGAGGCCGCCCGGGCCAAGGGCCGAGAGACGGCGCTTGTGGGTGACCTCCGAGAGCGGGTTCGTCTGGTCCATGAACTGCGAGAGCTGCGAGGAGCCGAAGAACTCGCGCACGGCGGCGGCCGCAGGCTTCGCGTTGATCAGGTCCTGCGGCATGACGGTGTCGATATCGACCGACGACATGCGCTCCTTGATCGCGCGCTCCATGCGGAGCAGGCCGAGGCGGTACTGGTTCTCCATGAGCTCTCCGACCGAGCGCACGCGGCGGTTGCCGAGATGGTCGATGTCGTCGATCTCGCCCTTGCCGTCGCGCAGGTCCACGAGGGCCTTGGTCACGGCCAGGATGTCCTCGCGGCGGAGCGTCCGCACCGTGTCCTCGGCGTCGAGGTCCAGGCGCATGTTCATCTTCACGCGGCCCACGGCCGAGAGGTCGTAGCGCTCGGGATCGAAGAACAGCGAGTTGAACATCGCCTCGGCGGTCTCGAGGATCGGCGGCTCGCCCGGACGCATGACGCGGTAGATGTCGAACAGGGCATCCTCGCGGGCGGAGTTCTTATCGACAGCCAGCGTGTTGCGGATGTAGGGACCGACCGTCACGTGGTCGATGTCGAGGACCGGAATCTCGTCGAAGCCGGCCTCTTCCAGGCCCTTCAGGAGCTTCTCGGTGATCTCCTCGCCGGCCTCGGCATAGATCTCGCCGGTGCTCGGGTTGACCAGATCCTCGGCGATGTACTGCCCGTAAAGGTCCTCGTCCGTCGCGCGCAGGGCCTCGAGACCCTTCTCGGCGAGCTGGCGGGCGGCGCGGGCCGTGAGCTTCTTGCCGGCCTCGAGCACGACCTCGCCGGTCTTGGCGTCGATGAGGTCCACGCTCGCCTTGAAGCCCTTCATGCGCTCCGCGTCGAAGGGAACGGTCCAGCCTTCCTTGGCGCGCTTGTAGATCAGGCGGCTGTAGAAGGTGTTGAGGATCTCCTCGCTGTCCAGACCCAGGGCATAGAGCAGCGACGTGACCGGAATCTTACGCTTCCGGTCGATACGGGCATAGACGATGTCCTTGGCGTCGAACTCGATGTCGAGCCAGGAGCCGCGATACGGGATGATGCGGGCGGCGAAGAGCAGCTTGCCCGACGAATGGGTCTTGCCCTTGTCGTGGTCGAAGAACACGCCCGGGGAGCGGTGCATCTGGGAGACGATGACGCGCTCGGTGCCGTTGACGATGAAGGTGCCGTTATCCGTCATGAGCGGCATGTCGCCCATGTAGACATCCTGCTCCTTGATGTCCTTCACGGAGCGGGCGGCCGTATCCGGGTCCACATCGAACACGATGAGGCGCAGCGTCACCTTGAGGGGCGCCGCGAAGGTCATGCCGCGCTGGCGGCACTCGTCCACATCGTATTTCGGGGGCTCGAAGGTGTACTTGACGAACTCGAGCAGGGCCGTGTTCGAGAAGTCCGAGATCGGGAATACCGACTTGAAGACGGATTGCAGTCCTTCTTCCGGCCGGCCACCCTTTGGTTCCTCGACCATCAGGAACTGGTCGTAAGATGCCTTCTGAACCTCGATCAGGTTCGGCATCTCCGCCACTTCTCTGATTTTTCCGAAGAACTTGCGAATGCGCTTCCGGCCGATCAGTGTGTTGGCCATCTGGACCTCGTTCCTCATCTACAGCTGATCCAGCACCCGCCATCCGGATGCTGGATCAGCCGCCCCGCGGCCGCCGGGCCGTCGGGAAGACCACAGAACCGGAGCTTCGCGCTCCGGAAACATCCTCGAAAATCCGGCCACTGGAGCCCCGGACCTCTTGGACGACACAACGGCCCCAAGCGAATTTGCTTGGGACCGCTTGTTTCTTGAACCCCGACCGAAGGGCCGGGGAACCTCGCGGCCTTAGGGCCGCAAGATTACTTGAGCTCGACCTTGGCGCCGACCTTCTCGAGGGTCGCCTTGATCTTCTCGGCTTCGTCCTTGGCAACGCCTTCCTTGACGGGCTTCGGAGCGCCTTCGACGAGGTCCTTGGCTTCCTTCAGGCCGAGGCCGGTGATGCCGCGGACTTCCTTGATCACTTCGATCTTCTTGTCGCCAGCCGAAGCGAGAACGACCGTGAACTCGGTCTTCTCTTCAGCCGGAGCAGCAGCAGCGCCGGCACCCGGAGCAGCCGCAACGGCCACAGCGGCCGCGGCGGAGACGCCCCACTTCTCTTCGAGCATCTTCGCGAGCTCAGCGGCTTCAAGAACGGTCAGCGACGACAGATCGTCGACGAGCTTGGCAAGATCAGCCATAGATTTCAGTCCTTAAGTTCGGTTCGAACGGTTGATGGTTGAGGTTACGGCCTCACGCCGCTTCGCCTGTCTTGGCATAGGCCCCGAAAACGCGGGCGAGCTTCGCCGCCGGCGCGTTGGCGAGCTGAGCGACCTTGGTAGCCGGGGCCTGAACGAGGCCGACCAGCTTGGCGCGCAGTTCGTCGAGGGACGGAAGGGTGGCAAGCGCCTTCACTCCGTCCACATTCAGGGCGGTCGCGCCCATTGCGCCGCCAAGGATCACGAGCTTGTCGTTAGCCTTGGCGAAATCGACAGCGACCTTGGGCGCCGCGACCGGATCGCTCGAATAAGCGATCAGGGTCGGACCTTTCATGAGGTCCGAAATGGACGCGACGTCCGTGCCTTCGAGAGCGATCTTGGCGAGGCGGTTCTTCGCGACCTTCACGGTGGCGCCGGCCTGCTTCATCTGCGCGCGCAGCTTCTGCATGTCAGCGACCGTAAGGCCAGCATAGTGGGCCACGACGACGACGCTCGTGCTGGAAAACACGTCGTTGAGCGTCGAGACGAGCTCGCGTTTTGCTGCTCTGTCCACTGGGCTCTCTCCGGTTGGCGGAACTTTCCGCCGGTTGCACCTGTCGCTCGTCAGCGCCTCGGCTTGGGGCCGCAGGCGCCTTCGAACGACGCTCTCGCAAGCCCTGTCCCCCAGATTACGCTCCGGAAAGAGCGCCCTAGGCGAGATGGTTCGAACCGATACTCTTGGCTCGCTCACGCGAGCCGGAATTCGGCTTCCCCGTCTATGCAGGTCCTTACGAATTAAGCCGGGCTGACCGGCACCTGCAGTCTCGGACAGGACATAGCCGGATCGCGCCAAAGGAAGACCTTTGGCCCGCCGGCCTGTCACCGCTCCTTACGGAGCGGATTTCGTAGCCAGGTCTCCTGCAAAAAGGCAAACCTCGGCAGTTGTTGGAATCTCAACGCGATGTCATAAGCCCTTAGGCCACAAAAGCCAAGAGGCATTTGCGTGTCTTTTTCGGGCCGATATAAAAGCAAAGGCCGATTTATGCCTTGTTGCCCGGGATTTCAAGGGCTGCTTCCCTTTGGGAAAAGAACCATGTCCTGAGGATTCCCCTCTCGGTCCCGTATGGGCCGGACCCGCTCAGCCCCAGCGGCCGTCCCGCAAGCCGCGAATCGTCAGCCGCCCGGCAAAGATGAGGCCAAGAACCCAAATGGCCATGACGACCCGCTCGACCATGCCGAGCAGGCGGGCCATCTCCATCACGTGGTCCAGCCATACCATCATGGTACTCTATTACACATAAAGTCGGCTCATGGGAACGGATTCGGTGACTCAATAAGAAAAAACCCGGCGCGGGGAGCGCCGGGCTTCGTTCTGTCGCGCTTCGTCGAAGCGGTGCTTAGCCGCCGATCACCGAAGCCGGGTCGACCTTCACGCCCGGACCCATCGTCGACGAGATGGCCACGCGCTGGATGTAGGTGCCCTTGGCGCCGGTGGGCTTCGCCTTGGCGACGGCGTCCGCGAAGGCCTTGATGTTCTCGATGAGCTTGGTCTCATCAAAGGAGGCCTTGCCGATGCCCGCATGGACGATACCGGCCTTCTCGACGCGGAACTCCACCGCGCCGCCCTTGGCGGCCTCGACGGCGCCCTTCACGTCCATGGTGACGGTGCCGACCTTCGGGTTCGGCATCAGGCCGCGCGGGCCCAGCACCTTACCGAGACGGCCGACGAGCGGCATCATGTCCGGGGTGGCGATGCAGCGGTCGAACTCGATCGTTCCGCCGTTGACGGTCTCGAAGAGCTCCTCGGCGCCGACGATGTCGGCACCAGCCGCCTTGGCCTCGTCAGCCTTGGCGCCACGGGCGAAGACCGCAACCCGCACCGTCCGGCCAGAGCCGTTCGGCAGGTTGCAGACGCCGCGGACCATCTGGTCCGCATGGCGCGGATCGACGCCGAGATTCATCGACACCTCGATGGTCTCGTCGAACTTCGCCTTGGCGCGTTCCTTGACGAGCTTCACGGCATCCTGGATGCCGTAGAGCTTGGCGGCATCGATGCCCTCGCGGGCGTTGCGGATGCGCTTACCCTCTTTCACAGCCATCGTGCCCTCCTTACGCCACTTCCAGGCCCATCGAGCGCGCGGAGCCCTCGATCATAGCCATGGCGGAATCAACGGTGTCGCAGTTGAGATCGACCATCTTCTTCTCGGCGATCTCACGGATCTGGTCGCGCGTGACCGAGCCGGCCTTGCCGCCCTTGCCCGGGGTCTGCGAGCCCTTGTCGACCTTGGCCGCCTTCTTGAGGAAGTAGGAGACCGGGGGCTGCTTCATCTCGAACGTGAAGGAGCGGTCCTGATACGCGGTGATGATCACCGGGATCGGGGTACCCTTCTCCATCTGCGAGGTCTTGGCATTGAAGGCCTTGCAGAATTCCATGATGTTGAGGCCGCGCTGACCCAGCGCCGGACCGATGGGCGGCGACGGGTTGGCCGCGCCGGCGGGTACCTGAAGCTTAACGTAGCCCGCGATTTTCTTTGCCATAGGACTGCTCTCCAATGGACCAACCGCCCGGAGCCGACCGGACGGGATGGTGGTTGCAGGTCGCGGTTCGGGCCGATGGTCCCGGCTGGCGACCGGGCGGACCTCCCGCGGACGAAAGCCCGTAAGGGCTTAGAAAGACGGCGCTTTCAGGGCGCCGCCACACACCGTCAGATCTTCTCGACCTGACCGTATTCGAGCTCGACCGGCGTAGCACGGCCGAAGATGGACACCGCCACCTTGAGGCGGGCCCGGGCGTCGTCGACTTCCTCGACCACGCCGTTGAAGGACGCGAAGGGGCCATCCGACACGCGGACCTGCTCGCCCACCTCGAAGCTAACGGAAGGCTTGGGATGATCCACGCCCTCGGCCACCTGGCCCTTGATCCGCTCAGCCTCCCGGTCCGGGATCGGAACCGGCTTGGACTTGTCGGCCCCCAGGAAGCCCGTGACCTTCGGGGTATTCTTGATCAGGTGATAGACCTCGTCCGTCAGGTCGCACTTCACCAGGACATAGCCCGGGAAGAACTTGCGCTCCGTATCGACCTTGCGGCCGCGGCGCACCTCGACGACCTTCTCGGTCGGCACCATCACCTCTTCGAACTTGTCCTCGAGACCGCGCTGGGCGGCCTGGTCCTTGATCGACTGGGCGACCTTGTTCTCGAAATTCGAATAAGCGTGGACGATGTACCAACGCTTCGTCATCGCATCCACCTCTTAACCGCCGAAGCCCAGGAGAACGGTGCGGACCAGCCACCCCATTGCCTGATCGGCCACGAAGAAGAACAGACAGGCAAGCAGGACCATCACGAAGACCATGGCGGTCGTGATCATGGTCTCCTTGCGGGTCGGCCAGGTCACCTTCGCGGCTTCCGAGCGCACCTGCTGTAAGAAATCGAACGGGTTCGTCTTTGCCATTTCGCCTGCGCCCACGGGCCCGGAAGCACCTGCGGACGTCCTCTCGAGGGCACGCTCGGCCCAAAGTGAAGGGGCGCGAAGCCGTTTTCTTGAGCCTCGCGCCACCCTCGAAACCATAACCGGGGCGCTCTGTAGCGCAAAACGCCCGCTTTGTCGATCCGCTGGCAGGAGTGGAGGGACTCGAACCCCCAACCCCCGGTTTTGGAGACCGGTGCTCTAGCCGATTGAGCTACACTCCTCCGGCGGATCACGGGTGGCGGCCATCCGCCACCCGGAACTTAAACTTAATCCATGACCTGAGCGACGACGCCGGCACCGACGGTGCGGCCGCCTTCGCGGATCGCAAAGCGCAGCTTCTCCTCCATGGCGATCGGCGCAATCAGCTCGACCTCCATGGCGATGTTGTC
>Ga0065721_10050962_pt1 | contig 16820 bp, 16 predicted proteins | sample Mesricmetagenome_FD_59108 | JGI IMG/M metagenome (GOLD analysis project Ga0065721, IMG submission 59108) | Mesophilic microbial community from rice straw/compost enrichment Sample: eDNA_1 v2 (version 2) | ecosystem: Engineered > Solid waste > Grass > Composting > Bioreactor | place: USA: Davis... | reverse complement strand
TTACTTTCCCTGAAGATCATCTACATCTCTTCAGTCACAGTGGGAATTACAAAATCAACCAGTAGAGCTAGCTACTAAAGGCGACAACTCCTGACACTCGACGAGACGTTAAACCAGCCAGCACCGGGCCAAATTTTTGCAGTTACCACGGTCTGGCATTGCGCCCAGGAAGTCTGAACTGAAAGGCAAAGCGGTGAGTTCCGGCACACACTGACAGGACAAATAGCCGAAGCAGTCGAGCGTCCGAATTACTCCTCCGGCCCCATGTGCGCGCGAAGTTTGGCCAAATGCTCCTCGCAAACCAGCTTGACAAGATCGTGTAGGACTTGGACTCGCTCCATCAGCCAACTCAGCTCCGCTACCGTGATCTCATAACGAGGAGAATACCGTGCCTCCACGTAAGCCCGATCGAGCCGTTCAAAACAGCGGCGGGCAAAGCGGGTGTCTCGGGGCCATGCATGGGTTAGACGGGGGTCCGTCCTTTCGGCAAGCGATCGAAGCGCCTTAAGACGGTGAGACTTCGGGCTGTAGAGCGTCAGCACGAGTAGCAGACAATGGTAAAAACGTTCTACTGCTTGATGTAGGTCGAAAGCCGAATGTCTATACATCCCGTCATTTTGGGCCGCCTTGGCTTGGGTGGCACAATAGCTGGCATCATCAAGCCACCTCTGAAAGTACTCAGCAGCCTGAGTCAGGTGCGCTTTAGGAGAAAGCGCTCTCGGGCTGACAAAAGTATATCCAGATGCTTCGTAAAGCCTAATGCCATCTCTCATTATGTCTATGAAAAAGGGCAATCCTCTTGCTAGCTTGTCATTAAGATCTTTCAGACTGTGTGCAATAACTTTTGATGGAGTCTCTAGACGAGACCCCAAAAATACTTCTCTTGATAGGCGATCGTTGACTGCCTCCCAAAGCTCATCGCTCACTGCGGCTTGATGGTTGCTTGTCACAGCTAGTATATCGAAGTCAGATCGATACCCACTTATTCTATCTTCTACCCAATCATCACGGGAGTACGAGCCAAAAAGTATAACGGCGATTATCCTACTGGAACGCTTTTGCTCGGACTTGCCAGCCCTCCATGCATCAAGCTCTTCAAACAAGATCCTTAATACATAACCCAATTCCTGCCGCTTGCGTGGAGGAAGGTGTTGCGGAATATCTGGAATAGGTTCTGTTGCCATTTCTTACCACTAGCTTCTCGGCATGAATGGACCCTATCAAAGTTCGAAATGCAACCTACGAAAGTGAGGAGCAAGCTCCTACTGGAATCGCCCAAAAGATCGGACATGCTCAGATTTGAGATTGCGAGCTGATGAACTCGCGCGGGAATTGATGTCCTAACGCCTTGTGCGGGTGAAGATTATCGTAATGTTTGAACCAGAACGGCAGTTGCGCGGTTTCGGCATTGGGGTCGGGTTTGCCGAGACGTAATTGCGCTTGAAGGTTTGACGAAGGCCTCGGCCATGCCGTTCGATTGCGGACTTCGCACCGGCGTCGTGCACGGTTCCATGCCGATGTCGCGGAGCAAGGATGCGGTGTCCCTGGCGATGAAGCGGGAGCCGTTGTCAGTGAGCCATTCGATGGGCTTAGACAGCATGTTGATGCGGCCAAAACTGCTCTCCACTACGGTGATCACGAAGTTCTGCTCGTCCTTGCTCTTGATGCCCTCCGTAGTGGCGACATGAGCAATCGGCTCACAGGATTCCGCTTTCCATCGTCTTCTTGCCCAGCACGCGCTGCAACTCCTTCACCTGGCTCTGACGCGCACGATATTCGGAAGCAGGAACAACCTCCTTATCAGCGGCCGTCGCGATCAGCGCTCCTTGAGAAGCCAGCTTACGCCATGCGAACAACTGGTTCGGCTGGATGCCATGCCGCCGGGCAACGATGCTGACCGTTACATCAGCTTGTACGTTTCCTGGACTATCGCCAGCTTTTTCCGCTGTCGACCAGCGACGGCGGCGCTCAGAGCCGGCAGCCTTCTATCTTAGGTATGTGACTGGTCATAATGGGCACATTGCTCCTAACACTTAACAGGTAGGAGATCGTGTCCGGTGATTTAGGGGCCACTACACCTTTCGGGGCTAATCACCTATTCAATGCCGATACGGTATCTTAAGCAGACGGTGGTGCAATGGCCTCCTGGTCAAGAAACGAGCGGTTATAGCGCGTGTTAGCTGATTCCAAAGATTGCGGCCGCAACGAAACTCTCTACGCCTCACTTGATTTTTTTCCTGCTTTAGAGAAGGATTCGCAAGTATAGAAAAGGGGGCGAGCCGTGCAAGAATTAGCAGGTAAAATTGTACGTCGATTTCATAGGTCACCAGTTGCTCCGATGTTCTACAGGAGTGTCGGGAAGACCGACACGGGGGCTGTTGTGGAGTTGATTTTAAGCTTGCGGGCCAAAATGCCCGTGAAGCCGCTAATCCGCATAGGTCCTGATCAAGACGGAGGTTATCTTCTCCCTGACGACCTCGATGGTATCCGATATGCTTTTTCACCTGGGATTGCCTATGAGTCGCGATTTGAAGCGGCTTTGGCAGATATGGGTATACATGTTTTCATGGCAGACTTTTCGGTCGATGGTCCGGCCGTGGCTAACGAGCGTTTCACCTTCCTTAAGAAGTTCATTGGCAGCTACAACAGTGCCACTCATATCACCTTAGATGACTGGATCGAATCTTGCATAGGAGCCGACACAAGTGATCTTCTGTTGCAGATGGATATCGAAGGCGCAGAGTATGAAGTACTGCTAAATTGCTCCGATAGGGCCATCAATCAGTTCAGGATTATTGTTCTCGAAGTCCATCAGATGGGTAGGCTTTTCGAACGCAGTCAGTTCCCAATTTTCCAAGCCGTATTTCGGCGCCTACTCCGCACACATAACGTGGTTCACATCCATCCTAACAATTATTGTGGTGCTGTCGAAATTGATGGAGTGACCATCCCCCATATCATGGAACTGACCTTTTACCGGAATGACCGTCCGGTAGAAGGATTTTTTCTTGGGAAATATCCGCATCCACTGGACCGCCCGAATAAGTCAAACAAACCTGAAATGGTTCTTCCTGATATATGGGCGCGTGAGCCATAATGAGTCGCTGAAGTTATCCCGCCCGTTCACGATCCAAGATCAGAATGTGTCGGCTGGTTTGCGGAAGATCATCAAGCATGTGATCTACCGCCGCCTCGGCCTGTGACGCATCAAGAAAGTTCGTTCCAACAGTCTCGTGCGCCATTGAGTTCATTCTGTGCTCCTTGAAGGCCTTCTTGGAACTAATGCCGACGCTCGGGCTAAAGGCTGCCAGTGGTTTCTGGCGACACGAAGTGTCGACCGCTCCTCTCCCTGTTGGGATCTGCAGCCTGCTCTCTGGTCCGCGACCGCAGATGAAAATATGTTGGGAGTGTGGGGACGGCTTCAACTATGATGAGGCCGCGGCCTTAAAATGCAACCCGATAGGATCAAAACGAGCAATCCGGTCGTGCAGGTGCCAGACAGGAGATGGGTCAATCCAGGCATCTCTGGAATTTCGTAAGGGCTCTTGCAGAACCGTTTAAAGCGTATTGGTATGTCCTGCCCTCATTACCGGGAACCTGAATGGATACGCTATACCCACGCGAAAGCGGAGCTATCACTTTCCTAACGTCCGGATCCAGGTAAACAACCAAACGTCCTCGGCCGTCAGCGTCGGTCTGCCACCGGCCTTTCAGGTCAATCCAGTTCATGATCCCTTCTACCGACACAGCTACACTCTCAGCCGCACCGGCCGCTGTCACCCCATCCAGATCAATAAGTTCTAGACGCGCGGAACCGAGAGGTCCCGGCGTTGCCCCAGGCTGCGTCCGGTTGCTCAGCCTGAGCCTGGGCTCCCCATCGCCTGATGGAAACTGGAGCGCGCAGATGGTTGAGGGGTTATTCCCGATGGTAAAGGCCCCCGTAATGGTCCACCTGTGTTGATCCTCCTGAGAATTTGCAGGGGAGATCATAAGAGTCATCGCGGCGATCAAAAGCGCTATTCGCATTATTGTCTCCTCTTCGGGCAGGGACTTGCATAGCACAGCGAATGGCTGATACCCATGGATGAGTGCTAACATTCTTGTTACATGCGAATTAAATCCGAATCTGTGTTCCAGCAGAGACGGTTTCACCAAGAGATTGGGAGACACCATTGTATAGTTTCTATTCGTCACAGTAACACTTGAAGGCTTTGGCAGGGATGACATTGGGAAAGTTGTGGGTCAAGCTGAAAACGCTTCTGTTTGTGCGGGGAAACGTACGGCTCGGCCGTCGATTTCATATCGGGCTGCTCTCCTATGTAAGCGGACCAAGATCCTTGACGATTGGTGATGATGTCTACATCGGGAAATTCTGCAGCGTCCAAGTCAACGGATCAATCGGTGATCATGTTCTAATCGCGAACAATGTCGGCATTGTCGGCCGACGCGATCATGACATGCGCCAGATTGGCATGCCTATACGTAGGGCCGATTGGATCGGCAATTGCGCTAGGCTTGCGGAAGATCCCAAGAACAGCGTCACCATCGAGCAAGACGTCTGGATAGGATTTGGGGCCATCATCCTTTCCGGGGTTACTATATCCAGAGGTGCCATTGTTTCCGCAGGAGCGGTGGTCATCAATGATGTTCCTGCATATTCCATTGTTGGAGGCGACCCCGCCAAGGTCATCGGACGGCGATTCAGTGCGGACGAAGCCGAGCTCCATGAGCGTATGATCCTTGAGCGACAGGACGCAACTGCATGAACAGAAGATTCTTTCTTCGGATTCGCACTCAGTTCGACAATATGGGTGACGCGTTGATCAATCGCGAGTTGGTCTCACTGCTGTCGGAGTACGGTGAGGTTACGCAAGATCTGAGCGCGGTGCCACCTCACTTCATGACTTGGCTGAAATCTCCAGCGTTTGACGCCGCGACCCGTGCGGATGGACCGGCCTTCTGGAGAGCGCTGTTGTGGACGGCGATGAAGCGGAAGGGCAGTTCCACAGAATGCTGGTTCATACTCAATCCCGGAGGCTATCTCGGGGAGATCTCCCTCATGACATACGCGAAGCGCCAGCTCGGAGTTTTCGTAGTCCAACTTCTGAAGCTATTGAACATACGTGTTGCGGTGCTGGGTGTTTCGTATGAAACCCTTGGCCCCTTGAATCTACGCCAGCTTAGGAGCCGCGCCGAGGCTATCGATGTTCATTTCGTGCGTGATAGCCAGACTGCCACCTACTGCGGGCGGAGCGACATCCGGGTGGATGGAATAATCCCGGACCTGGCCTTCAACCTGCCTATTCTGCCTTCCAGTGCGACACCGGAGTATTTAGTCATTTCGATGAGGGGAGAAAACGCGGAGCGCCTCGTACCGTTTCTCGTGCCGCTCCTAGACACGTCGAAAAGGATCAAGCTCTGCTCGCAGGTTCTGAGAGATGTACCGCTACAGCACGAGCTTTTCAAGGCTCTTCAACACCGCGGATTCGACGTCGAGTTTGTTCCGGTGCCGTCGACAATAGAAGAGGCTATCAAGACCTATCATGGAGCCGAATCCGTCATCAGCAACCGCCTTCATGTTCTTCTCCTGGCCATCTCTGCCGGTGCAAAGCCGATACCCCTCTTGGAGAAGGACAGAAACAACAAGATAAGGGGAATCTTTGCCGATCTGGGCTGCCAGTGGCTGCTGTCCAATGGAATTGAAAGCGCACCGCAACAATACGATCAAGACGATGACAGTCTGCAGGAAGAGGCTCTCTTGAAATCCATTCAAGAGGGGTTTGCACGCAAAGCCAAAGAGCTGCGAAGCGCCGTGAAGACCCTATTCGGTGGAAGCCTCAAGTGACCCTGCTGAGATCCGTACTGTGGTTGTTACTAGGACGGTGGTTCTACAACATCATATCGCTAATATCGTTTCCCATCATCGTATCGCAGCTTACAGCCAGCGAATACGGCGTGTTCGCCATCAGCTCAACCCTGCTAATCTTCACGGAGGTGTTCTTTGCCGAAGCGGTCGAGAACACAGTGGTTCGACAACCGGGGGATCGGCCGACCGTTGCGGCTACTGGCATGTGGGTATCACTCTTCTATTCGTTCCTGTTCGCCTCGATATTCTATTTGGCGGCAAAACCCATATCCTCTTTCTACGAAAATCCGCTTTACGGACAGATTGTAGAGGCCATCTCTGGGCTCGTCATACTTCAGGGGCTTGCCGTCATACCGAGAGCTCTTTTCTTGAGAAGCGGACGACCACGCCAGCTCGCACTATGTCTTTCATTGGGCAATCTTGTCGGAGCAGCGCTGGCGATTACGGCCGTCTTTCACGGGTTCGGCGTCTGGAGCCTCCTCGTCCAACAGGCGTCACTCCAACTCGCCGTCCTCGTTTTGGGGTGCAGTATGACGGGATTTCTCCCCTCTCTCCGCATTAACTGGACAATAGCACGTTCAATGGGACGTTTTACTTGGTTCAGCCTGTGGTCAAGCGTGTTCAATATTTCTTCGAACAGGCTCGATATCATTCTTCTATCTGCGACCTTTGACGAGAGGATCTCGGGTATCTACGGCCTCGCAAAGCGGCTTATCCAGATATTGCAGGATCTGGTTGCAAGTTCCTTTGATAAGGTGTTCCTGTCGTTGCATGCGCGAAACAAGGCCTTGGGATCCACCGGAGGGACCGGGACGCTCTATCGCCAATCAGTCGTGGCGCAGTCCGTTCTTGTCTTTCCCTCTTTTGCGGGGTTCGCTCTCGTTGCTCATCAACTCATACCGATGATCTTTGGAGAGGAGTGGAGCTATGCAGCTCCCCTGATCGTCCTCATGGCTCTGGGCGGGATATTCAGATCGCTAGTCACTATCGAGCGAGCAGATCAGTTCGCTGAGGGATTGGTCGGCCGGCTTCTCTGGGTAAGACTGATCGAATTTGTGATCAGCATAATCATCATCTTTCCAGCCGTCCGATGGGGGCCGGCTGCAGTTGCGGCCGCGTTCAGCCTTCGGTATGTGATCAGCTATATCCTGGTTCTATCCTCTTACGGCCAAACGCCCGGATACCTGTTGCAGAAGCTTGCACGGCTTCTGAGGTGGCAATTGCCAATCTTGACCGCGACGGCGGTCATGATAGCGTCAGTTTTGGCAGCGCGGACCATGCTCAACTTGCAGGGTATGGCAGGATTGGTGAGCGAGGTGGGTCTTGGCGCCACCGCATACGTGACGGTTTTGCTTATTCTTCGGGGTTCATGGTGGGATTCAGCGCTTGGCCGAGACACTGAGAGACGTGCCTAGAACGACCGCCTTCGACTGGTTCGTTCGCCTGTATATAGCGGCATCCCTTGGGCTTTTCGCGAACCTGTTCAACCTTAGCCCGTTGGCGCTCCCAGGGCTCTTCAATGTGGCCTGGGCCTCCCTTTATGCGGCCACGTTGCCGCTGCTGCTCTCCCTCGTCTTATCCGGGATGGCGGCGCGTTCGTGGGCCATTTTAGGATTCTCGGGTTATTTGATCCTAAGTACGGTTTGGTCCCAGCTGCCACAGCAGACGCTTCAAAACAGCATTGCCATTGCAATGAACATGGGTTTCGCGATCGTCTGTGCAGAGCGGCTTTCGGTGAAGCGCTTCAGTGAGAACGTCCGGTGGGCACTAAATGCGATGGTCCTTCTCAGTCTCTTGACGGCAGCTGTTGGCATGCCCTCAGCGTGGTATCAAGATGTAATGAACCGCCCGACGATCCTGGGAACGAACCCCATTCAGGGACTCTTCTCGCACAAAATTTTCTTCGGTGTCTATTCCACCGCCGCTCTAATCTTCAACGCGATCGCAATCGGAGGGGTGAGGCGCATGCTGATAGTGTCGGCCTGCCTGCTGGCGATCCTGCTATCGGGGTCGACAACGGCGCTGTTCACGGCGTTGGTAGCTTGCGTGCTTCTACTGCTGGTGGGCTTGTACTCAAAGGGTTTTTTTCAGTTCGCGGTCGGGCCGCTTACAGGAATTCTTCTCGCGACGCTAATCATCCTACCTAGCGCTTTCGAACCCATTCTCAATGCTTTTGGTCGCGATGCAACGCTAACCGGGCGTACGGAGCTGTGGGCTTGGGCACTGTGGTTCTTCGAGAAGCGGCCGATCCTCGGGTGGGGGTATCGCGGCATCTTCGGAGACAGCATTGCAGCACCCGGGCATCTTATCGCTTTGGCTTCCGGATACGAGCCACCCCACTTCCACAGTGGTTACCTTCAAGTCCTTACCGAGACAGGAGTATTGGGCGCCAGCCTGTTTATGATAATTCTTCTTGCATCCATTACACGACTTGCTGCAAGCAGCATCGCTGATAAGGGCAATGCACATGCCGCGGCTCTCTTGATCGCCATCTTGGCGCTCGCTTCGATCTCGGCGGGGATGAACATCCTATTGCACTACAATGACATCACGACCTTGCTAATCGTGTTCGGCTTCTGCCATCGATGGCGGGACATCAGAACCTCGAAACCCATGTACGATACTTCTCAGGGACGGACATATTTACGTTCTGCTATTACATAGACTCTCGTTCGGCATTCATACACATCGAGCAATTACGGTCTGCTAGGACAGTAACGCATGATCTTAAATTCCAGCAAGTTCACCAGATATCCGCATTTCGGCACTGTTCCTATTTACAAGGTTTCGGGGGAGCGCCCTTCGACGCACAGATTTTTCGATACGTCTCCGATAAGTCCGAGTGGACATTACATCGCTTATACAGAGTTCCACCGAGACGACGAGCGTCCCCGCCCAGGCGATCCGGCAGACGTCGTTGTGATAGATCTGGAAAGTGGTGCTGAAGTCTATAGAACTGAGACGGCAGCATGGGATACGCAGCTTGGTGCACAGGTTCAGTGGGGAGGCACAGACGCCGAACTGTTGTTCAATAGGGTCGATGAGAACTGGACTGTGTATGGCGTAAGGTATGACCTCAGCTCAGGAACTGAAGATCGGCTGCCTGGGCCGGTCTACATGGTGTCATCCGACGGAAATTACTCCGCAAGTCCTTCGATGAACAAGCTACAACATGTTCAGGTGGGATATGGTGTCAGGGTACCGCGAGAAGCTGCCCCGCTTAACGAAGGGGCGCCGTTAGATGACGGTCTTTTCGTGACTGATCTACGGAGCGGCCGACACTCAATGCTTGTCAGCATTAGGGATATCTATACGGAACTCTCGCCCCATTTCCAGGACCTGCGCATGACCGAAGGCGGTTTCTACGGCTTTCACGTTAAATGGAGCCCTGCCCGCGACGCACTCATGTTTCTGATCCGCTGGAAACCGAAGGCGTTGGGCACAAAATCAAAGAATTACCTCATCACGATGAAGGCCGATGGCTCGCAATTAGCAATGGCCATGCCCTCAAGGAAGTGGGGGAACGGGCATCATCCTAACTGGTGTCCCGATGGCAAGAGCATCATCATGAATGTATCGATTGCCAACGACATGCACTTCCCATGGCTCGATCGCGCTGTATCTAAAGTTCTTCGCAAGGCTCACATCCCGTATTACACGCGCGCCTACGATCTCAGGTTCGGCCGGTTCCGCGCAGACGGCTCCGACCTCCAAGTCCTCTCCAAGCGAGCGTACGGATCCGGTCATCCCAGCATGCATCCCAACGGACGTCTTGTGCTGGCCGACGCCTATCCGCACGAACGAGTTTCCTTCGGTGATGGAACAGTGCCGATACGCCTTCTCGACCTGTCGGAGGATAGAGAATTATTGGCGGCAAGAGTGCCGGCTGTCCCGATGTTCGCGGGTGAGCATGCAGAATGGCGCGTGGACCCCCATCCTGTCTGGCACAGGGACGGTAAACACGTCACCTTTAACGCTGCTCCCAACAAACTACGAGGCGTGTTCATCGCCGATTTCTCGTCCCTTCCAAATATTGGCTAGCAAGACGTTGAGTACGTGAAGCAGCCAATTATACTTGTGTCTGAGTGAATTTCTAACCGTAGAAGGATATCCATTTATGCAAAGAGCGATTGCTTTGATGACACTCCTCTTCCTTTCCGGTTGCGTTTCTACAGATGGAAGTGTCAGCAGTGGGGTCGGTACAATAGATATCGGAGCGAGCTGCAAGGTGCTAGCGACTGATGGAAGTCCGTTCACAAGACCGAGCAGGAAGGGACCGGGCTTTTTCGTCTACGCCCACGGATCCGGCTGCCCACGCACATTGCCGGATAGTGACATCCGGCTTTTCAAGGTGCTTTCGTTAACTGCACATAATGGTTACGCCCGGTTCACAATGCAGGGAAGGACAGGAGTCGACACGGTGATTGTGCGCAGAAACACCGACAAATATCCGAAGTCGAAGTACAAACTGATCTTCATTGCGGGTGACTAGTCGGCCGTGCGAACCGAAATAACCGACGCCTCGCCGTAGGTGCCTTCTGTCGTAGCAACTTCGGATCCTATATGAAAAAGGTCAGTTACATCTACCCGATCTCCCATCGGTTCAGAGAGCCGTTTCATTCGGAACTGCGTCGCCTCTTGGCCAACCAAGGCATTGACTACAATGTGGTCTACTGTGCTCCCTTCGGCGCGAACGTCTCGAAGAAGGACACTGTGGATCTGGAGTATGGGGCACGGGTGCCGATGCTAAGGTTCGGACCTTTGGTTCTTCAGTTCGCTCTTAAGCAAGCGCTCGCTTCGGATCTCGTGATCATCCAGCAGGAAAATCGCCTACTCCTCAACTACATAATCCAGATCCTAGGGATTCTGCGCCTGAAGAAGGTTGCCTTTTTCGGGCATGGCCGCAACCTTCAAGCTGTCGATTCCAACTCCGCACCAGAAAAATGGAAGCGGTTCTGGCTCGGCAAGGTAGACTGGTGGTTCGCATATACGGCTGAGACAGCGAGGTACGTGACTTCCAAGGGCTTTCCGGCATCGAAGATCACCGCGTTCAACAATTCGATCGATACCCGACAATTCAGGGCCGACCTGGATGCCGTGAGTGACGCTGATTGCCAGGCGCTGCGCGTCGATCTTCGCATTTCATCGGAGAATGTCGGTATATTTGTCGGTGGATTATATCACGAGAAGAGGTTGGCCTTTCTCCTCGAATCCTGCGTACGCCTCAGGGAAACTCTTCCTGATTTTGTGCTTCTGGTGGTTGGGGGCGGGCCCCAAGCTTTCCTGATCGAGGACGCTGCCAAGAAGCATGATTGGATCAAGTATGTCGGACCTAAATTCGGTAAGGAGAAAGCTACTCTCTTCAAGATCTCGAAGGTATATGTGATGCCTGGATTGGTGGGGCTAGGCATTCTGGACGCGTTTTGCGCCAAAACGCCACTGGTCACGACCAATATATCGTACCATAGCCCTGAGATTTCTTACCTGAGCGACGATGTAAACGGCATTATGGTCGATGATGCCAACAACTCTGATGCTTATGCATATGCCCTTCATCGTGTGCTGACGGACGAGACCTATCGTCAAGAACTAGTGCGTGGGGGGACTATCTCGTTGACCGAATACACCATCGAAAACATGGCGGCGAGGTTCTGTGAGGGCGTTCTTTCGGCCCTCGGTAAGTGATTAGAGCACAAGAGTAAGATGATCAGCCAAACCGAAGGGGAGAAAGACGTGCGACATGCTCGTGATCTTCGTTCTCAATGTAGGTTGGCCGGACTTTCTGCTTGAAAACAAGCCACAAATATAGGGGATTAAGGTAGAGATACCTCCGCCAAAGCCGGCGTGGCTCCTGCATTAGCCGAAACAACCACTCCAAGCCCGTATCTTGCATCCAGCCGGGCGCCTGGGGAAGGACTCCTGCATGAAAGTCGAACGCTGCACCCACTGCAAGGGCTGGCATCGATAGCCTTTCCTTATTCTCGTAAACAAACACTTCCTGGCGAGGACAGCCAAGGCCAACGAACAGGATATCCGCTTCGGAAGCCTTGATCCGTTCTAGCATCTCGTCGTTTTCTTCCTGATCCAACCTTTTAAACTTCGAGGGCTCGGTTCCGGCAATCTTTAGATTAGGGTACATCTTGTGAAGGTTTCGGATCCAAGCGTCGAGCACTATCTGGCGACTCCCATAGAGATAGATCGACAAACCCTCCCTTGCAGCCGCCTCGCAGACCTTCAAGGTGAGGTTTGGTCCATAAACACGGTCAGGGAGTTTGTAATGATGAAGAAATCTCATTGCCCATCGAACAGGTTGCCCGTCAGGTGTAACGAGCTCAAGAGCATTGAGCCGAATTCGTTGATCAGGATCGAGAGCGCCAGTCATTACGCCGTGTACGGCAAGCGCCGATACTCCATATGGCTTTTTGCTTTTCGCGGCTCGAATGATCCGATCAACCGCGGCCTCATAATCAACGACGTCCACTTTGACTCCGATGATGTCTACCTTCCCACAGTCAATCATGCGCTTTTATTCCACCGCAACTTGCCCAGGTCATAAATGTCCTGCAAGGTTGAGTTAATATCGAACTTCAAATTGAAATCTGGATAGTCATCCTGGAATGCTCTAATGTCGCTAATCCACCAGATATGGTCGCCAATGCGGTTCTGGTCGGAGTAGCTGTAGTTGAGGCTTTTGCCAGCAATCTGTTCACACATATTGATTGCTTCGATCATCGAGCAGTTGGCGAAACGGCTACCGCCGATGTTATAGACGCGGGCTGGCTTCGGATCGGATGCAAAGTACCAAAGCGCGTTGACGAGGTCGTAAGAATGGATGTTGTCCCGGACCTGTTTCCCCTTGTAACCAAAAATGGTGTAGGGGGATTCCATTACCGTGCATTTCATCAAGTAGGCGAGAAACCCGTGAAGTTGCGAACCTGAGTGCCCGCCGCCGGTTAGGCACCCGCCGCGGAAGCAAGCGGTATTCATTCCGAAATAGCGTCCATATTCCTGAACGAGGACATCGGCAGACACCTTCGATGCACCGAAGAGTGAATGAGTGCATCGGTCAATGCTCATCGACTCATCGATACCCCTCTCGAAGTAAGGGTGCTGCTCATCGATTTCCCAGCGTGTCTCTTTCTCGACAAGCGGAAGGAAATTCGGGGTGTCGCCATAAACCTTATTAGTCGACATAAAGATGAACGCCGCTCCAGGGGCATTTCGTCGGGTTGCCTCCAGCATGTTGAGCGTCCCAACCGCGTTCACTCCGAAATCGGTGAATGGCTCCTTAGCCGCCCAATCATGAGAGGGTTGAGCTGCAGCATGTATGACGACAATAAGATCATCTCCGAGCTCACCGAACAACTTGTTCAGCGTATCGAAATCCCGGATGTCGATTGATTCATGCCGATATCGTTTGTGCTCTTGCTCCAACTCAGCCACGCGCCACTTAGTGGACGCATCGCTGCCGAAGAAGTAAGACCGCATGTCGTTGTCGATGCCAACGACATCCAGGCCCTTCTCAATGAGGAAGCCGACCGCTTCCGATCCGATAAGCCCACCAGCTCCGGTAACAAGTGCGATAGCCATGGTAGTCCCCCTAAGGCTGCTATTATTCCGCTGCGATGGCATGCTGAGGCGCGGTGCCGGCAGCACCTGCTCTACCAATGCACCAATATTCAAAGCCGGCAGCCGTCACCTGCTTCTCCTGCATGATGTTGCGAAGATCAATCAGGAGGGGAGTAGCTACGTGCTTGCGAAGATGTCTTAAGTTAATGTTTTTAAACTCCGACCATTCGGTCAGTACCACGACCGCATCTGCACGGGTAGCTGCGGTCATCGCGTCGTCACAGAACGTAACATTATTGAAGATCCTGGAAGCATTCCCCATTGCCTCCGGGTCATATGCTCGAACGGTTGCCCCAAAATCTTGCAGCGCCTGGATCACTGGAATGGCAGGTGAATCCCTCATGTCGTCGGTGTCTGCCTTGAATGCGAGACCAAGAACAGCAATCGTCTTACCCCGGACCGATCCACCGCAGGCGTCTAGGATCCGCAACGCCATTGCTCGTTTCCGATTGTCGTTCACCTGGATAACAGTCTCAACCGTTCTCAACTGCACACGGTAATCACGAGCGGTCTTTGAAATGGCAAGCGTATCCTTCGGGAAGCAAGATCCCCCGTAGCCCGGACCAGCGTTCAAGAACTTTGCTCCGATCCGGCTATCCAGGCCCACACCATTTGAGACTTGCCGGATGTCCCCACCTGTCGCTTCGCACAAGTCCGCAATCTCGTTGATGAATGTGATCTTCATCGCCAGGAAGGCGTTAGCGGCGTACTTAATGAGTTCGGCTGAACGGCGAGAGGTATGTAGAATTTTAGCACCCGCCAGTCCGTCCACTTCATAGATGCCAGACACGATCTTCATGGCCCATTCCTGCTCGCTTCCAATCACAACGCGATCGGGGCGCATGAAGTCGTCAATCGCGACGCCTTCACGCAGGAACTCCGGATTAGAGACCACCGCGAATCTAAAGGGACGGCGCGCGCTGAGCAGGATCTGCTCAACCTCGTCACCAGTTCCAACAGGTACAGTCGATTTGTTGACAACTACCAAATCCCCAGTCGCCTTTTCGGCTATTTCCCGAGCAACGGCAAAAACATACTTCATGTCAGCATGGCCGTCGGTGGAGCGGGGTGGAGTACCAACAGCAATGAAAGCAGCATGGGAGCCGTTCAATGCTGTTCCAAGTTCATTGGTGAAATTTAGACGCCCCGCCAAATGATTCTTGCTTATGAGCTCGTCGAGGCCAGGCTCATAGATCGGAATCTGCCCCTGTTTTAGCGCTTCGATCTTCCGCGAATCATTGTCGACGCAGACGACCTCGTGGCCGATTTCAGCAAAACAAGTTCCTGCAACAAGGCCAACATATCCAGATCCGATAACGACGATTTTCATGCGCTTGCCTCCACGCGAGACGTTGTGTTGGGAGCATTTGAATTGGAAAGCTGCTTCTTGAAATAAGTTACGGTCTTAAGTACGCCGTCTCTCAGTTGGACCTCGGGGCGCCAAGCAAGGTATTCTTCAGCTCGAGAGATATCCGGGCAACGCTGGGTCGGGTCGTCCTGCGGGAGGGGAAGCTGAACCAGTTTGGAGCTTGAGCCCGTCAGTTCCAAAACAACTTCCGCCAACTGACGTATAGTGAACTCTTTGGGATTTCCAATGTTGACGGGGAAGGTCACGACATCCGGAGCATTCATCAGACGGACGATGCCTTCCACCAAGTCGTCCCGATAACAGAAGGACCGCGTCTGGCTCCCATCACCGTAGACGGTAAGATCCTGGCCCTTCAGTGCCTGAACGATGAAATTCGACACCACACGACCGTCATCTGGATTCATTCCAGGCCCGTAGGTGTTGAATATCCGCACCACGCGTATGTTCACGCCATACTGGCGATGGTAGTCATAGAAAAGCGTTTCCGCTGCGCGCTTGCCCTCGTCGTAGCAGGCTCTGATCCCGATGGAGTTGACATTCCCCCAATAGGTTTCTTTCTGCGGATGAACAACGGGATCGCCATAGATTTCCGACGTGGAAGCTTGCATGATCTTGGCGCCGTATTTGCGCGCTAAATCAAGCATGTTCAGCGCGCCGAAGAAGCTGATCTTCATCGTCTTCACCGGATCAGCCTGATAGAGCGGCGGCGAGGCAGGGCAGGCGAAGTTGAAGATTTCATCGACGTCGATGTCGATTGGATCACAGATGTCCCACTGCTTGAATTCAAAGCGGTTGCTACCGATCAGATGCTCAATGTTTGCAATGGAGCCTGTAGAAAGGTTGTCCAAGCAGATCACGTAGCTGCCGTCGGCGAGCGCACGTTCGCACAGATGGGCGCCAAGAAAGCCGGCGCCACCGGTTACAAGTACTCTTTTCATATTATCCCTCGACCGAAGCAACCGCTCTCGGAGCTTAAAAGCCTGTACCACCCCGGATTTCCGAGACGAAGGTCCAGAAAATGATCTTCATATCCAGCCAGAAGGAAAAGTTTCGGACGTAATAGATATCAGCATTGATCCGGGCTCTTGCCTTGGCGCTGCTGACGGTTGGTCCCCTGAGGCCCCGCACCTGCGCAAGGCCCGTGATCCCCGGCTTCACCTCGTGACGATCATGATAGTTCGGAACAAGAACCTCGTAGGGGACGCCAGCAGCCAGCATGCCTACGGGATGGCAACGCGGCCCCACAAGCGACATGTCGCCGCGCAACACATTGAAGAGTTGCGGCAATTCATCGACATTGGTCTTGCGGATGATCTGTCCGATGCGTGTCACTCGCGGATCGCCGGAAATGGTCTGCATCACGCCAGTGACGTCACACAGATCAGAACGCATCGAACGAAACTTGAAGACACGAATCTTTGTACCATTCTGACCCCAACGCGCCTGAGAAAACAGAACCGGGCCTGGACTTTCCAGTTTTATGAGCAGCGCAACGATAAAAAAAAGAGGAGACAATGCCGCGAGTGCGATGGAGCTGAAAACAATGTCAAAGACGCGCTTGGCAAGAAAATGCCGTGAGCGCGAATCTAATGCAGCAGCTATCGGAAGATTGTCGTTTTCAGCCTGCGGGTGATCTGGGACGAATATTTCAGCCGTCACTTGATCGAACGTACGCGCTTCCAGCATGACCGATACTCTACGATGGGTTAACGTGAGGTTAATTTAGCGTAATATTTGCTGCGATGCAAACGTCTTTTGTAGTCCTTTTCAGTATTGGTTAACCCAGAAGTTCGCAGCAATTAAGGCGAAGGAAGTAGCCAGCATAGATTGTTTGCCGGCACGTAATGTAGGTCAACTGAACAAAGGAGAAGCAGTTCAATGTCCGAGCGAATGAAAATCCTATTGATCGGACTTGCTTTTTCAGTTTGCGTATGGGTCGTCGTCGCACGTTTAGGA
>Ga0065721_10005866_pt1 | contig 16822 bp, 13 predicted proteins | sample Mesricmetagenome_FD_59108 | JGI IMG/M metagenome (GOLD analysis project Ga0065721, IMG submission 59108) | Mesophilic microbial community from rice straw/compost enrichment Sample: eDNA_1 v2 (version 2) | ecosystem: Engineered > Solid waste > Grass > Composting > Bioreactor | place: USA: Davis... | reverse complement strand
CATTTTCAAACAAGTACTGGATGCGTCGGCCATAAAGGTGGGGGAGGCAGTAACCCGTAGTATCGGGGATGTTCACCACGTCGGCGCCGGCAGCGATCACCGCTTCTACCAGTTGTGCCAGGAAGGCCAGGTCAGCGCGTCCCGCATCTTCGGCGAAGAACTCCACCTGAACGCCTTTAGACTTTGCGTACTCCACGGCCCACACGCCCTGCTCCATGATTTTCTCACGCGTGCTGTTGAACTTGTGCTTGATATGGATGTCTGACGAACCGATACCGGTGTGAATACGGCCGCGTTTCGCGTACCGCAGCGCTTCACCAGCTACGTCGATGTCGTCTTTCTTGGCTCGTGTAAGGGCACAGATAATCGGTTCAGATACAGCTTTCGAAATCTCGATTACTGAAAGGAAATCCCCGGGGCTTGATATTGGAAAACCCGCCTCTATTACATCTACACCTAGTTCCTCCAACGCCTTGGCTACAGTAACCTTTTCGTTCGTCGAAAGCTGGCAACCAGGTACCTGCTCTCCATCACGAAGCGTTGTGTCGAAGATTTCGATTTTTTTAGTCATGCTTTTTGGGTTTGGTGATTTAATTATTGACCGGGTTTTGCACAGCCATCCGAATGTGATTGCACACCACGTTACCCATCACTTCGGTTCCAAGTATTTTTTCATGCGGCGTGTTGCTGTCAGCAATGTCACGCGTGCGATATCCGTCTTTGAGTGTCTGCTCAACGGCACGAATTACGGCTTCCGATTCTTCCTTCAGACCCAGCGATATGTCCAGCAGAAGCGCTGCAGACAGGATAGAGGCGAGCGGATTCGCAACACCCATACCGGTAATGTCGTGGGCACTTCCGTGGATAGGCTCGTAAAGTCCTACCGTATCGCCAACCGATGCCGATGCCAGCATTCCCATTGAACCGGCGATCTGCGAGGCTTCGTCCGTGAGGATATCTCCAAAGAGATTTCCGGTAACAACTACGTCAAAGCTGCGCGGATTCTGGATCAGCTTCATCGCTGCCGCATCCACAAACATGTGTTCTACTTCAACGTCAGGATATTCTTTGGCCACATCCTGAACAACAGATCTCCACAGGCGCGAGCTCTCGAGAACATTAGCCTTGTCGACAGATGTTACTTTCTTTCTCCGCGTCTGAGCTGCCTTGAATGCTTTATGCGCGATACGTTCCACTTCGTAGCGCGAATAGATCATCGTATCGTAAGCCGTGTCGTTGTTGTTCTTTCTGCCGCGTTCGCCGAAGTACACATCGCCGGTGAGTTCACGGAAGAACAGAATGTCAGATCCGCGGAGTATCTCGGGCTTGATGCTGCTGGCGCCNAGGAGTTCGTCAAACAATTTGATAGGGCGCAGATTGGCGTAAAGGCCAAGTTCCTTCCGCATTTTCAAAAGACCCTGCTCCGGACGTACCTTGAGCGTCGGGTCGTTGTCGTATTTGGGATGCCCTACCGCGCCAAAGAGAATCGCATCTGCGTTGCGCATTTTTGTAAGGGACTCCTCCGGCAGCGGATCACCTGTGGCTTCGATAGCTTCGTGTCCGATAAGTGCTTCGTCGAAAACAATTTCAAAACCGAAACATTCAGCAACCTGCTCAAGAACTTTTTTCCCGCAGTTCGTTACTTCCTTTCCGATTCCGTCTCCGGGCAATACTGTGATCTTATATTTGTTCATCGTGTTCCGTATCGTGATTAGTGAGCAAGTTCAAAATGTTTGATTTCGTTCCGAAGACTGAGCAGATAGTCGATGTCGTCATAACCATTCATCAGACAGGTCTTCTTGTACGGATTGATATCAAATGATTCGGATGATCCGTCTTCCAGGGAGACTTTCTGATTTTCCAGGTCTACCGTTATTTCCGTTTCGGGATTCTGTTCAATCGCGGTGAATACCTTTTTCAGAAAGGCGTCTGATACCTGTACCGGAAGCAAGGCATTGTTGAGTGCATTGTTCTTGAAGATATCCGCGAAGAAGCTGGAGATAACTACGCGCAGTCCGGCATCATAAATGGCCCATGCTGCGTGTTCACGGCTACTGCCGCAGCCGAAGTTTTTTCCGGCTACGAGAATTTTACCGCTGTATTTCGGATTGTTCATCACNAAATCAGGATTCGGTGTGTCNTCTGANGTGTAACGCCAGTCGCGGAACAGGTTTTCGCCAAATCCTTCGCGTGTCGTCGCTTTCAGAAAGCGCGCAGGAATGATCTGATCGGTATCAATATTTTCAATCGGAAGCGGAATTGCTCTGCTCTTAAGTGTGATAAATTTTTCTTTGCTCATCTCAACGTATTTCTAGGCCGTTATCAAAGGGTTTTCAACTAGTTCGCGCACGTCGGTAACTCTGCCGGTAATGGCAGCGGCGGCAGCACTCAGCGGACTCGCCAGGAAGGTTCTCGACTTGGGTCCCTGTCTGCCTTCAAAGTTTCTGTTGGACGTACTGATGCAGTACTTGCCTGCGGGAATTTTGTCTTCGTTCATCGCGAGGCATGCAGAGCATCCGGGCTGGCGAAGTTGGAAACCTGCTTCTTCGAAAATTTTATCCAGACCTTCTTTGCGCGCCTGATCTTCTACCTGCTTCGAACCGGGAACTACCCATACCTCCACATTGTCGGCTTTCTTCTTGCCCTTCACGATGGAAGCAACAAGGCGAAGGTCTTCGATGCGGGCATTGGTACAGCTTCCGATGAATACATAATCCACGGGCTTGCCCAGAAGCTGCGATCCTTCATCAAGGCCCATGTACTCGAGGGATTTTTTGAAGGATGTTTGTTCGCTGATATCTTTCAGTTCCTGTACCGTAGGGATGCGGTCTGTTACCTTAATACCCATTCCAGGGTTTGTTCCATAAGTAATCATCGGTGCGATGTCGGCGGCGTCGAATTCAAGTACTTCGTCGTACTTCGCGCCATCGTCGGAACGCAGTTGTCTCCATTGTTCCACCAGGCGCTCGAACGTCTCACCCTGCGGAGCGAATTTGCGTCCGCGGATGTAGTTGAATGTTGTTTCGTCAGGTGCGATCAGTCCACCGCGTGCACCCATCTCGATGCTCATGTTACAGATGGTCATCCGCGCTTCCATCGACAGGCTGCGGATAGCTTCACCGGCGTATTCAACGAAGAAGCCGGTAGCACCACTGGCTGATATCTTCGAGATGATGTACAGGATGATGTCTTTCGCGACAACGCCTTTGCCGAGCTTGCCATTGATTTCGATTTTCATCGTCTTGGGCCGGTACTGGAGAATACACTGCGTGGCGAGTACCTGCTCCACTTCGCTGGTACCAATACCGAAGGCGATGTTTCCGAATGCACCGTGTGTTGACGTATGGCTGTCGCCGCATACGATCGTCATGCCGGGGAGGGTAAGGCCGAGCTCCGGACCGATGATGTGTACGATGCCCTGATAGGGATGGCCGAGGTCGTAAAGCGTAATGCCGAACTCGTTGCAATTCTGACGGAGCGTTTCAACCTGATGCCTCGAGAGCGCTTCCTTGATGGGAAGGTGCTGATCAAGTGTAGGTACGTTATGGTCNGGGGTTGCTGTAGTGCGCGACGGATTAAATACGGGTACGCCTCTCTTGCGAATGCCGGCAAATGCCTGCGGACTCGTTACTTCATGNATAAAATGCCGGTCGATGTAGAGNACATCCGGGTGGCCTTCGCTTTGNTTCACGACGTGTGCGTCCCAGATTTTGTCGAACAATGTTTTTGATTGACTCATGGTCTGTTTTAATTCAACTGCTTTGATTCCTATTCCCGAGCGATAACAACTGTTAGTTTGCTCGAAGTTCTTATAAATGAAATCGTCCCGCCGGTAACCGACGGGACGATGCTGATGTTATTCAAAAAGTCACTTCTTCGAAGTGAATAGTTTTTTTCACACAAATACTATTTCACGAAGATCAGAAATGTAAAGGGCTACTTCAACATAATGTTGAAAAATTTTTCCATCCGCTAACAAGTGATTGGTAGCGGTAACGGTAGCATTGTCATAGGGAAAAGCTGCTGTGAAGGCCTACCACCACGGCAGTGGCAACTTGATGTCGTTTACGGAATTCACCATCATGTCGGGACGGAATGCGTATTGCTTCAACTCTTCGATCCGCGTGATTCCACTCAGCACCAGAATTGTCTTGTATCCCATCTGTACGCCGCCCTGAATGTCGGTGCCCATCGTGTCGCCGATAACGGTTGTTTCAGCAGTCTCCAGCCCCAGTGCCTTCCGCGCAGAACGCATCATTACAGGTCCTGGCTTGCCGATGACAAACGCTTTCACTCCCGTGGCCTCTTCAATCATCGCTGTAGTGGCCGCGATACCAAGGTTNTTCCATCCCTGCATTTTCGGCGAGGGATCCCGGTTAGTGGTGATNAACTTCGCNCCGTTGAGAATCATGTCAACGGCCCGTTGTACCATCTCNAGTGTGAAGTTCCTGCCCTCGCCAAGNACAACGAATTCAGGATCCGTTTCCACCAGCGAAATGCCGTTCTCGTGAAGGCTCGTTAACAGTCCGCCTTCGCCCAACACATAGGCAGTGCCCCGCGGAATCTGGCTCGCAAGGAATTTCCCGGTGGCCATTGCACTTGTGTAGATGTGATCCTCCGTAACCTTTATGCCCAGCTTGGCAAGTTTCCGTACGGCTTCGAGCCGCGTCCGCTGACTGTTATTGGTCATGAACATAAACGGTATCTTTTGCTGCAGCAGACGGTTAACAAATTCATCCGCGCCCGGAATCATTTGGTCGCCGCCGTAAACAACGCCGTCCATGTCAATTAGTAATCCTTGTGCCATATAAGATTGTTAAAACGAAATATACGTGTTTTTAATACACTTAATCAAGAGTTACCAAATTACGCAAAAAGCAGCGTATCCCCCCGTGACGCTTAACTAATAATTCACGACGACAACGATGGCGGTAAGAATCGTCGACGACCTCCGCCATTGCCCGTAGCTATTGCGCCGGTAGTAACATTTGAAATTTTCTACCACCATCCGGTCGGACGAAGACGCGAATGACGTACCTGCGCGATACCCGTGATAGCTGTTAAACGTTACCTGCTCGTCGTCGATCTGCAGGGTGTCGGTAGTAACACGACGGGGATACAGACGCGCGAACTCCCGATACATGTCCATCAGAAGCTTGCGGTCATCGTCCTCTATGAGCCATTCGAACACAATGAAGAATGACGGCTGATCAATCCGGATGTTGTACGAAGACAAATCAAAATTCAGCCATCCTTTTCGGACGCCGGAGCTGACCACAATGTTTTCGTGGAATAGGTCCTGGTCAGGCAGTCCTGTTTTCTCATCCACCGACATAAACCGGAGACGCACCTTGAAGTCGTCGAATGTGTTGTAGTTGATCCGGAGCCGGGCTTTGCGAACGAAGAAGGGCACTGTCAGCGCGCTGTGATAAGTTGGGCCGCCGTTCTCAATCAGCAGCGCCATCGCTGACCCCGCGGCTACCGAGTCCACGTAGATGCTGCCTGAGTTGAAGGCCGCGTTGCCCATTTCAAAACTCCGTGCAGGCTTCCGTCGCCGCGATTTAACAACGACGTTTTTCAGCATCGTGGTCTGTTCGCGCAGCGTGATGACAATGCTCTCTTCGTGAACGAGGTCTTGCACACGTACCGACTTCCGTTCAAATCCAAGGGCAGAAAACAACAGGGTGTCGTTCATCAGCGCCGGCGGAATAATTATCTCGAACGTGCCGTCGTCATTGGAGATGGTTCCCGTGCGCGTATTGAGAATGCCAATGTTTGCGTACGCAATCGGAGAATTGTCTTCTTCATTTACCAGGACGCCTTCGAGTTTTACCTGACTGGCTACATGCAAGGCGCAAAAGACAAAAAAGACTGTGGCAACGAAACGGGATCGGGCAGCAACCATATTCCTAAACGCAGGACAATATAACGAAAAGATACCAGCCCCGACAGTCAGGAAAGTGCAAATGGCCGCCTCTAAACGAGGTACTCGAACAGATTTTCGTTTTGATTTACCAGCGTATAGTTTAATCCGGACTGGTCCATACGTTCAACGAGGGAATGGAAGTCATCACGCGACTTCACTTCTATTCCGATGAGCGCCGGGCCTGATTCTTTGTTGTGCTTCTGAATGAACTCGAAACGCACAATGTCATCCGTCGGTCCGAGGATGTGATTCACAAATTCCTTCAACGCTCCGGGACGCTGCGCAAAGCGGACGATGAAATAGTGCTTTAGTCCTTCGTACAACAAGGACCGTTCCTTGATCTCCTGCATCCGGTCAATATCGTTATTTCCGCCACTCACGATGCATACCACCTTCTTGCCGGTAATGTGTTTTCGGTATTGATCCAGCGCAGCGATTGCCAGCGCGCCTGCAGGTTCCGCGACGATGGCATCTTCGTTATACAGCTGAAGTATCGTGGAGCTCACCTTTCCCTCTGGAACCAGCAACATGTCGGAAATGGTTTCGCGGCATAGCGCAAACGTGATCGTGCCGACCTTTTGTACAGCGGCACCGTCAACGAAGCGCTGGATCTTTTCAAGCTTCACGGGCATGCCGGCTTTCAGCGCTTCTTTCATCGAAGGTGCACCTGCAGGTTCCACGCCAATGAGCTTTGTGCCCGAAGAGGATTCCCGGAAGTATTCACCAATCCCTGCGCACAGTCCGCCGCCACCAATCGGTATAAAGATGTAATCGATGTCGCTGATTTCTTCCAGAATTTCTTTTGCAACAGTGCCCTGGCCTTCGATGATTTTTGGATGATCGAAGGGCGGAATGAAGGTCATCCCCCTTTCTTTGGCAAAACCCAGCGCCTGACTCTGACAGTCATCGAATGTGTCACCCGTCAGCACGATTTCAATGTTCTCACCGCCGAACATCTTCACCTGATTGATTTTCTGTTTCGGTGTAATCGCCGGCATGTAGATAACACCTTTAAGTCCAAGCGTCTTGCAGGAGAACGCAACACCCTGCGCATGGTTGCCGGCACTGGCGCAGACCACGCCTTTCGCTCTTTCGGTTTCCGCAAGACTTTGAATCAGGTTGTATGCTCCGCGCAGTTTGTATGATCGCACCACCTGCAGATCTTCGCGCTTCAGATATATCTCAGCATTGAATTTCTCGGAAAGCTTCCGGTGGTACTGAAGGGGCGTCCTGAGCACTACGTCCTTGAGCGTCGCGTGAGCTGCGTCAATATCTATCTTGAAAGAAGGGGTGTCTGACATACGGTCTAAACTTGAGTGATTTCAATTGGGGATAGTGTTTAATGCTATCACACGGAATTGAGAAAAAAATGAGAAGCCGGATCAGTGACCCGGCTTCTGTATTTGTTGGTGTTCTTTGACCTTGAAATCGGTCGCTGACACCGGATTAGTTAATCATGCTTTCTTCCACCTGTTGTTTTTCAGGGCGGAGTTGACGAACTGCGGCGCCGGCCTGCCAGAGTTCGCTTTCGCGAAGTTCTTTAAGCTCTTCGGCGAGTTTCTCACGGTAGTCAGGCTTACTGCAGGTTTCGATGGTACGACGAGCTTCTTCACCGGTCGCAACGCTCTTGTACAGCTCCTGGAATACAGGCAATGTCGCTGCCTTGAATTTCTTCTTCCAGTCGAGGGCACCGCGCTGAGCAGTAGTCGAACAGTTGGCGTACATCCAGTCCATACCATTCTCTGCTACGAGAGGCATGAGGCTCTGCGTGAGTTCTTCAACAGTTTCGTTGAATGCTTCTGAAGGGGAGTGACCGTTGGCGCGGAGTACTTCGTATTGCGCTTCAAAGATACCAGCGATGGCACCCATGAGCGTTCCGCGTTCACCTGAAAGATCTGAATATACTTCTTTCTTGAAATCAGTCTCAAACAGGTATCCTGAGCCTACGCCGATACCGAGGGCAATTGCTTTTGTTTTAGCATTGCCGGTAGCATCCTGGAATACTGCGTAGCTGGAGTTGATACCTTTGCCCTGAAGGAACAGACGACGAACAGAAGTTCCAGAGCCCTTAGGCGCAGCGAGTACTACGTCGATGTCGGCAGGAGGGATGATTCCTGTTTGCTCCTTGAAGGTGATGCCGAATCCGTGTGAGAAATATAGCGTTTTACCTTTTGTAAGATAAGGTTTAATCGTTGGCCACAAGGCGATCTGTCCTGCATCGGAAAGGAGGAACTGAATGATCGTTCCCTGTTTTGCAGCCTCTTCAATCTCAAACAGAGTTTCGCCGGGAACCCAGCCATGGCTTACTGCCTTGTCCCACGTCTTTGAATTCTTGCGTTGACCGATGATAACCTTGAAGCCGTTATCGCGGAGGTTCAATGCCTGGGCAGGACCTTGCACACCGTAACCGATGATTGCAATAGTTTCGTTTTTCAAAACATCAAGAGCCTTTTCCATTGGGAACTCTTCCCGGGTTACTACTTCTTCGACAACGCCGCCAAAATTGATCTGTGCCATAGTTTTAAGTTTGTGTTTTTTCTGGTATTGTTAAATTTTAAGATTAGTCGCTAGTCTCAGGCGACTTGTTTGTTATTCTTTTCACTGAGTTCGAAATATAAGTCACAGCCTTCGCAGAATTTTGCTTCCTCAACTTCAATGAGTTTTTCCAGCTGGTGCTTCACCTTTTCCATCAGATCGGGAGTCGTGTGCAGCAATAATACCGCTACCCCGCGACGGAAGTCATCTTCATTCTCGTGCGCAATGAGTTTCTTGATACGGACCCTTCTACGGTTCAGTACATTGACAATACGGTTTAATACCGAAAAATTGTTGTCTGAAAGAATCTCAAGCGTGAAGTCCTGTTTCATCTCTAATACTTTTAAGTTCATATACGGATGTTCACTCAACACCCGGGAGAATTTATGTTGTTCTATTTGCTCTGCGGTGCTTCAAGCAGAACTTCTGATACGCCTGCACCTGCGGGTACCATAGGGAAAACGTTGTCTTCCTTGCCTACCACTACTTCCAGGAAGTATGGACCTTCCGCCGCCAGCATTTCGTTGAGGGCCGCAAGCAATGCATCGCGATCTTCAACTTTTTTGGCAGGGATACTGTACGCACCGGCCAGTTTTACGAAGTCGGGATTCACCATCTCCGTAAACGAATACCGCTTGCCGTGGAACAATTGCTGCCACTGGCGAACCATCCCCAAAAAGTTGTTATTCAATACGACGATCTTTACCGGAATCTTGTACTGCATGATCGTCCCCAGTTCCTGTACCGTCATTTGATATCCGCCATCGCCGATAACGGCAATCACGTGCTGATCGGGCTTCGCCAGCTTGGCGCCCATGGCAGCAGGTAATGCAAAGCCCATGGTTCCCGCTCCGCCGGATGTCACCTGCGTACGGGGGTTGTTGAAATGATAGTAGCGCGATGTCACCATCTGGTGCTGACCAACGTCGGTAACTACGATCGCGTTGCCCTGGGTGATGTTCGACAGGTGATAGATCACCTCGGCCATCTTCAGCTCTTTCTTGTCGTTATTGAGTTCCGGAGCGATGACTTTGTCAAACTCGACCTTGTTGAGGTTGTGGAAGCTGGCGATCCATTCCGTGCAGTTGTTCTCCTTGCAAAGAGGCAACAGCGCCTCAAGGGCTTCTTTCGCATCCGCGTGAACGGGTGCATCAGCCTTGATGATCTTGTGGATCTCCGCTTTATCGATATCGATGTGAACGATGCGGGCCTGACGCGCATACTTGCTCACGTTGCCCGTAACGCGGTCGTCAAAACGCATACCGACAGCGATCAGTACGTCGCATTCGTTCGTGTTTATGTTCGGACCGTAGTTGCCGTGCATGCCGAGGTAGCCGACGTAATTAGGGTGGTCGGCGGGAAAGCCACCAAGACCAAGTAACGTACACGCTACCGGAATACCGGTTTTTTCTGACAACGCTACCAGCGCATCGGTTGCGCCCGCGAGCAAAACGCCCTGCCCACAGAGGATATATGGCTTCCTGGCACCGTTTATCAGCGCGGCAGCAGCTTCAACCTGTGACTGCTGAAGTACAGGCTTCGGCCTGTAGGTACGGATATGATCGCACTTGCTGTATTCGGCCTGCTCGATGAGTTCGTTCTGCGCGTTCTTGGTGATGTCGATAAGTACAGGTCCGGGACGGCCCGTTTTAGCTACATAAAACGCCTTGGCCACCGCTGATGCGATGTCTTTGGCTTCCGTTACCTGAACATTCCATTTGGTCACTGGAATAGTCGTGTTAACGACATCCGTTTCCTGGAAAGCGTCCGTGCCCAGGAGGTGGGCGAACACCTGACCTGTGATACATACGAGAGGAGTGGAATCGATCAGTGCATCGGCGAGTCCGGTAACGAGGTTCGTTGCTCCGGGGCCTGACGTCGCGAATACAACGCCAACGTCACCCGATACACGGGCATAACCTTGTGCCGCGTGAATAGCGCCCTGTTCATGTCTTACGAGAATATGCTTGAGGCGATCCTGATACGAATACAACGCATCGTATACCGGCATAATGGCTCCGCCCGGGTAGCCAAAAATGGTGTCCACACCTTCACCTATCAGACTGCGCAACAAAACTTCCGATCCCGTGATCATCGTCTTTGTTTCAGGTTGAACATCGGTTTTAGTCTTCGTCAGTAACGCATCCATCAGCAGCAGTTTTTACTTGTTTAGCATATTTCAACAAAATTCCGTTCGTGGCTCTCAGCGCAGGCTTCTTCCACGCTGCACGGCGTTTCTCGAGGATGGATTCATCTACCATCAGGTTGATGGAGTGATTCAATACATCGATTTCTATGGTGTCGTTGTCTTCAACCAGTCCGATAACTCCCCCATCCATGGCTTCCGGTGTAATGTGGCCGATGACGAAACCATGTGATCCTCCTGAAAAACGTCCATCGGTAATAAGGGCCACGCTCTTGCCGAGTCCTGCCCCCATGATCGCAGACGTTGGTTTCAGCATCTCCGGCATTCCCGGTGCTCCCTTGGGGCCTACATATCGTATCACGACGACGTCTCCCGCCTTCACTCGTCCATTTTGAATTCCTTCGACGAGTTCAAACTCACCGTTGAACACGCGCGCAGGACCGGTAAATTTCTCGCCTTCCTTGCCGGTGATCTTCGCCACGGATCCCTGCGGAGCAAGGTTTCCGTAAAGAATCTGAAGGTGCCCTGTTGACTTAATCGGATTTTCCAGCGGAACGATAACATCCTGCGCGTCAAATGTCAGCGACGGCACGTCAGCGAGGTTCTCGGCGATGGTTTTTCCCGTCACCGTGATGCAATCGCCGTGGATGAATCCTTTCTCGAGCAAATATTTCATGACGATTGGCACCCCGCCAATGCGGTGGAGTTCCTCCATCAGGTATTTGCCACTGGGCTTAAGGTCAGCAATCAGCGGAGTCTTGTCCGAAATCCGTTGGAAGTCGTCCTGCGTGAGCGTTACGCCCGCTGATTTTGCCATGGCAATAAGGTGCAACACGGCATTGGTAGAGCCACCCAGTGCCATCACAATGGTGATAGCATTTTCAAATGCCTTGGGCGTCATGATGTCGCGGGGCTTCAGGTCGATTGCAAGCAGGTGCTTGATTGCCCCGGCAGCCTGGCCACATTCGTTGATCTTCTCTTCACTCATCGCCGGGTTCGACGACGAATACGGCAGCGACATCCCCAGCGCTTCAATAGCTGAAGCCATCGTATTGGCGGTGTACATGCCACCACATGCTCCCGCACCGGGACATGAGTTCTGTACAATGCCTTTGAAATCTTCCGGCGTAATCTTGCCGGTCATTTTTTCTCCCAGTGCTTCAAATGCTGAGATGATGTTCAGCGTTCTTCCTTTGTAGTGACCACCTGCAATAGTGCCACCGTAAACCATTATCGAAGGGCGGTTAAGCCGGCCCATGGCGATAAGGGCACCAGGCATGTTCTTATCACAGCCCACTACGGCGATAAGGCCATCATAATATTGTGCACCACATACGGCTTCAATGGAGTCGGCGATAATTTCGCGGCTCACCAGCGAATAGCGCATTCCTTCCGTGCCGTTGCTCATACCATCGCTAACGCCGATGGTGTTGAAAATCAATCCTACAAGTTCATTGCTCCATACGGCGGTCTTGACATGCTGAGCAAGCTGGTTGAGGTGCATGTTACATGTGTTGCCGTCATACCCGGTACTTACGATTCCCACCTGAGCCTTGCGCATATCGGCCTCGTTGAGGCCAATTCCGTATAGCATGGCCTGCGCCGCCGGCAGGGTCGGATCCTGGGTCAGTGTCTTACTGTACTTATTCAGTTCGTTCACGAGTTCTTTTTTCAAAATCCAGTTAAAAAAATTATTTATAGACTCAGCGTTATTACTGTCGTCGTTTTGTTCAGAATCAGATAATCACGTAGCTGAAAGACTTCTCCAAAACCTGGCACCGGTACGCTTCCTGAATAGAAGCGCCGAGGCTTTCAAACCAGGGTTTTGCAAATGGCTTCGCATCGATGGATTCGATACCCACAACTTCTGCAGCTGTACCACACAGGAAGGCACTGTCCGCAGACTCCAGTTCGTCGGGGGTGATTACTCTTTCCGTTACGGGAATATCAAGCTCGCGGCAAATGTTCATCACTGTCTGGCGTGTGATTCCGGGAAGGATATGACCCAGCGCAGGCGTGATAAGTTCGCCGTTCTTTTCCATGAAGAAGTTTGCCCCGGGCGCCTCTGCTACGTTGCCATGCATGTCGAGCATAAGCGCTTCGTCATAGCCGCGAACTTTTGCTTCACTCGTAGCGAGAATCGAATTCACATAGTGTCCCGTNACTTTTGCTTCCATCTTCAGCGAGTTCGGGTTGGGNCGCTGGTATGATGACACNCAAAGTTTAAGGAGCTTGTCACCGTGATATTTATCCCACTGCCACGCGCACATCATCAGNTACACTTCCGGNGTATGTGTGAGCTGCATATTAGGGCCGCAGTAAACCAGTGGCCGGATGTATGCATCGGAGTAATTATTTTTTCGCAGGAGCTGATAGGCAATCTGGATGAGTTCTTCCGTTTCATACTGAAATGGAATCCCTACCAGAGTGCAGCTTTTTCTCAGTCTTTCGAAGTGTTCATATGCTTTGAAGATCTTGGTCCCGTTTTGTGTTTCATAAGCGCGGATCCCCTCGAAAGCCCCCATACCATAGTGCAGAGATTGACTGTAGAGGTCGGTGTGAGCATCCACAGCCTTTATGAACTTACCATTCAGAAACAATATCGTGTCCTTGGTATAGTACATTTTTACAACTGTTAGTTTGTTCTGGTTTATATAAAACAAAACCGCCCCGGAGTTCGGGGCGGTTTGCTCTATTTGAATTCTTTAATCAATTCCAAGCCATATCGCCCCGTTTATACCTGAGGAGGTTCACAAGTAGGTTGACGATAATGACCCGCACAGCAATTCCTGTTTCCCGGAAAGGGTTTAACAAGCGTTCGGTTATTTGATGATTAACTGACATAAAATTCTGTGCGAATACAATTGTCACAAATAAAGATTTACGATTCAAGTATTTCGGAGAAAAAGTTGAAAAAATTCGAAAAAACGCATGTTAGGAATACGTACATCTGTTTGGCTCTCCTCACGAGTTCAGATACTCGATCAATCCGTCGCGGATCGCCGAAAACGTTTTAATAAGAGTTTCTTCGTCTTCTTCAAGCAACGTGACCCGAAATCCCTGAAGCTCGGAACAGAATGACGAGATAGGAACAACGCAAACTCCCTTCGCACCCAACAGGTAGTACACAAACCGCTTGTCGAGCGGAATGGGCTGCGCTACCCAACCTTCTACCAGTTTCCGCACGGCATCATTCCCGATCTTCATCGTCTGATTCGGCCGAAGCGTACCCTCGCGGAAGATTATCGTATTATAAAAGGCGCCAAAGGTTTCATTAAACGTCAGCTCCGGAACTGTTCCCAGGATGTCGGTAATGATCTTGCTGCGCCGGCCAATGCTCCGGTTAGTTTCTTCGCGGTAGGTCTTGAAACGCGGATCACCCAGGATCCTCGGTATTGCAACCTGTGGCAGCTTGGTTGAGCAGACTTCGATCATCTTGGCATTGTCGAGGGCGGCGCATAACCGGTTGAAGTCTTCGTCCTTGTCCCTGTTGTAGTACTCCATCCAACCACACCGCGCACCGGGCCATGGCAGCTCCTTTGAAATGCCTTTCATCGAAATGCCGGGAACGTCTTCAATGATCTCCGCGAGCGAATAAGCGCGAACACCGTTATAAGTGATGTTGATATAAATCTCGTCGGCGATAAGAAACAAGTCGAACTCTTTCGCGATAGCAACAATCCGCTTCAGCGTCTCCAGCGGGTACACCATCCCGGTAGGGTTATCCGGGTTGATGATGAGGATTCCCACGACGTTGGGGTTGTACTTAACCTTGTTGTACAGGTCATCCAGATCCGGATACCATTTGTTGTTGGGATCCAGTTTATAGGTCAACGGCTCGTGACTCGCGTGAGCTGCCTCAGCACTTGAGTGCGTCGAGTACGCAGGGGAGGGGCCGATGATTCTCGACGTCGGCGTGATGAACTGGTACGCTTTTGAGATCGCGTCGCCAAGTCCATTGAAGAAACAGATGTCTTCAGCAGTAATCTGAACACCCCCCGCGGCGTTCGTTTGACCCGCCAGGAACTCACGCGTCTCCAGCATTCCCTTTGAAGGGCAATAACTGTAGGTGTCGTCCTGCTTCATCAGGTCGGAGATGATCTCCTTGATCCATGACGGAAGCTTGTGATTCTTTTGAATAGGATCGCCGATGTTTTCAAATGAGATGTTGACGCCGAGCTTCTTCAATTGGTCGGCCTTCTTTACGATCTCACGGATCTCGTAACTTAATTCATTGGCACCTTCGCTGAGTAATTTTTGTCGCATACCCGTTGCTTGGAAATTCGCGCAAAGTTCTCATTACTTTTCGGTATATGAAATGATTGCGTTTGTTTTTAATTCAGGCTAACAGTAGTAAGTCATATCCCGCGGCAACGCGAACGTTTTCATACCCCATAAAGATCGGGGGCATCTTGCTGACGCGGTGAGTCGCCAAACGCGACCGATGATCCTGATACCATCCGGATCGCTTTCTTCAAATAGTGTCTTTATCCCACCTTGATCGGGAAGTAACTGAATAGATCTCACCTTGGTTTACAACGTATGGGCTACGCGAAATGGAAAACAATACACGGCATACGGAAATCATTTTTTGCCATGGAACGCTTTTGTCGCAATTCCGGAAATCGTTATCTTGAAAATGATTATTCACCGTTAGCTGAAACTTAATTATGAAGACAAACCTGACTCTCCCTGCAGGGGTAATCCTGCTTTGCATCGTACTTTCTTCCTGGGGTTTTTACGGACATAAAAAGATCAACCGCCTTGCCGTGTTTACACTACCGCCGTCGATGGTGGGGTTTTACAAGAAGAACATCAACTACCTGACTGAGTCATCCGTGAACCCGGACCGGCGCCGGTACGCGGTAGTCGATGAAGCTGCGCGTCACTACATCGACCTCGATCATTACGGCGACTCAGCACTGTACACCATGCCGCGCACATGGGTGAAGGCCGTTGATGTATACACCGAAGACACCCTTAAAGCTTATGGCATTGTACCCTGGCACGTATACCGGATGTATCTCCGCCTTCGCGATGCGTTCATGATCCAGGATCCGGCGCGTATACTTCGCGTGTCATCCGAGATCGGTCACTACATCGGCGATGCCCATGTGCCGCTGCACACGACAAAGAATTACAACGGCCAGTTAACAGGGCAGGATGGCATCCACGGATTCTGGGAGTCACGACTGGTGGAGCTGTTCTCCGAAGATTACGATTTCACCGTGGGTCGCGCCGTCTATCTGAAGGACCCCCAGGCGGCCATTTGGGAAGCTGTCGTAGCGTCGCACCTCCTCAAGGATTCCGTTCTGCTGGAAGAGAAGCGATTGTCGGAACGATTCGGCGATCGCAAGTGGTCGTTCGAAACGCGGGGGCGTCAGACGGTGAAGGTTTATTCCCGCGCCTACTCAAAAGCGTATCACAAAATCCTCCGCGGCATGGTAGAACGTCGGATGAAAAGTGCCGTTCACATGACCGGAAGTTTCTGGTATACGGCATGGGTAGACGCCGGCCAACCTGACCTCAGTTTCCTCATCGATTATCAACCCGATGAATCGGAAATCCTCGCGCGACAGCGGGAGCTGGAAGCGTGGAAGAAACGCCTGTATCAGGTGCGCCCACACGATGCAGATGCCGATTGACCCCCAATCGTTGGTTCCCTGACCGATAATCGGTATTTTCGCTCCTTACCCAGTGGAATGAAGAACTATCTCTCAGTGATATTGTTGGTGTTGTGCTGCCCGTGGGGATACGGTCAATCGGTCATTTCATTTCAGGATCACATCAACGAACGGAATCTCATGCCTTATGAAATTCCCTTCTATCTGGATACGACGAACTCGCTTTCCTTCCACGAAATCTCATCGCGACAGTTTTCCAACCGGTACAAGCCACACCCCGCGTATCAGAATAAAGACTTCAGGGTGAATGCTTCGTATTGGATCAGGCTTCCCATCCGTCACACTACAAGATCGGAGAAGCTGTGGCTGCTGGAGTTTTACGACCAGACCATTGATAATATTGAGGCGTTCATCCCGCAAACCGACGGATCGTACCGAAAGGTGGTGATGGGTGACAAGATTCCGTTCGACCAGCGGATGATTCCCCATAAGAACTTCGTCATCCCGCTGGCGATGAGTACCGATACCGTGATGCACTATTTCTTCCGGGTGGAATCACATGATTTTGCCGACCTGCGCATCGGACTTCGC
>Ga0065721_10050967_pt1 | contig 16823 bp, 14 predicted proteins | sample Mesricmetagenome_FD_59108 | JGI IMG/M metagenome (GOLD analysis project Ga0065721, IMG submission 59108) | Mesophilic microbial community from rice straw/compost enrichment Sample: eDNA_1 v2 (version 2) | ecosystem: Engineered > Solid waste > Grass > Composting > Bioreactor | place: USA: Davis... | reverse complement strand
CTTGGACTCCCTGTGAGATATCGACATGCAGAGATGCGGGACCATTGTGATCCAGTACCAGAAGGCGGCGTCGCCTTTGTATGCTTCGAAAGCCCGAGAGACCAACGCATTCTGATCATCCACACTGAGGAGCCAAAGGACTCTAGCCAGAAGAGGGCGACTCTTGGCACACTTGTACAACCCGGCGGCTTGCATGTAGCAGCTAACCGCACTGGCGGCGGTGTTCAAGTCGTTCGTCTCCTTGAAGATGCGATCATGATAGCGTCCCCATTCTGCCCAGCACTTCGCCTGATGAACATCGAGTTGGGCCGCTTGTCCAAAGGCGTAGTTAGCATCTTCGTTGCGCTCGAGTTTGGCATAGAACATGGCCTTGAGGCAGTGGAACTCGGCCTTTTGAGAACCCGTGAAGAACATGAGGTTGGTGTTGTTAATGACGTCCAAGCCAACGGTCAGGTCGGACTGCTTTTGGTAGTGGCACTTGGCTTGCTCCCTGAGTTTAAGGAACGCCTCGGAGATCTCGATGTTTGGGAGGGTGTAAATCTTCGTCAAGAATGTGTGGCAGACGTCAAGGAGCCCATGTTTTCGCGCAACGTGAGCAAATCTGTTGATGATCCATGCAGTTTCGTGGTAGCCCCTGTACCCATGGGTATTCGAGCTGGTGGAGCCATTGCTGTTAGGTTGGTTGGGGCCGTTGATGAGAGGCATATATGCGAGGTTGATGGCATTGAAGACGTTTTGTCGCCACGCCACAAGGTCGCTCCAGATGTTGATGTCGTCGTAGATATTGGGCAGACGCTCACGCCAGGCTTGCAGCACCATCTTGAGCTCAGAGGACTTCTTCTCCAAATTGCTGACATTGGTCTGGGACAACGAGCCGAAGATCTGGACAGCCTCTTGAAGTTCGACGAACTGCTGGAAATGTTGAAGAAGAGGGATGTGGGCGACCGAGAAGTGTTGCGGAAGGCCAACCCACTTGCGCAGCGACAGTTGCATTGCGTCTTCCAGGTGTCGAGTAAAGTCAACGTTTTTGTCGATGGCAGCAGGAACCTTCAACAGCGCGATGAAGGCTTCGAAGACTCGACGACGAGGTGTTCCAATGTCGGGTAGACGGTTGATCTGCTCTTCTAGGCTATCCTTCTCGACAGACCAGTCGCGCGTTCTCCAAGCGGCCTCGAGCATGAGCTCCTGATTCCCTTCATTCTTGGCGAAGTCGTAGAGAATATCCCATTGTTGCAGCTTCTCGGCAGCGAGAACCCAGTGATCCTCCCAGAGGCAGTACTCCAGCTCGTTGAAAGGCAGGGTGCCGTTGCGGACCTTGGTCTGCGCGTTCTCATACACGGCCGATGCCTGCTCCCACATTCCGACTTGCTCATAGGACAGGGCTATATTGGTGTCAGGCAACGTGCTGCGTCTCCGCCACAGGCCGTAGAACATGTCCTCTTCAGCCAGCTCCGCGTAGATCTCTGCAAGAGAGTCGTAGACGTAGTCCCTCACAGTCGGGTCATCCTCCTTGGTGTACTCTAGCGCCGACCCCAATAGCTCGAGGGCGATGTGCCAACAGCCGAACGTCTTTGCAAGATATTTGACGAGGTGGGGTGGTAGGGTCATTGGGGGTGAGCATGCATGGATTCCGGCGAGAAGAGTCTGGATGACATTTGGTCGAACCGAGGCCTGCTTGATGTGGTAGTCCTTGCTGAGAAGGTTGATCATATGATTGGTGACATCGGCTTGTTCGCGACGAGAAAGTGATGCCCAAGCGGCGGGGAAGACGGACACCCAAACGTCATTGGCCGCCTGTGGGTCGAGGAACAATAGGCGCTGTAATGGGCGAATGACATTCTGCGGGTCGGGCTTGACGATGCCGGTAGATTGAGCTCCTCGAACGAGAGCTGGCGTGCCCGCAATGTCGACCGCTCCAAGCAGGAGGTGCAAGGCAATGAAAATCCAGTTCTGGTCGGCAAGTGCCTCCCAGTTCTGAACAGCAAGGATGTAGGTGAGGCGATTGAAGAGGGATCGAGAGACGCTGACATCTAGCAGATCCATGAAGCGTTCACGGAGTGCGCTATCCTTCGCTCGACAACCAATGAGGAAAGAGTTCTCCAGACGGGAAGTAAGTTCACTGCGGCGTAGGCTGGGGTCGGTGTAGATCTCGTAAACGAGTTCTAGGTAGGGTGTGAAGAGTTGTTCGCCCCGCGACTCGAAGTTGGCCAACTTCTGCATCAAGCTGGCTTTCTCCTTTCCAATGGGATACGGCGCTTGCTTGTTCAGCACCCATGTCTTTGCCATCTCGAGGAGGTACTTGCAGAGCGGTGCGCTCTTCGTCTTGTCGATCAGAGCGACCAAGGCCGTCAGGAGCCATCGACGATGCTCACCAAGAGCCGCTGTATGGTCCCTGCAGATGTCTAGGAACATCATGATGAGGCGGACGTTGTTCTCGTTCGTAATGGTTCCAGGTTGCGATCTGATGTGATCCTTGACGAGCTCACTGAAGAGCTTCATGAACCTTTCGCCGTTGGAAGAGTTGGGGAGACTGGAGGTGAGGCGCTCGGGCGTGGTTCTGACGATGGACTTGACCATGAGGAGGATGCCTCGGACGTTCGATTTGGATGAGGTCATGTTGCCCTCAGAGAAGATGTCATGGATGGCGCGGTGGAACTCGGCCAGCTCGCTATCGTCCGTGGGCACATTCTCGCCGAGAGGGAAAAGGGTGAGGAGCTTGTCGAAGATAGGGTAGAGAGCGTCTTGTAGGTTCGCGTCTTCGTGGAGCAAGCCCTTCATAATCAACTTCTGAAGGACAGCAGCGTTCGATGTGTACCAATCATCAGACTGTTGTGCCGCAATGACCTGTAAAACCTTCGCAGCGGCTACGCCCGACGCAAGTGCGACCTCGTTGGCAAAATCATTCTGTGACTTCAGGTTAGAGAATGTGGAATGTAACAGACGCAACGCAACACACCTGTTCCAGATGGCGAGCGAAGAAGCGTAGGCCAAGCGTGACGTCCGGCCATCCTGACGGCGCTGTCATGCTCTGCAAGAGAGAAAGCGCTCGAGGCACAAGCGCGATCTTTTGTCCCGGTTCGAGAGTCATGGTGGCGAGCCTCATCAAATAACTGATCATTGACTCTCGCAGCGCCAAGGGAGGACGCCAGACGAGTTGTTTGTGCAAAGGGCTCGAATCGTCGTCCGTCATTTTGTTCGACTCCTGCACTGCACGTTCATCCCACTTGAAGATTGTGGACAAAATCTCCAATGAGAGCATCCGAGACTCTGGGGTTGATGATGGAGACAAGCCGAGCTTCTGGAGAGAGTTGGTCATATGTGGGATGAACAATGCCCGAACGGGGAAGAAGAGGTCCGCTTGCTTGACGATGAGGTGGTAGATGGAGAGGGTCTGTGAGCCATCATCGGTCAGGATCCTGCGGGTCTCCTTGGCCCAGAGCAAGAAACCGTTCTCGTCGACGTCGGTTGGAAGACATCGAGCCAAGATTGATAATGCTTCATATCGCACGCTTGAGCGCCCCTCATTGTGAGGGAGTTGGAGAAGGCCGGTCCATGCGCGGAGTATGAACTTGGGAGGTGTGGGGAAAGTGGAGAAGAACCTAGCAGCAAGGAGGTAGCCCATCTGCTTGACAATAACATCGTCGCAGTGCGAGACGTGGAACCAGATGTACTTGACGATGTCCTTCTTGACGTCCTCCAGCAGATCGGCGTAGTGCTGAACGATGACGGTGGTAAGGTGGAGAAGCTCAATCCTGTACATATCGTCGATCTCCGCAGAGCTATCATCCTTCGACAAAGGCAACCAAATCGAACGATGGAGTTGCGAGGTGAAGTCCGGTCCGATGAGTCGGTCGATGTTGGAAGCACGTGAAGCTTGGACAAGAAGGGTAGGTGTGACGATGTAACGAAGGAAGTAGCACCTGTGCTGCCAGGAGTGCTGAGGGTCGTTGAACCAGGTCATGAACCTGAGGAGCACGTTGCGCCGGAAAGGTCCTTCACTGAGGGCGACGTGGTGATAGAGGAAGTTTGTTGTGCTGACGGTGTCTAATTCGAGACGCCGAGTGTAGATCGAAACGAGTTCGAAGAGCAAATCGATACGCGGTGTCTGCTTGAGGACGTTGATGAAGATGCCTTGGATGATGGAATGCCAATGCGTAACCTCGACAATGTCCACGCTAAGAGCCGCAGGCTGTGCGATCGAGTTCCACAATGTGACGAGGGTATCCACGACGTATCCATGCTCAGAGAGGTAGATTGGATCCAAGCTGATGAGATCATCTACCAGCTCTAGAGCTGACTTCAGCTGACGAGGGTCGGTCCCCACGACAAGCAAAGCTGCAAGAGTTGGCATTTGGTTGGCCAACTCCCGTTCAAGATGAGGAGCAAGCTTCGCTTGCAGGATGTTGCGGAAGGTGCGAACGGTCCTTGGCAAGTTGAGGTTCTTCATCAGGAAGTCGACGCCCTCAGTGGCGTACCGATCGAGGTATTTGGCAAGAGGTTCAGAGAAGGGATTGGCGGTGGAAAAGTGCATCTGCGTCTCTGTCTGGACGATTGCATTCACCAGGTTCTCGAGGAAGATGTTGGCAGCAGGGGGAAGCAAGTGGAAGATGTGGGCGAGGCGGACGAGCTTGGGGATGCCCTCGCTCTCCGAGAAGGGTACCTTCGACGAGATCTGAAGTGATTGGGGGTCTGCGACGATGCGGAAGTGGTCGAGGAGTTTGTGACCGATCTCCACCTTGAAGTAGTTGGTCAACAACTCGAGCAGACGTGCGAGGCCTTCCAGGCCGGAGATCGAGAGACGCTTTGGATCTGCAAGGTTCATGAGAATGGGTCGAAGACCAGTTTGCAGCAACTCCTTGGGCAAGCGGGCCTGATGGGTCAGGACCATGCGCAAGCCTTCGTGAGCCACATCCTTGACTTCCGACGACGGGGAATACAAGGACTTAAAGTAGACGCTCGTCACCCTGTGGCAGACAATGACTGAGAAGACTTTCAGTTACCGACAACAATCCACGTACCTCTGGCGAGTCTGAGGTTGCTTCGAGAAGAAATCGGTTAAAGGCATAGCCGCCGTCAGCAACTTGATGCAAGCAACGCGCAACTTGACGACTTCCAAGACACTCTGGCGCGGGCTTCGCTGACCAAGAAGTTGGGCGTCCTCCGCATCAGCCAAAGCCAATGTTTCGTGAAGAAGACGCAGCAATTCATCATTCAACTCCACTAGAGGAGGGTCCAAACTAAGGCAGAACCTGACGGCCTCGATCATGCCAATCTGCTTGAGGAAGGGCAGAGCACGAAGCGGCTTGGTGTAGATACCGCCCAACATTCGATCACGATGAACCATGAGAAGGTCCACGGCTGGCCGCCCGCTTGACTCCACGAGGAAATTGATGCACTTCTGCGACGCCTCGCGAACGATGGGACTTGAGCTTTGCAGTTCAGGGCAGAACAAACCAGCAATATGGGCGACCTTCTGACGCGCGTGGGCAGCGCCGTCACCTGTGAAGTCGAGTTGAGCATTGCTGATTCTGAGAATGTCGATGAGGATGTCTACGACGCTCTCGACGTCCCGGGGAAGGTCGTGTGGAAGGTCTTTTAAGACGTGCAGAAGGGTACGGAAGAGGTCCATTTCGCGATCGGATACCCATTTCTGGCCCAGCACAGGAGTGTTGGTCATAATGCGGACACCGTCGCAGCCTGCCTGTTTCCGTGTCCATGCTTCGTCCAGGCAGAGGGTGGTGAAGCGGTTGGCGATGTGGTGGAGGATCGGCATGATGTCCTGGGTTGTCATTCCTGGATTGTCACGCATCTCAACCAAATCCTCGATGAGTGAGGCTATGAATGCCTGGGCTTTCACCCTCTGTGACGGGACCTCACGAGAGAGGGCGTGAGGGATGGAATCGAGGAATGCGGAGAGTATGTTGCTCTGGTGAATTCGAGCACCTTGCGGTCGCGACTGGTTGCGCCGAATTTCGCCGTCGAAGATGGTTGCAGCCAACTTCTTCAGGTAGGCTTCAGCTTGACTATCGACTGCCGGGATGTGGATGCAGTCAAAGAGGCCCTCCAAGACCTGCACATAGAATTCCTCGACGTTCCGGCCTTTCAAACCCTGAGGATAAATTAGTCGTCAGTTTTGGTAAATGATGTTCTGTGGCTTACCTCATAAAGCAGCGTCGATGCGCAGTTCTCGAGATATGTGTAGGCATGGAGTTGATCACCAGGAGACAGCTTCACCAGACGCTTGACGGCCAGGTTCGCTACAGGCGCAAGCTCGATCGTCTGAGGGTTCCCATTGAAGGAGAGCGACAACTTGGCTGGTGGCGAATGGTGGTGGTATGTGAGTGCAGGTTCCTTGAACAGGAGTCTTCGGTTCCTTCCACCGAGCTTCCCAAGAATCCTGATCGTAGTGTGGGCCAGATGGTGACTTTGTGGTGCAGGCTTGAGGTGGTTGAAGAGTGCTTCCATCAACTCACGCAAGACGATGCTGAGAGTAGGATCCAAGAAGTCGGGAGTCAGGTTGTCTATACAGAGTTCCAAAGTTCTCAACCCCTGGGAGGCGAGTTCTGGGCTGCCACGAAGGGCGAGAGCCAGAGGCTGCATGAGGTAGGAGAGATGGGGGAGGAGGTGTGTCAGGCGCAAGGGGACTGTGAGGCAGAGCTCGACAATCATGTCGCGTGTTGGGCCGTCGGAGGCGAGAAGTTGTCGATTCAGGCTTTCTAGCATTTCTGGGAGAAGGGGTAGAACAGCGTTGTAGAGCAGCTCGAACCGTCCTCCCCCAACGCCGATGGCGCGGAATAGAGCTCGTAAGAGATGGAAATAGTGTGTGGGCTTGGTCGCCTTTGCGGCAAGGGGGAAGCAATCCATGAGGAGTTTGGCGAGATGGGAAGCGAGAATGGGCTCGTTAGAGGGTGGGTGGAGGGCGACTGCGTGGAACGCCATCTTGAACAATCGGATGGTGGCAGCAGCAGTGATATCGTCATATTCACCAAGTTGAGGCAGCCTTTCGATGAGGAACTTGAGGACAATGCTCAGTAGAATTGATGATGTTGCCTCCTTGGTGAATAGAAGCTGGCAAACATTCAAAAGGATGATTCGCTTCTGAGCGTTAGCGAAGAAAAACCCGATGTTGTGTGTCCACATCTCCTGGAAGACATAGGGATTAAGCTCAAGCTGGGCGTGGCCGAACCAGTCAATGATGTCGTTCTGCTCATTGATGCGAGGATCAAGGTCGTAAAGCGACATGCACTTGATGCAGCTTTCGAATAACCGGAAGGCAAGAGTCCCGTCAGGAACGGGCGCATCGCATTTCTTCATGGCGACCAGGGTGACACGGAAGCCGTGGAGCAGGGCGCGATAGAGTTGTCGACATTCTGAACAGAGAACATTGTTAAAGCAGTTATGTCATACAAGAGAAGGCACTCACCAAGCAGAACATCCTCCGGCTTCTCCAGGGCATACAAAGCTGCGCCGACTGGCCGAGACTGTTCAATGAAAAACCCGTCGAACGATGGCTCCGTACTGGCGCTCCTTGTCTTCTCGATGGCAGCATTCACCTCGCTTTGGATGGTGCAAAGACCTTCTAATCGCTCAAGGCAGGTTTCGAACATTGACCGGAGCAATTTCCCTGCTTGCTGAGAGGTGTCCTTCGCCACGATCGTCTCAGTCAAGCCAAAGAGAACCTTGGAAAAGAGGATGTGGAGGTTGAAGCCGAGTGACGAGTTGAAAAGGAGAGAAGAGTAGACGTGAACGATATGTGAAAGCTGCTCGAACGTGAGGTCGGCCTTGATGTTGTGAATGAAGTCTGCAACGGCTGAGTAGACCATGGGTCTGGGGACAGTCAAAACACGCATTTGAATAGCGATGCAGTGACGTACCGTAAGACCTCCTTCGTAGCGAGACCTGTCCCGAGCAAAATCCGTTCATCCAACAATTTGTCTATCCGATCTATTAGGGCACGGCGGTGAGGGGTGGCGAGAAGATGTCGCCACACAACAATAAGCTCCTGCAGTGACAGTTAGAAGAGCCCGTTGGGGAAAGTTGCAGACTGACCCTTCTGAGCGCGACGCCATTCGTCGGGCAGTCTTGCAGTATCCGCAACGCGCTCGAAACCAACGTCTCCCCATACATTTGGTCGCTTTCCTGCGTGAACCGCATCGTATACGCCAGGTAGGACAACATCTGAAAGGAATTTGGAATCACGTTTCCCTGAGAAAGAAGGACGAACTTACTCGAACCTGCGCCTGTATCAAATCGCTGTACAGTGTCGGGTTCTGCACACTGCTGGCCATACCCGCCCAGACATTCCCCATCGCTTCACAGTCACTCTTTGCTTTCATCTGCGCAGAAGATTCGAGTGCCAACATATCAAACGCGGACGAGGTCGTAGCTTGTATCGACGACGCGACTTGAGTCTTCTGAACTTGGGACATGACGACCATGACCATGCCCATTTCTCCGAGAACCTTGAAACTGCGAAGTGCTGGAAGGATGGTGGATGGGTCCAGTGGTGTCGAAGTTTCGGAGAGGTACTCTTCAGCAAGGCCTCTCATGTTGCCGAATGATTCTTGAAATAGGGAAATGAATTCCGCGAGGCCTTGCTCAGTCACGACCCTATAGCCTCGGACAATGTCGACGAGGGTCTTGCAAGCCGTTGCGCCGTTCTCTTCATTGTCGACCCGAATAACGTTAAGCATGCTGTGGAAGATCTGGTTGATGTTAGCGCGAACGGGTTCGGCGAGAGGAAGTCGGTTGATGATGTCGAGGAGGATGCGGCGAAAGTGATACTCCGTCGTGTCCCTTTGAAAAGATGGATGGCTTGAACGAAGTAATTCAACTGTTGCGGGGACAAGGTAGGGCAATACGCGTTGGAATTCTGCGTCCCGGGTGGTATCCATGACTTCTCTAATTTCCGTCGCGACGGCATGCTTGGTGGCAAGATCTGGGGAGCGAGTGAGCAGAACATAGATGTAGACGCCGAAATGCGCACCTGAGTTGGGATCAGCCATTCGCGCGATTCTATTTTCCAGGTTTGCAAAGCTCGGGGGCACATTGCCCTCCGAGCCCGTTGAAGTCGAGGCCATAGTTGTGGCCGAATGAAAGGAGGAAGAAGAGGAAGGCGCTTTGACTGGCGCGCGCCAGGAAATGGGAAGTCAGAACGGACGCCCACCTCTCTCAGGGAGACCCTGAATGCTGACCTAATCCATCCTGGCACGTGAGCGCCAAGCAATTGCAGACACCAACAATTGGATGTTGGTCAAACGCGTCTGCAAGACTCTTATCATGAACGTAGACGAGATATTCAAGGTGAGGGACTCTTTGAGCACTGAGGCTTACTCTAACCATACTCAGATCCCAAAATTTGCCTCTTCCTCCCTTAACAAACGGAAGCTCCCCGACAATCCGAGTCCGGAGATCCTTCAAAAGCTGCGGGAAGAGGCTGAACGAGAAGCATCGCGCGAGGCCGCACCACCCCCTCCCAAACGACCTCGCAATGCAACAGTGGAAGATGCCGATGACGAAGACGTCGAGATGGAGTCTACGGACTTCGCTCCAGGCGGCGACGCGGATTACTTCCAGGAAGAAGATGACGAGGGACGGTTCTTTGGTGGTGGGCTCACATCAGAGCAAAAGGATATTTTGAATATTTTCGACCGCGCTGGCGGGGAAGGTGTGCAGGCGGATGTGCGTGATTTGATATGTTCTCCAAGCATCCTAGCTTACATTCTTTCAGGCCGAAGAGTTATCGCTCGTCTCTGTTCGCCGCTCACTCCTCAAGCTCGAGCGTGCCGCCAACAAGAATCAGGATCAACGTTCCAAATACCCTGATGACCCAACCAAGTCCGTTTTCCTCATCCCCTCGTGGAATGCATTTTGATCGTTCCCAGATTCATCGATTCGGAAGCAGACCTTGACGGTGCTCTCAAAGCCCTCCTCCCCCTCGCCCAAGCCCCAACAATAGCCTACCCAGAGCTTGTTCGTTCAGGAAGTCTCGCTCTGCTCATTGGATTATTTACACATGAAAACGTAGACATTGTTCTCGACGTTATTGAGTTAATCCATGAGCTTACGGACGAAGATGCGGGCGAAGGTGAAGAGGATGCGGCAGAAGAGACAGAAGAAGCATTGAAGATGCTTATCGACGCCTTGGTATGTGTTCCTCAAAATTACCAAAACACCTATTAACAGGGTACAGGTTGAACACCAAATCTTCGAGCTCCTCGTCGATAATCTTGGAAGATTGAACGAGGCAGAAGAGTCGGACAAGCAAGGCGTCTTCCACGTTCTCGGTAGGCTTCTCATATCCCCTGTCTCTCCCTAGCTCATACTTGTCCAGGCATATTCGAAAATATTCTCAGCGTGAATCCCAGTCTCTCTTCCGACATAGTAGCCAATACCAAACTGCTACCCTGGCTACTCGAACGCGTCAAGGGGAAAGAACACGACGAGAATCGGGGATATGCAGCAGAGCTATTGTCCATCCTGCTACAGGACAGCACGCCCAATCGCCTTGCGTTCTCTAAGGCCGATGGTGTAGAGGTCCTCCTCAGCGTCTTGTCGGTGGGTCCCTAGTTCGTTGATTATGAAGTTCCTATCGTTTATGCAAGCAGAAATATCGCACAAGAGACCCAGTTGACGCCGACGAAACTGAATTCATGGAGAACCTATTCGACGCACTTTGCTCAGCCCTCAGCGAACCAGCCGTCAAGCAACAGTTCCTTGATGCAGAGGGACCCGATCTGATGATACTAATGATGAAGTGAGCCTCCCACTTTCATATCCTGATCCACTCCTCAGCTCTATCTAGGGGCAAACTAGAGTCCAAATCACGGTCAATCAAGACCCTCGACTACGCCATGTCAGGTCCCAATGGCTCCTCTGTCTGCACCGCGTTTGTTGAGGCCCTCGGCCTGAAGACCCTCTTCTCTGCTTTCATGGGGAAAGCGAAAAAGGGCAAATCATCGTCATTCCTCCCTCCCTCAGAAGACATCGCCCACATTTTGGGAATCCTCTCTTCACTGTTCTCAAATCTCGAGTCAGACTCGACTGATCGACTACGGTTGCTAGCCAAGTTTGTTGAAGGAAATTACGACAAGGTGGACAAATTGTTGGATATCCGCGACTCAGCGATTGTTCGTTTAAAGCAAACTGATGCCGCTATCGAGCGAGAAAAGAAGGTTTGTATCATCCTTGATTCTCTCGCCTTAGGTGCTGACATGCACTCAGGAATCGAAGGAAGAAGACGATGACCTGCTATTCGATGACGCAGCAATCTACTTGCGCCGGCTGGATGGCGGCTTGTTCACTCTTCAGACCGTGGACTACATCCTCGCCTGGATTGTGATGGAAGACGACGGTGTAGGTCTTGGCACAGTTCACTTTGCATCGTGCACTAACCTCCTGTCAGATCCGAGCTCACGCGTTACAAATGCTCAGTCGCAAGAGTCAGTCGCTATCCAACATCGTTGACACGCTCCGCATATACTATGACAACATCGACGAACCGGAAGATACTACGCAAGTGCCTTCGCAAAAAGACATCCTTGCTGGCCTCATCGCATCACTGGACCCCCCCTCAGCCATCCAATAACGCGCTCTCAGCAATCCCCTAGAACACAGCTATGATTCATAGTAATACAACAACTCGGAGTGGCTATGTACTTGTCTCGTCGGGAACCAACCCAGACGTTAGGATCATGCTGAGGGTGCCCTTCGCCTTCAAGAGCTCCTTCTGGAACCGGAGCTCCATCGCGAGCTTTTTTTTCAGTCTGAGGAAAAGCACGTCAACCAAAGGTGCTTGGCCAATGACTGGGCGGTACATATCTGCAATTCGGTCAGATTAATGGTCTGAAGGGATGCAAGAGCTGGCATACCAATCACCAATCCAGCGACGTAAGTCACTGTGGTACCGAACCGGGGGTCGGAGACATATTTAATCAGTAGCCTCAGAATAGGCTCAAGAAGGACATCGTCACGACCTGATAGAGCCGTTTTGAGACCATCTCTGTGGATCAGCTCTCGGATAAGAGCGAAGCTGGCGGACGGAGGCACGTTCTGCGTGGAGTGTTGGTCTCGGGTCGAAGGAGATGAATTTAAGGCCCACCTTTCGCAACACAGAATCAAGCGCGGCAGAGTATTTGAAGTTTTTGAGTAGACGGTCGTATGGCTTCAGCCGTTTTTGTTGTTGCGTTTCGCTGACTTTGACTTCGTCAGCATCGCGAACAGCTTTTGGTTTTTGTTTCGAGACAGCGCCTGAGCCAGTATGGAGAAGGTTGAGGCCGTCAAGGGCTGGGGGATTGTCGTCTTTAGCCTTGACCTGCCTTCTTCGGATGGAGAGTGTCCCGTCGGACATGCCTCCGACGATATGCGTGTCGTCCGGCTGGGAAGAGAATCAGCTTTGTGTCAGGAAGGGAAGAACCCACCTACCGAGATAGCAAGGCAAAGAATGGGGGCGGGATATCGCATGGTGTGCACGACTTTATAGTTCTCGACATCATATACTTTAACCATGTGGTCAAGCGAGCCAGACAAAAGGCGGTTCCCAGTCGAGTTCATCGCGAGCGATGTAACTGTTTTCTGGTGGTTGGACATCGCCTTGATGCAGCGCCCGCCACTGATTAGGTCCCATACTCGCAGAATGGGACCAGCAGAAGAGACGGCGACTGTACCAGAAGGATACATGAGAACCTGTTCGACTGGGAGTTTCGAGCTAGAAGATATGTTTTCGCCCATGACCATTTCACATTCGCCAGAGCGGGTGTCGAAGAGACGGACTGTGCCATCGTAAGAACCGGTGAGGACGAGATGAGGGGTGGACGAGGAGACCTGTCCTGCGCGAACATAGTCTGTATGGTCGGTGAAAGTGGATAATGATGTTTGAGAGGTGACATCCCAGAAGCGGACGGTGGTATCGTCGGAGCACGAGACAACGCGTGTCGGTTCGAGGGGGGAGAATCTGGTGACATGAACAGGCTGCTTGTGGGCATCTAACGTTCGCAGGATTGCACGGGAGTTGATGTCGAATATCTTGGGACACAAGATGAGTAGGGAGGTGGAAAACGACGACCAAGACCCACTTGAACGAGGCCGCTATCGTCTCCTGCTACGACGAGCTTGCCATCTGGACGAATATTGCCACTGCGTGCGACGTCCTTGAAACGCGATATTGTCTTGGTGACCTTCTGTGTGCGGGGGGCGTAGACCTGGACGCGGGTGGCAGCTGTTACGGCGTAGCGGTGCGGTTTCGAAGTGGAGAAGTGAACGGACGTGATCGGTGCATATTCCTTCACGAAGACTGGGTGTTTGAACTGGCGCCAATACCTAGATTCTGGAGAGTGTTTGGAGGTAGAAGGACGGTGCTGCTTCTGTACAGTGACTGGCTGATAATTCATGGCCACGGTGAGCGTCAAACAGCAAAATCGAGCCGCGGCATCTGTTAGCGCATGAGCAGAGATCGTGGGAATCTATGAGACGATCGATATCCCCCAATTTTACAGACACAGTTTTCCATCTTTCTCCATCGTATAGATCACCAGTGCGTCTGTCAGCGAGCACAACGTTCACTCACTAACACCCCCTCAGTGCTCCTCTACTCTGACATCATCTCCAATGACGAGCTCTTCTCCGATGCTTTCCCTCTGTCAGTCGAATCAAGCTGGCTCAGCCGTTATCAGTACTCATTCTCTCAACAGCAAGGAGGTCGATGGCATCGTATACGAGGTCGATTGTGCAATGATCACCCTCGGAAACGAGAACATCGATATCGGTGCATACTCCTTGTCCCTTTTGTTGATTGCCTGGCTCAAGCGTTTTAGGTGCCAATCCCTCCGCCGAAGAGCAAGAGGAGGCCCTCGAGGACGGCGCCGTCCAGGTCAACAACGTGGTTCACTCTTTCCGTCTCTCTCCCACGAATTTCGACAAGAAAACTTATCTCACTTACCTCAAGGTATGTGTTCAGACCGACAGAGGCTCCAATTCAGGTACAAACTCTTGTAACAGGGCTACATGAAGAGCGTCAAGGCTAAGCTCCAAGAGACAATGCCGGATCAGGTTGACGCCTTCGAAAAAGGCGCTCAGGCCTATGCCAAGAAGATCATTGCCAACTTCAAGGACTACGAATTCGTGCGTGATAAGCACTGACTCTGTTAATCTGTACTCACATCTAATTTCACTAGTACACTGGGGAGTCAATGAACCCAGACGGAATGATTGCACTCCTCAACTACAGGGAAGATGGTGTTACCCGTGAGTCTACCTTGCCAACCTCTTGCGCTGTGAAACTAAGACCATACCCCAGCCTACTTTACCTTCTGGAAGCACGGTGTCAAAGAGATCAAGCTATAAAAATGCCTTGTATATCTTCTCTCCGTTGTATCTTATATTGTATCCATATCCAAAACGAATCGTGACCGACCAAATTGTGGATCTCCACCTTGTCTTGTCCTTGTCTTTGGGGTCCGGTTGCACTGCCACCCATTTCACCCGCGGCGCGTCGCGTCCGTTGATCCCAGGTTGTCTCTCTTCGTCTTCCTCTCTGCACCGAATCCGCGCTAGAGTTCATTCTTACTTGCTCATGCGCGTCTGAACTATATCCCTCGACAATCTATGCCACATTTGAGCTCTTCTCTGGATCATCTCGTCTGCAATCTTGTTCCAGCCGCCAAAGACAACGGCACACGAAGACAAGTCCTAGTATCGCGCTCTGAAAACATCCTCTCCCATAAGTGAGCCGAGATCGAGTCAATTCAAGCGTCCTAAAACTGACCTTTGGTAGCCACCACTACGACAGAACTGACAGCGATCTCTCACAACTGATCGACAGGCTCAAGCGCCAACGTGGGGGACTGCACCTTTTGCTGTAGACATGCACATCCTGATTTCTCGCAGTATTGATTCGATCACCGTCGGGAAAGGATACCCTTAAGTTTACGAACCTTACCACACGGTTCAAGAGTCAAGTGAGCCTACCTCTGAACCTTGTGTGCTCTCTCTCAGCCCCCCAGACTATCATCACCAGGAAGTCAGAGGTTATCTCGTTTCTATCCACGATGGCTCTTCAGGAACCTGTCAATGGGAGAACCAGGTCCAAGTCCGCTGCTATGCCCCATCAAGCAGTCCCGACTCCCGTTTCCAGAGCGCCATCCACCTCCTCAAAGATATCTGCGACGCCAATCATTCCAACACCATCTGGAGGAGGCAAGTCGAAGGCCGCGCTGTTAAAAGAATACCGACAGTCTAAAGGTTCGTATATTATTATGCCTCGCGCTTCGCAACTCAACCTACCGCTCCAGGACGAGCGCTTGTTCCTGAGGTGCTTCTCCTCCGTGACGCCATCTACCTTTTGCAAGGCATTTCCGGCAGGTTCGTGCAGTTTGCAACAGAGAAAGACGAGAACAAGATCATATTTGCAGATGATTCGGTGCGTACGTCCATTTCACAAGACACGCACTCCTGACGTGTGCAGCAGACCCACGCCATATCTGCCTCGACGAAGGTCTTAATCCACCGACTCGCTGAACTTGGATATCTCTACCGACGCGTCGATGGCTTCGTCCGTGCTCGCGAGTCCGCCAACGCCATCGGAATGATTGAACAGTCGCTCTGTCACTATCTCCAATCCCAACTGAACGACTATTACCGCCTCATCGCGGTGCTTGAAACACAGCTCGCCTCAGGAACAACAGAACCTTCCAATGCCACGATTGATGGGGAGCTGAATGAGAGTGGGCTGTCGTTAAAGAGGTTGGAGGTTTGGGTGAATGAATGGAGATTGAGGATGCGTATGATGAGTGTTTGTGTGGAGGGTGCCAAGGGTGCGTTGCTTGAGGACATAAAGGAATGGTTATCATTGATTACAGTCACCTAGAGGCCCATGGAGGTGCGCTGGTGAACCTGATTCATAGCTATACTGAGAACGGCGACCCGTTCATCCGAACCTTCACCCATCAACTGCTTGAAGAAGTATATCCTGCGCTCATTTCACAAGATTGAGGCTGACCGAGCTGATCGTTCCCCAAGGTATCTCGGCCCTTCTTCACGACGCTGCACAAATGGCTATTTTCAGGCGAGCTCTATGACCCATTCGCCGAATTCTTCGTCTCCGTCGATGCTTCCATTGGACCAACACACATCTCTCATCCCTCATCACTCCCCGGAGGCATCCACGAGCTTTCGCCCGACAATGGCTTCAGCGGCGTCATTGGCGATAACGATGAGATCCTCAACAAAGATGCTGGGATCAAGCTTTGGGAGTCGAAGTACCAGTTCCGTAAAACTATGTTGCCTCTGTTCGTTGGAGAAGCATCAGGAAAGAAGGTGAGGCTGATGTTCCTTTCACTCTGAGAATCTTACCGATTTGCTCTTAGATCTTTTCTACAGGACGCAGTTTGAACTTCATCCGATACAGTTGTCACGATAGCGAATGGGTCCTGACCCGTGAGAGGATGAGCGCGTTCCATGGATGTGAGCTCATGAGAGCCCTTTGATGGCCATCATAAGACTGACGGCACCTCAGCTCTCATTTACAGTGATATAGGCGGGCTAGAGCGTTCAATTGACTCTGCATACCGACTTGCGAGCAACCGCCTCTTTGAAGTCTTTATCGACAAATTCAAGTTCCTCGATCACCTGTCTGCCCTGAGAAACTATCTTCTCCTCGGTTATGGCGACTTTGCTGACCAGCTCATGGAAACGCTTGGGTAGGTCATACATGAAGATCCTCTGCACACCGTGTTGAAGTTTCGCCTCCTGCACCCACAGCCCTAGCTTGGCCCGCTCGGCGAACACACTGTACCGACACAACCTCACAGCCACGCTTGAATCTGCCA
>Ga0065721_10000178_pt1 | contig 16824 bp, 17 predicted proteins | sample Mesricmetagenome_FD_59108 | JGI IMG/M metagenome (GOLD analysis project Ga0065721, IMG submission 59108) | Mesophilic microbial community from rice straw/compost enrichment Sample: eDNA_1 v2 (version 2) | ecosystem: Engineered > Solid waste > Grass > Composting > Bioreactor | place: USA: Davis... | reverse complement strand
CGGATTGAGTATGCATGAAATGGTATGTATCATGTCCGCATACCGTCAGGCGGAGATTCCACCCATGGAAGCGACCGTGGCCGAACGCGGCCAGATCACGCTGCCCAAGCCCGTCCGTGACGCCCTGGGGCTGACCAAGGGCACCCTGCTGAAGGTGGAGCTGGACGGCAGCCGCATCATCCTGCGCAAGAGCGTGGACGACGCCATTTCCCGCGCCCGCGGCAAGTTCGCGCTGGATGGCTTCGCTTCCTCGACCGAGGCGGTCGAGCGCCTGCGCGACGAAGGCGGGGCATGATCGCCGTCGACTCCCCGGTCCTGATCGAGCTGCTCAGCGACGGCCCCCGCGCCGACGCGGTGGAGGCCTGCCTGCGCCAGGCGCTGGTGGGCGGCCGCGTGGTCGTGTGCGGCACCACCCTGGCCGAGCTGTGCGCCGCCCTCCGGGGCGGCGCCGAGGTCCAGGAGGCGCTGGAGGAGATGGGCATCCACTTCAGCGCGCTGGAGGCCAAGTCCGCGCTGCGCGCCGGCGAGATGCACCGCCGCCACCGCCAGCGCGGCGNCNNCCACCGCGGCATCGGCGCNTTCCTGGTCGGNGCCCACGCNCTGCTNCAGTGCGACGGCCTGGTCACCTGGAACGACGCCTTCTACCGNGATTACTTCAAGGGGCTGCGGCTGATCGTGCCGCAGGCCTGANTACNCCACCGTTTTCCGTTACCAAGCCCGGAGTTGTCCATGTTGGAAGCCTACCGCCACCACGTCGCCGAGCGCGCAGCCCTCGGCATCCCGCCGCTGCCGCTGTCGGCGCAGCAGACCGCCGAGGTCATCGAGCTGCTGAAGAACCCGCCGGCGGGCGAGGAGCAGTTCCTGGTCGACCTGCTCACCAACCGCGTCCCGGCCGGCGTCGACGACGCCGCCAAGGTCAAGGCTTCCTACCTGGCCGCGCTGGCCTTCGGCAGCGAGAAGAACCCGCTGATCAGCCGCGAGCGCGCCACCGAGCTGCTGGGCACCATGCTCGGCGGCTACAACGTCTCGCCGCTGATCGAGCTGCTGGACGACGCCACCGTCGGCGCCATCGCCGCCGAGGGCCTGAAGAAGACCCTGCTGGTGTTCGATGCCTTCCACGACGTGGAAGAGAAGGCCAAGGCCGGCAACGCCAACGCCAAGGCCGTGCTGCAGAGCTGGGCCGACGCCGAGTGGTTCACCAGCAAGCCGGAAGTGCCGCAGAGCCTGACCATCACCGTGTTCAAGGTGCCGGGCGAGACCAACACCGACGACCTGTCGCCGGCCCCGGACGCCACCACCCGTCCGGACATCCCGATGCACGCCCTGGCGATGCTGAAGAACAAGCGTCCGGATGCGCCGTTCCAGCCGGAAGAGGACGGCAAGCGCGGCCCGATCGGCGAGATCCTCAAGCTCAAGGAGAAGGGCCACCTGGTCGCCTATGTCGGCGACGTGGTCGGCACCGGCTCCTCGCGCAAGTCCGCCACCAACTCGGTGCTGTGGTGGACCGGCGACGACATCCCGTTCATCCCGAACAAGCGCGCCGGCGGCGTGTGCCTGGGCGGCAAGATCGCCCCGATCTTCTACAACACCATGGAAGACGCCGGCGCCCTGCCGATCGAGCTTGACGTGTCGAAGATGGACCACGGCGACGTGGTCGAGCTGCGCCCGTACGAGGGCAAGGCGCTGAAGAACGGCGAGGTGATCGCCGAGTTCAAGGTCAAGTCCGACGTCCTGTTCGACGAGGTGCGCGCCGGTGGNCGCATCCCGCTGATCATCGGCCGCGGCCTGACCACCAAGGCCCGCGAGTCTCTGGGCCTGCCGGCCTCGNNCCTGTTCCGCCTGCCGCAGCAGCCGGCCGATTCCGGCAAGGGCTACTCGCTGGCGCAGAAGATGGTCGGTCGCGCCTGCGGCCTGCCGGAAGGCAAGGGCGTGCGCCCGGGCACCTACTGCGAGCCGAAGATGACCTCGGTCGGTTCCCAGGACACCACCGGCCCGATGACCCGCGACGAGCTGAAGGACCTGGCCTGCCTGGGCTTCTCGGCCGACCTGGTGATGCAGTCGTTCTGCCACACCGCGGCCTATCCGAAGCCGGTCGACGTCAAGACCCACCACACCCTGCCGGAGTTCATCTCCACCCGCGGCGGCATCTCCCTGCGCCCGGGCGACGGCGTGATCCACAGCTGGCTCAACCGCATGCTGCTGCCCGACACCGTCGGCACCGGCGGCGACTCNCACACCCGCTTCCCGGTGGGCATCTCGTTCCCGGCCGGCTTCGGGCCTGGTCGCCTTCGCCGCGGCCACCGGCGTGATGCCGCTGGACATGCCGGAGTCGGTGCTGGTCCGCTTCAAGGGCCAGATGCAGCCGGGCGTCACCCTGCGCGACCTGGTCAACGCGATCCCGCTGTACGCCATCAAGTCNGGCCTGCTGACCGTGGCCAAGGCCGGCAAGAAGAACATCTTCTCCGGCCGCATCCTCGAGATCGAAGGCCTGCCGCAGCTGAAGGTCGAGCAGGCGTTCGAGCTGTCCGACGCCTCGGCCGAGCGCTCGGCCGCCGGCTGCACCGTGCGCCTGGACAAGGAGCCGATCATCGAATACCTCAACAGCAACATCGTGCTGCTGAAGAACATGATCGCCGAGGGCTACCAGGACGCCCGCTCGCTGGCCCGCCGCATCAGGAAGATGGAGGAGTGGCTGGCCAACCCGCAGCTGCTGGAGCCGGATGCCGACGCCGAGTACGCCGCGGTCATCGAGATCGACCTCAACGAGATCGTCGAGCCGATCGTGGCCTGCCCGAACGACCCGGACGACGTGAAGACCCTGTCCGAGGTGGCCGGCACCAAGATCGACGAGGTGTTCATCGGCTCGTGCATGACCAACATCGGCCACTTCCGCGCCGCGGCCAAGCTGCTGGAAGGCAAGCGCGACATCCCGACCCGCCTGTGGGTCGCGCCGCCGACCAAGATGGACGCCTCCGAGCTGACCAAGGAAGGCCACTACGGCACCTTCGGCGTGGCCGGCGCGCGCATGGAAATGCCCGGCTGCTCGCTGTGCATGGGCAACCAGGCCCAGGTGCGCGAGGGCGCCACGGTGTTCTCCACCTCCACCCGCAACTTCCCGAACCGCCTGGGCCGCAACACCAACGTGTTCCTGGGTTCGGCGGAGCTGGCGGCGATCTGCTCGCGCCTGGGCAAGATCCCGTCCCGCGAGGAGTACATGGCCGACATCGGCGTGATCAACGAGAAGGGCGCCGAGATCTACCGCTACATGAACTTCGACCAGATCGAGGAGTACCGGAAGACGGCCGAGACCGTGGCCGCCTGATCCATCCGGCACCGCTGTACNGAACGCCCGGCCATGCGCCGGGCGTTTCCTTTTGCGGGTCAGGCGGGCAGGGCCTCGTCGGCGTAGGCGGAAGCGAATTCCCCGGAAGGCGGGATCGGCTGGATCACGTCGACCAGCACGCCGTTGGGGTCGGCGGTGATGAAGTGGCGCTGGCCGAAGGCCTCGTCGCGCAGTTCCAGCAGCACCGGCAGGCCTGCAGCGGTCAGCCGGGCGTACTCGGCGTCCACGTCCTCGACCTCGAAGTTGAGCAGCAGGCCACCTGCGTGGAGGTCGCGTGCCACGGCGGGGATGGTGGAATGGCCTGCCGCAAGTACGGCCAGGTTGACCTCCGGCTGGCCCTCCAGCTGCAGGTGCACGTACCAGTCGGAAGTGAACAGTGGACGGAAGCCGAAGTGCCGCTGGTAGAAGTCGGCGGTGGCGGCGACATCGCTGGCCTGGATGACGGGGTAGTAGCTGCTGACCTTCATGGCTTGCCTCCGTTGACCCATAAACATACAGTCTGTATGTAATTCGACGATACATACANACTGTATGTTTATGCAAGAGGTGACATGGCCAGAACCAATCGCGAACGTACCGAAGCCACCCGCGCGGCCNTGATCCAGGCGGCCCGCGGGCGGTTCGTNGCCCAGGGCTATGCCGCTACCGGGACGCCTGACATCGTGGCAGCGGCCGGCNTGACGCGCGGGGCGCTCTACCACCACTTCGCCGACAAGCTGGACCTGTTCCGGGCCGTGGTGGAGGCCGAGCAGGCGGCCGTGGCCGCAGCGATCGAAGCGGCGACCCCCCGATCGCTGCCGCCCCTGCAGGCACTCAAGGCCGGCAGCGCCGCATTTCTCGAGGCGATGGCGGTGCCGGGGCGCACGCGTCTGCTCCTGGTCGAAGCGCCCGCGGCGCTGGGCGTCGCGGCACTGGACGCGATCGACGCCAGCCATGGCGGGCGCACCCTGCGCGAGGGCCTGGNGCAGGCGATGGACGAGGGCCTGCTGCGGCGACTGCCCCCGGAGCCNCTGGCCGCGCTGCTGTCGGCNGCGTTCGACCGTGCCGCGCGGGCGGTGGCCGAGGGCGCCGACCGCCAGGCCTGGCAGGAGACCCTGGACGCCCTGGTCGACGGGCTGGCGGTGGCCTGAGCAGGGACGCCGCCAGGGCTACGCGTACCTGGTATCGCGCCTGCGGCCGCCGGCGGCGCTGCCGCCAGCGGCTCAGGCCTTGCGCACCAGCTCGATGATCAGCCGCTGCAGCGCCGGATCGTCGTCCAGGCTGCCGTGGGTGGCGGCGGTGGTGCTGCGGCTGGCNCTGCCATCCAGCACCAGTTCGCTGGGCAGGCGGGTGATCTCGCTGGCCGGGCTGGCCACGGCCATCATCCGCGCGCCCCAGGGCAGGGTGGCGCGCGCCGGGACCAGGTGCCGCTCCAGGCCCAGCAGCGGCGTCTCGCGCCGGTCCTCGAAGGCGCGCGATACCAGGTACAGCAGCGAGTGCCCATACGGCCTGCAGGTCGGGTCGGCGCGCTCGGCCGCATCCGACAGGTGCGCCACCAGCATGCGGGTGCCTGCCTTCAGCGCGGCCTTGCCCAGGGTGNGGTCGAACTCGTCGATGCGTACCGCCGGNGCGATCAGGCTGGCCGTGCGCAGGTCGAAGCCCTCGGCCGCCATGGTCGCGCCCAGGTGCGAGTGCAGGATGGCGCCGGCCGAATGCCCGACCAGGTGCAGGCGCAGCGCCGGCAGGCCGTAGGCCCGGGCGTTGGCCCGGTACAGCGCGAGCAGCTGGCGGATGCCGGACTCGGGGCTCGTGCCGATGCGCAGTGCGTTCTGCTTCATTTCGCCCCACAGCGGGCGCCCCAGCGGCCGTGCCACCGACTCCACACGCTGGTTCCACCATTCCTTCCAGCGCTCGCGCAGCTTGCGCAGCGTGCCGGCGGCGCGCTCCCGTTCCGGTGCCAGGCGGTCCTCGATCAGGTTGGAGAGCGTCTTGACCGCGCCGGTCTCCCACATCAGGAACACCGGGAAGATCCGCTCTTCGTACAGCTTCGGCACCCAGTGCCGCGCCGAGCCGGCCGCCGCTTCCTCGTCGGTGAGCCCGCCATGGGCGTAGATGGCCACGTCCACTGCGCCGTCGGGTCCGATTTCCCAGCGGCGGCAGGCCTCGGCCAGGTGGATGCGCAGCAGCGCGTCCAGGTCCGAGGGCTGGGTGCGGAACTGGCCGCGCCGGCTCAGGCGGCCGTTGTTCTCCATGTTGATGATGAAGGGGGCGAGCTCGTGCGCGGCCAGGATCGGATTGCGCGACACCACCGCGCAGCGGCCCTGGGCATCGGTGCGCAGCGAGGTGGCTTCGGCGATCGCCTCGTGCTCGGAGGTCACCACGCCCAGCTGCGCGACCCAGCAGTCCATCGCGTTCTCCAGCCAGTCGCTGTAGCGCAGGACGGCCAGGCCGCCCTTGCCCCACCGCGTTCCCCAGGAGTTGTGCACGATGAAGCCGTCGCGGGTGTAGCCGACGATGGCGAAGGCGTGGCCGGCGCCCGGATCGCCGCGCAGCCGCCGGATAAGCGGCAGGTCGGACGGATCCTCGGGCCGTGGCAGGGGCTCATCGCCGAGCAGCTCCTCCCAGCCGGCGTGGGTCCAGGCACTGGCGTAGACGGCGCCGACCTGGTCGATGGCCACGTGCATGTCGCGCAGCGAGCGCGGATCGATGCGGTAGTAGGCGCCAAGCGGGCGCTTGAGCGCGTCGGTCCACCAGTCCTCGCAGGCGTCGGCCTTCGGTTCGGGCATCGCCGGCTTCGGCCACAGGCGGGCGCTGGCGGCGCCGTGGCGTAGCCAGCCCTTGAGCGCGCCACGCAGCGAGGAGCCGATCCCGCTGTCGTTGCCGCTGCCGTCGTCCTCCTCGTCGGCCCACTCGTCGTAGCGGCGGGCCATGCTGTAGAGCATGTGCGGCGACACCGGTTCGACATGGCGGCCGGCGCGCACCAGCAGGTACTCAATCACCGTGGCCAGTGCATAGCCGGTGCAGGCGCAGGTGTCGCCCTGGTCCAGGACCGGGCGCACGTCGTGCGGATAACGCACGTCACGTGGCGCCGAGGAGACCGGAGGCTGGTACTCCCAGTCGCGCAGGTCGACGCTGTCGGGACGGACGTTGAGGACCCGCCGCCGCTGCCTGCGCACCGATCCGGTGGGCGGGCGCGCCGCCAGGTCCGGCGCCGCCGGCTCCGGCCGCCCGGGCGGCAGCTGGCGCGTGCCGCGACCGGCGGCGCGGCCGCCCGCACTGCCGGCATGGCGGGCATAGGCCGCGGCGAGCTTGCCGTCGTAATCGTTCTGACGGTATCCGGGGCCGTTGTAGAGACGCGCGAAGCGCGCCCAGTCCTTGCGCCGCAACGGCAGCAGCAGAGGCGAACCCGGGCGGGCGATGAAACTGGCGAAGGCCTCCAGCTGGCCATCGGCCCCGGAGGACTGGGCCTCGACGAAGGCCCCGACGCAGTCGAAGCCGCACAGCGCGTAGTTGAAGCCCATGATCTGGAACGCGCCCCAGCTGGCCGACTGCATCGCCGCGGCGGCATCCAGCGCGGCGGCGCGGTCCAGCCGCTTCCATTCCCCGGCCAGCGACCCGGAATACTTCCTGCGGTCCCATTGCGGATGGCTGAGGTTGGGATGCGAGGCGCCGTAGCGGCCCGCCGTCAGGCGATGGAAGACATGGCCCTCGAACAGGACCTTGGGCCGNCGGTCCGGCGCCGGAAGGAANCCGCTGCCAGCCGACTCGACCTCGGCCACCGCGCGCAACGCCGCCAGTTCGACGTCCAGCCGCGCGGCCAGGCGCTCCCACATCTGCGGGGTGACGTCGCGCTCCAGTTCCTTCTGTTCCATTCCGATCCTCCAGGCTGGACGGCGGATGCTCCGGGTCCTGCAAAAACTACCGGACGGACAGGGCTGCGTCAGGCCGGTGGCGGCGCGGCCGGGTCGCCCGGCAGGCGGACATCGACCAGGCGCCAGNGCAGGCCNTGGCGCTGCAGCACCCAGACGCTGGTATTGCCGGGCGCATGCTGGACGGTCACGGTGGCCCGGGAAAGCGATTCATAGCTCAGCCGTGCATCCCGCAACGGACGTGCCGGTTCAACGCTCCAGCCCTCGCTGGAGCCACGGTCGCGGCCGCGNACCCGCTGCCACAGCACGTGGCCCTGCAGCAGGGCGGCCACGCCCTGCGGAGTAGCCGCCAGCTCGACCCCGGCGCCTGCNACGCTACCTGCGGCAGCCAGCGCCAGCGCCCCCAGTGGATGCGAGGCCACGTCCGCACCGGCCGCGCGCACCATGCGGTCCTGCACCTGCGCCCGCAGGTTGGCCTGCAGCCGCGGGAAATCGACATGGCGGGCGAGGGCAGTGCTGTCGCGCCGTTCCAGCGCGTCGGCGATGCCACGCACCGCCAGCCACGGGCCCGCGGCGATCCAGGCGGCCAGCAGGACCAGGAGCAGGCCGGCGCCAACCAGCGGCAGGCGCCAGCGGCTCTTTCGGGAAGGAACGGGCATTGCGGCCATGCTCAGAACTCCAGGTCCAGGGCGGCGCAGAGGTAGTCGACGAACGGGGCCAGCGCGGCCAGGTCCTTCTCCAGCGTCGTGCGCAGGCGCGGGCCGGTCATGGTGGCATCGTCCAGCGGGTCGCCAGAACACCCAGTTGCGGTGGCGCAGGTCGTCGATGAACTCGAAATCGGCCGGGAAACCGCGCGGCGTGCGTACCAGCACCTCGGTGGCGTCCAGGTCGAAGCGGCGGCGGAATGCCGGCGCGTGCGCCGAGCGGCGCCAGCTTTCCGGGTTGTCGAAGATGAACTGGCGGACCTTGCGCTGGGTGTCGGACTCCGGATGCCACAGGCCGGCACCGACGAAGCTCNCGCCGGGCTGCAGATGGATATAGAACGAGGGCGCGGCCACTTCGCGCCGGCGCTCGTGGAACAGGCGCGCACCCTGCCAGGTCTTGTACGGCGACTTGTCGTTGGAGAAGCGCGCATCGCGGTGGATGCGGAACAGCGAGCCGCCCACCGGCCGCGGATCGGCGCGGAAGTGCGGGCTGATCGCGGCCACCGCCGGCTGCAGGTCGCNGACCAGGCGCAGGAATGGCTGGCGTACGTGCGCCTCGTAGTCGGCGCGGTGTGCCTGGAACCAGGCCTTGTCGTTGTGTCGCGCCAGGCCGCGCAGGAAACGCAGGCTGGCCTCGCTGAAGTAGGCAGTCATAGTCCGTCCTGCAGCCCGCGGCCCCAGGCCTCCAGCTGGTCCAGCAGCACCAGGCGCTGGCCATCGCCGGCATGGGTCGCGCGCAGCGTCGCAATCTCGGCAAAGAAGGTGTCGAAGGTGTACTCGGACAGGCCGCTGTCGGCCTGCAGGCGCCTGCGCCGGTAATCGTCCCAGCGGCCGCGCTCCTCCGGCGTGAGGGTCTCCGGCCAGTTGCGCGCGCGGTAGCGGAACAGCAGCTCCGGCAGGCGCGGGTCGCGGAAGTCGAAGACGCGGCTGCCCAGCTCGGCCGGCGCGGTGGCGCGCACCTGGGTGCAGAGGCGGCGGTCGCCGTCGCCGCAGAAGCCCGAATACAGCGACGCGTCCACGTCGTCCTGGCCGCCTTCGCGGGCGCCGGCATAGACCTGGCGCGCCNTCTCGGCCAGCTCGGGGCCGTGCGCACGGAGGCGTTCGGCGCGCGCCAGCACCTGGTCCGGATCGATGCCCAGGCGCTCGAAGTCCGGCGCGCGCAGGTGCGCCCACGGCACCAGCATCGGCGAGCGGTTGAGGTGGACCTCCTTGAGCGGCACCCGCGACACGCCCGGCGGCAGGTCGGCCACCGGCGTGTACAGGCGGTCGGCGATCTCCGCGGGCGTCTGCTCCAGCAGCGCGTCGACGTCGCCATCCAGGTCGAAGACGATCACCCGGTTGCCGATCTGCGGATGCACGGCCAGCGGCAGCACCGCCGCGGCGCACAGGCGCGAGGCCGGGTAGCGCTGCGAGACGTGCAGCACCGGCTGCATGGCGAAGGTGTCCAGCAGGCTGGCGGCGTGGCGCTTGTCGCGCAGGCGCAGGGCGTAGTCCCACAGCCGCGGCTGGGCGCGGCGCAGCAGGCGGGCCATGCCGATGGTCGCGTACACGTCCGAAAGCGCCTCGTGCGCATCGCCTTCGCGCACGTCGTTGGCAAGCGCCAGCTGTTCGAGCCTGAAGGAGGTCGCGCCGTCCTCGCGCTTCGGCCAGGCGATGCCTTCGGGGCGCAGGGCGTGGGCCAGCCGCAGCACGTCCAGCAGGTCCCAGCGCGAATTGCCTCCGCGCCACTCGCGCTCGTAGGGGTCGAAGAAATTGCGGAACAGGGTGTGGCGGACGTNCTCGTCGTCGAAGCGCAGCGAGTTGTAGCCCAGGGTGCAGGTGCCCGGACGCGCCATTTCCTCGACCATGCGCGCGGCCGCCTCAGCCTCGCTGATGCCCTCGCGCAATGCGTGCTGCGGGGCGATGCCGGTGATCAGGGTGGCGACGGGCGAGGGCAGCAGGTCGTCGGCCGGCTTCACGAACAGGCTGATCGGCTCGTCCACGACCTGCAGTTCGCGGTCGGTGCGCACGGCGGCGAACTGGGCGATGCGGCTGCGGCGCGGATCGGCGCCGAAGGTCTCCAGGTCGTAGAACAGGAAGCTTTCGGTCATGCCGGTATTGGACGTGGCGCGCGCGATCGCCGCAAGCCCATGCATGCAGTGCGGCGGTTCAATGCGCGCCTTCCAGTTCGTCCAGCTCGGCGTGGATGCGCCGCGCCAGCGAATCCCAGTCGATGCAGGACAGGTCGCTGCGGCCGCGGGTGGCGTCGACCAGGATGCGCCGCTGCACCTGGCTGCGTTCGTGCGCGACCGCGTACGGCACGCGCATGAAGGTCACCATGGTGTAGTGGGGCACGAAGCGGGTCGGATGCCGCGCCTGCAGCGCCTGCTCCAGTTCGCGCTGCAGCAGGAAGTCCGGGTCGTCGACCAGNTCGCGCATCTCNATGTAGTTCTCCAGCGCCATGGCCTGGATCGCGGCGGCATTGGGCTTGCGCTCGGNCTCGAACGCGGCGAAGGCCTCGGCCAGCGAGCCGTGGCGGTCCATTGCATCGGCCAGGGCCACGCAGTCCTCGAAGGCGCAGTTCATGCCCTGGCCATGGAACGGGACCATGGCATGCGCGGCGTCGCCCAGGACCACCGCGCGGCCGCCCATGTGCCAGGTATCGAGGTACAGCGTACCGAGCAGGCCCGGCGGGTGGTTCTCCCAGTCGCGCTCCAGGTCCGGGATCAGCGGCAGCGCGTCCGGGAAGTCGCGCGCGAACAGGGCGCGCACCTCGGCGCCGCTGCGCACGCTGGCGAAGCAGGGGTCGCCGCTGCCCGGCGCGGCCTGGTTGGGGAGGAACAGGGTGACGGTGAAGGTGCGTTCGTCGTTGGGCAGGGCGATGCACATGTAGCGCCCGCGCGGCCAGATGTGCAGCGCATGCGGCTCGATCATGAAGCCCCCATCCGGCGCCGGCGGGATGGTCAGCTCCTTGTACGAGTGGTCCAGGAACTCGGTGCGTTCGCCGATGCCCGCCCGGTGCACCATCTCCGCGCGCAGGGCCGAGCCGGCCCCGTCGGTGCCGATCAGGGTGTCGAAGCGGATGTCGTGAGGCTGGTCGTCGCGGTCGTCGATCAGGCGGGCGTAGCCGGCATCGAAGTCCACGGTGTGCAGGCGGCGGTGGAAGTGGATGGTGGCGCCGGCGCGCTCTGCCGCTTCCAGCAGGGTCATGTTGAGGTCCGCGCGGTGCACCGACCAGATCACCTCCGAATCGTCGCGGCCGTAGCGGTGCAGGGTGGTGCTGCCGTCGAGGGCATGGACCATGCGCCCGCGCATCATCACCGCCTGGCGCATCACCGCCTCCTCCACGCCGGCCGCGCGCAGGGCGTGGCGGCCGCGTTCGGCCAGGGCGAGGTTGATCGAGCGGCCGGATTCGTAGCCCTTGATCCGCGGATCGCCGCGGCGCTCGTAGATGGTGACGTTCCAGCCACGCCGGGAAAGCAGGATCGCCAGCAGCGAACCGGCGAGGCCGGCGCCGATCAGGGTCAGGGAACGGGAGTCGGTGGTGTCCAAGCAGGTTCCTGTGCGCCCGCGCCGCGGGATGCGTAGTTGGGATGGGCCTTCAGGGGGAGGGCGACGGCTGGATCATGGTTGGCGGCGTCGCCGGTCGGCATGCGGAGTCATGAGGGCCGGCAGTGCTGGCCTTGCCTCGTGCAACGGGCAGCTCAGCCGGCACGCCAGCGGTCCACTTCCTCGACCAGTTCCAGCACGTCTGCGTAGCGGTTGTAGAGCGGCACCGGGGAGATCCGGATCACGTCCGGCTCGCGCCAGTCGCCGAGGAAGCCGCGGTCGCGCAGGTGCTCGAACAGCGCCCGGCCGCGCTCGCGGCCGCCGGCCACGCGCAGGGACAGCTGGCAGCCGCGGCGCCGTGGCTCGGTGGGAGTGACCACCTGCAGGGTGTCGGCCAGGCGTTCGTGGATCAGCCGTTCCAGCAGGCCGGTGAGCTGCTCGGACTTGGCGCGCAGCGCGGTCATGCCGCCGGCNCGCTCGAACTGCTCCAGCGACGCGCGCAGCGGNGCCATCGCCAGCACNGGTGGATTGGAAAGCTGCCAGCCTTCCGCGCCCACGGCCGGCACGAATTCCGGCGCCATGCGGAAGCGGGTGGAGGCCTCGTGGCCCCACCAGCCGGCCATGCGCGGCAGCCCGGCGCTGCCATGGCGCTCGTGGACGAAACAGCCGGCCACCGCGCCAGGACCNGCATTGANGTACTTGTAGTGGCACCACACGGCGAAGTCGGCGTCGGCGTCGTGCAGGGCCAGCGGCAGGTTGCCCACCGCGTGCGCCAGGTCGAAGCCGCACTTCGCACCCTGGGCGTGCGCCAGCGCGGCGATGCGCGCAAGGTCGAAGGCCTGCCCGGTGCGGTACTGCACGCCCGGCCACAGCACCAGCGCCAGGCGCGGGCCATGGGTGGCGATGGCCTGGGCGACGGCTTCGTCCGACAGGGTGCCATCGGGCTCGTCGGCCTCGACCTCGACCAGGCATTCGGCGGGGTCCAGGCCATGCAGGCGGATCTGCGACTCGACCGCGTGGCGGTCGGAAGGGAATGCNCCGGCTTCCATCAGCACCACCGGACGCTGCGCGTCCGGGCGATAGAAGCTGGCCAGCATCAGGTGCAGGTTCACCGTCAGCGTGTTCATCGCCACCACTTCGTCCGGACGCGCNCCGACCAGGCGGGCGAGNGGTTCGCGCACCAGGCGGTGGTATTCCATCCACGCGGTATCGCCGGTGAAGTGGCCCTCGACCGCTTCGTTGGCCCACTTGTCCATCACTTCCAGCACGTACGACCGCGCGGCGCGCGGCTGCAGGCCCAGCGAGTTGCCGACGAAATAGCGCTGCTCGCCGCCGGCGTGCGGGGGGATCAGGAACTCGTCGCGGAAGTGGCGCAGCGGATCGGCCGCGTCCAGCTCGCGAACCTGCGCGGCGAGGTCGCTCATCCAGCTACCTCCAGGACCGGCTGCGGCGCCTCGGCGCGCGGCGGATGCACGTGCCCGCAGTTGCGGCACGTGCGCTTCTCGAGCGAGCCGTGGAATCGCTCGAACACCGGCGGGAAATCGCGCTCGATGTCCTGCAGCTGGAAGAACTCCTCGTACAGCCTGTGGTTGCAGCGCTCGCAGTACCACAGCAGGCCGTCGCGCTCGTGCGGCAGGCGCACGCGCTCGATCACCAGGCCGACGCCGCCGGCCATGCGCTGCGGCGAATGCGGCACGCGAGGCGGCAGCAGGAAGGTCTCGCCGGCGCGGATCGGGATCTCGCGCAGCGAGCCCGGGCCGCCCTCGGGGCGCTCCTGCACGCGCAGCACCATCTCGCCCTCGAGCTGGTAGAACCACTCCGGGCCTTCGTCCCAGTGGAAGTCGGTGCGCGCATTGGGACCACCGACCACCATGACGATGAAGTCGCCGTTGTAGATGCACTTGTTGCCGACGGGCGGCTTGAGCAGGTGGCGGTGTTCCTCGATCCAGGCCTGCAGGTTGAGCGGGGCGGAGAACATGGCGGGTTCCTGCTTGGTGGGGGTCAGCGCAACTCGTGGTCCTGCTTGATCCTGGCCAGGGCGGCCTCGTACTTCGGTTCCAGGTCCTCGATGCGGTCCACGTCCATGCCCAGGTGGTGGACGCGGCCGTCGCGCAGGCTGTAGACCCAGCCGTGCACGGTCAGTTCCTGGCCACGGTCCCAGGCGTCGCGGATCACGTGGGTCTTGCACACGTTGACCACCTGCTCGAGCACGTTGAGCTCGCACAGGCGCGCATGCTGCAGCTCGGTCTCGCCGGCATTGTGCAGGCAGTCGGCATGGTGCTCGGCCACGTCGGTCACGTGGCGGATCCAGTTGTCGACCAGGCCCAGGCGCTGGCGGGTCAGCGCGGCGTACACGCCGCCGCAGCCGTAGTGGCCCACCACGAGGATGTGCTTGACCTTCAGCACGTCCACCGAGAACTGGATCACCGACAGGCAGTTGAGGTCGGTGTGCACGACCACGTTGGCGACGTTGCGGTGGACGAATACCTCGCCCGGCGCCATGTCGATGATCTGGTTGGCCGGCACGCGCGAATCGGAGCAACCGATCCACAGGTATTCCGGTGCCTGCTGCTTGGACAGGCGCGAAAAGAATTCCGGATCCTCGGCGCGGACGCGCTCGGACCAGGCATGGTTGCGGCGGATCAGGTCGTGGAGGTCTTCGCTCATCGCCGCATTATCCCCGAGTGGCTCGCCCGCGGCACGCGGCAGGGAGCCGCCTCAGCCTTCGCGCCGGGCCAGGCGTTCAGCCATCAGTGCGGCGACCTGAGCCGCGTTGTCGCCGNGCAGGGCCTGCAGTCCCTCGATGGCGCCGCGCACATTCGCCGGCGGATGGTTCTGGTTGAGCTTGAACTTCAGCTCGATCCGCGAGGCGCGGAAACGGAANCCGACGATGCCACGGAGCTGGGCGCGTTCGCGCGGGTCGGCGTGGTCATAGGCCCAGTTGCCGCCGACGCCGGGTTCGAAGCGCTCGCCCAGGCGGGCGACGACGGAGGCCAGGGAGGCTTCGTCGTCGAATGGTTCCAGGGTGCCGTACAGGTGCGCGGCCGCGTAGTTCCAGGTCGGCACCCGGGCCGACTCGGCCTTGTCCGGATACCAGCCGGGCGAGATGTAATGGTGCGGGCCATGCACGATCGCCAGCGCCGGGCCGGCGTGGCCTGCCTGCGGATTGGGCCTGGCCCAGTGGCCTTCCAGTTCCACCGAATCGTCCTCGCGCCGGTGCAGTACCGGCAGGTGGCTGGCGAAGGGCAGGCCGTCGGCGCCGGTGGTGACGAGGGTGATGAACGGGTCGCGCGCCAGCAGGCGGTCGAGCTCCGCCAGGCCGGTTTCGGCGAAGGCGCGCGGGGTGTACATGGCTCAGGCCCGGCGGCCGAGGTCCACCGTCATCAGCCGGACCAGCGATTCGTCGTCCTCCGCGCGCGGCGGCGCGACCTCGTCCAGCGAGAAGCCGCGCTCCAGCGCGTCGTCCTCGTCAAGGCCGTCGAACTCGACGAAGTCGGCATCCAGCAGCATCGAGCGGGCGGTGTCCTCGCTGTCGTAGGAATGCAGGGTGCCGTCGTGGTCCAGCACCTCGGCGGTGCCGGCCTCGCGTTCGCGCAGTCGCGCCCAGTGCAGGGTGCGGCCGAGGGTGGCAAGCCACCAGCTGTCGTGTGTCATGGACTTGCCTCCGAAACCAGCCAGAGCAGGGCTGCCATGCCCAGGCCGATGAAGATGGTGATGAGCGCGACCCGTGCCGGGGTGGCCAGGCCGCTGAGGGANCGGTCGCCGATGGCGCGGTAACGCCCGCTGAGCAGCCAGCCCAGGGCCGCCGGGGCCAGGAAGGCGCCGGCGCCGAAGTCGGCCTCGCCGCCGGCGTGGCGGTCGCGGATGTGGACCAGGGTCAGTGGCCAGAAGATCACGAAGGCCGTGGCCCCGGCGATGGCCACGCCCACGAAGCACAGGGCAAGGAACAGGAGCATGGGGGCGTGATGGGTTNTTCGTGACTTGTGATCCGGAAAATCAGCCTCCGTGCCCGTGGGNCGCGGAGGCCTGCTTGCCGATCAGAACTCGGCGCTGCCGGGCGCGCGCGGGTAGGCGATCGCGTCGCGGATGTTGGACAGGCCGCAGGTGTAGACCACCAGGCGCTCGAAGCCCAGGCCGAAGCCTGCGTGCGGCACGCCGCCGTAGCGGCGCAGGTCGCGGTACCACTGGTAGTGTTCGGGCTCGAGGCCGAACTGGGCCATGCGCGCGTCCAGCACGTCCAGGCGCTCCTCGCGCTGGCTGCCGCCGATGATCTCGCCGATGCCCGGGGCGAGCACGTCCATCGCGGCGACGGTCCTGCCGTCGTCGTTCAGGCGCATGTAGAAGGCCTTGATGTGCTCGGGGTAGTTCATCACCACCACCGGGCGGCCGACGTGTTCCTCGGTCAGCCAGCGCTCGTGCTCGGTCTGCAGGTCCAGGCCCCATTCGACCGGGAAGTCGAACTTCCGGCCCGACGCCTGCAGCAGCCTGATCGCCTCGCTGTAGTCGATGCGCTCGAACGGCGCGTTGATGAACGACTCCAGGCGGGTGATGGCGTCCTTCTGCACGCGTTCGGCGATGAAGGCCATGTCGTCCGCGCGCTCGTCCAGCACCGTGCGGAACAGGTACTTGAGGAAATCCTCGGCCAGGTCGGCGTCGGCGGCCAGGTCGGCGAATGCGATCTCCGGCTCGATCATCCAGAACTCCGCCAGGTGGCGGGTGGTGTTGGAGTTCTCCGCCCGGAAGGTCGGGCCGAAGGTGTAGACCTTGCTCAGCGCCAGGGCGTAGGCCTCGACGTTGAGCTGGCCGGACACGGTCAGGAAGGTTTCCTTGCCGAAGAAGTCGCGGGAGAAGTCGACCTCGCCATCCTTGGTGCGTGGCAGGTTGGCCAGGTCCAGGGTGGAGACCCGGAACATCTGGCCGGCGCCCTCGGCGTCGGAGGTGGTGATGATCGGGGTGCTGATCCAGTAGAAGCCGCGCTCGTGGAAGAACCGGTGCACGGCCTGGGCCAGGCAGTGGCGGATACGGGTGACCGCGCCGAACAGGTTGGTGCGCGGGCGCAGGTGGGCGAACTCGCGCAGGTATTCCAGCGAGTGCTGCTTGGGCTGCATCGGATAGGTCAGCGGATCCTCGACCCAGCCGACNACCTCGATCCTGGAGGCCTGGATCTCGAAGCTCTGGCCCTGGCCCTGCGAGGGCACCAGGGTGCCGGTCGCGATCACCGAGCANCCGGTGGTCAGGTGCTTCACCTCGGATTCGTAATTCGGCAGGTCNGCCGGCGCCACCACCTGGATCGGGGCGAAGCAGGAGCCGTCGCTGACGTTGACGAAGCTCAGTCCGGCCTTGGAGTCGCGCCGGGTACGCACCCAGCCGCGTACCGTGACCTCGCCGCCGGCGGCAACCT
>Ga0065721_10050966_pt1 | contig 16827 bp, 19 predicted proteins | sample Mesricmetagenome_FD_59108 | JGI IMG/M metagenome (GOLD analysis project Ga0065721, IMG submission 59108) | Mesophilic microbial community from rice straw/compost enrichment Sample: eDNA_1 v2 (version 2) | ecosystem: Engineered > Solid waste > Grass > Composting > Bioreactor | place: USA: Davis... | reverse complement strand
GCAGATCCCGTCCAATCGATACCCTTTCCTGCAGAATGGCCTCCATGCTCCGCCTCGCATCCGCAGGCGCCCGCGCACCCCTCTGCACTCGCTCCTTCGCAACAAGCAACATTTGGAGGTCAGATGTCGCAGTCAACCCGGTTGTCGTTCAGAAGAAGCCAATTGGAGGCTTCCGAGGAGGGTATGTGTGTTTACCGACTTTCAAGCAATCTCAGACTAATGTGCGAGATCTAGAATTGTCGGTTTCCTGTTCGGCTTCTCGTTGGCGTCTTCTCTGGCCGCATATCATCTGTTGGACGAGTACCAGAGAGCTTCCGCTGCGCTTCAGGAAAGCGTGGAGGAGCTCAAGATCAGCACGGAGAAGGTGCTCTCCACGATATAGGGTTTCCCTTGTGTTTTCTAACTGTCCTTCAGGTCACTTCACATGTCCGGCGTATCGAAGCCGTAGAAAAGGATCTCAAGGTCCTCTCTGGTGCTTCCGCCTCAAAGGAGGACATTGCTAAGGTCAGGGCTGAAGTCAAGAAGCTCTATGACGGTCTACATGTCGACTTTTTGGACCTGAGATCGCATGTATGGGGAATTCGTATGTGCACGATTGGCATCCACATCTTGCGGATGACTGACCGCCTCTGTAGAACAAGATCTGCACAAATTGTCAAAGAAAGACTCCACAGAGCACCGTATCTAGACACTTCGCGCACAATGGACCCATGCTACTACCTCCAGTCTATTTTCGCGAGACAGATGTCGCTTTTCTCACCTCCATCCGGGTTGAGAGGTTGGTCACCATTCAGATGACTGTGGGTTTGCCCACAGAAACCTCTTGAAAGGAGGTCTCGTGGTTGTTGGTACCACCGCTAGCCTTGACGTTCAGTGTGATTTCGCCAGATTATAGGACCTTTTCCCCTTAGGCAGATGGATAGATTCCCGTGTCCCATTTCCTGACCACCCACAGAGTCGGGGAAACGGCAACACACAAGCAACTAATTTTATCAACTGTCTGCGCAATCGTAAAGCTCTGAACACAGGGCACAGACCGGGAGTTGCTTCAACACCGGCTATGCTCTATTTGGGTGGACAGTTCGCACCGGGATATCCAGTAACACCGCCAGCGAAGGTGTGATTCTGAATTACGTCTCTTGACGAGTCTACATTATCTATACAGATTCAAGAGCACATCTCATTCAATCCGCGAGTTCGGTCACTGGGTCTTTTTGGTCTTGTGCAGCGAGAGATCTACCCTTCGGGCAATGCCAGCAAGAGAGAATGCGATAAAGATGGCGGTGCCAACCGCAAACGCCTTCCTGACGTGAGCAGCAGTCGAGACCTTGTATGTGACCTGTGAGAGTGGTGAGCTTCATCGTTGCGGCGGTTCTGCCTGACTCGACGTACATAGATATCCAACGCATGCTTGGCAGTGAGGTTCTTGTAAAGGAGGGTGATTGACGGCCGTCCAGTACTGTCCAAGAACGTGAAGTGTGTACCCTGCTTGACAGACAGCGCGGGGAAAGGAGTGACGTATTGCACATCGCTAAAGACCTCGCTCAGTGACGGTGCGCACTGGAGTAGGGGAGAAGACTTACGTCGCGCCCTCGGGCAGGATGATCGTCAGCTCTTCCTCGTTAATGACTGCGCCAGGGACTGGGGTCAAAACAGGGATCGCGACAGTGTAAGCGCCCGTCTTGGAATCATAGACGGCAGAGCTCTCTAGAGGCGCATCCCAACCCAGAGTGAAGCTGTAAGTCCAGCCGCCCAAGAGTGGGTAACGGGGACGAAGTTCGAGGATGCTGTACTGCGAACGCTGAGCTCCCTTCGGGGGAAGAGGCGCTACACGCAGCTTGGAGGTCGAGACATTACCAATGGTATCGTAGTAGTACGCGTCCTTGATTCCAGGTGGTAGCGCCAGTGTGAGGGCAGGGAGCATGTGGGGCGCGAACTGCCTCTGGTAAGACTGCATCTGGTGCTCAAGTCGGGAGAAGTGGCCCTTCAGTCTACCTTGCTGTGAGCTGGGATTCGTCCAGGATGCGCCAATCCACTCACTTGGGTCCCGCATTATACAATGTCAGCTGATCCTGGGTATTGAGGTTCGCTCCCCAGTGGCTGATCTCGACTGCGCGCTTCAGTGTCGTCACCTCCAAGACGGGTTGGGAATGCTTGTAGTGAACGGTGACAGGTTGTTGATACTGTTTGACGAAGTCCGGCGCGGCAGATGGAGGGAGATCTGAGTAAGGCCCATAAACGACGATGGCTCCCGTCTTGGAGGCGACGGCCTCGCCTGCCAGGGCGTCAACACCCTTGGGCTCCGTGTACGAGATGATATCGGGGGTCATGGCCCTGTAAAGGTTTAGAATGTTTATAATGGGAGGTAGGGGAAATATACCTGATCTTGGTCCGCTGAATGAGTGTCGAGTACGGGCTGAGGACCAACAGGTCGGTGGTATACTTCAGTTTCTGGTCGCCTGACTGCTCGGAGGTTTCGGGCCACGGTCTCGTTGCGTGAGTCTGGACGTTCTCGAACACAAGGTTTAGTGTTCGGTTTGCACCAAGGGGCTTAGGAAGAGTGATGTCGAAGAACGAAAGGTCACTGTAACGTTCGGCTTGAGATTAGTGGAATGCAAGTGGAGGACAGGAAGTGACGCACTTCTCTACCCGCTCAGTGTATTGCAAGGCTCCTTCTTGCCCCTTTACCTTGGCCTCAAGCCAGCTCGACTTTTCCCTCTCAGCCTGTCCCAGTGCGATGGTATATGTCTTCTGGTTGTTCTCCAACGCCCGCACTGCATATGTCGTCGTGACGTGGACGATAGACCCGCCAAGTTCTACAGTCCGGACAATCGCTGTGTTTTCAAACGACGTTTTGGCACACAGAGATGGCGCGATGGAAAGAAAGAGAAAGATGGGCACGGAGACCCATTTCAACGACATTGTTGAGGATGAGGTGAGAGATGCTAGCCAGGACGCGAGTTCCCGCGCGACGTGGAATTGATCACACGTCGGCCACTCGCTATGCCAAGCCTATCTTTAGACGCTTGTGACAGAAACGCATTGGAAGTCCTCCACCGGCAGTTCAAACTCAAGACGAGCGTGGCATTATTATATTCAGGTATATAGAATAAAGGGTGTCTACCACGTCCAGACACGGGCGGGATTGCGGATGGGTTGGTCTTCCCGAATTATAGAGGGGGATACGACAGACTTGAGTCGCTTCTGGAAGAGCTCCTGCTTTCTCTCCTCGAGAGTCTTGCCGTGCTCGAGAATGACCTTCATGTGAGCGTTGCTCCGTGTGCGAGTACCCCAGTGACCGCGGCCACGGGGTTCAATGCGCTTCGGAGCCCGAGGGCCTTTACCCACCCATGCCTGAGCTGCATTGAGGTTGGTATGAGACAAACTGGGGAGGTGACAGCCGAGTGTAAGGACTCACAGACAACGAGTTTCGATGGGTCAAGGTGCTTGTAGCGAACTGCATGGTCCTTGGCAGTCGCAAGCATGTTCATGATACGCCCACTGGCCCTCTTCTCGCTGAACTGCATCTGAAGGATGGCGTAGTCGATGGGCTTGCCAATGATTTGACGACCGAGCATGTTCAGTTTGCGGTGGGAGATTTTGAAGTTGGCTGTTGAATATTTGTGCTATTGGAGCATGAGAAAGAAAGAAATGGATGTCGAGAGATCAGAGGAACTCACGAAGGTGGCCTTGGGTTTCTGCACTTTGCCCTCCTTGGTCTTCTGGACGACGGACTTGGGAATAGCGTCAAAAACACTTCCAGTGCCTTGCTGCTTGGCAAGCTGCTTAGCAGCCTGGACCTCTTCAGCGCTGTCCTTCTGCGCAACATTTGGTGAGAGTTTCTCCTTCACCCATCCCAGGGGACTCCACGAAGAGGCGCTGCGGTGACTTTGTCAGAGAGGAAATCCGAGAAACGGAACCGGAAGGGCCATACGCGCGGGATGTTGACGGAAGGCTTGCCAGCGCGGCGTTGCGCCTGGCCACCTGGGTTCCTGAGGAAGAGGGCTTAGTTTGACTCTCTGAAGAGAGACACATACTTACCACTTCGCAGGCAGCTCTGCATCCTGGCAAGTACGATGGTGAGTCGGGTGACGCGCTGGATGGCCGGGCCTCAGAAATTGAGCTTCCATGTCACGTAAAAGTCTCCCACGGGTCTGATGTCGCGTTGGCTTTGAACTCCACGTCAGGGACCTTGACTGCGACCACCACCAAGAGCCCACCCCTTCCCTGTTCATGCCCTGAGGGCTGTCAGAATGTTTCTCTTCCAATTTGGCACCATATTTCAAGTCGCCCTTCTCCTCATCAATGCCATTGCCATCTTAAACGAGGAGCGCTTCCTCGCCCGAAGTGCGTCCAGGTCTGTTGGAATTCTTGGCAATTCACTAACGACTTTCCCCCTCAGTCGGTTGGGTATCACCATCGCGCGCTGCAAGGGATGGAAACCCGGCATTCCAACAAACCTATGATCAGTCTGCTTACGGACAAGAAGTTGGAATCAAAGAGCGGATGATAGATCTCATCAGTGCCGTTCGGACTCTTATGCGAAGTGAGCCCCCATCCCATTGACTTTTTGAACACCGAACTGACAAACCTCTCAGTACCTCTCATTGCCGTGAACACAATTGTAATATTATACCAAGTTCTAATTCCTTAGACCTCCTTAATTCATCCATCCCCTCGTTCATGCCACAAAGAACACCACTTCTGTCACAGCATCCACCTTCAGCGAGCATTGAGTCGGTCATACTCCTCCTCAATCTGGGCTATGAAGTCTGCGGCCTGATGTCCACGCTGCAATTCGTCAGATCCACCAATATGGCATATTTCGAACGAAAAACCCACCTCGCACTCTTTCCACGTCTCGTCATGGACACACACCTTTCGACGATTGATCAACACTGTGCAGCTCTTGCTAGATATCAATCTGCATCAGCGCCCTTGCTCTCTCCAGCTGATCACCGAGGCCACCGAGGGGGCGCACACTCACGTTATACCGAGGTCCTTTCCCAGGTTGATACTTTGGCGTAGCAACTCCACGCCTTCCTTGCTCGGAACATTGTCTTGGCCATCTTCCAATCCCGCGCACTTGCCAACCCCTTGAGACAGATCAAGTCCGACCGCATCCGCACACTTGCGAGCAACTTCTGGTAGGCCGACTTGATATCTACCTTGGAAGTTCTGGCATTGGACGAACTCCCACCAAGTCTTCCGAGAGTTGTACTTCTTCACACACAATTGCTGGATATTCCCTGCGAGTCAGCTGTCAGCATGGTTTTTCAAGCAATGGAAACCAGTTCGTTTCACTTACCCGCACATTCCTCTGGCCCGTGGAGACAACGCGCGCCGTAGACAGGATCCGATGTATTGACGCTATACCACGATGAGCGCCCACGATTGACAAATGCAAAGTGCAAAATACCTTGCGACGTAGATAAGTGACAGGTCGACTTTGCCAGAAACGCTTTCCAATATTTCGTCGAAGAGTGACTCGCAGAGCAGAGCATCCGGGCAGCGACTCATGACCCCAAGGTCAAGCGGCACCCTGACTACCAGATCGGCTGGCGTAGGACTAGAATTTTGAATGCGGAACGATGTGAGTTGGCTCGACGTGGACAACAGAGCGAGGTTGTGAATCGCAAGGGCGACGCTGAGCATGGTCCTCATCGTAGCCATTGGTCAGTGGTCAAGATTCTCGAGCGGTTAGGTCGCCGAGGATGGCGGCAAACTCTTAATAATTGACTTGCAATGTTCTGATTCGATGGCGTCATTCCTTAAAGTGGAACAGGCACACAAGAAAGCACGAACTGAAAAGACATCGGACGAATGGACGTTCTCCACCGCCTCTTGTGCCCGACAAACTCATAAGATGAACGGCGAAGCGAGGAGATTTTGGCCGGGATAGCCAGACGAATTTTTGTCCGAAAGCAATGTTCATATGTGGAAAGCCTGCCTGGTCTCCAAAAATCACCCGCCTTACCGAAAACAGAGAACCGAAGCAAGACCAGAGCGACTAAGTCCGGCAATTTCTGTCTGGTCACAATATGAGGAGACCTGCAAACAGAAGCGGACCAGGCGAGGATGGACAATTAATGGTGCTTATTCGCATGCAAAGACAATAGTCTGGAAAATAAGATAGAGCACAGAACACAAATGGGCAGGACCCAGGGGCACATCCAACATCACGGCGACCACCTATCACCGTAAACAAGCTGCAAAGAGCAATTGATTGCATGTATTATGAACCCCATTCGGTGTATCAGCTAAGACCGCTGGTCGCCGTTCGATATTTCCCAAGTTTGCCTCGCGTTCTCATCGGACGTGGGAGGGACAAAGTATCGGCATCGTGAATCAAACGCTATGGTTGAATCAATGGAACAGAAAGGGTAGGATGACGTGGGGTGGACGCACCATCCTTGACTCGTTGGCGAACAATTGGTTCAACCTTGAGTTCATAGTGAAATTGATTCCTCTGGTGAAACGCCAGGCACCAGCGGTCAGAGAAGGCGATCCAACAATGGTTAGCGAAGCATTGCAACTCACATGAACCTCCTGTGCAAAGATCTCCGCTTGCGCCTTCCTTTGCGATGAGGGGTCGCTCGGTGGATTATTAGCAAGCGCTTCCCTCTTCTGATCCAAGGAACGGTCTACGACGGAGACACAATAATCAACCAGCTTCGTTCGCCGCTTCCAATTCTCTAGAAGATGTGAGGATCTACTGAGCAGATACGACACATGTGACGCACCGACAAGCTCCCTGAATACTGCTACGCAGGCCTGGTTCTGAGCATTGTCTCCTCCCGCCTCTCCGTGCCGTCCCCGCTCAGCGTCACGAGCTAGAGCATTCGCTCTATTCAGTCTCATGATGATGGTGTCGTCTAACCTTCTATACTCCTTCAAGATATCTGTGAAAGGATAGGGGGACCGAGGGACACCGATGAGCATCATGGGGTTCGCTGGAAAGAGAAGGCTGGGTCAGATACCTTTGAAGAGAGAGAGATTCTGACAAGTTGACGGCGTAACGTGGACTACCTGAGGTTTACTTGAAGGTGCCTGCAGAGAAATGCTCCCAAGGAGAGGTGATTGAGGAGACATGGTGAGTTTGGTGATGGTACGGAAGTCCAATTCGCGGCTCGGCAAGACGATGACGGAGCGCGACGCCAACTCGACGTGTGTGAATCAGCCCCCGAGGCAAATCAAAGATGGGCTCTCGCGGCCCCGGTTTCAACACACTGCTCTGGTGCGCTCATCACCGAAATGCCCGCTCTCCACAAGGTAATTATTGCTTCCAATCAGCGGAGAGGCAGTAAGACCATCTGCATACTCCAACCTGCGAGCATGGATACCATCAAGTCAGCCGTGGAAGGTCTTGACAGCCCAAACATTGGATCAATCATGCTAAAGCCTTCAGCCCACCTTTAAAGCCCAGGGCCCCAACCAAGGCCAGTTAGAATGCTACTCGACGCACGTAGTTTACACCTCTGGAACGAAAGGCATCACCAGCCTCATGGAGGCAGATCGCTACATATTTGCGATGGCAAAAATCACTAACAACGCTTGTGCTAGACCCGGACTGGATTCCGCGCCGTTCACTCCACTAATGTTCATCTCCTGTGGATTGAAGTTGATCGAGGTCGACATTTCCTAAGGCACTTACTCTATGTCAACGAGCCAGAGGTGTTCTCGCTGCTGTTCGACCACCGATTGCTGCAATATGATACCAGGAATGGCTCGGTACGACGAATCAATGCTCCAACCTTGGTGCCCGTGTGCTTCCACTCGAATTGCCCAGACTAAATGAAAGAACCTGGGGCTAAGCATAAACATACAGTATTATTCCCGTCTTACATAGGTGGAGTCGCGAGGGAAGCACTACTAAAGCGTCGAGGATTGGTCGAAACTTGGTCAACACTCCTTGGACCCGTTGACGTGAGGCGCCCTATGAAGCTCGCGGGAAAGCACAGAGAGGGTGAAACCGGTATAGATAATAGCTATAAGTTATTCTAACCTTTCAAAGCAAAATACAGTTCGATGGCAACTGGACACCGCTCGAGGTGACATGCGAACAACACAGGGTGCATAAAGACAGATCGACAGCCAGGTCGTCGTCCTCTAAAGCTGCAAGGAAGGCTTGATTTGCTCCAGGATGAGCTTGGATCGAGGCTTCTTGGAGACTTTATCAGGGTGCTCGAGATGGAGATGTTTATGCCGACGGGCGGGGTCGGCGAATCGAGCATCGCAGTAATCACAGCCGAGAGGTTTCTCGTGCGTGCTACAAGTTGGAACGTCAGTCAGCAGGCGCGACATCAGGCGAGAGGATAATCCACGTACTGGACAGATCGGACGTGTATATCGAGTGATGTCTTTTGTGGGAATGACTTTCTGCAGAAGGGACAGACATGCGGTCTAAGGAGGGCCGATCATGGGTTCAACGAGTGTTGCCTTCAAAGGGCAAGAATTGACAACTCACTTGATCCCCAGGTGCACCGATTCGACATGTCGCTTGGTCAATTGCTTCTTCCCCGTATAATTGCAGATCTCTCCATTCTCACTCTTTCTGCAGACGCAGGTGTAGAGAACTGGCCCGACGCCATTCAAGCGCCCAGCAACCTGAACGTGATCCTCCCAATTCGAACCAACGTTCGGTCTCATCACCGAATATCTGTTCGAAAGCTGGGGAGAACTGTGGTCCGATGAGAGTGATGATGAAGAGGGTGGGCCAGGGTAAGAATATCGGGAATGTGCGACCAAGTTCGTGGAGGGGCTGCAGTCATAATGATCGTCGCAAGCATATGTACAACGCCCATCGCCGCAAGGACCGATGGGCGCCTTCCCTTTGAGCTGTTGAATGCCCCATCGTGGTTGCTCTACTATTCTTTGGGTGACCCTGCGACGGTGAATAAGCGCGTCGCTAAAGTGACGAGTCAGTCAGCTTAGGCCAAACCTGAGGGAGGCGCTGGAACTCACCTGCAGTCCGACTCGACGGAACAGCTTCGGCGGATGTAACCTTCAGAAGAACGTGGGTATGGGTAGCTTGACGCCGTGGTTGATCGTCTTGACCAGCCCGAGGCGTCGTCGTGAGATGATGAGTGAGGTCTTCGAAGCTTGAACGGGTTATCGGGTTGTATTACTTGGATCGCACTGGCTGACGGTGGTGCGTCCAAGATACAGCTTCCAGACCTCTCCCTTGTATGTCTCTGTGCAGTGTGGCTGATGGGGTCTGACGACGGCCCTGGGACACGGAGAGGAGGAAGAGGTTGGGTGATACTCAGGTCACGGATTGACGAATCCAAACCTGAGTCACTACAGCAGTTACTCGATGAGGGCTATATTGCACGAGTTTGACACAAGGAGACGAACCTGGGCCTGTAGCCTTTGAAAAAATCCTTGATGGAGGGCAGTCGCACACGGCGCTCGTCGTCCGATGAGCAGGAATCGCTTTCGCTGTTTGGCGTGACAGACCTGAGCACGACGTTCGAAAGATGTGAGCATGTCAGGTCACGAGCAAGCAGCGATGCCTACCTTGACTGGGCAACATGTCTTTCGGCATCTTCAAAGTGTTCAATCTCATCCTCGTCTTCGTCTTCATCATCGTCCTCATCCAGGATTCGCATAATGCTGTCTAAGCAACAAGCTCAGGAGGTGAACAATCACAATTGTCAGCCAACTAACCAACTGAGCAGGCAGGCGACTGCTGCGAGTTTATAGGGATCGAACAGGTACTGGGTCCAGACAATGAAACAGTTGCCAAAGTGCAGGACATCGCAGCTGGTTAGCGTGCAGGCTAGGTTGGTCCGTCAGGGGAGGGAGGGAATGCGTCCAATTCGGTAGATGGGCTCCTTCAATTTATAAAAGGCGCTTGTAGGACAGGGACCTCGGAGGTACCGCTGCTAATATGTGTTCATTCAATCCGCCGGGCGGCAGAGATATGTGTTCATCTGGAAAGAGATCGGGCGGTCCGACCAGGAGATCTCAGATATCCCCGCAGACGCCGGGGAAGAAAAGAGGTGAATTGAACCCACAGCTAACCCGAACTGGTCCATCAATTGGGGCCAAAAGAGATTTGACCACCACCTGTTGCAATTGTGGGCTGGTAGTGGGTTAATGGGGATACTGTGCCCACACCGGTCGCGCCCACAACGTTCGCCCACGCGCAAGGCAAAGCAAACTCGTTAGCACAACCAGGACACAGCGCCGATCATCCATCCCCACTAAGCAACGAAGAGCTTGGGTTGTTTATAATCATTTATTTAGCGTTTACGTATTCGCTGCACATCTGAAACGAGTTGAAGAGGCGTTCAAGGATGCCGACCTTCGTGAGGAGGCCACTCACGGATGGATGGCATCGTATTCGGGCCTCTGATAGAATCATTGAAATGACAACGGGGTGAATCCACTTGAAGCACCTGGGGATTGGGTATTAGAGTCTGTCGCCGGCAAACTCCAGTCCTCTTCTTCCTCCTCTTCAACGGGTGGCGCTAGACGGTGGACTGGGGCTGCCGCTGGGGTTTGGACGCCGAACGTCAGGACGCTGTCAGACTGTGTCCTCCGGCTGCCCTTCAGAGGCTTGATGGGTCGAGAGTCTTTCAGTTGCAAACCTGCCAAGTCCATCGTCGCCTGGTAGGATGAATGTTCGTTGGTGTTGGTATTACTGTTGCCAGAGTCGTCTTCTTCCTCCTCTTCTTCCACAGCTTGACGACCTCGTTTGTTCTGGAAGGACAATGTCCTGGGCATCGAGTTTCCGGCCTTGTTTGCGAAGACCTCGCGTAAAGTGTCCCTTTCGGAGCGAAAGATCGTGTTCGTTGATTGGTACTTCGTGAAAGATGACTGGGACGGTGGGCTAATGTAGCCCTGGGCGACGCCTGTATGATCGCGCGAACTCAGAAGAGGTATACCTGAATAGTCTAGTGGACTGACTTCGTCGGATCCGTTGGCTTACACTCCGCAATTGGAGGGTGTAGTCGATCGGCTCACTAGACATTGTGCAAGGTCAGATGAAAGACGACACCAAGATCTATGTACTCACTTGCCCAGGGGCTGGAGCGAAGGCCCGCTTGTGGACCCTCCCTCGATGTCAACGATGCTCTTCGTCGGATCGGCCATCGAGGTTCAGACCAAGTCGCCAACAGTGCTGCCCACTTCAGGCACACACTCCGCTGAAGTAATCATGTCCAGCTTCGGTTTGAGGATTCCTTGAAGGAGTCGCGCTCAACTGTGAGTACGTTGAAGATAGCGTCCAACGGCGAGTGTGTATCTTATCCAGAAGCAACAGGTGGAGAGTGTGGCGGTGGTGAGGTATTGCGGTGGTGTATTCTTGTTGAGAAATTCAGCGGTGTTTGATGGGGTAAGTAGGCACTCTCGCTTGATGAGCCTTTCTCCTCTTGACTTGATCATCGCCGGTTCGCCTAGAGCTCCAGGGCAGCTTCTCTGGTTCCTCTTCGCCCTTCGCCCCTCGTAGGCGACCGTAGGGCGGATGGCCACATTCTTCCTTCTATTTCTTTGCTTGTCTCGACTCATCCTTTCAGCCGGAGCGCAAACAATCTCGACGAACACACCAGTTCCGCCCCTCCAATGGATCAACCTTTCTCCTCTGCTCAAGGGTGCAACTTCCCCACCGCCATTAAGAAATGCAGCATTGGGATATGATGAGACGAGGTGGGTATATCATCACAACGAACCATCTGGCATTTGACCCACTGGTTCGCAGTCGGAAGCTCATCGTGTTCGGCGGAGAGTCGGAAGGAGGATTTATGCAGTCACAGACATACTTGTGAGTGCAGCGCTGACTCGACTTCCCCGGAATACACTTCTCAACGGTTCAAGGTTGAACCTCGATACTTTGACCTGGTCAACCCCGTCCCCGCCGGTCAATTTGGCTGCAACACCTCCCGGTCGAAGTTCCCCGGTCTCTGCTGTGGATATCGCTGCTAGCAAGTGAGCATTCGAGTTCAGAATTCCTATCACGCAAAGGCTGAACAGACGTAGCCGACATGCTTTCATCATAGTTGGGGGAAAGGGCTCCAACAACACCCCTTTGTCCGACATTTGGGTAGGCATCACCAACCGCACAACTGCGCTGCCCTTGCTTACGCGACCATGTTAGGCATTCGATTTTATCAACGAGTTTTGGTTCCAAGTTATCCCTACGAACGCAAACCAAGCACCCGCCGCGCGTTGGGGAGCATCTGGTGGCCTCGACTTCCTCCGCGTCCCTCCCATCCAGGATGCAATATTGCCAGGGCCGAACAATACCATCTATCTCTCAGGCGGTTTCGATGGAAACAAGATCTTCCCCCTCTCTGACGTCTGGAAGCTCCACATCTCGGGTACACTGTCCTCGAACATGCCCGACAGCGTGAGGGCTAGCTGGGAAAGAGTGCCTTTGGATGGCACATTGCCTGCCAGGACTCGGCAGGGAGGCACGGTAGTTGGCCAGCACATTGTCTCTTATGGAGGTTGCGGCCAAGGTGGTGGCGACCAAGATGCGGATCTATCTTGCGCTGGTCAGGATGCATTTGTGGTGGATACCTCCAGAGGCACCTCAATTACACCAGCGACATGCGCAAGTGGTCGGCAAGGCCCGCTCCTCATCGGTAATTTCAACAAGTACTCCACCAATTTTGCGTCCCAGGTGTTCCTCACCCTTGGGGTTCATAACTCTTCGCTTTGGGAGGATGAACGTGGTCTTGAGCACGGAGAAATTGTACGTCTCCATAACGTAATTGCCAGTTGTCCGCTTACAACTCTGAATAGGATATCCTTGATACCAACACGGGAACTTGGAGCCGTGTCTTGCCAGCAGGCGACCCCGGGAGCAACGGTAAACCGATCTATCCCATGCCGCGAGATGGTGCTTCTGCTATTTCATACGACCGGGCCTTGGTTGGCACATCGAGGGATGGCTTGTCAGATACCATTGTGAGCCTCCTTTCATCCCGAAGGCGAGCTGTTCAGTGACTAGTTTTGCCAGGTCTTTGGCGGGCGAGACGCGTCTGGTCGGTACCTCTCTGACCTCTGGGTTTTGCGGAGCTACCGAGATTCTATCTCCTCATCGTACGCGCAATGGTCGGGGTATGGCGACGGGAATCTTCAAACTGGCATCAATGCGAACGGGGCCGGCGTCACGGTCCAATATCTCACCACCTGTGCCGTTGCTCGAGCTTCGACTTCTGGCGACGATCCTGCTCCACCATCGGGTTCGCAACAGAATGCCAGCCAAAGTAGCATTGTCCATCGCCTCCTTTCGCCCATTTCGCTCACCTTGCTCTGCCTGTCGCTCCTTTGCCTTCGTCTCCTTCCGCTTCAGTTGCACGCTTCGTCCCTCCGCGATCGCATTATCGTCCTTTTCTTTGCCGGTTTCGTCTTCATTGCCTATGTACTTGGCATAACTGGCTTCATTTCTTCGTTCATCTCTGCCAAACCCCGAGACGCTCGCCACCTGTCTTCCCCCCATGGCATTGCATCTCTCGCTTTCTTCCTCTGCCTCTATGTTATCGTTCCCTGCCTGCTCTTTATCTCTCATGTATTGACACGGCCACATTCGAAGTCGTCCGACAAAGCTAGCGGAACCACAGACTTGCGTCGCACACTCTCTGCAGGCACCAACGAGAAGCTGGAAAATCTCTCAATGACTCCACAAACTGCATCAACAACCGATGTCTTTTCACCTCCTGCATCACCTCGACCGCGCACGCAATCAGCATCCTATCCTCGTCCCCTCAGTGTTGACGCGCTCTCCCTTGGAGGAGCTTCGACGGGTTCCGGTCTCCCTGCACCCCGAAGAGGGTTCGAAGTTCTCAATCGGCCAAGCCGAGTACCTCTCAAATCCCAAGATCATCCATCCCCGGCTCTGGGCACAACCCTCTCTACTTCAAGAAGTCTTGGAGATATCGATTGGCTTCTTCGAAGGCGAAGTCTCAACGCTGTTGTGAGTTCACGCTAAACTATTCGTGCGACTGCTCTAACGTATCTGGCATGATCAGGGAGAGCTAGACTATGCTCTGAGCATGGCCTACAATGCCCAAAGGCAAAGCACCGCTCTGGGGGAGAATGCTCAGACTACTACCCCACAGCCACGACGCCCACCACATTCGCTCAGCATCGCTGGGTATGTTGTTGGGCAAGTTGGGTGTATGGGATTGAACCTCCTCTCCCTCGTGGCGCTGTGGGGCCATGCACCTCGTTGGGCATTCAACGTCTTCCTCATCTGGGTCATCATCTTCTACTTTTGCGTTGCGTGGATGCCGAGGCGTCTTGAAGTTGAGAGCTATCTCATTTCCTTGTTTCCTCGCCATCAGAAAAACCATCATATCCCTCCTTTGCCACCCTCCCCACCTCCTGCAACTGCTGAAACGCCAGCGAATGGTCCATATCTGCACACACCACCAATCACCAGAACTTTCCCTAGATCCTCGTCAACACCTCTCAGTGTTGAGGAAGAGGATGAGGAAGAAGAAATTGATGAGACGACACGACAGCGTATGATAGAGGCGGAAATGGACCGACGTGAGGTTTCGATCATCACCATGCCTAGGCGTAAACTGTGTGTCGCCAATCCATCTTAGATTCCACCATGCCCCTCCTTCAATGCTATCCTCCATCTCTGTGTACCCTCATCGTTATAGCTTCGTTTATCCACTGTCGCTTTCTTTACTCGCATTGACACATTAGACATTCGCAGCCGTTCATCCTATGTACCCACGGACATCTCCCTGCCATACGTAGCATAATCACGACTTTTCTCTTCGCTGCTCCGTTATATTGTAGTGACACTCACAAACCCAAAGGAGGGGTCGCTGATCGAGGTACGGAAACCCTGATTATTGATTAATCTCTGGGAATATTTACTATGTAATGATTGTATTTGAGGCAATTGTCCTTGCGATGGGGATGAGAGAAGTATGGCAAGCCAAAACGGATATGGTGATGTTGAAAGAACGTGCAGCTATTTTCCGTAGAGATATGAAAGGCGCTATCAATATGAGAGAATGATCAAAGCAGCGGTAAGGATCGGGATGAAGGAATGTAGCAGGAATGGAAAAAAAACGATCGTGTAGTGAGTCCTCAATGGTCTCCATCGATTGCGACATCTCGCCGCCAGCGGTCTACGCTGATGAACTTCGATTGGTCCTGGATTGGAGGGGGAGAGGGTATTGGCATAGGAGGTTGCATCATCGCCATTGGATTCATCATCTGTGGCGGGACGAAGTATGGTGATCCCATCATTGGCTGGTTGAAGAACATGCTGCTCTGGAATTGTGCTTGCATCATCATCTGCTGTTGCTGAACTTGTTGCTGCTGTGCGATGGCCAGCATTTGGTATTGGGTTCGTCGTTGTTGGTCGGGGTGGAAGGCCAACGGCTTGTCATCGTCGTCTTTATCCACCTCGAGCATGCGAGATGCACGAAGACCGAGAGGTTGGCTGTCTTCATCATCACTGTCACCGCTCGGTCGAAGACTGAGGTTGTTGAAGTTGATGTCGAGTACAGAAGACTTCGCTCTGGGTTGAGCGAGGACCTGAGCCAGTGGCTTGTCTTCGTCCTCTGAATCAGCATTGTACTGCGTGCCACGATTGGCTACACGCTGCAGAGACACACTAAGCGGGAGATCCTCTTCGCTTTCCGAGTCGTTGCGCAGTGGTTGTCGCGGTTGTCGGGTTTGGGGAAGGCTTCTCGGGCCAACGCCCGTCGTGCGGCGAGGCCCATTCGGTTGCGGTTGCTCTCCCTCTGAATCTGAATGCCAATTGACAGAAGCCTCTGCTTGGTTCGGAAGTACTTGTCCATCGTCGTCACTATCCTCGTCAGACTCATCAGCGTCTACCTTCGGCATGGTGCGGTGGATGGTAGGCTTGATATCTGGGAGGACAGGGGGCTCAATTGAGATTCGAGGTTCAGATGCTGCACCGACGGCGAGCCGATCTCGATCCTCTTGGTCAGTCACTTGTCCCTTCTTTTTCCCTCGCTTCTTCTTCTCTTTCTCCGCCTTTTGGCGCGCCTCTTCTTCCTCCGCTTTTCTCCTCTTTTCCTCATCAATCCGTTCCTGCTCCTGGATGGCCCGCAGCTTGACCATTTCTTGCTCCCAGAGGGTATCCACACCGAAGACAGACTTGTTCTTGGAGGGGCGGTCGGCGTTCGATGGAGTCAGACCCTGTGGGACCTTGTCATCATCGTCAAAGTTGAGAAGCGGTTTAAACGAGTTGCGGCGATTCAGCAGGGCTTGCGAGCCTTGGGATCCATACGAACTTTGACGGTTAGCGGCTGGACGGTCGTTTAACGTTGTCGGGTCAATGAGTGTGCTTGTGCGATTGCTCTCGCGTGCCATCATCGACGGTCTCTGATCTCCTTTGAACACCCTACACATTCAAGGGCGGTTTGTGTTAAAATATACGTTGAGGGATAGAATGGTGCAGAACGCTCGCCTTTGTTTGTTTCGCATAGCTTGTTTGCGAGCTTCAAGGTCGTCAATCAGGCTCTTGCCGTACAGTTTGCCAGCAGGCCGTTTTGGCTTGGGCTGGCCACTGATCCCGTAAAGGAGGTCCTCGTCCTCACCCGATGGTATCGGGTCGAACTCCACTTTCTCTCCGTCCTCTGTTGCTTTGGGAAGCGCGCTCTCTCCGTCCAGTGCTCCACCCGCTAAGGTGTTTCTGAACATCCTCTGAGCGTATGACAGGTCCGCGGTCGGGTTGGGTATAAATGAGTTACCGGGATTGGGCACAGCATCGAGATTCGTAGAGAGCCGACGGGAGGCAGAACGTGCACCAGGGGGAAGTGGAGGGCCATCCTTGGATATCTGGAAACCATCCCGTGGCGCTTCTTCCGCTGGTGGTGGACC
>Ga0065721_10050965_pt1 | contig 16827 bp, 11 predicted proteins | sample Mesricmetagenome_FD_59108 | JGI IMG/M metagenome (GOLD analysis project Ga0065721, IMG submission 59108) | Mesophilic microbial community from rice straw/compost enrichment Sample: eDNA_1 v2 (version 2) | ecosystem: Engineered > Solid waste > Grass > Composting > Bioreactor | place: USA: Davis... | reverse complement strand
CTTCACGGTCGAAGCTTACGGGAAGCGGTTGCTGGCGGCTCTGTCGAATGCGAACGCAAGCCGGTCAGCCGCTCCGGCCAAGGTCTACACATTCCCTGATACGCAAAACCAGCGGCGGATTCTCTGATGAAGATCGTGCATGTGATCGCATCGATCGACCCGAAGAACGGCGGCCTGCAGGCCGTCGCGATGCGCATTGCCGCCGCGCAAGGCGCTCTGGGTCTCGATGTCCACATCATCACCTATGGAAATGCCGCCGTGAACGCGCAGGTGATGGAGATCGGGCGAAGCATACCCGGCTTTTCCGAAATCCACTGGCATATCCTCCCGGATGCCGGCAGGATGGAGGCGCTCTTTTGCTTCAACGGGCGGCGGATGCTTCGCGAGGTTCTCAAGCAGGCGTCCTTCATGCATATCCATGGGGTCTGGGAGCCCTTCCTCCTCTACGCCTCAAAGCGCGCCAGGGCGGAGAAAATCCCCTACTGCATCTGCCCTGCCGGGATGCTCGACCATTGGAGCCTCGAACAAAAATCTTGGAAGAAGAAGATCGCCCTGCGCCTTTGCTATAAAGGGATGCTGAACGATGCGGCCTTCCTCCACCTCCTGAACGTCGACGAAGCCAAGGCCGTCGAACCGCTCGACTTCAAGGCGCCGAACCGCATCATTCCCAACGGGGTATTCGCGGAGGAATTCGATCCTCTTCCGCCTGCGGGGCTTTTCCGCTCGCGGATCGGCATTCCGCCGGACCGGCGTTACGTCCTTTTCCTGTCCCGCCTGCACGTCAAGAAAGGCCTGGATATACTGGCCAGGGCTTTCGCGGAGATCGGCCAGACGCATCCCGATGTCGATCTGGTCGTTGCGGGTCCGCCGGGTGGAGCGGAAGGCGATTTCATATCGCTTGTCCGGCAGTTCGGCATCGAGAAAAGGGTGTATCTTACCGGCCCGCTCTACGGCCAGGTGAAGACCGAAGCGATGGTCGACGCCGCCTGCTTCTGCCTGCCGAGCCGGCAGGAGGGCTTCAGCATGGCGATCACCGAAGCGCTTGCCTGCGCCATCCCCGTCGTGATCACGGATCAGTGCCATTTTCCGGAAGTAGCCACGGCCGATGCCGGCATCGTCGTCCCGCTCGATTCCGTGAAGGTGGCCGAAGCCTTGACGGCGATCCTGAAGGATCGCGCTCGGGCGCAATCCATGGGGCAGAATGGACGGCGGCTGGTTCTGGAAAAATTCACCTGGCCCGCTATCGCCGACAAGACCCTCCAGAACTATCGCTTGAGCGCGTTGGAAGCCGCCGCCTCCGGCCGCCGGCGTCCGACCGATCTCGCCGGATTGCCGACATAGATCGTCCATGGCTCAAGGGATTTCGCGGCAACGCCCCTGGCCCCCAGAACGGCCCCCTCTCCCACGACGACACCGGGACCCACGAAAGCTTCCGCCGCAACCCAGGCATTCGCCTCTATCGTGATCGGATGGGTGGTCAGGGGAAACGCGCTGTCCTGGACATCGTGCGAACCGGTGCACAGATGCGAACGCTGGGAGACGGAAGCGAATTCGCGGATCGTGATCGTATCGACATCGTAGCAGATCACGCCCGGTCCCATCGAAGCGTAGCGCTCCATGACCAGATGCCCCGGCCACCAGACCGCTGCCTTGGCATGGACGGTCGCGGTGGCATCGATCCGTGCTCCAAACGCCCGGAGCAGGAAATTGCGCCAGCGCCGAAATGGCGGCGGCGTCCACGAGGCGAGAAGAAGCCAGACGGTCATCCAGACCAGGCGCATCAGGCGGAAGCGCAGAGCGAATGTGGCTCCCCCGAAACGCGGCAAGGGAGTGGTCGCGTGTTTGAAGGCCGGATCCTCGTATCTGGAGAGCATGATCCTATCCTCCAGCCGCAAGCGAAGAGGGATTCATCCCGTACCGGCTGCGGCGGCGGGACGGAATGATCGCGAAAGCCAGGGCCGGTGCGGCAAACATCAGCATGTGCACCCAGACCATCAGCACCCAGTCGGTCTGGTGGGAAATCGCGTGGATGGAGGGAATGATCGAAAGCACATAGGTGAACTGCGCGGCGAATTCCCCGCGATTTGCCGTGACCCAGATGCGGCGGACGAGATAGGCGAGAAGGAAGAACTTGAAGGCGCCGAGATACCAGAAGGATTCGAAGGCGTCCGTCATGCCTGTTTCCGTCGTGCCGGTAATCGGGTCGTAGTCCCGCGCCACCGGCGGCATCGGCAACATGAAGGACTGCTTGACTTCAGCGCCGACGAGCTGGGCAGGCACGTAGCTGAATACCAGCCTGTTCCAGTGGAACTTCCCGTAATCGAACTCCATCGACGTCGCCGTGTTGTTGATCCGGAGAACGGCATTGCGCATCTCGTCGCCGCCGTCTCTCAAGACCTTCGAGAGATTGCCCGCCACGTCGATCCTCTTGATCTCGTCCCAGACGGGCGCGGAGTTCGCCTTGGTTATCGAGCGATATTCGCCCATGCTGTTCATCAGCAGCGTTCCGAGGAAGAGGGCGACGATGATCAAGCTTCTCGGGATCGTCAGGCCCCTGTAGAACCACCACGCGAGGGCGAAGATCATCACCAGCTCGATCGCCTCGGCACGTTTGCCGGTGATCACGATGCGGTCGAGATAGAAGACGAGGTCGAAGGCCAGGATGAGGCAGGCCCACCAGGAAAAGCGCCGCGCCAGGCAGAGTGCGGCGATCGCCAGGCCGTAACTCAGCAGCCGGGAGAAGAATATGTAGACGACCGGGATACCCGTCATCTGCACTGCGATGGTGAGATCTCCCGGCAGGCGGCTGAGCTCATAGTAGAAATACGCGCCGGCAATCGACAGGAGAGCCGCGACGATCAGAAGACGCCCCTCGTCGAAGTCGATGCGGAAGAACCCAAGCGGCTTTGCTTTCGCGCTCCATCCCCACCAGCACATGAAGAGGCACATCATCATGAAAACGGCGGTTCTGGCGAAAGCGGCCTCCGGCAGAAAACTGTCCACCGCCAGGCCCGGGACCTGCGGGAGGATGAAGGAAAAGGAGATGACGCCCGTGAGAAAGGGGAATTCATAGATCCTTTCGGGACGTCCCATTCCCCATCCGATGAGCAGGAGCACGGCGCCGAGCAGACAAAAGACGAGGAAGATGTTCATTGTCCGGCGCCTATGCTGGTCGGCCGCAGCAGGTCCAGGAGGGCCGTCTCGGAGATCTTGTTCCTGAGGTCGTAGGCCATGATCTTCGGATATTCCTTGAAGACCTGGATGCCATCGGCGTCGAAAGCGAGCCTCCAGTAGGATTCCTCCCTTTCGGCCGGCACCGAAATCCATTGGATATCCGGCATCAGCGAACGGAAGCGCGTGACGGCGCGACCGGAATGGAACCAGCTTGTCACCAGGATTGCGCGGCGTATCCGCATGCCGGCCAGTATGGGCTGCGAGAACGCGGCGTTTTCCCAAGTACTCGAAGACCGGCATTCCGTGGTGATCGCTTCCGGGGAAACCCCCATCTCGATCAGCATCCGCCGGATGAAGCTGCAATCGCCGCGACCGGTGACGAGCACCTGTGGTGCCCTGCCCTCATGCCATAACTCAGCCGCTCGCGCCGCCCGCGGCGGCCCATCGCCTCCCAGCACCACGATGACATCGGCGTTCGCGGGGATATCCCGCTGGGCCAGTAGGGTATCGGCGGAAATCAGCGAGATGCCGTAAAGCCCGACGACACTGACGATCGCCGCACCCATGTAGAGCAGGATGCGGGCGGCTTTTCCGGCTCTCGGGGTCATCTTCCGGAGCATTTGAAATGCAGTCACACGAGCATATCCCGGCCGTGCGGAATCCTTACCTCGCACAGGGCGGCGTTTCATCGGGATACGATCCGTCATCTTTCAAGATCGGCATCGCCGACCCTCTTGAAAACCGTCGTGCGCGAGGCGCCGCCAAGCGCCTCCGCACCGTTCGAACGCAAGCCCGATCCGGTCCGGTTGAGCCGCGCCCTCGTCAGGTAGCCGGTAGCGGCAAGCACGAATGACGTATGGACCACGATCGGCACGATGAGCCCGATCGCCATTATCTCTCCGGGCACGTTCAACAGAGTTCCGACATATCCGATACCGCCGCAGATCGCCGACGCCGCCATCAGGCTGTTGGTTGTCGCGGCCGGTGTCAGGCCATGATCGAGTAGCAGATGATGGAGATGCCAGCGGTCGGCCGACATCGGACTGCGATGGGCAAGGAACCGGCGGACGATCAGGCTCAGGGTATCGACGACCGGAACGATCACCACCCACAGCAGTGCCGGGAAGGAAACGGCGCTGCTCCTGGTCGCCAGGAGAAGGATGACGTAGGCGATGGTCGCTCCGAGAGCGGTGCTGCCGGCGTCTCCCAGGAACACGCTGGCGCGGGCACGCCACGGGCTTCTCATGTTGAAGACCAGAAATGCGCAAAGGCAGATGAAGAGCGTCTCGAGCGAAGGAATGAACTCCGTCATCCCCTCAGACCCTGCGATGATCATCAGCCAGATCAGGGCGACCGCCGCCACGCCGCCTGCCAATCCGTCGACACCGTCGAGCATGTTCCACGAATTCACGAGCCCGGTCACGAACAGGACACCGATGAAGTAAAACAGCGGCAGCAACAGCGGACCGTTCCCCGAAAGCAGAACGCCCAGCGACAGCGAGCCTATGTCCGTGCCCCCGACGAAGGTGACGGCCATCGCCAGTTGCATGATGAGGCGGCCGACGGCAGGAAGGGGCATGCGGTCGTCCACGACGCCGATCAAGGTGATGACCAGCAGGCCCAGCCAAAAATTCAATCCGAACAGATCAGGTCCATCCTGGATGAAGGAGGCGACCGCGAAAGCGGTGAATATCGCGATCCCTCCGCAGAGCGGAATTGTACCCCTATGGCGTTTCCTCACGGCATCCGGCCGGTCGACAAGTTGAAAGGTCACGGCCAGATTTCGCAAAATGACAACCAATGAAACGCCCAATACGAATGTGGCGATGGTATTGGCAAATAGCCCGGACATCCTGAACCCCTTGCAGCGGAGTGGCACGGGTCGGTCGACCGCACCCGACTTCGCAATGATCCTAGGAAACCTCGACGGAGGCTGGTACGCGAGCAAAGGGCGCAATGCTCTCCCTCATAGGGAGGAGGTATCGCCGGGAACGCCTACCCCTCTAATTCTTATGGAGATTTCGGCCTCAAAAGGCGTAACCGCCGCGCGGTTTCGCTCCCCGCACCACCCGTTGGAGAAGGCTTCCTCGTGTATGGGAACACGACCCGGGAACCGCGGTTGAAACGCCTAGAAATTGTTGGACAGGATGGCCACCCAGTCACGGAAGCCGGAGCTGTTGGTCGCATCGGGGACGGCGACCTTCTTGACCGGATCGCCGCCAAGCGGCTCCGCATCCTCGGCAAAGACACCGCTGGACGGATCGTACCACCGGAGCAGCTTTTCGCCGCCGGGCAAGCTGCCGAGATCGATCGTTATATTGTCGGCGTCGATGACGTAGATCATCGCGAATGATCCGTCCGTATCGCGGGCCGCAAGCGCCCTGTGATGTTCGCCGCCTTCCGCCGCCTTCAGGAGCAGGCCTTGATCGGGCACCAGCTTCCACCAGTCCAGTTCGGCGAAGAGCTTGCCGAGCTGCATCAGGCTTTGGGCGCCGCGGCTGAAAAGAGCCTGTTCCCACGTTTCCGACGCTGGCTGGAGTCCCGGAGCCGAAAAATGCCAGATGGGATTGTTGCCGAACATCTGGCCGCCGGCGCCGGAAAGAAGCGCGCTGTAGGCGATCAGGCGAACTTCACGCTCGTTGACGCCATGCTCGCCCTCGTATTTTCCCTCCAGAAGGAAGAAGGGGCGCTGGGGTCCGGACCGATAGCGTGCCAGAACGGCCTCCGCGACATCCCCGTAGGTGTATACGGTATCGATATCGAGCCAGTCGGCCCCCTGCCAGTAGACGCTGCTGACGGTATCGCGGTTGGTGTGAACGGTCTGCAGCGCGTCGGGCGCAACCTCCGCGATCCCTTCGGCAACGGCCGTCACCAGCGCCTTGTCGGGCGGATCGTAATCCCCGCCCTGGACCCAGATGATGTTCGGATACGCGGCGAAGCGGCGGGCGACGTATCGCCCGTAATCCTTCAGCTTTTCCGGCCCCGCGCTGACCATTTCCTGATACCAGCCTTCCGGCCCGCCCCCGGCACCAAGATATGCGGGATAAAGGAGGACGAGGAGATTGCGTCTCGATGCCGCCTTGATGATGGCCTCGGCCTTTTCGAAATAGGCCTCGTTCGGGGTCTCGAACGCGGTTCCGAGAAACGGCGCGTCGCCGCTGGAATTTGCCGGCGCATTGCGCGCGAATTTGTGCTCGATCAACGATGTCAGGATCGTGTTGAAGCCCTGCCGCTTTCTTGTTTCGAGATAGAGCACCGCGTCGCTCAAGGAGAGATCCGCAATCAGCGACCAGGCGCTATCGCCGGAGATGAGAAACGGCCTGCCCTGGCTGTCCTCCAGATGGTGAGAGCCCTGTGGCGCTCGGAGCGGGAACTCGAACTCCTGCGCAAGCGCGAAAGCGGTCAGGAAGAACAGCAGGCAGGAACCGACGGAGACCTGCATGAAGACGCGGCGCGCCTGATAGACCGTCCATATGCCCTGGAGGCGGCGTCCGGGATATGGAAGATAGCGTTTCATGGTTCAGAGCCGCTCGCGGACGACGCGAAGCCAGTTTTTCAGCGGAAGAGGAACGTAGGTGCGCAGACCGGGCCGGAGTCCGGCGGGAATCGACCAGCCGTCGATATCGAGCACCGGCGGCAGCCTCGGCCGCTCCGTCATTGCCGACTTTATGACGTCGTAATAATGATCCGCCATCCTCTCGATGCTGTAGCGTCGCGGGACCGCCTCGCGCGCGGCCACCGACATGCGTTCGAGCAGGTCGCGGTCCTGGTGGAGGCGCGACACGGCATTCGCGGCGGCCGTGTAGTTTCCGACGGGAAAGAGGATCCCGTTCTTTCCGCTTTCCACGACCGTATCGGTGACGCCCCTGATATGGGAAACGACCGGCACGCAGCCGGCCGCCATGGCCTCGATCAGGGTCATGGGCAGGCCTTCGTAGCGGGATGGCATAAGCAGCACGTCATGCTCCGTCATGATCGCCGGAATCCTTGCCGGCGAGACGGCGCCGAAATAGTCCACCCGTTTCCAATGGCTCGCGAGCCGCCGTTTGAGCTTCTTCATGTCGGGACCGTCTCCGACGACGGTCAGCGAGACCGTCTCCGGCAGGCCGTCGAGAATTTCCCGGAGCCACAGGACGCCTTTGGACGCATCCTCGATCCGTCCCACGAAGAGGGCTCGCAGCTGCGGTCCCGGACGCACGCGGTGGCGGGCCTTTTCGCTGAAGGCGGCGGTATCCACCGAATTCGCGATCGCATAGGTGCGGTCGGCGGGAAAGCCGTAGCGTTCGATCAGGTCGGCGCAGCACCGCTCCGATACCCCGATCGTCGCATGGGCATAGTCGCGGATCGATCTTGCGGCGGCATAGGTGCCGGGCGTGATGTTGTGGACGACCAGAATGCGAAGAATGTGCTCGGGCAGGTACCGGGCGATATTGGTCTGCAGCCTGTCGCCCAGAACGTTGATGATGACCCCGTCAAAACCGCCGCTCTCGATGGCTTCCGCCATTCGTTTCGCACAGGCGCCTTCGGCGAGCGAGGCCGGCATCTTCAGCAATTGCCCGAGAGAATTCTCCTCCCGCATCGCCGCCGGCAGCTCGTATCCGTCCTCGCATATGCCGAGCCATCGAACATCGATCCCATAGTCCGCCAGACCGGAGCGAAGGCTTTTGAAGACGGAATAGGTGCCGCCGACGTGCGGAAGAACAAAATAGGCGAATTTCATTTCTCACGGCCTCTCCTTGCGCGGACTCGGCACGCCCGCACCTGTTCCGGATACTAGAAGCTGGGCCGTCGGGCGGTAGTCGAATGCTGGGTTAAGCCGCTTCATCCTTAGAAGGATGGCAGCAAAGGCGCGTAGTCGTTTGGGGTATCGCTTCAGCCGAATTGCGATGTGGGTTGCGTTTTGCGGAACCGGTATCAGTGCTGGGTGAGCCCGATATCCCAGGGCACAGCCTCAGGCCATGGACATCCGATGAAAATCAGCCTGCTCGGACAATTCGGTTCCGGCAACTCCGGCAATGACGGATCGCTGGAGGCGATGCTCATCTACCTGCGCAGGCTGCGGCCGGACGCCGAGCTCGTCTGCATCTGTTCCAATCCGGCGGTCATCGAAGCCCGCTACGATATCCGGTCCATGAGCGTTGGCGGCCCACTCCTTTCCTCTCCCTGGGCCAAGGCCATCGACAAGGTCCTCTTGAAGCTGCCGCGCCGGATCGCGCTGCTCTTCATCTCGATCGCACATCTGCACGGTTTCGATTTGATGATCATTCCGGGAACCGGCATCCTCGACGATTTTCAGGAAAAGGCGTTCGGCTGGCCGTTCGTGATCTTCTGCTGGTGCCTCGTCGCCCGGGTCTGCCGAACCAAGGTCGCCTTCGTCAGCATCGGCGCCGGTCCCATCAAAGGGCGGCTCAGCCGCTGGTTCCTCCGGTCTGCCGCAAAGATGGCCTCTTACCGGTCCTATCGCGACAATTATTCGCTGGAATTCATGAGAGGGCTCGGGATCGACGTCTCCAACGATCGCCGCTATCCGGATATCGCCTTCGCCCTCCCCGCTCCTCCGCCAGGTCCGGAACGCTCCGCCCGCGACGGTTTATGCGTGGGCTTCGGCATCATGCATTACCGGGGATGGCGGGCAAACAACCCGCGGGCGGATGCGATCTACGAGAACTACATCCAGAAAATCTCCACCTTCATTCGCCGGCTGCTCGAAGACGGGCATCGCGTCAGCCTTCTCATGGGCGACGTGACCGATCGGCAGGCATGCGACGATGTTTTCGACCGGCTCGCGGCGATGGTCGGAGAAGAGGATCTATCCCGGGTCGAGATCGGTTCCGCGGGATCGCTCCACGACATCATGAGGCAGATCTCCAAAGTCGATCTGGCGGTCGTCTCTCGCTATCACAACCTCGTCTGCTCGCTGAAGCTCGACCGGCCGACGATATCGCTCGGCTATGCGAGGAAGAACGACGATCTCATGGGTGATTTCCACCAGGAGAGATATTGCAAGCATATAGAAACGTTCGAAGTGGACGAGCTTGCCGCCGCCTTTCGCGAGCTCCTCGACAATCGCGAGACGGTCAAACACCAGATCAACCTCATGAATGAACGCTGGCAAGCTCAGCTTCTCGAACAACAGCAGGTCCTGGGCGAGCAGTTGCTTGCTCTTCAAGCACCCGACCTGCCGGGGCGAGTACGAAACCACGTTTAGAATGCCGCATACCAACCCTCGAGTGCCCCGGAGTCCTTGAAATGCATCAGCTTAGGAAAAGAACCGGCAGCCGTCGGACGGCAAGGTTCCCCAAATCTCGGAGCGGCGAATGAGCACCCCCCGCCGCGCATTCATCATGTCATCGATAGAGCAATATCTGGCTCTGATCATCAATGTCACGGTTGTGGCAACGATGGCGCGATTGTTGACACCGGATGCCGTCGGGCATGCGGTGACGGGTCTCGGTATCGGCGCGATCGCCCTGTCGCTCAGGGAATTCGTGACCCCGGAATTCCTGATCCAGAAAGCGGAAATCGACGAGAAGGACCTCCGTACGTCCTTCACGACCCTTTTTGGGATCACGGTCCTGGTCACCATCGGACTGATGGCCGTCTCCGGAAAGATCGCGGCATTCTACGATTCGCCAGAACTGCCATTCTTCCTGTTTCTCGTCATGATGTCGGCCTTCGCGGAAGTGATCTCGCAGCCGGTCATCGCGGTTCTCAGGCGCGAGATGGCATTCGGTACGCTCGCCAACATCAGGACGGTCTCGCTGCTCGTCTCGGCACTGACCACGGTCATCCTCGGAATGCTCGACTTCGGCTATGTGAGCTACGGCTGGGGCATGCTTGCGAGCGCGATCACACTCGCGGCGCTGACGGCCTTCGTCACCCCCCATTCCCTGTTCTCGATATGCAGACCAAGCCTGGCCTCATGGAAGGTCGTCTTCACATTCGGCTCCTTCAAGGGTGCGTCCCAGGCCGTCGACCGCATCTATGAGACGGTTCCCCAATTGATCCTCGGCAAGGTCATGTCGATGACGTCCGTCGGTCTCTACAACAGGGCGAATACCGTCTGCGGCATTCCCGACCGCATCATCATGTCGGCCTTCTACGCAATGGCCTTTCCGACGCTCGCCGCCAGCGTGCGGGAAGGCAAGAACATCAAGCGCGCCTATCTGAACACGCTCAGCTACCTTTCGGTCCTCTATTGGCCCGGCGTCCTCATGATCGCGGTGACCGCCGATCCGGTCGTCCACCTCATCCTCGGATCTCAATGGGAGGGAGCGATCCTGCTCGTGCGTCTCATGGCGCTGGCCGCCGTCTTCTGGTTCGCCGTCATCGTCACCAATCCGCTGCTGCTCGCGCTCGGGCACAATCGGGATGCCTTCCTGTCGAGCCTGTTTTCACGCAGCGTGGCTGCCATGGCGCTCTGCAGCGCGAGCATGTACAGCGTTGTGGCCATGGCGCTCAGCCAGTTCATCTCGCTGCCGGCGCAAATGCTGATCGCCCTCTATTTCGCCAAGAAGCATCTGAATTTTACCGCCGCAGAACTCCTGGCGGCCGTTTTTCCGAGCATGCTCGTCACGCTGCTCACCCTCGTCGGGCCGCTTGCACTGCTGGTCGCGAACGGCGGGAATACGGAGATGAGCCTTCTCCAGTTCGGCCTTACCCTCTTTTGCGCCGCCCTCGGATGGCTTCTCGGCCTCGTGACCGTCAAACATCCCTTCCTGGCGGAAGTACAACTGGTCCTGCATGCGATCGTGGCTGCGACAGTCTGGCTGCGCCGGCGGTTCCTGACGGCGGGAGCATGAACCGATGACCAGCATCGACGTCGTCGTCCCGAATTACAATTACGGCAGGTATCTGCGGGCCTGCGTCGAAAGCATCCTGAACCAGGAGGCGGTCACAATCCGCGTCCTGATCATAGACAACGCATCGACCGACGACAGCGCCGAGATCGCCCGATCGCTTGCGAGAGACCCCCGTGTCGAACTGGTCCTGCGGACGGAGAACCTTGGAACGCACGCCTCCTTCAACCAGGGTATCGATTGGGCCGAAGCGGACTATTTCCTTCTGATGTTTTCGGACGACTTCCTCGTTCCCGGCGCTCTGAAACGGGCGATCGACATCATGGAGGCGGACAAGTCGATCGCCTTCGCCTATGGCAGGGACGTTTCGGTGAAAGGCAGCGCGGCAATTCCGCAAATTCCGCCGCAGCCGGATCCGGCACCGTTCCGCCTCCACCAAAGCCGGGCATTCATCAAGCGCTTCTGCCGATTGGGCGTGTTCCAGATACCGGGACCGTCGATCGTCGTCAGGACGAGCGTGCAGAAGCGCGCCGGCCATTACCGCACGGAACTGCCTCACAGCGACGACTACGAAGTCTGGCTGCGGCTGGCGATACACGGGCCGGTCGCGGAGCTCGACTGCATCCAGGCCGGCATCCGCTCGCATGACGCCAACCGGTCGACCGAGCTCTGGGCGCACCAGATACAGCACATCCTCCACACCGCCGCTGCCGCCAAGAGTTTCTTCGATCATGAAGGCGGGAGCATGGAAGGCAGCCGCGCGATGCGGCGCCTCGCACAGCGAGGGATTGCCAATCGTGCCTACTGGTCGGGCGTATCCCACCTTATCCGCCGCGATGGCGAGGCGGCCGATCTCTTCAAGCTCGCCTTCCGTCTCTCACCGGCCACGGCCTTGATCCCGCCGGTCGGATATCTGGTGAACCGGCCGGATACGCTTCGCAGAATAGGCTCTTTCCTTGCCGGCCGTGGCGTGGCATCGAAACGCTACGTCTCGTGAACGTTCCCGCTCTTCGCGCTGCGACCTCACTCGACCGTGACGGATTTCGCAAGATTGCGCGGCTGGTCCACATCCGTGCCCATCAGGACGGCTGTCTGATAGGCCAGCAACTGGATCGGGAGCGAGAAGATCATCGGCGCGATGATCTCGTCGACATTCGGCAGCACGATGTTTGCGGAGGCGGCGAGCGGCGACGCCTCCGCTCCCTTCTCGTCCGTGATGAAGATGATGCGTCCGCCGCGCGCAGCGACTTCCTGCATGTTGGAGACCGTCTTTTCGAAGAAGCGATCATGCGGCGCGATGACGATCACCGGCATGTTCTCGTCGATCAGCGCGATCGGCCCATGCTTCAGCTCGCCGGCGGCATAGCCTTCCGCATGGATGTAGGAGATTTCCTTGAGCTTCAGCGCCCCTTCCATGGCCAACGGATAGCTGGTGCCGCGGCCGATGTAGAGAACGTCCTTGCAGCCCGCCAGCTGGCGGGCAAGGTCGTCGATCTGCGGCTGAATGCGGCCGAGGACCTCGCTCATGATGCGCGGCATTTCGGTCAGGTGGCGAACCAGCCGCTGCTCCTCCCACCCGTCGATCGTCCCTCTGATACGGCCGGCGGCAATCGCCATGCAGGCCAGCACGGCGAGCTGGCAGGTGAATGCCTTCGTCGACGCGACGCCGATTTCCGGGCCTGCCAGGATCGGAAAGACCGCATCCGCTTCCCTGGCGATCGTCGATTCCGTGACGTTGACGACCGCACCGATCTTCAGGCCCTTCTCCTTGCAGTAATGCAGCGACGCGAGCGTATCGGCGGTCTCCCCCGATTGGGAAATGAAGAGCGCGCCCTGGCTTGAAGAAACCGGAATGTGGCGATAGCGGAATTCGGACGCCACATCGATTTCGACCGGCAGGGAGGCATAGCGCTCGAACCAGTACCGGCCGATCGCCCCCGCGAGGAAGGCAGTGCCGCACGCCGAAATCGCGAGCCCGGAAATGGTCCCGAAATCCATCCCCATCTTCTCGACCCTGATCGTGTTCGACGCGAAGTCGACATAGCGGCCGAGCACATGGGAAATGGCTTCGGGCTGCTCGTATATCTCCTTTTCCATGAAATGGCGGTGATTGCCTTTGTCGATCAGGCAGGCCGAGGCCTGGATGGCCTGGCGGGGGCGCGTGACGGGCTCCCCCTGGAAATCGATGACGATCGCCTCGTCGCGCGTGATGACCGCACAATCGCCGTCCGCCAGATATGTGATTTCGTCGGTAAAGGGAGCGAGCGCGATCGCGTCCGACCCGAGGAACATCTCGCCCTTGCCGTGGCCGATCGCAAGCGGAGGACCGGAGCGTGCCGCCATGATCGTGCCGGGGTCGCCTTTCAGCATGATGGCGAGCGCATAGGCCCCCTTCAGGCGGCGCAGCATGGCGAGCATCGCGGCCTTCGGCTCCAGCCCCCGACGCAGATAGCTTGCCATCAGATGCGCGACGACTTCCGTATCGGTCTGGGTCTCAAAAACCGCACCGCTCTCCGCCAGCTCCTGGCGGAGCGCGAAGAAGTTTTCGATGATGCCGTTGTGAACGACGCATATCCCGTCGGCGAAGTGCGGATGCGCATTGGTTTCGTTCGGCACCCCGTGCGTCGCCCATCGGGTATGGCCCATGCCCGTCGTCCCGTGAAGAGGGTCCGCATCGAGACGATGCTGCAGATTGCAAAGCTTTCCCGGAGCGCGCCGCCGCTCCATCAGCCCGTCATGAATGGTGGCGATCCCGGCTGAATCATAGCCCCGGTATTCCAGCCGTTTCAAAGCATCGACAAGCCGCGCTGCGACCGGCTCAACTCCGACAATTCCCACAATACCACACATGCGGCGGTCCCTCTCGACATTGCCACGGCGTCAGTATCGAGATTTTAATCGGCCATCGCCGGAAGCCTACCGCAACCTTCGATGCCGGTGCCCATCGCGCTAGTACTTTCGATGTAAGGGACAATCCCCGGAAAATGTGGGAGTTAGCCGCAAGCTATTCTTCTGCCGTGACCACAAGCCTCAAAAGGGCCGGCAAGGACGCCGAGCCTGTTCTGCGCATGATCGAAGCGCGGTGGTTTTCGACGGTCCGCTGACTGAGGCCCAGCTCCGCGGCGATGATCTTATTCGGCTGCCCCAAAAGAATTCTGTCCAGGATCTCCCGCTGTCTGCGGGTCAAAGTCGTAAGCGCAGCGCGCGCTGCCTCGCGCCGGTCGGAACGGTGGTTGGTACCACGCACGTGCTCGAGCGCGGTGCGGACGCTGAGCTGGATTTCTTCGAAGGAAAACGGCTTTTCGAGAAAATCCGCGGCTCCGTGCTTCATTGCGTCGACGGCCATATGGATATCGCTGTGGCCGGTAATGACGACGACTGGAAACCGATGCTGCTTCTCTTCCAGTTTCCGCAACAGATCGAGGCCGCTCATGCCCGGCAGATACGCATCCAGTATCAGGCAGTTTGCCCTGTCCGGATCATAGCTGGCGAGAAAGTCCTCCGCACTGGCGTAGGTCAGGACTTCCCAGCCCACATTTTCGAAAAGAGCCCGGATATTGTTGCGGACGCCTTGTTCGTCGTCGACGATCTCGATCAACGGCCGAGGAAGCGCTTCCGTTCGCCCGGCTTTGCCGTCGTCCTCCGCTGCATCCCTCTTTTCCGACTGTGCGAGGAGGTCGTCGATCGCGTGGACGACCTCGCTCAGCTTCACGGGCTTGTTGAGGTGCGGAATGTTGTAATCGGCATATTTGTCGAGTGCGTGGCTCGATATGTCGCCCGTCAGTATGAGGCCCGGAATCTGACGGTTGAGAATGCTCCGTATGTTCTCGATCGCCGCAAGACCGTCCATTGCGGATGAAATGTTGTAGTCGGCGAGGACGATATCCGGGGTGAAGTCACCTTGCCTGACGAGCCTCACCGCTTCCAGAGCGTTGGCCGCGGTCGCAACGGCGTGCCCGGCCTGTTCCAGACCCATCTTCAGCAATTCGCGCACCGCATCCTCGTCCTCGACAATCAGGATGGAAGCCGCCGGAGAAGGCCGGTCCTGCTCGGCTCGCGTCCCCGACGACGGCAATGCCACGAGAGGCTGGCCATTGGTGACACGATCGATCTCGACCGAGAAAACCGATCCCTTCTGCGGATGCGAGCGTATCGAGAGCTTCAATCCGAGCAGATCGCTCAGTCGCTTGACGATCGACAGTCCCAATCCCAGTCCGCGATCCCCGCGCCGAGCGGACATATCGAGCTGATAATATTCGTTGAAGATGTTTCCGATCTGATTTTTCGGAATCCCGATCCCGGTATCCCAGACCTCCAGCCGAAGCTTCCCGCCGCGCCGCCGGCAGCCGAGCAGGATCCTTCCGGTCAGCGTATATTTGAGCGCGTTCGAGAGAAGATTGCGGATGATCTGCTCCAAGAGCTGGGGATCGGTGCGGACGGCAAGCGCTGAAGGTATTACCCGCAGCTTGAGCCCCTTTGCCTGCGCCGGATAAGAGAATTCCCGCCGCATCCGCAGCAGCAGATCGCCGATCGCGAAGCTTTCAAACCTCGGCTGCACCGTACCGGCTTCGATCTGGTTGATGTCCAAGACGGTACTGAGAATGGCCGACATGGACGCGAGCGTCTCTTCCATTCGCAGAACAAGCGTCCGCGACTGCTCGTCTTCGACGTTTTTTTCCAACAGTCCCTGGAGAAGCTTCAGCGTCTGCAAAGGTTGGCGAAGATCGTGGCTGGCGGCGGCCAGGAAGTGGGATTTCGCGGCGCTGGCCAGTTCGGCGGACTTCTTTGCCGCCTCCCTGTCCTCGGAAATCTGCTTTTGAATGCTCACGTCGACGAGAGTGACCACCACCCCTTCGATCCGGCCATCCTGGGCACGAAAGGGATTTATTCGACGGATATACCACCTGCCGTCACCCGCATTCACCTCCCGCTCGACGGTGCCCTCGCTCTTGAGGGCGTCGAGGGCATCGGCCTCCAGCGTTCCATCGTTCGTCAGCGTGGTAAGATCGCTAAGCGGCCGGCCGATATCGGAGGAAATTATGCTGAAGAGCGATTGCGCCGCAGGTGTGAAAAGGCGGATATTCAGCGCGTTGTCGAGATAGAGCGTCGCGACGTCCATGCCGTGGAGAACATTCTCCACCTCTTTCGAAATCGCCCGCTGACGTTCCAGGGCTTCCTGCAGCCGGTTGTTGGCAGACGCCAGCTCCTGGTTCAAAGACTGCAACTCCTCCTTGGAAGTCACGAGCTCTTCATTGGCCGACTGATATTCCTCGGTCAGAGAAAACGCTTCGGCATTGATGATCTTCTGCTCCTCGCTTGCGATTTCGAGGTTGCGGATGGCCGCCTGCAGTTCGGCCCGCGTTTCTTCGAGCTCGATCTCGAGTTCGGCAGCCCGGATCGTGTCGCCAGGTGGAGCGGCTTCCTGCGGTTCCCCCCTGCGATCCGGCGCGGTGTCTTCGACGAAGCAGATCAGAAAATAATCTTCGTCCCCTGCGGGTACCGGCTCGACATGAATGCCGAAACGTATCTCGGCACCGTTGTTTTCTATGCTTGCGCCTCTTGCGACAAAGCGCTGCCGGTCCTGTCTTGCGCGGTGGATCGCGGCTCTGATCTTGTTGTGAAGGGCCTTCGGAGTGATCGCGAAGAGATCGTGGGACGCAGGTCCAGGCGCGATGTGAAGGAATTTGGCGATCGGGCCGGTCGAGTAGAGATATTCGTATCGTCCGTTGATGAGCAGCGCCGCCGGCGCATAGCGGTCCAGCAAAGTCCGGTGGAAAGTCTCGACCGGGGATTTGCCCAGGGATGCCGAAGTCGTGCGGCCAGGAGATGCTCGCAACCGGCCATTATCGGCGGG
>Ga0065721_10050964_pt1 | contig 16830 bp, 11 predicted proteins | sample Mesricmetagenome_FD_59108 | JGI IMG/M metagenome (GOLD analysis project Ga0065721, IMG submission 59108) | Mesophilic microbial community from rice straw/compost enrichment Sample: eDNA_1 v2 (version 2) | ecosystem: Engineered > Solid waste > Grass > Composting > Bioreactor | place: USA: Davis... | reverse complement strand
GCCTGTCCCGAACGGCAGGGCAACCGTGAACGTCGTGCCCCGGCCGACCTTGCTCTCGGCCGTGATTGTGCCGCAATGCAGGTGGACCAGTTCCCGCACGAGCGCCAGGCCGATGCCGCTGCCCTCGAACGAGCGGCCTTTCTGGCCCTCGATGCGGTGGAAGCGCTTGAAGACCTGTGGCAGGTCCGCGGTTGGGATGCCGATTCCGGTGTCGCTGACCCGCAGCGCGACGCCGTCCGCCGTCGCGGTCATGCGCACGGTGATCCCGCCTTCGAAGGTATACTTGATGGCGTTGGAGAGCAGGTTGAGGACGATCTTCTCCCACATGTCCCGGTCCACATGGACCGGTTGTGGGAGCGGCGGGCAGGCGATGTCGAACCGCAAGCCGGCGCGTTCGCAGATCGAGCAGAAATTCGACGCCAGTTCCGCGGTGAAGCGCGAAAGGTCCGTCGGCTTGTAGGCCGCCTGCGCTCGGCCCGCTTCGATGCGTGAGAAGTCGAGCAGCACGTTCACGAGCTTGAGCAGGCGCAGGCTGTTGCGATGGGCCATCGTCGCCAGAACCCGGCCGTCCGGTGGCAACTCGCCCTCGGGCTTGGCCATCAACTCCTCAAGGGGGCTTATCATCAGGGTGAGCGGCGTGCGGAACTCGTGGCTGACGTTGGAGAAGAATACCGTTTTGGCCCGATCGATGTCCGCAAGCGCCTCTGCGCGCCGGCGTTCGCTCTCGAAAGCCCGTGCATCCGCAACACCGCCCGCAATGTGCCCCGCCACCAGGGCGAGAAAGCTGCGGTAATCCGCGTCCAGAACGCGCCGCGGGCTGATCCCGACGATGAAGAACCCCGCCAAGGCCGATTGGCTCTGCATCTCCAGGGGAAGAACGAGGGCGGTTTGGACAAGGTCGGGCCACAGGGGAGCGGCGAACGTGCTGCCGCGGCTCGGGAGGTTGCGCACCTCCATGGCCTTCTGTGTCCGTGCGACCGCGGCCAATGGCCAGGGCTGGTGCGCGGCAGGTCCGGAGAGCGGAAGAACCGCAGGGAACGTCGATGGATCATCGGGCAGCCGCGCCCCCGCGATCCGGCGAGCTGTTGCGCCATCCTCATCCAGGAGGTAGATGGCCGCGAACGGGATGTCCAGGGGATTGGCGTCCAGAACCTCGACTGCCTTCCGACAGGCGGCGTCGACCGCGCATTGCTCGGACACCCACAGGCCGAGGTCGCGCAGGGTCGAGAGCCGCCGCTCGCCGAGCACCCTCTCGGTGGTCTCCGCGCAGACACAGAAGACCCCTTCGAGCGTGTGGGCATCCTCCGCCAGGATCGGGCTGTAGCTGAAGGTGACATAGACCTCTTCGAGCGGCAGCCGCCGGGCGAAGAAGAACTGGAGGTCTTCGACCCAGGTTGCTCGCCCGGCCCGGACCTCGTCGTGCATCGGGCCGATGGTCGGCCAGATCTCGCTCCAAGCCTCGCGCCCGGGGGCGCCGAGCATGGCCGGATGCTTCGTCTCGCCGAGGAATGGGATGTAGGCGTTGTTGTAGACGATGCGGAGCTCGGGGCCAAGCCAGAGCAGGATCGGGAAGCGGGAGTTCAGGCAAAGGCTGACGGCGGTCTTGATGCTCTGGGTCCAGGTCTCGGGTGGTCCAAGCGGATGTGCCGACCAGTCCTTTGCGCGCATCAGTTCCCCAAGCTCTCCCCCGCCGCGGAGAAACCCTAGAGGGTCCTGTGACGATGACGCTGAGATCATGGCGATTTCACTCGTGTACGGTGGACGACCGCGAGGCGAGAGATGGTCGTTTCATTAATTTCCCGCCGGCGAAATAGTTCCTACCCCAATAGCAAGAGGAACCAAGCGTCTGGGGTGTCCCGAAAGAATAAGGGTCGAGTGAATAGTTTCGGGTCGCGTCTACTTGGCTTTCCGAATGCGGCAGCGCATTGCATGCTGATCTGCCCACCAAGTAGCGGATCTTTCGGGGCTGCGCGTCCCTGCTCATCGATACGCTGGCGGCCGGGCAGATCGACGTTGAGCCGTGTGACCCACATCCGTTAATCGGCATCATCGCGTCCTGTGTCCACCGGCACCGGTACCAGCGTGTGCAAGAAATCGAGCATGGATAGCTCAGTAAAGCGCTGAGCCGCACGACGGCTGCCCGCTATCCGAACTGTGTCGATTGGCCGCTCTCGTGGAAGCGCCTGTCGTGCAGCATCACTGGAGGCCGTCGGAAAGGAATCTCCCTTAGGCACAGGCCGGATGGCCGATCGGCGATGCGGCACGATACTTTGCGTCGTGCCATGCAGGAGCTCCTTTCGCTTCAGGATAACCCCGCCGAGCACGAGATTCCGGATACTCCCTCATGAACATCATGACCAACCTTAGCATGCCGCTCTCCCGAAAGGTCGCTTGACCACCAGTGTATCAGGGCAGAATCCGTCAGAGTGCCGAGTTGTGCACCAAAGTCGGTCTCCCGGGAACTCAGCCGGCAGAAATGGCTATGTCCGTGGCAAATGCCCCACAAGATTTCCTTTCGAGCCTGCGGTACTCACTGGGCAAGATGCCGTAAGCCGCCTTGAACTTTCGGCTGAAATGAGTCATGTCGGAAAATCCCCAGCTGTATGCGATCTCGCTCACCGTTCGGTGGTTCTGCTCCGGGGCTTCCAATGCCCTTCGGCAACGCTCAAGGCGCCTTGCCTGAACGAGACGCATGATCGTCGTGTTCTCCTCAGCAAGCACGGCGTTGGCATACCGTATGCTGACCCCAGCGGCAGCGGCGACCGTGCTTGCGTCAAGGGCTGGGTCTGCAAGTCGCGCATCAATGGCGGCTCGCACTTGCAACCGGACGAACGAGCGGGCGGATGAGAAGCGCGGGCTTGCTTGCACCGTCGTGGCAAGAGACACCGCGACCAAATCGAGCACCTGATTCATGACGATCTCTTCAGTGGCCGGACCCAAGCGACCCGCATGCATCGGCAGCATACCCAAATACGCTGACGTCAAACTGTTCGTACCCTCCAGGAGCGTGATCGGGCGAGCAACCATCTCCCGCGTTTTGCCAACTCGGGCCTCCAGCATAGGCCGGGCAATCTTGAGAACGAGCAGCTTCGAATCCTTGGAAAACCGACCGGTGTAGGGCAGCCGCGGATCAAGCAGAGTGATATCGCCTGCTTGCAGCACGACCTCGCGGCTGTCCTGCTCCAGCGCAAGGCGACCCGCGATCTGCCGGCAGACGAAGAGTTCGTCGGCATTCGCATGTGCGGCATGGTGTGCCGTATGCGCGATGGCCATTGGCGAGTTCTCGAAGAGGACGAGAGGGATGTCAGCGAGATCGGCTGATTGAAGATTAGCTTGGAATCCCATCCTGTATTCAGGGATTGAGCTATGCGCGGTTATATTCTCGCAGGCAACACTGTGCCAATATTCAAACCGATTACGTGGGGGAACGTCCTCTGTCGAGAAAACCGTCTTCATCGCATCACCTTTCAAGCTCTGGCGGCCGATCAAGAGTGCCAACTAAGCCGAGCGAAGGATTCGTCATATGCACAAAATGTTAAACGTTCGTATACACATCAATTGACGGGTATGGAAGGGGCTAACAGTGAACGTAGCCGAAGCGTCATGCGATGAATGCCATAAGGACCGGGCAGCATTGGAGCGGCTGCTCGCTGCCGTGTTGGCGGTCGCGGATGCCGGCATTGTGGTGTTTGACGAGCGGGGCCGGTTCGTCATGGCCAACCCGAGCTTCCTCAGCTTGTTCCGCTGGCGCAATGGCGGTCTTCATTCTGAAACCTTCGCCTCCCTGTTTCCTGATGCCCAACTGCCCAGCAGCATGATCCGATTGGCTCGCTCGGTCAGCGCCGGTCGATATCGGACGCGTATCCGGGCCGGTGATGGTTCTCTCGTCAGTGTTGAGGTTCATGCTCGTTGGATCACCCACGAGGATGAGGACAGCTATTGGCTAGCGGCGTTGACGCCACTGGCCAAGACGGAGGTTTCGGTTGGTTCCAAATTGCAGTCTGCCGACGATGGGCCGTCGGTAAGCGGGGCCGCCGGGTTCGGGCGGGCGGTGCTCGAACGGATCCGCAACAGCCAGTTGGGGCCGCATGTGCTGGCCGGGCAGATTGAGGTGACAAACCTTGATCCCATCCGGCAGGCCGCGGGGGAGCACTGGCCGCAGGTTGCCACTCACATTTTTGCCGAGATCGAAGCAACCCTGGCCCGAAATTTGACCGCCGCCGATGCCTTTACGCATGATGGTTCGGGGGGCTTCACGGTTTGCTTCGGGAACGCCACGCTCAACGAAGCCGAGCAATGCGCCGAGTATATCGAGCAGGACATCCGCGATCGCTTTGCCGATCGGTTCGGCATGGCAACGGCTCCGGTCGCGCGCAGCAACATTGATCGCGTCATTCTTCTGCAAGAAGAGCGTGCGGCTCCGGATATCGGCGCCCTGATCGTCGCCAAGCTGGCTGAAAAGCGGGCCCGCGTCGAGAAAGCCTCGAGCATGACCCTCGCTCAAGTCATTGATGCCGCGACGCTCGATCCGCGCGAGGTGATCAGTCGGAGTGGCTTGCCAACACCGCTTTGGGTCGCGGCGATGGACCGCACGACGCGGCGGGCGGTGCAGAAGATCGCTGCGGTTTCCAGCAGTCCCGCTGTGGTCACGAACCAGATCGACCATCTTCTGCTCGGCCTGACGGCAACCCGGATCTACGAGAGCCTCTCCAAGACGGCGCCGCCGGCCTTCATTGTCCCGGTGTCGTTCGCGACGTTCACGAACCGCCAGCTTACACACCGCTACCTGGGCCTTTGCCGCAACTTGGCGGCCGGCGTAGTCCGGCATCTCATGTTTGAACTCATCGACGTGCCCGCTGATGTGGCCAGCATGCGGATCGAAGAGATCGTTGCCTCCTTGCGCCCGTTTTCATCCCGTCAATGTCTGCGGCTGGCCGGGCTGGAGCGGGGAGTCATGAAATTGTGGAAACGACACTTCGCTCATTTTACGGTCCGCTACCAGGACATCGAGCTTGGCAAACGCGACCCTGAGACGCTGCGAACCGCCATGGACACGCTGCACCAGCACCGCTGCCGCCTCTGTGTGTGGGATGTACCCGATCAAACCACAGCTCGTACTCTGGCGGACGCGGGGGTCGACTTCGTGAGTGGGGATGGGCTTGTTCCATGGGGACGTCACGGGGCCGTCTGATGGATTATCATCTGCTCAAAGACTTGGAGATTGGAGATAAATCTGAGATGCTGCAGAGATATGCTCAATGATACAACCGTGCTCGAGAAGGCTTTGCCCTGTATGGTTGCCTTAAATCCCGGCGCGGTTCGCGCGCCATTCTTTATGTCTTCTCATGTCGAATTCAACTACCAATCAACCACACAAAAATTCCTCGAGCCAAATCTTGATCGCTTAAACACACCAATGCTGTTAATGTGATTTCCCTCTCTGCCGCATTCGAGCACACCATGACCTTCTGGACCGTCTTGACTGGGGGAATGGTGGGGGTGATCCCGGCCGTGGCGCTCGGGTGGACGCTGGCTCGTCTTGTGAACAGGCGGCACGAGGCGGCGCGGCATTCACGCGTCATGCAAGCCGTCTCCTCGGCGGAGCAGCGATCGGCCGCGATCCTCGAAAGCACGACCGACAGCGTCTTTGAGGTGGACCGTGACTGGCGCATCACCTTCATCAACGGACGTGCGCGCCACCTCCTTGCGCAAGGACGGGATTTAACCGGAAGCATTCTGTGGGAGGAGTTCCCAGAAGCCCGTGATACACCGTTGTGGGATAACTACCTGCGCGCCATAACCGAGCAAGTTCCGGTCGAGTTCGAGGTGTTCTATGCGCCGCTTGGCGGTTGGTACGTAAGCGGTGCGAGCGGACCCTTCATCGATCCCGCGCGATCACCGCATGGACCTGTTGCGGCGGGCCTTGAAGTGCTCGCGAAGGTCGAGGATGCCCTTGGCCAAAGCTGGCGCGTCGGCCTCGGTGATGGGCGTTGTGCCGATCAGAAGAGGGTGCAGGGTCTGGAACGTGGCGTGCTCCGGCTTGTCCGGGTTGCCCACGCTCTTCCAGGCCCGCGGCGCCAGCCGGGTTGCCATCAGGAAGCCGAGGGACCAGAAGGTCGGATCCACGCCTCCGGCCTGGTGGGGCGGCAGGTACGGCCGGTAGAGATCAGGGAACTGCGCCATCGTTTCCGAGAGGCGGTTGTGGTGGGCGGCCACGGCCTGGATGGCCAAGTGCTCCCGGGTGTCCTCGGCGCAGAGCAGGGCATGGTCGCCCAGCAGGTGGCCGAGCCAGAGTTGTGGGTCGATGAACTTCGGCCCGATCAGCACGGCGGTCAGGTAGCCGTCGAGCCCGTCGAGGCGCGACACCGGCGCCGCCCGGCCGCGAGCCCTCAGGTAGGCTTCGAGGTCCTCGGCATTCAGCATCGGTTTGGCCGTTGCCGGAGCGGTGTTCGCGATGGGCTTGACCGTCATGCGGCTCGGGCCTCGACCCTGAGCGCGGCGCCCCGTTCCGCCTTCCACACCCACGGCAACAGGCGGTCGAGGGCGTTGACCTTCACCGCGCCGGACACGATGCGCTCCAGGACGTCGGCCATGTAGGGGAACGGGTCGAGGTTGTTCAGCTTGGCCGAGTTGAGCAGTGAGGCGAGGATCGCCCAGTCCCGCCCGCCCGCCGCCGAGCCGGCGAACAAAGCGTTCTTACGGCCCAACCCGATCGGGCGCATGCTCCGCTCCACCGTGTTCGTGTCCACGTCGATGCGGCCGTCATCCACGAAGGCGATCAGCCCGTCCCAGTGGCCCAGGGTGTAGGCGATCACCTTGGCCAGGCTCGACTGGCCGGAGAGCGCCGCGCGCACCTCCAACAGCCGGGTCTTCAGCGCCTCCATGATCGGCCGGCTCTCGGCCTGCCGCACCCGCAGCCGGGTGTCCGCCGTCGTGCCGCGGATGCGCTCCTCGATGGCGTACACCGCGCCGATGCGCGCGATCACGTCGCGCGCGACCTCGGACTTGGTCGTCTTGAGCACCGCCACGAACTTGCGACGCGCGTGCGCCAAACAGAAGACGAGGCGGATCCGCGCCCGCTTGTGGCGGCGCACCAGCGCTTTGTAGGCGGCGTAGCCGTCCACCTGGAGGATGCCGTTGAAGCCCGCGAGCTGGTCCTGGAGCGCCGCGGTGTCCCGCCCCTCGGCGTACACGTAGCCGACCGCCGGCATGGCGGGTCCTTGCCAGGGGAGGTCGTCCACCGCCTGAGCCCACAGCTGGCAGACCTTGGTCCGCCCGCGTCCTGGATCGAGGCGGGGTAATGGTGTCTCATCGCAGTACACCCGTGCCTCGGATCGGATGTAGAGCAACAACCGGTCGTACAGCGGCCTCAGCCACCAGGCGGCCCGACGAACCCAGAACATGAGGGTCGTCCGGTCGAGGTCGATGCCCTGGCCGGCGAACATTTGGGCCTGCCGGTATAGCGGCAGATGCCAGGCGAACTTCGCCACCACGACATGGGCGACCAGAGCGGTGGAGGCCATGCCGCCGTCCACCACCCGCGGCTTGGCGGGGGCCTGAAGCAGGGCGCCGGCGCAGCCACGGCAGGCGTACTTCGGCCGGATGGTGCGCAGCACCCGCACGATGGCCGGAACGACGTCCAGCGCCTCGGCGATGTCCTCGCCGATCCGATGCATCGGCGCCGTGCAGCACGGACACGCGGTGCTCTCCGGCTCGATGGTGGTTTCCAGGCGCGGCAGATGCTGGGGAAGCGCCCCGACATTGCGGTTTGCCGGACGGCGCGGGGGCCGCTTCGGCGTGCCGGCTGTCCGTTCGGCGTTGTCGTTGGCGGCCGGAACGGTCTCAAGGGCGAGGTCGCCGAGATCCAGGACGCCCTGTTCGGGGTCGATCACCGCCGCCTTTTCCGACTTCGCCCCGAAGATCAGCGCCGTCAGCGTCTCCACCCGCGCCTGCAACGCCGCGTTCTTGACCACCAGATCACGGATGATCCGGGCCAACTCGGCGGGGTCTGTGGGGAGCGGGTCGGGAGGCTGGGCCATGCCCCGGAGTATACCGGAACAGCCCGGCAAACCCCAGGCGGATCAACGCTTTCAGCCCATCCAGAGCGGCTTTTTGACCGGCGGCGGCGCGGCCGCGTGCCACTCCAGACCATCGAGCAGAAGCGCGAACTGCACAGCGCTCAGACGAACCGCGCCGTCGCGGACCGGCGGCCAGGGGAAGCCCCCGTCCTCCAGCCATTTTGTTGCGAGAATCAGCCCGCTGCCGTCCCAGACCAGGATTTTGAGCCGGTCCTTGCGTTTGGAGCGGAAAACGAAGACGTCGCCGCAGTAGGGATCGGCCTTCAGCGCCTCAGCCACCAGGGCGACCAAGCCGTGGACCCCCTTGCGGAAATCAATCGGCTGCGTGGCCACCACGACCTTGAGGTCGGGGCGCAGGGTGATCATCCCCGCCCTCGGGCGGCCGTGACGACCGCGGCCGCGAGGCTGGGATCGACGGCCCCGTGGAACACCAGCCGTCCGCTGCGCAGGTCCACCTCGATCCGGCCCGGCGTCGTCTCCCGAGCCTCTGCCCGCCGATCACCCGCAGCAGTGGGCGTCGGGTCCTCGGCCACCGTAACCGGAACGAACAGCGGCGTCGGCATCGGGGCCGCCTCCGGGGCGACTCCCGCCTCCCGGCGCCAGACCGTGAGCAGACCACGGTTTACCCCGTTGCGCCGCGCCACCTCGGAGATGTTGGCGCCCGGCTCGGCGCTCTCCGCCACAATGCGCGCCTTCTCCTGTGCCGTATACGAGCGTCGCTGCCGCCGCCCGGTGATCACCTCGACCCGCCGATACGGCCTGTCCTCATCCCTGCCTTCAAGCCTGGGATGAAGCCTGACGTCATCGTCCATCGCACCCTCCGTGTCCCGTGACCCCGCGCGCAATCTCGATCACGGAACCGGACTCGGGAAGAAGGGGGCGCTCGTAACGCTTACGTTCGACCGAAATGAGTCATGTCGGAGAATCCCCAGCGATAGGCGATCTCACTTACCGTTCGGTGCGCTTGCCCCGGGTCCTCGAGCGCGCGTCGGCAACGTGCAAGGCGTCTTGCTTGAATGAGGCGCATGATCGACGTGTTCTCTTCGGCCAGTACAGCGTTGGCGTATCGGACGCTAACACCGGCAGCCGCAGCCACCGTTTTTGCGTCGAGGGTAGGATTGGTAAGCTGCGCGTCAATTACTGCCCGGACTTTCAAAAGGATGAATGATCGGGCCGATGACAGCCGCGGCTTCTCCCCTTCCATCGCCTTTGCCAGCGACACGGCGACCAAATCGAGCATTTGATCGCTGACAATCTTTTCGGCCACTGGACCCAGCCCACCCACATGCCTTGGAAGCAGCCCAAGAAACGCGGACGTCAAACTGCCCTCGCCCTCGGATGGTCTGATGATGCGGGCCGTCAGAGGCCGCGCCTTGCCCACGCGGGCTTCCAGCAGACGCCGGGGGGTCATCAGGACGAGCAGTCTGGACTCGGCGGAAAATTTTCCGGAGTAGAGTGATCGTGGATCAAGGAGCGTGATATCGCCCGCTTCCAGGCAGACCTCTCGGCTGTCCTGCTCCAGAGCGAGTGTTCCTGCGACCTGCCGACAGACCAACAGTTCGTCGGGGTTCGCATGCGCAACATGGCGCGCCGTATGCGTGACGGTCATCGGGGCATTCGCGACGAGGAAGAGCCCCAGATCGCCAAGCTCTCCCGCCTGAAGCTCGGCTTGGAAAGTTTGCCGGCAGTCCGGGACAGATTCGTGATCGACGAGGTACTTGTGCGCCGCTTCATGCCAGCAATCAAACCGATCGCGGGGGGAGATGCCATTGGTCGAAAACACCGTATTCAAGACAAACCTCCTTCAACGCTTGGCGTCCAGCCTAAAGTGCCGACTGGGCCGATCAAAAGTACCGACTGGGCCGATCAAAAGTGCCGGCTGGGTCCTTCATCGGGCGCAGAATTCGTATATAATTTGCATATGATGTCATATGCTATTGCAACAACCGAGGGGCGCACCATGCTGAAAAAAGTATTCTCGATGACGGGCCAGTGTTAGCAAGTATCGGAAGACGCGATATGGTATCATGACGTGTGACATAGGGTTTTTCTCAGGCACGGGAGCCTTCGTGCATGGGGTGAGCCATGAGTTCGTGTTGGCGCTGACCGTTTTGTGCTGGAGTTGGCGCTCTTCTTGAGTGCTGAGATATTAGGTCGAGGCGGCCCTTCGTATCCAGCTACCAAAGAAGAATGCGATATTTCACATTTAAGCGAACTCCGTTTATGGCTTGACGCAAATGGGCCCTTTCCCGCCGGGCCCGCCGTGGGGTGTGGGGGGCATCCTGATGAATGCCGACGAACATGCGTGCGACAAATGTGAGAAGGACCGCAGTGCCCTGGAGCGACTGCTGGTCGCCGTACTGGCGGTTGTCGATACCGGCATCGCCGTGTTCGACGAACGAGGGCGCTTTATCATGGCGAACCCGAGCTTTCAGGCGCTCTTTCGCTGGCGCGGCGGCCTGCTGAGGAGCGAGACCTTCGCTTCCCTGTTTCCAGACGCCGAATTGCCGAGCAGTATGATTCGGTTGCCCCGCTCGATCAGTGCCGGCCGTTACCAGACCTGCGTTCGGGCCGGCGATGGCGCGCTCATCGCGGTCGAGGTGCACGCGCGCTGGATCACCCACGAGGATGCTGACAGTTATTGGTTAGCGGCCTTAAAGCCCATCACCGGAGCGGGGCCATCCGGTTCAGCCCAGGGCAAGCCAGAAGCTGCGGACAGCGCGGCCATCGAAACAAGTTTCGCACAAGCATTGCGCGAGCGGATTCGCACCAGCGTGCTGGGGCCGCGCGTAATGGCGGGGCAAGTCGAGATCACCAAGCTCGACGCCGTCGAGCAAGCCGCGGGCGAGCAGTGGCCCCGGGTGGCTACGCACATATACGCCGAGGCCGAGACCATCCTCGCGCGGAATTTGTCCGCCGCCGATGCCTTTATGCACGACGGTTTGGGTGCCTTCACAATATGCTTCGGCGAGGCGACCCGCGACGAGGCCGAGCGGCAGGTCGAGGCTATCATGCAGGATGTCCGCGATCACCTGACGGGGCGGTTCGGTGCCACGGCGGCCCCAGACGCGCGCGGCCTCATCGACCAGGTCTTCGTGCCACCCGATGAGGCCGCGGTCCCGGACATAGGCGCCTTCATCGCGACCAAACTGGCGGAGCGACGGACTCTGATCGAGCGGGTGTCGCACATGACTCTTTCCCAAGTGATCGAGACCGCTACGCTGGACCCGCAGGAGGTGATCTCGGGCAACGGAACGCTGTCCCCGTTGCTGGTCGCGCGCCTGGACAGGACGACCAGCCGGGCGGTGCGCAAGGCCGCGATGGTCTCCAGCAACGCGAGCGGCATTAACAGCCAAATCGACCATTTGCTCCTGGGGGTAACGGCGACTCGGATTTACGAGCGCCTCGCCACGGCCGCGCCACCGACCTTCATCGTGCCGGTGTCATTTGCGACGTTCACCAACCGCCGCTTGCTGGACCGCTACCTTGGCCTGTGCCGAAACCTGTCGGCGGGGGTGGCCCAACACCTCATGTTCGAGTTGGTCGGTGTGCCAGACGATGTCGCCAGCATGCGGATCGAAGACATAATTGCCAGCTTGCGACCATTCTCGCGGTACCAATGTCTGCGACTGCCTGGGCTGGACCGCTGGGCGGCAAAACCGTGGGAGCGATATTTCACCCATTTCACCATCCTATTTGACGACATCGAGCCGATCAAACGCGCCCCTGAGTTTCTTCGGCCCATCGTGGATACGATGCACCAGCGCCGGTGCCGCATTGGAGTTGAGGATGTTTCGGATCAGGCCACGGCGTGCGTCTTGTCGGAAGCCGGCGTGGATTTCATCAGCGGAGCCGGGCTGGTTCCGTGGTCTGGGGCATGATCCTCCGGGCCTTTGTTTCGCTGGCGGATGCCGGTTCCGTCTGCTGACGGCAGCCTTCATTCCGCTGGGCCGGCGATTGCCCCTGCCCAGCCGCGCTGTACGTGCCGTGGAAGATGCCTTTGGGATGATGCGATGTCTGCTTTTGCCTTGCTGAGCTTAGCCGCCCTGTGCACGCGCCCCGCCGCGGATGTACTCGGCGCGGAGGGGACGCGTGCCGTCGGTCTGCTGACCAACCTGTCGGGGCTTCTGGTGCTTCTTTTGCTGATCGCCCTGTTCATCGCCGCCCGGCGGCTGCGCGCGAGCCAACAGCAACTGGCGCAGTGTGTCCGTGAGCACGTCCGCGCGCTGGAGCAATCGAACAGGCAGGTGCGGAAGCTGGTTCATTATGACCCTCTGACTGGGCTTGCCAACCGCACCCTGTTCGCGGACCGTGTGGCACACGCGGTTCTGCGCGTCAGAGAGAGCGGCGGCACGCTCGCACTTCTGGCCCTCGACCTCGACCAGTTCAAAATGGTCAACGACACGCTCGGTCATCCGGCCGGTGACGAACTGCTGGTCGGGGTGGCCGATCGGATGCGGGGAGCCATCCGCCCCTCGGATACGGTTGCCCGTATGGGCGGCGACGAGTTCGTGATCATCGTCGACGGGCTCGCGCACGCAACCGACGCCATGGCGGTGGCTGAGCGCATTCGGGTTGCGCTCAGCAGCCCGCTGATGCTTGGCGGTCAAGAGGTGTACGTCCATGCATCGATCGGTATCGCGTTGTTTCCTGATCACGGCACGGATGTGCCCGCTCTGCTAAAGAACGCCGACATAGCAATGTACGCGGCCAAAAGGGCCGGCCGGAACATGACGCGCTGCTTCAGCCCTAAAATGGCCGAGGCGGCCGAACAGCGGTTCGCCTTCGAGCACAGCCTGCGTCGAGCCATTCAACAGGCCGAGTTCACACTCTTCTATCAGCCGAAGCTCTGCCTTGCCACTGGGAAGCTGTGCGGCGTCGAGGCGCTCGTGCGTTGGCATCACGTGGAGCGTGGCTGGATCGAGCCGGCCACGTTCATTCCCTTTGCCGAGCAGACCGGCCTGATCAAACCGCTCGGTGAGTGGGTGCTCGAGGAGGCCTGCCGCGTCATTGCCGGTTGGGACGCCGTGCGCTTTGGGCGACTCCACATCGCGGTCAACGTTGCCGCCACCCAGTTCAGCCACGGCGATCTTGTCGCCGCGGTAGATGGATTGGCCAAGCTGTACAAGATCAACCCTGAACTGCTCGAAATTGAGATCACCGAGAACACGGTGATCAGCGACACCGACCATGCGAAAGTCACGTTGAACCGGCTGCGCTCGCTTGGGGTGGCCGTGGCGTTGGACGATTTCGGAACCGGCTATTCCGGTCTAATGTATCTGCGCCAGCTCGACCTAGACACAATTAAGATCGACGGCTCGTTCCTCAAGAATACGCCCGTGGGCAGTCGCAACGCCGAGATTGTTCGCCTGATCATTCAAATGGCGAAGACGCTTGATCTGTCGGTCGTCGCCGAGGGCGTGGAAACGGAAGAGGACGTGGCGTTCCTGACGGACGCCGGCTGTGACATGATCCAGGGCTACTTTGTCGCCCGACCGATGCCCCTGGCTGAACTCCAGGCCTGGATCGGCGCGCGACGCCCTTGTATTGAGCGTTCTACACCGGATCTTGCCCCGGCCGTCATGAGCACGGCCCGGATCACGTCGGTCGAGGACCCACCGTCCCCATGACCAGACGTTTCCTAGCCCGGATCATTCATCAGCGTTTTGGAACGGCTGCCCGAAGGCGCGTCGATGGGTGGCGCCAACGGCGCGGCATTACGGGGCTGGAGGGTTGCGGGGACAGGTTCGTTCGGGGGCACGTCGCCCCTGCGGTCACGGCGGCAGCTTGACGGTGCGGGCGGCCAGCATCGCGAGGCTTTCCTGATAGGGGAAGCTGGAGGGCAGCGCCACCTTGATGCGCGTCACCATCTCGGTGACCCGGGCCGCCACCTTGATGAGGCCGAGGCGCAGCGTGTCGAACTGGGCATCGCGCCAGAACGAGGCCTTCGGCGCCAAGCCGCGCAAGGTGTGCAGCAGCCAGTAGGCGGCGGTGTGGATGAGCAACCGAAACTGGTTGGCGGTTGCCTTGCTGCACGAGGTTCGGTCGGAGGCGAGGTGCAGCTTATGCGCCTTGATCAGATTCTCCATCTCCCCACGTCGAAACGTCTGAAGAGCGTTCGCTGTTGAATCCGGCACCACGCGTCGGCCATAGTACTACTGTGTCATAAACGGTGCTTTTGCAGGGAGCAGGCCTGAAGGCAACACGGGCATCTGGGCAGGCGACGGGCCAAGCCAACTGAGATAAGGCGCCGGACGCAGGCGATCGAGGTTGGCACGTGGCGTTCAGGGCGCACGAGCCCCTCGGGGCCTGTACTCTGCGGGAACGACAGGTGTCGGGCGCGGCCCGGACTGGAAGCGGTGCTCAGGGGGGAAAAGACATCGCTCGGCGGCCAGAAAGCCGTAGGCGGCGATGCACAGGCTGGCGTGATGATGAAAGCCGCGCCAGCCCCGCCCTTCGAAATGGCCGAGCCCAACCTCTTGCTTGAGTTCGCGATAATCGCGTTCGATGCGCCACCGCCCCTTGGCGGAGGCCACCAACTCAGTCCGCGTGGTCCTCTTGGGCAGGGTGGACAGCCAATACTTGGTCGGCTCCTTTTCCCCCTTGGGCCACTCGATCAGCAGCCATTCCTCGGCGTGCGGGTCGCTTCGCCAGTAGTCCCGATGCGCCGGCCGGACGCGCACCGCGGCAAAGCGCGAGGCCAGAGGAGCGTTTGTGCCCTCGCGCCAGGTGATCGTGCGCCACGCCTGAACCGAGAGGCTTTTGGCCAAGTCCAAGGCCGAGACGGGTTTGTGCTCCGCATCCCGACGCCTCAACTTGGGAGGCCGGCCCACACCGCTCCACGGTTTGGCTGGCAACGGCTCCTGGCCGGAGGGCCACAGGCTGATCGAAGATTGCACGCCGACGACGTAGCGCAGACCAAGCTCGGTCAGCTCCGTGCGGAAGTCCGTGTCGATGCCGTAGCCGGCATCGCTCAGCACCAGCCCGCAGGGCACACCCTTGGCTAGGGCCGCGCGCACTTGGCCGAGCGCGAGCTGCGGTTTGGTCTCAAAGCCGATCGCCTCGGGCACGCCAGCGGTGCGCCGCCGCTCCGGATCGTCCGCCCAGGTCTGGGACAGGTAAAGGCGGTACGCGATCGGCAAGCTGGCCTGCTCGTTGGCCACCGACAGCGTCACGGCGACCTGGCAGTTGTCCTGCTTGCCGATCTGCCCACAGTACTGCCGGGCCACGCCGACCGAGAGCTTGCCCTTCTTCGGCACGCCGGTGTCGTCGATGATCCAGTGGCGGATGGGGCCGTGGCGCTCGATGAGGGGCAGCACGCGCTCGCGCACCGTGTCCAGCATGGCCTCGTCGCTCCACTCCGCCTTGGCGACGAAGTGATGCAGCGACTGGTGGGCCGCCTGCACGCGCTGCGGGGCGACGCGCGCGGCCATCGGCTCGACGCTCTTCCGCCGCCCCGGGAGCAGAAGCCCCGTGCAGTAAGCGTGCATCGGGGCGCGGCGGTCGGCATGCCCGAGCACGCTCCCGATCGCCTCCAGATAATCCTCAAACCGGCGCTCCGCCGCGCCCTGCCGATCCAGACTCGTCTGTGCCATAGCCCTTATATGGGGCGACACTTATGACACAGTAGTAATAGGGCCTTGTTGGCGTTGGCACGCTGGCTCCAGGAGCGCGGCGATGACGACCACTCCTCTTCCTGTCGAACCCTCGCTACCAACGTGGCGCCGACTGCCAGTGAGCCGGCGGCAGCGGCTCGCGGTGCTGGTCGGGCAGTTGGCATGGCGCCGACTGAACCCGGAGCAACCAGCGACGGCCTCTCCAGGTGAGGAGGATGTCCATGGCCATCGAGCTATGCGGGAATCTGGGTGATGACGGTCTGAAGAGGGCGGCGTATCGAGGTGGGTGACGAAACCTGCCAGAACCTCCACGAGGGAGCGATACGCCATGGATGAGAATATCAAGGTTGTCCGGCTTCGTCAGCCGGAGGAGATCGATGACCCGCTGACCGCCATTTTACGCGCTGGTGCCCGCCGGCTGCTGGAGCAGGCGATCGAGGCGGAGGTGGGGGCCTTCCTGGCCGCCATGAAGGACATCAAGCTGGCGGACGGCCGCGACCGGGTGGTCCGGCACGGGCACGGCCCCGAGCGGGCGATCCAGACCGGCATCGGGCCGGTTGAGGTACGCCGCGTCAAGGTGCGCGACCGTGGCGGCGACGAAGGCGGCGAGCGGATCCGCTTCACCTCGGCGATCCTGCCGCGCTGGGCGCGGCGCTCCAAGAGCTTGGATGCCCTGCTGCCGGTGCTGTACCTGCGCGGCGTCTCCACCGGCGACTTCCAGGACGCGCTCAGTGCCTTGCTCGGCAAGGACGCCCCGAACCTGTCGCCGTCCGTCATCGCCCGGCTGAAGCAGGACTGGGCGGCCAATTACGCACGCTGGCAAAAGCGCGACCTGGCGGCACGCCACTACGTCTACATCTGGGCCGATGGCGTCTACCTGCAGGCCCGCATGGAGCCGGTCGCCGAGTGCATGCTGGTGATCATCGGCGCCACGCCAGAGGGCAAGAAGGAGTTGATCGGCTTCCAGGTCGGCGTGCGCGAGAGTGCGCAGAGCTGGCGCGAGCTGCTGATCGACATCCAGGCCCGCGGTCTGAGCATCGCCCCGGAACTGGCGGTCGCCGACGGCGCGCTCGGCTTCTGGAAGGCGCTGGAGGAGGTCTTCCCCGGCACTCGGCATCAGCGCTGCTGGGTGCACA
>Ga0065721_10005211_pt1 | contig 16830 bp, 13 predicted proteins | sample Mesricmetagenome_FD_59108 | JGI IMG/M metagenome (GOLD analysis project Ga0065721, IMG submission 59108) | Mesophilic microbial community from rice straw/compost enrichment Sample: eDNA_1 v2 (version 2) | ecosystem: Engineered > Solid waste > Grass > Composting > Bioreactor | place: USA: Davis... | reverse complement strand
GCGCATCGTGGATGACATCGCCGAGCGGTTCATGATCCTGGCCGAGCAACACAACCGACGGAGCATCCGCGTTTATCAGCGGCGGGAGCGATGCCCGAAAACAACCTATTCAAGTCCGTAGCCCCGTAGGTTTTGTTTGCAGCCCCGTCGGTTGGGTGCCGCCGTGGACTGAAGTCCCGGCTTCGTTGATTCAAGCCCGCCTCCGCGAGCGAAGCTTCGCTTCGTCGGTGCGGGCTCCGGCATTCGATGCTGTTACGGCTTAGCCGTAGCCGCCCCTCGACCGATGGGAGCCCGCGGAGGCGGGCTTGAATCAACGAAGCCGGGACTTCAGTCCACGGCGGCACCCAACCGACGCCAACCAACCCGACCGGCGAACGTACTCGCCACGGCCAGAGATTTCGCGCGCCGCGCGGGAAAACCTCCCCGCGCGGCGCGCCCACGACTAAACATGATACAGTATTACCGCCCGATGAAACGGTCGGGCGGTCCCGGAGCCCAACTCGCATGAGGATACTCGCCGCCCTCGCCCTGACCGCCTCCCTCTCCGCCGCGGTGCCCGGAGGCGCTAGCGCGCTGGCCGACTGGGACAATATCGACGTCTTCGCCGTCAACAAGGAGCCGGCCCGCGCGACCTCGTGGCCCTTCCCGGACGCGCGCAGCGCCGCGTCCGTTGACCGGGAGAAGTCCCCCTACTGGCGCTCGCTGAACGGACAGTGGAAGTTCCACTGGGCGGGCAGGCCCGCCGACCGTCCGGAGAGCTTCTTTGCGCCCGAGTTCGACGACGCATCCTGGGCGAGCATCCCCGTCCCCTCCTGCTGGGAGATGCAGGGGTACGGCGTACCGGTCTACACGAATATCCGCTACCCCTTCCCTGCCAACCCGCCACGGACGCCCCACGACTACAACCCGGTCGGCTCGTACCGTACGACGTTCGAGGTGCCCAGAGAATGGAACGGCCGCCGGACGATTCTGCGCTTCGGGGGCGTGTATTCGGCGTTCTACGTGTGGGTGAACGGCCGCAAAGTCGGCTATAGCCAGGACAGCAAAGACCCGGCCGAGTTCGACATCACGCCCTACCTCAAGCCGGGCGAAAAGAACCTGCTCGCGGTCGAGGTCTACAAGTGGTGTGACGGTTCGTACCTCGAAGATCAGGACATGTTCCGCTACGGCGGCATCTTCCGCGAAGTCGGCATCTTCTCCGTTCCTCAGGTCGAGGTGCGCGACTTCTTCGCGCGCGGCGACCTGGACGCCGCCTACAAGGACGGCACGCTGACCGTGGACGTGAGCGTGCGGAACCGGGGCGAGACCGCGGAGACGAACGCGCGCGCCGTGGAGGTCGCGCTGCTGGACGCGGAGGGTAAGGCGGTGGGTGGCGCGGCGCCGCTGGCATCGGCGAACGTCGCTTCGGTTGCGGCAGGCCAGGAGGCGCGCGTCACGCTGACCGCGCCGGTGGCCGCCCCGCGGAGGTGGACCGCCGAAACGCCGAACCTCTACACGCTGCTTGTAACGCTCAAGGACGGGAAGGGCAACGTCGCCGACGTACGCTCCTGCCGGGTGGGCTTCCGCAAGATTGAGTGGAAGAACGGCGTCTTCAAGGTGAATGGCGTCCCCGTGAAGTTGAAGGGCGCCAACCGACACGAGCACGACCCGGACACCGGCCGCACCGTGACGCGGGAGCGGATGCTGCAGGATATCCTCCTGATGAAGCGGCACAATCTTAACACGGTGCGCTGCAGCCACTACCCGAACGACCCGTACTGGTACGAATTGTGCGACCGCTACGGTCTGTACGTGGTGGACGAAGCAAACATCGAATCGCATGGCATGGGCTACGACCTGGACCGGACGCTGGGCAACAAGCCCGAGTGGAAGGCGCAGCACCGGGATCGCACCGAGCGCATGGTGCAGAGCCAGAAGAACCACCCGTCCGTCGTGATGTGGTCGCTGGGGAATGAGGCCGGGTCGGGCGTCAACTTCGAGGCGACTGCCGCCCTGATACGCTCCCTGGATACGTCACGCCCCGTCCACTATGAGCGGATGAACGAAGTGGCGGACGTGGTGAGCGTCATGTACCCGAGCGTGGACTACGTCCTCCAGCAGGGCCGACAGACATCGAACAAGCCGTTCTTCCTGTGCGAGTACGCGCACGCCATGGGCAACGCCGTGGGCAACCTCAAGGAGTATGTGGACGCCTTCGAGTCGTCGCCGCGGAACATGGGCGGGTGCATCTGGGACTGGGTGGACCAGGGTCTGCGTAAGTACACCGATGAGCCGGTCGGGCCGGACGGACAGCGCCGCTGGTACTACGCCTATGGCGGCGACTTCGACGACCAGCCGAACGACGGCCCGTTTGCCTGCAACGGCCTCGTCCTGCCCGACCGGCAGGTCACGCCCAAGCTCCTGGAGGTCAAGCGCGTTTACCAGAACGTCGCTATCACTGCCACCAACGCCGCGAAGGGTGATCTGTCCGTCCGCAACAAGTTCTCGTTCACAGACCTTTCGGCATTCGACGTGCGCTGGACACTGACCGAGGACGGCCGGGAGGTCCAGTCGGGCACCCTCGCCGCGCCCGCGGTCGCCCCACTCTCCGAAGGCGCCCTGACGCTTCCCGTCAAGCCCGTGGCTGCGCCGAAGCCGGGCGCGGAGTACTTCCTGAACGTTGCCTTTGTCCTTAAGTCGGACACCCCGTGGGCGAAGAAAGGGCACGCGATCGCTGAGGCGCAGGTCCCCGTTTCGGCGTGGAGCGCTCCCGCGAAGCCGCTTTCGCTCGCCGGGTCAGTCGCGGTCAAAGATGCGGGCGGCCGGGTAACCCTCTCTGGCGACGGCTTCTCGGTCACGTTCGACCGGGCGACGGGCCGGATGGATTCGCTCGTCTACGGCGGCAAGGAGCGGCTGTCGCCTGCGGGCGGGCCGCGCCTGAACGTCTACCGTGCGCTCACCGACAATGACATCTGGATGCGCCGAGCCTTCTTCGAGTCGGGCTTGAGCGAACTGCGGCACCATGTCACCGACTTCACTGTCACACCGCTCGGGACGCAGGCGGCGCGCGTTTCCGTGACCCTGAACGTCCTTGGCTTCAAGGGAACAGGCTACCGGCAGAAGACGGACTACACCGTGCTCGCCGACGGCACCGTGGTGATGGACAACGACCTGACCCCGCTCGGGACGCTGCCCGCCCTGCCGAAGCTCGGCTTCACGCTCTTCGCTAACGGCGCGCTGGACAATCTGACGTGGCTGGGCCGTGGACCGGACGAGTCCTATCCCGACCGCCGGGAGCACTGCGATGTCGGCCTGTACGCGGGCACGGTCGCGGAGCAGTGGACCGAGTACGTCCGTCCGCAGGAGAACGGCAACAAGGAGGAGGTCCGCTGGGCCGCGCTTACCGACAAGGACGGCGCGGGGCTGCTGGTGGTCTCCGGCGGCCGGCTCTCGCTCACGGCGTCCCACTTCACACCGGACCAGCTCGACAACGCCCGACATATCAACGGCGAGCGGCGGCGCTTCAACCGGTTGGTGCCGCGCCCGGACGTGGTTCTGTGCCTGGACTACGACCAGATGGGCCTCGGCGGGGCGTCCTGCGGCCCCGGCCCGCTCGGTGAGTACATCTGCCGCCCCGGGCAGGTTCAGTTCCGGGTTGCCTTCCGCCCCTACGCAAAGGCGAAGGGTGACCTATCTGCCATCGCCCGGGAGGCCCTCCCCGTCCCCGTCCCGCCGGTGGTGACGCGCGGCGAGGACGGCACCGTGACGCTCGCCTCGTCGCCCGGCGTGGTTCTGCGCTACCGCGTGAACGACGGCCCGGCGACGGTGTACACTGGCCCCTTCCGCCTGGCGGACGCCGCGACCCTCGCCGTGACGGCGGAGGCGAGCTACCCCGCCCTCGCGGCAACGACCACGATCTCTCTTCCGAAGATCGTGCCCGTGCGCCCGGTAGCGCGGAGCGGCCAGAAGGTGCTGCGGGTCAGCTCCTTCGAGCCGGGCGAGGGCGAACCCGCCCATGCGCTGGACGGCGACCCGAACACGTTCTGGCACACCGCCTGGCGGGGCACCGTCCCGAAGCACCCGCACGAGATCGTGCTGGATCTGGGCGAGGCGCGTACCCTCCAGGGTTTCGAGTACCTGCCCCGGCAGGGGCAGTCGAACGGGCGCATCGCCCGCTACGCCCTGTACGTCTCCGATAGCCCGGAGGCGAATGGGCAACCCGTCAGCACGGGCGAATTCCCGGACGGCACGGCGCGGCAGCGCGTGCTGTTCGGCGCCCCGGTGACGGGACGTTACGTGCGCCTGGTGGCGCTCTCGGAAGTAAACGGCGAGGCGTTCGCCTCGCTGGCGGAACTTACCCTGCTCGAACCCGCCGACTGACCGGCGCCCATACCGGGGTGGCGGCGGGAATCACGACAGAGCAGGCATAGGACAGGAAAACAGGAATGCATCGGAACCTCTTGCTGATGTCGTGCTGCGCCGTCGCCCCGGCGCTCCTGGCCCCCGCGCCCGCGTGGGCGCAGGCCACTCTCAACGACGCCCACGCCGCCGACCGGGCGGCGCTGCTGGAGGGCGTTCGCGAGATCAACGCCCCGGGACTTCCGGGCGCTCTCGCGGTCTACCGTCCTACCGCCTTCCCCGTGGTCGTAGGCAAGGCGGGGCGGAACTATGCGGAACCCGTGGCCGTCGCCGGAACGCTGGGCAAGGGGCGCGTGTTTGGTCTGGGCCACACCGGCTATCTGAGCCCGGAGAATCTGGACGTGGCGGACACCTCCCGCCTGCTGCTAAACGCCCTCCGGTGGACGTCCCGAAAGACGACTCCCCGCGTCGGCCTCTTCGGCTACCCGGCGCTGCGCGGTTGGCTGGAGAAGCACGGCTTCGAGGTCGAAACCCTGACCGACGCCGACCTGCGGGGGGTGGACGTCGTAGTGGGGGCGTTCGCCCCCCTCAGCCAGCAGGTTCGCGATGCCATCCAGGCGGCCGCCACGCGGGGCACCGGCCTCGTGTGCGCGGAGACTGGCTGGGGCTGGCTGCAGCTCAACAACGGCAAGACGCTTCCTGAAAACGGCAGTAACCGCCTCTTCGCCGCGGCAGGTATTGCGTGGACCAGCGGGACGCTGGAGCGCACCGCGCCCTCGGGTTACTCCACCGCAGTCGCCGCCCCCGCCCTGCTCAACGCCGCCACGGCGCTCGACGCACTGGAGAAGGGCGGCCTGACGAAGGAGCAGCAGGCCCAGGCGGTCTGGACGATCAGCCAGGCGGCCCAGGACCTGCCCTCCAATGACACCCTGCTCCTGCCCCGTCTGCGGAAGATGGCCGCGGCGAGCACCGTCGACTTTACAACCATCTCGCTGAAGAACCCGATCACCATGGACAAGCCGCTGGAGCGGCTTGCGATGACGCTCCAGGTGCGCGAGGCGATGCGCGCCCCCGTGACGCAGGTCCGGGCGCACCCCGCCGCCACGGCGTTCCCCGGCGCGGTCCCGGCGGCAGCGCCACGCGTGGGGCGCGAGGTCATCATCGACACCAACATCCCCGAATGGCACAGCACCGGCCTGTATGCCGCCCCCGGCGAGGTCATCACCGTGCGCGTTCCGGCGTCCGCCGCCGGGAAGGGACTCCGGGTGCGCCTGGGGACGCACAAGGACACGCTCTGGCACCTCGACAAGTGGGAGCGCGCCCCGGAGATTACCCGCACGTTCGCGCTGGACGCGGAGGAGACGAAGGCGGCAAACGCCTTCGGCGGTGCGGTCATCATTGAGGTGCCGAGGAACGCCCGTCTGGGCACGATCACCGTCTCCATCGGCGGCGCGGTCCCGGCCCCGCTCTTCGTGAAGAACGAAACGAGCCTGGCGGAGTGGCGGCAGACCCAGCGCTACGCCCCCGGCCCGTGGGCTGAACTCGTGGGCGAGAAGTGCATCCTCACGGTCCCCTCCGCAGTCGTGCGCAACCTGGACGACCCGCAGGCGCTGATGACGTACTGGGACGAGGTTATGACCGAGTGCCATGCGCTCTACGCAGCCCCCCCGCGCCCACGCCCCGAGCGCTACTGCGTGGACCGGCAGATTAGCGCAGGCTACATGCACGCGGGCTACCCCATCATGACCTGGGAGGACGTAGCGGAGCGCTTCGTGGACCTGGCGCACCTGCGCTCCCCGGAGGGCAATGTCTGGGGCTTCTACCACGAGGTCGGGCACAACTTCCAGGTGCCGGACTGGACGTTCAGCGGGACCGGCGAGGTGACCAACAACCTCTTCTCGCTCTACGGCTTCGAAACCCTGAACGGCAAGACGGGCATCCCCCACCCGGCCATGGAGCCGACGCAGGTGCGGGAGCGTCTGCAGAAGTACCTGGCGGCCGGGGCGAAGTTCGACACCTGGAAGTCCGACCCGTTCCTCGCGCTCACCATGTACTGGCAGCTCCGGCAGGGATTCGGATGGGACGCCTATAAGAAGGTCTTCGCGGAGTACGAAAAGCTTTCGCCGGGCGAGCGGCCAAAGTCGGACGCGGAGCGGCGGGACCAGTGGATGGTGCGCTTCTCGCGCACCGTTGGCAGAAACCTGGGGCCGTTCTTTGAGGCGTGGGGCGTCCCCACCAGCGAGCAGGCCCGGCGCTCTCTCGCCGACCTCCCCGTCTGGATGCCCTCCGACTGGCCAACGCAGACGGCGGCGAGCGGCAGTAAGGGACGTTAAATGAAGAAAAGCATCAGTGCGTGGGCGTTCGACCCAAAGCGGCCGTTGAGCGAGGTCTTCGCGCTGGCGAAGGACCACGGCTTCGAGGCCGTGGAGGTCGCTGTGGCGGAAGAGGGCGAGCTGACGCCGGAGACATCCGCCGAGGACTGCGCCCGCATCCGCGAGCAGGCGGAGAAGGCCGGGGTCGAACTGGCGGGATTGGCAAGCGGTCTGGGGTGGAAGTATCCCCTGACCGCATCGGACCCGGAGGTGCGCCACAAGGGCATCGCCACCACGGCGGGCAGCCTGCGCGTCGCCCGCGCACTGGGCGTGGACGCCCTCCTGCTCGTGCCGGGCGGCGTCGCGGCGGACTTCGTTTCGGGCTTCGTCCGCGCGCCCTACGACCAGGCATACGAAAACGCCCTGATGGCGCTGCGCGACCTGAAGGCCGTCGCCGAGGAGACGCAGGTCGCCATCGGAGTCGAGAACGTCTGGAACATGTTCCTGCTCTCCCCGCTGGAAACGCGCGACTTCCTGGACCAGGTCGGCAGCGCGTACGTCGGCTCGTACTTCGACGTCGGCAACGTCATCCTGACCGGCTACCCGGAGCAGTGGATCGGCATCCTGGGCAAGCGCATCAAGCGGGTCCACTTCAAGGACTTCAAGCGCTCGGTCGGGACGCTGGCAGGCTTCTGTGACCTGCTGGATGGGGACGTGGACTGGCCCGCCGTGATGGCCTCGCTGCGCCGCATCGGCTACAACGGCTACGTGACCTCCGAGTTCTTCAACTGCGAGGCGGACCTGCCCAAGATCTCGAAGGCCATGGACCACATCCTGGCACTCTAGTAGCCCGATATCCTGGTACCGGGGGCGGAGAAGGCAAGGTCACCACCTAACCTTGCCTTCTCCGCCCCCTTCTTCCCGTGAGAGCCGAAGTGCGGGCGCACTGCCGCAGAGCAGCAAGACGGAAGTTAGGGGGTAGAGTCGATGAGTGAAGCCGAAATCGCCTTTGTGAACGCCTTCGTCGCAAAGGACGCACGCGAACGGTGGCTGTCGCTGCTCCCTTCGGAGCGTGGCCGTGGGAAGATCACGGTCCGCCTCGCCCACACCCTTCTGAAAGACCTCGACACGCGGTTCGTCTACGACAAGGACGCGCCGCCGCCCGATATCGCTGCGGCGGTCCAGAAGGTGAGGGAGCAGTGGGCGGTGCGAAACCCGAAGCGTCTCTGCCACATCATCGCCAACAACAGCGAGGTTGACGGGCAGACGATGAGCCTGTCGGACGCGGAGGCGGACCCTCGGCTTACCTTCGGTGCGCTCATCCTCCTCATCCCGGACAGGCTCGCCTACTACCACACGGAACGCAGCAATCTCAACAAGCAGCCGTATTACCTGCTGTTCCGACCTTAAGCCCCTGGCGGCAGCCGTTTGCGCAGGAACTCCAGGTCTGCCAGAGCGTTCCTGAACAGCACCTCCGGCTTGTCGTCCGGCGTCCGCGTGCCCTCCGTGAACTCCAGCGTGAAGGTCATCTGCTTCAGAAGCGGCTGCAGCGCCGCCAGGGCGGCCTCCGCCTCGCGGGGCTTGCGGTCCAGCCGAACCAGCACATCCTTCTCGGTGCGGATCTGCACGTGCCCGTGCACGACGCGCGGCCCCAGGAGGCGCACCCAGTCCCCCAGCCGCTCCGGGCTCTGCGTGAACGGGTGGACGATGGCGGCGACGCGCTCCGGCGGCCACTTCGGGAACGCCTCCGCAGCGGCCTCGGGCGTCTCCAGCACCGTGCCCGGGTGACACTCGCAGAGCGCCCGGCAGCTGGCGGGCAGCGACCGCGCCCAATCCTCCGCCACGCGCAGGTACTCGTCGCGCCGGTTTTTGTCACTCCCCACGTTGAACTTGACGCCGACAGCGCCCAACTCCCGCGCGGCGTCCGCCGCCGCCTTGCGCGCGGCGCGCGACTCCGGGCGATCGTCGAACGGGGCGTAGGTGTTATAGTACCGGACCATCTTCGAGGCTTTGAGCGCCTGCCGCTCCGCCTCGTCCGCCATCCGCCAGTGGTTCTCCCACAGTTCGATGCCGTCGATGCCCGCGTCCTTCGCCCGCGCCGCCCACTCGCTCACCCGAATCGTCGGCGTCTTCGCCTTCGCCCACCGGTTCGGCTCCAGCAGTATCGACCCCAGCAGAATAGTCGCCATGATGTGTCAGCGCCCTCCGCCGTATTTTACCGCCGACGGGCGCCGGGTCCGGCGTCCGGGTTGCGCCAGATTCCCTGCAGGAGCGGGGCTGTCTCGCGCATCGATTTGGCCTTTCGGAACGCCTCGACGTTCCGGTAGGGGCTGGACATGTAGAGCGGCATGAAGAGGTGGACCGCGAGCGGGGCGCGCCAGAGCGCGCCGTCCAGCACCATGCCGCGCCGGCGCATCATCTCCTGCACCTGCTTGTTGCGGCTCAGCGCGTAGAGGTGCCGCCTCCGGGAGGCACCGCGCTCCCACGCCCGGTCAAAGAGTTCGCGGGCAATCCCCCGGCCACGGTACTCCGGGAGGACATACAGCGCGGCGAGTTCGGTCCAGCCGAGCGGCATGTCCAGCGAGAGCATCACCCCCGCGAACGCGCCGTCCGCTGTCGCCACCCAGACGTCCCGCGCCCGCACCAGCTCGCGCACGGTGTAGCCCAGGATGTTCGGGGTGGTCTTCAGCTCCCGGTGCAGCGCCTCTGCCTCGGGGCGTGTCAGCGGGCGGTGCCGGTATTCGACGGGGACCGGTTGTGGCGCGGATATCACATCTCGTGAGACAATCGCACCCGGGCGTTGGTGGCCGGTGAACACAGGTTTGACAGACAAAACACGCAGGGCTACAATGGGCGCATCATGCCCGCCGAAGCGCGCGAAATCACTGTCTACTGCCTGGCGTCCGGTTCGTCCGCGAACGCCCTGCTCGTGGTCGCGGGCGGGGACGCGCTGCTGATCGACGCCGGGCTGGGCGTGCGGACGCTGAAGGCCGCCCTGGAAAAGCGGGGAATAGCGCCCGCATCGCTGTCGGGCGTGCTGCTCACCCACGAGCACATCGACCATGTGCGCGGCGCGGTGCCGTTTGCGCGCAAGTACGGCGTGCCTCTGATTGCAACCGAGGGGACGCTCTCCACCCTCTTCGCGCAGGAGAGCCGGGACGCCCCGGCCCGCGCGCTGGCGGCAGGCGACGAGGCGGGGGTCGGGCCGTTCGCGGTGTACGCCGCGCCGGTGACGCACGACGCCGCCGATCCGGTCGGCTTCCGCGTGGCGTTCGGCGATGCTGCGCTGACCTATGCCACCGACACCGGGACCGTCACCCCCGAGTTCCGCGCCGCGTGCGCCGGGGCATCGCTTATCGCGATCGAATCGAACCACGACATCCACAAGCTGCGCTTCGGTCCCTATCCGGAGGTTGTCAAGAAGCGCATCCTGTCGCGCAACGGCCACCTTTCCAACAACGCGGCGTGCGACCTGCTACTGTCGCACGCGGACCAGCACGGCCCCGTCTGCGCCTGGCTTTCGCACCTTTCGGACGTGAACAACACACCGCGCATGGCCCTGAACTACTGGAAGAAGCGGGTGCGCCAGGCGGGGCTGAAGACCAGCCCCGTGGCTGTGGAGGTCGCCCTGCGCGACAAACCCTCGCTGGTCTACCGGACCCGCTCCCGCGCCGTGCAGCTCGCCCTGTTCTGACGCATTCCAAATCCCGGCCCCATCTCCCGACACTGTAAGGGAAGCCGCAGCAGCGCGGCGCGGAGGCGAAAGGGTTTAACGGTGAGTCCACGGGAGTTAGGGTGCCGCACGGTCGGGTGCGGACTGGCGTTCCTGTTCGTGATGATGTTCTTCGGCTATCTGCTCAACGTGTCGGACACGACACTGCGGGCGGCAGCGGAAAAGCGAAAGGCGGCGGACGCCAAGTTTGACCTGCCGCTGCTGTACCAGGGGATCGCGCAGTACGCGGAGGCACACGAGGGGGCGCTGCCGCCGATGGAGAGCCCGGCGGCGCTCAAGGCAGCCCTGCACCCAACCTACGTGTCGAACGAGGCGATCTTCCTGAACCTGCGCGACAAAGAGCCCTACCTGGTCAACCCGCACCTTTCGGGAAAGCCTCTGAACGAGCCGGGCGAGGAGTGGAAGCCCGACCAGACGGTCCTCGTGGCCGAGGCCACCGCGGACGAAAAGACGAAGGTGCGCCGGGCGGTCCTGCTGGACGGCTCGTTCCGCGAGGTGCCGGAGGGCGAGTGGGACGCGCTGGCGAAGGCGTCCAAACTGCGCTGATGCCTACCCTCTCGCTATTCAATCCATTGATTTAACACCGAAACAGAGGAAATCGTGGCTGTCAGGCGGAATCGGTAGGCCATATGAGCGCAAAGAGCATCCTCCGGTACGCCATCGGACTCGCCCTCGCCGCCCTGCTGGTGATCGGCCTGCTTCCCTCGGTCGGCATCCCGCGCAGCCAGATACTCCCGCCCCCCGTGGTCTTCAACGGGGCGAAGGCGAAGGCGCAGGGGGTTATCACCGAGAAGAAAGAGGAGGCGACATCCAATCCCTTCCGCGTGGGCGACATGGTCTACTGGATCTACTATGACTTCCAGGCGACCGCCCCGCCGCTCCTCTTCGATCAGGAAGCGGGCAAGAAGCGCATCTACAAGGGGATGGTGTCGGTAAAGAAGGAGTACTGGGACCAGCTCCAGCCAGGTGCCATCGTGCCCGTCCGCTACGAGAAGACCTACCCCGTCATCAACGGCCTGGACGGTAAAGAGGGCAAGCGCAGCATGGCGCAGGGCAGCGGCCTCCTGTCCGGATGGCTCCTCTACATGGTCCTGATCGCGGTGCTGGGCTACATCATCGCTCCCCTCCTGGAGCGCATCATGCTCCGCGAGAACTACTGACCCCTCTCCGCCCTGCGATACAATAGGCCGACATGGCCTCGTCCCTGGGCACCAAGGCCCGTATCGCCGCCTCCGTGCTCCTCGCCACCGGCTTCTTCGACGCCGTGGCGGGCCGCTTCGCCTTCGAGCCGAAGGCCGGGAAAGCCCCCCCCGCACCCGATGAGGGAGGGGCTCTGCCCTCCTTCCGCGAACTGGCGGGCGCCGTGCACGTCCACTCCAGCACCTACTCCGACGGTGCCAGCGACGTTCCCACCATCATGCAGGCGGCCTGCGAGGCGGGCGTCGACTTCGTCCTGCTGACCGACCACAACACGCAGCAGCCGCTCCGGGACGGCTGGGAGGAGCGGTACGCCAATGACACGCCGTTCCTGCTGGTGGGCACCGAGATCACGGTGGAGCATGGGGCGTTCCTGCTGGCGCTAGACACCCCACCCGACTATGAGCCGGTCAAGCACGAGAAGCCGCAGACCTCCATCGACGCTGTGCTGGCGCGTGGCGGTCTGCCCCTGGTCTCGCTGCCCTTCGACGTGAAGCACCCCTGGCGCGATTGGGAGGCGACGGGCTACGAGGGGCTGGAGGTGGTAAACCTCAGCACACTGGCGCGGCGCCACATCAACTTCCTGTCCCTGTTCTGGCTGCTGCCCGTGTATCAATTCCGGGGGCCGGTCGCGACCCTGCGGGCGCTGATGACCCGACCGGACGCCGCCCTGGAGCGCTGGGATCGCCTGACCCACGGCGGCCGGCGCCCCATGATCGGCCTGGGCGCGCTGGACGCCCACGCGCTGATGAAGATCGGGCGCAAGAAGTACCCCATCCCCTCCTACGCGGACTCGTTCCGCGCCACCACGACGCGCTTTCTGGTGCCTCCTGAGACAGGCGACGGGCGGGAGCGGCGCGCGGCGGTCTACGAAGCGCTGCGCGCCGGTCGCTGTTATATCGCCTACGACTGCATCGGCACTCCGACCGGCCTGTCCTTCACAGCGACACATGGTAGCCGCGGCACACGCGCGCAGATGGGCGAGACACTGCCCGCCTCCGGCGGCCCTGTGACCTTCTCGGTGCAGGTTGGGGGCGCGAAGGAGAGCGGCAGCACGGAACTGCCCGGCCTGCTTGTGCGTTTATACCGGGACGGCACTGTGGTTGCGGCGGCGGCTGCCGCCGGGGGAGGGCCAGGCGCCTGGCTCACGCACACAGACTCCTCGCCGGGAGCCTACCGCGTGGAGGTCTGCCGGTATGCGTTCCGCGTCGGGCCGCTGTTCTTCGGGGTGCGCCCGTGGCTGTTCAGCAACCCGATCTATGTCCCCTGCCCGTAACCTTTCTATATTCCCTGAAGAACGCCCGTAGCGCCCCAACCACCATAACGCCTGTGGCGACTAATGGCAGCGGACGGTGCACTGTTCTTTGCAACGCTGTCCGTAGACGTGCGCAGCGGCACGGTAGTTGCGTCCGCCTCCCTCAGGAGCGTTCACGCGCGAAATCCGCTGCCACAGGACAGGAAGAAGGAACTTTCTGCCCGCCGATATGTTGTAAGGAAACGGGAATTGACCCGTTTCTCTCGTGAATCGCAGGCGACGTTGCAAAGGCGCAGCCCGCAGGCGAAGCGATCCAGATCGTTTCAACGCAGCGCTATTGCCTCACCGGACATCGCCCGGTCTTTTCGAAAGGTCCACTACCCGACCCGGCCCCGATGCGGGGCCGCAGAGGCAATTCAGAGACATGAGAAGAGAGTTCGTGACGACCAAGACCATCACCACTGCGACCAACACCACCGGGGACGCCGCCAATGCCGCTGCTGCGCGCCCCGCGAAGGCCGAGCAGCAGCGCCCGACGCTGACGTTCGATCTTCACCCCCTGTACGCGTCCATCCTCCAGGACGGCGCCCAGGTGCGCGAGGGGGACGTTCTGGGCCTGGACGTAGACCTTCGCCGCGTCCTGGTGGCGCCGTTCGGGGGCAGCGTCCGACTCCTGGTCACCGGCCAGGGCGCCGAGCGCCGGGTCAAGGTGTTTCTCACCGAGGCACGCCGCCCCACCCTGACCACCGCCACCGGCAGCCGCAATTAACCCTCCCTATCCCCGACGTTGCCGGGCGGTGGCTCCTCGACAGGGGGCACCGTGGCGTGTATACTTGGCTCGAAACCGCCTTACGGAGATTCCCGCCACGATGCACCACCGCCCGAGCCGTCGGACGACGCTGCCCGGCGCGTTGGCCTTCGCCCTTCTGCTAATGTCCGCCGCGAGCGCCCGCGCCGATTTTTCCTTCGTCCACATCACCGACACGCACGTCACCGCGACCGAGGCGCCGGAAAGCAACGCCGCCAAGGACGCCGCTCTCTATCGCGAGATCAGCGGCCTGACCCCGAAGCCCGCCTTCGTGGTCAACACGGGCGATGTGTGCGAGGTCGGCACCGAGCAGGAGTATGCCGTCTACCGCCGGAGCCTGAAGGCCCTGGACCCGGCGATCAAGGCGTACGTCGCCCCCGGCAACCACGACGTCCGCTGGAACCCAACCGGCAAGGAGGGCTACACGAAGGGCTCCGGCCAGCCTCTCTACCAGTCCTGGGACTATGAGAACATCCACTTCGTGCTGCTCGACTCCACCGTGCTGCTCCAGCACTGGGGGCACTTCGACCAGGCGCAGCTCGACTGGCTGGCGCGCGACCTGAAGAAGGTCGGCACGGAGCGGCCGGTCATCATCGGCTTCCACCACTTCTTCGGGCGGGGCGGGGCGGAGCATGTAGACAACTACCGCGACCTGCTGGATGTCCTCGCGCCCTACAATGTCCGCCTGTTCCTGATCGGCCACGGCCACTCGGATGTGCAGTGGAGCATCGGCGGTATCCCGGCCATTATGGGCAAGGGGCTGTATCAGGCGTCCTACAGCCTGATCGAGGTGAAGAACGGCACCCTGCGCGTACTGCGGCGCACCGAGCAGTCTCCCACACCCACGCAGGAGGTCCTTACCGTTTCGCTCGCCCGCCCGAAGGAGAACCTTCTGGCGGTGAAGCCCTTATCGGCCTCCCTCTTCTTCCAGGACAACAAGACCTGGCTCACGGTGCCGGGCGGGAGCGTCCCGTCCGGCGGCGCTGTCACCCTGGAGGTTGGGGGTAAGCCGGTCCCGATGGCGGTAACACCGGGCAAGGACGGGTTCACTGCCGTGGCGGACGGCCCGCTCGGCCTGATCCCCGGCACCCACCACCTGACGCTGACCGTCACGCTGCCGGGTGAGAACGCCGCCCCCCGTTCGCTCCCCGTCACCCTCACCCTGGAGCCGCCCGCAGACCGAAAGCCGGTCTGGAAGGCGAAGGTCAAGGGCGCGGTGCAGACCAAGCTGGTGCGCGCCGGGAACCTGCTGTACGTCCCTACCATGGACGGCTACCTGCACGCCCTGGACGCCGCCACCGGCCGCGAGAAGTGGCAGTACCGCACGGGCGGGCCGATCTTCTCCGTGCCGCTGGTGGCCGACGGCGCGGTGTACGTTGGCTCGGCGGACCACTCCGTGTACTGCCTGGACGCCGCCACAGGGAAGCTAAAGTGGAAGTCGAAGACCGGCGGCGGAGTCTTCGCCGGCGCGGCGAAGGCGAAGGGCATCGTCTGCATCGTGTCCACCGACCGCAAGGCGTACGGCCTCGACGCCGCTACCGGCAAGGTCCGGTGGACCTCGCCGGTAGAGAGCCTGTACCAGAGCCAGGCGGTCACGGACGGCGAGCGGTTCTTCCTGGGTGGGTGGGACCGCCAGTTCCGCTGCCTGGACGCCGCCACGGGCGCGGAGCAGTGGAAGCACACGTTTGGGCGCTCGTTCTACTACTCTCCCGCCATCGGGTCGCCGACCCTGGGGGGCGGCACGGCGTTCGTCACCAGCAACGACGGCATCCTGCACGCCGTGGACATTGCCAGCGGCAAGCTACTCTGGGAGAGCCAGCCCCACAGCCTCGGCTACTCCGGCCCACTGTACCACGAGGGTAAGATCTACAACGCCTCGCTGACCGATACCGGGCGCGTGTTCCGCTTCGACGCCGCGACGGGCAAGGAGGAGTGGGAAACGCCGACCGGGTCAGTGATCTACGACTCGTCCTGTGTCCGCTCCGGAGACACGATCTTCGTGGGCAGCGTGAACGGCACCTTCTCCGCCCTGAAGACGGACGGGTCGCTCCTGTGGCAGTACCGCCTCGACGCCGGGCACGTCCTCTGCTCGCCCGCGGCGGACGATCAGCGCGTCTACATCGGCGGCATGAACGGCACCGTCTACGCGTTCCCCTCTACGCCTTTTTGATCTTAACTTCTCCCCTGAAGTCCTTGACTCAGATATAACTCAGGTACCGGGCGCAGCCGACTTCGGCTGCGCCCGCTTGCCCATGGATTCTCCCAGAAGCAAGTAAGCAGAGATGGGGTTCAAACGCGTGATCGTAATAAAGAGCACGCAGCAGGCACATATAAGCAGGGCTAATAAGATTTTTGTAGGAAGGGAATACGGCGTAAGAGAGATTCCATACCTACTAGTGATGAATTCGTAGAACTCAAGGAACCCAAAATGAACGAGGAATATCCCAAAGGAGCAAGTCAAGAGTTTCCGCAATAGAGCATTGTCGGATGTAAATCTTGTATTAAGTGCAATACCGGCAATACAGTATCCAACTAGCGGCCCTTCCATTTTACCCAAATAGTTCAGCGGATATCCTAAATAGACAGTAGACACTGCTAAAGGCAAGATGGCCCAGCAGAATACGGAGTTGAACTGACGCCATTTCATCTTACCCTGCGCATATCTCAACAGAAATGCCAAACTTACAAACCCGACCCCTCTGAACAGAAAGTCGCTGAAGCCATAATACTGCCCCGCCATACCCAAATATCCTAACAGAGCTACCGGAAAAAACACCAGCCCTATCATTCGCCATGGTAACGGATTGCGCTTTAATAGAATAACGATCAGCGCCATCCCTTGCATCAGAAGAAGCAAGGGTAAGAAATACAACTGCACTGCTGAGCCGCCAAAAAAAACAAGGCCCAAAGGATCAATCGCAAGCTTTTGCCCAATAATATGCGACTTTACCAACTTCATACTTGTGTACACTACTGTCCAGACGGCATAGGGCACGAGAATTCTTTCTGTGCGTAAATCGGAAAGACTGAACATTGACAAACCTGATGTCCTCTCAAGGCTTTGTTGCATGAATAGGGGATAAAGTCACGGAGGCGGGCAGGCTTTAGAATGAGAGTGTGAAGCCTCAGAAATCAACCTACCGCCTCCGTAACTGGAGAGATTATAGCGCATCCCTGGTACGCCGGG
>Ga0065721_10005596_pt1 | contig 16831 bp, 13 predicted proteins | sample Mesricmetagenome_FD_59108 | JGI IMG/M metagenome (GOLD analysis project Ga0065721, IMG submission 59108) | Mesophilic microbial community from rice straw/compost enrichment Sample: eDNA_1 v2 (version 2) | ecosystem: Engineered > Solid waste > Grass > Composting > Bioreactor | place: USA: Davis... | reverse complement strand
CGCGCGCCCGCCCCGCGAGCGCGAGACCGGGCCCCGCGCCGCCCTCTGGCATCCTGGATGCCATGGCGAGGATCCGAGGGAGTGCACTGCCCCCATGCAGCGCACTCCCTCGCCCGTCGATCCTTGTCCCGAACATCTCTCGACGGGCGTATGGGTATCGTCTCGAAGCCGGAGACGACACCCACCCCCAACAATGTGGTGTCATCCGGAGCGCATTCCTTACACGCTCCCCGAAATCTTTACCCGCCCGCCGGTCTGTAAGGATCGACCGCGACGGAACACAGCCCCTTCGAACGCACGGAGACGCACGCCGGTGATCGACGAGACGGAATTCGTGGCGCTCTTCCGTGAGCACCACAACGCCGTTCGGCGATTCATCGAGCGGCGCGTATCGGATCGCGAGGCCGCCGCCGACCTCACGATGGATTGCTTCGAGATCGCGTGGCGCAAACGCGATCCGCGCGATCCGTTCGGATTGCCGTGGTTGTACCGCACCGCGCGCAACCTCATCGCGAACGAATATCGGCGACGCGACCGGGAGGGGGCATTGTGGACGCACATCGAAGACCACGTGCGCGCCCTGGCGAGCGAGGCCGAACCGGCGATGGCGCAGCGTCTCGTCGACGCGATCCGCGGCCTGCCCGAGCGCGAGCGCGAGATCCTCTGGCTCACCTACTGGGAGGAGCTGTCGGCCGCCGAGGTCGCCCTGGTCATGGAGATGAACACCGGCGCGGTGTGGACCCGACTCAACCGCGCCCGCGCGCGATTGCGGCCCCTGCTCGAGCGGGCGGCTGCCCCGAGGGAGGAGGTGAGCGATGACCGACGATGACCTCGCACGCGCCCTGCGCCGACTCGACCCCGCCGAGACGCCTCTCGACGCTCCGCTCCCCCTCGACGCCGAACGTCGCCTGCGGCGGATCCTCGACCACCCGCCCGCCCGCCGTCGCCGCCCGTCCCTCGCGTGGGCCTCGGCCGCGGCCGCGGTCGCGATCGTCGTGGCCGTCGTGGCGGGAATGCTGTGGATGCCGGGATCGTCGGCATCCGCTCAGACGCCCAAGCCCCTCGTGTACACCGCCGTTCCCAGCGGAACCGGCGCGGCGGAGGTGATCGCGCGCGCACAGGCCCAGCTGGCCGCCGGAGCCGGCGCCGTCGCCGCCGAGCGGCGCTCCCTGTCGCTCGGCTGGTACTTCAGCGCCTCGCCCGACGGCGCGGAGGCCACCGTGTTCCGGCGGGAGTGGGTCGATGTGCGGTGGAACGAGGATTTCTCCGGGTCGGTGGTGACCACCGCGGCGGAGGCGACGAACGCCGACGGCGACACCGTGCCGAATGTCGACCCCGCGCCCGGGACCGTCGTCGGTGAGATGCGCTACGTGCGCAACCAGTTCCGTCCGCTGTCTCCGTCTTCGCCGGACGCCTCGGTCGACGCCATGCGCGCGCTCGTCGAGACGGCCACGGGCGCGACCGGGACCCTGAGCGCGGGCGACGCCCTGGTGGGGGTGCGCAGCATCCAGGGCGAGTGGACGTTGGACGACGCCCAGCAGTCCGCACTGCTCGAGGTCGTCGCCTCCTCCCCCGGCCTGCGGGCGCTCGGGACGACGCAGGACCGCCTCGGTCGCGAGGTCGTGGGTCTGGCCGGCATCCCCTCGTCGACGGCCGACACCGACGTGACGCTGCTGCTGTCGACCGAGACCGGGCGCATCGTCGGGTTCGAGTCGGCGCTGACCGCCCCGAACACCGATCTCGACCTGCCCGCCGGGTCGTTGACCGAGTACGCCCTGTGGGACGTGCAGGACAGGGCCGACGCTCCCCGCTGAGCCGCCCCGGGTCGATCAGGGCGTCTCGCCCGCGTCGGGCCCGGCGGCCGTGGGCGCGCACCCGGCGCGGTCAGCGCCAGGGGCGCTCCGCGCGTTCCCGCCAGTACTGCACCGGGTCGACCGCGAGGGCCTCGAGATCCGCCCGGTCGATCGTCCGCGCGGGCGCCTCCGCGGCGCGCTGGAGGTGGCGGCGCGTCGTGGCTCCGACCAGTACGACATCGGCGAAGGCCTGCGCGCGGGCGGCCCCGATGGCCGCGATGTCGGGATCGGCCCCGGATGCCACCCGCTCGAGCGCGCTCCCGGGCGCCGCCTCGGCGAGGGAGCCGTTGGCGAGCACCTCCTTCAGCACCACGGTCCAGCCGGCGTCGTGCGCCGCGGCGAGCGCATCGCCCGCCGAGGACTCGCGCAGGTTCCAGGTCGCCTGCACCGCCTGGAACGGGGTGTCGGGGAGGGCGAGGGCCGCGCGCAGCACGTCGGCCTGCCGCGGGCCACTCGTCGACAGTCCCGCGCGCACGCCCTCGGCGCGCAGCCGGCGCATCCGCTCGAGCACGGCGGCATCCGCCAGCACCGGACTGTCGGGCGTGACGGAGTGGATCAGGTACAGATCGGGGACGGTTCCCAGCGCCGCGAGCGTCTCGGGCCACTGCCGGTCGAGCATCGCGGCCGAGTGCTCCTTGCGCTCGTGGACCGCGGCATCCATCCGCCAGTCGCCGACGTAGGCGTAGCCCCACTTCGAGCCGATCGTCAGCTCGCGACGACGCTCGGGGTGCGCGGCGAGCCACGAGCCGAGGAACTCCTCGGCGTAACCGTACGACCGGGCCGCGTCGACGTCGCGGATGCCGAGCGCCCACGCCTCGTCGAGGAGCTCGTGCGCGCGCGCACGCATCGCCTCGATCGATCTGTCGGCGGGCTCGCCCAGGTCGGCGTCGCGCGCGGTCGTGATGTAGGCGGGGCGGCCGACGGCGGCGAGGCCGAGGCCGAGGGGGGCGGGGACGCTCATGATCCGACGCTAGCGGGGCGCGGGAACATCCGGGCCTCGGCGCCGGTTGCTCCTGAGGTCCCGTCGACGGGTGTCGGCGGTGCACCGAAAGCGAACCGCCATGACTCTCCTCGACGCCTCCCCCGACGACCGGCAGCCGATCTGCCCGGCCTGCGGGATCACGATGCACCCTCTCCTCGACGAGGGCGAGGACGCCGACGAGTGCCGCGAGTGCGGGTTCCAACTGGAGTGGCCGGCGGCCCGCGGCGTCGAGCGCGCGGATGACGACGACGACCGCCCGCGCTCGCGCTGGGACGACGAGGGCTGAGCCCTATCGCGTCCTCGACCGCCGCACCTCGATACCACTGAGCACGGCCGCCGACGCCGAGAAGACGACCGACACCGCGAGCGCCACCGTCAGGGCGTCGGCGAAGACACCCGGGTCGGGCGCCGCGGAACCCGGTTCGGTCGCCCGGGCCGCTCCCGCGAGCACGATGACGAAACTCGTCCCGAGCACCGTCTGACCGATCGAGGCGCCCACCCGCTGCGCGGTCTGCACGACACCGCCGGCGACGCCGCCGCGCGCGGGATCGACCTCGGCGAGGGTGAGCGTCTGGTTCGGCGTCACGATCGACCCGCCGGCGACGCCGAGGAGGAACAGCGGCAGGCACAGGCGCAGGATCACGCCCGTCGGGTCGGTGGCCTCGGGGGCGGCGCGGACGACGAGGCCGAGCACGATCGTGACGAGGGTGAAGACCGACACCGCCCCGAGCAGCAGGGGCCGGCCGACGCGCGACACGAAGCGACCGGCGAGAGGGGCGCCGAAGACCGTCCCCACGGCGTAGGCGGTGACCCCGAGCGCCGACTGCAACGCCGTGAAGCCCAGCCCGTCCTGGTAATACAGCGCGAAAACGAGCGGGATGCCGGTGTTGCTGCAGAAGAACACCACCGCGAAGACCACGCCGATGACGAACGAGCGCGTGCGGAACAGGCGCAGATCGACCAGGGGCGCGGCATCCGCCCGCGTGAGTCGGGCCTCGTGGCGGACGAAGGCGACGAGCAGACCTGCCGCGGGGATCAGCAGGAGGAGCGTCACAGGTCCGCCCGACTGCCCCGTCTCGACGATCGGGAACAGAAGGCACAGCAGCCCGGTGCCGAGCAGGACGACGCCGAGCAGGTCGAGCCGGCGCCCCGAGCCCTGCGCGACCGGCACGTCGGCGGCGACCCACCGCCGCGCGAGCACGACCGCCGCGATGCCGATCGGCACGTTGATGAAGAACACCAGGCGCCAGCCGTCGGTCTCGCCGCCCACCGCGATCAGCAGGCCCGCGACGACGGGGCCGAGCGCGGTGCCGGCGCCCACCGTGAGACCGAGCCGCCCGAAGGCCTTGCCGCGCTCGAGCGGGGGGAACGCGTTCTGGATGAAGCCCGACACCTGCGGTCCGATCATGCCGCCGAAGATGCCCTGCACCACGCGCGCCGCGATGAGCACCTCGGGGGTCGGGGCGAGCCCCACCGCGGCGCTCGCGACGACGAAGCCGAGCATCGACACGACGAACATGCGCCGGCGTCCGCGGCCGTCGCCGAGCCGGCCGCCGATGACCGGGACGAGCCCGAACGCCAGGACGTAGCCGGTGATGACCCACTGCAGCTCGCTGGGTCCGGCCCCCGTCGATCGCCCGATCGAGGGGAGGGCGACGTTGGTGACGCTGAGGTCGAGGAGCGAGGCGAACTGCCCCATCAGCAGCACGGCCAGGGCGCGCCACCGGCGCGGGTCGGCGGATGCGTCCACCGGTCAGCGGGTCCGGCCGGGCCGGCGTCGGGTCGGTCCCGTCGACGCGCGGATCGCTCGATGCGTCATCCAGACCTCCCGGGTTCGTCGCTCCAGGCTACGTCCGCTCCGAGGCCACGGGGCGCCCGCCCGTGCGCGCGTCGAGGGCGCAGCGCGCGGGTGAGAGCGGGCGGATGCCGTTCACCCGCGCGCGGGGTCCGCTCAGGCCCGCGCGGCGGCCGACGTCATCGGGCACTCGAACGGGTCGCGCGCGGCGAGACCGACGCGGTTGAGGTACTGGATCACGATGCCGTACGACTGCAGCAGCGTCGTCTCGACGTACGGCACGTTCAGGGTGGCGCTGTGCTCCTTCACGATCGCGCGGGCACGGCTGAGGTGCGGGCGCGGCATGTTCGGGAACAGGTGGTGCTCGATCTGGTAGTTCAGCCCGCCCATGAGCCACGTGGCCCACCAGCCGCCGGTGATGTTGCGCGAGGTGCGCACCTGCTTGCTGAAGAAGTCGAGCTTGGCATCCGGGGCGATCACGGCCATGCCCTTGTGGTTCGGGGCGAACGAGGCGCCCATGTACACCCCGAACACCGCCAGCTGCACGCCGAGGAACGCGAATGCCATCCCGAGCGGGAGGAACACGAACACCGGGGCCACGAACACGGCGAAGCGCAGGGCGATGATCCCCAGCTCGGTCCATCGTCCCTTGACCTCGCCGCGCGAGAAGAGATGGCGGAAGGCGTGCGCGTGCAGGTTCGCGCCCTCGAGGGTCAGCAGCGGGAAGAACAGCCACCCCTGGCGGCGGGTGATCCAGCGGCGTAGTCCGCGGGCCTCGACGGCATCCTTCTCGACGAACGAGATGGTGTCGACCTCGATGTCGGGGTCTTTGCCCACGCGGTTCGGATTGGCGTGGTGGCGGGTGTGCTTCGACGTCCACCACGACAGGCTGATCCCCACGACGCCCGCGGCCAGCCACAGGGCCAGTCGGTCGTTCGCGCGCCCCGACGCGAAGATCTGCTTGTGCGCGGCCTCGTGCGCGAGGAATGCGACCTGGGTGAACAGGATGCCGAAGGCGGCGGCGATGAGCAGCTGGAACCAGCTGTCGCCGAGGAGGACGAAGCCGGTCACGGCCCCGCCGAAGCCGACCGCGAGCGCGGCGCCCACGAGGGCGTAGAAGGCACGGGCGCGCGTCAGCAGGCCCGTCTCGCGCACGACCTGTGACAGCTCGGTGTAGGCCTTCGCCATGGGCGGGAAGTCCGTCGTGCCCTTGTACGTCTGACGGATGGGCCCCAGGCGGGACTCGATGGTGGGGGAAGCCATGACCTGCTCCTCGGGTGGGGGTGACCGCGACGGCCGGAAGCCGAGGGCGGATGCCGAGGACTGATCTCGACGCTACGTCGGCCATATGCCCGAGGGTGCATGTTCCGCCGGGTCGACCCGCGGGATTACGCGCATCGGGTCGCGGGGAGGGTCCCGAAGGTCAGGCGATTGCCAGGTTGGCGCGCCCGCGGGCCGTTCAGCGCGCGTGCGTGACCCAGGCCCAGATCGGCGATCGCCGACGGACGACCGTCTCGCGTGCCTGCCCGACCGCGTGCAGGGCCGAGACCGGCTCGCCGTCGATCGGCACCGCGACCTCGGCGACGGGCACCACCGGCTCGATCGCCGGAGCACCTCGACGCAGCTCCGTGACCACGCCCACGACCTCGTCCGCGGTGGGCCGCCGCGCGGGATCGGGGTCGGTCATGGCGGTGAGGAGGACCTCCCACCCCGGACCGAAGCGCGAAGGGATGACCGGATCGAAATCCAGCGGCGCGAGCACGAGGTGCTGCGCGGCCCCGCCCAGCACGGGGCTCTCGCCGGTCAGCGCCTCCACGGCCAGCAGGCCGAGGGCGTAGATGTCGGCGGCGGCTCCCGGAACCTCGCCGCGCACCTGCTCGGGAGCGAGGTAATCGTCGTCGTCTTCCGGCGTCTCGGCGGGTGCCCCCGCCAGCAGGTGCGTCACACCGAAGTCGGCCAGCACCGCGATGAACCGCCGGCCGGGGTGGCGCACCGGTCGGAGCAGGATGCGCGACGACGTGAGGTGGTGGTGCACGATGCCCACCTCGTGGACGGCGGCGAGGGCGCGCGCGAGGTCTTCGACGAGGGCGGCGGCGGCATCCGGGCGCAGCGGTCCGTCGTCGTCGAGCAGCTCGCGCAGAGAGGGACCGTCGATCAGCTCGGTCACGAGGTAGCCGCGGCCGTCGGCGGAGAGGTGCGCGTCGTAGAGCGTGACGAGGAAGGGGTGGTCGAGCGTCGTGAGGGCGCGCGCGCCCTGCAGCCGACGCGGCGGGTCGGAGGCGCCGACGGGGTCGACGGGGAAGACCGTGACGACGACGTCGCGCAGGAGGATGTCGTCGCGCGCGCGGAACGCGTGGCCGTCGTGACCGCGCGGACCGAGGGGCGCCCGCACGCGGTACCGCCCCGCGAAGACCCCGGACAGATCGGGCAGGAGCGAGGCCGCGGCATCCTTCTCGCGCAGCGCGCGCAGCGCACGACGCCCGCCGTCTCCCGGGGCGGCCGCGCTCATCGGCGGGTTCGCCGGATCGACGACATCCGCGCATCCGATGTCGGCTGCCGCATGAGAAACTCCTCTAGCCCGGAGCGGGAGATGACCGCAACGGGCGCACTCTTGGGGGGCGCCCGCCCGTTGCGGTCGCTCAAACTCTACTGAGCAAAACGGAAGTTCGCATCCGGGTGACACGGCGGGCGGACGGGGGCATAATGGACGACCTTCAGCGACGGGCCGACGCGTTCGCCGCGCTCGGCGACCCCGGTCGTCTGCGCATCGTGGACCTGCTCGCGATGGGTGACATGTCGTCGAGCGAGATCGCCGATCTGCTCGGGGTGAAATCGAACCTCGTCGCCTTCCACGCCAACGTGCTGGAAGACCGCGGCATCGCGCGCCGCGTGCGCTCCGAGTCGGACGGACGACGCAGCTACCTGCAGCTCGTCCCCGAGGCCTTCTCGGATCTCACGCTCGCCCCGCGCAAGGTCGAGGGGCGGGTGCTGTTCGTCTGCACGGCGAACTCGGCCCGGTCTCAGCTGGCGCGCGCCATCTGGGGGGCGCACAGCGCGATCCCCGCCGAGTCGGCCGGAACCCACCCGGGCGAGCGCGTGCACGCGGGCGCGGTCGCCGCGGCGGCCCGGCACGGCCTGCACCTCGACGGCGGGGTGCGTCCGCGCTCCCTCACCGAGGTGGCCCGGCCCGGGGACTTCGTCATCAGCGTGTGCGACCACGCGCACGAGAACCTCGGCGGACGCGACGACGTGCACTGGTCGATCCGCGACCCCGCGCACACCGGCAGCGACGAGGAGTTCGACCGGACGGTGTCGGAACTGCGCGCGCGCATCGCCCGCGTGGCCCCGCAGCTGACCGCGGCGTAGGCGTCACGCGTCTTTCAACGGGGCCCCTGATGGCGCGCCCCTCACGGCGGGTCGCCCCCGGGGGCGAATAAGCTACCTCCAGCGAGCCGGACCCACCCGTCCCGAGCCGACCCTGTCGATGCCGATGTCGACGCCGCTTCCCGCCACGGCTGCGCTCGGCATCCCGATCCCGGAGATCCTGATGCCCCACTCCCCCGCCGCGCGCATGCACGAGGTCAGCGACGAGACCCGCGCCATCGTCGACATGGTGCTCGAGTACTCGCGGGGTCGCCTCACCGCCGAGGACACCCCGCTCGACAAGCCGCTGCCGGCCGCCGAGCTGACGCGACTCGCGGGCCGCACGATCGACGAGAAGGGCATCGGCGCGCGCAAGGCCCTCGGCGTCTTCGAGCACGTCCTCGCGCCCGCGTGCATCACGACCGACGACCCCCGCTACCTGTCGTTCATCCCCAGCGCCCCCACCAAGGCGGCGGCGGCCTTCGACCTCGTCGTCTCCGCCAGCGCCCTCTACGGCGGCTCGTGGCTCGAGGGAGCGGGAGCGGTGCACGCCGAGAACGAGGTGCTGCGCTGGCTCGCCGCCGAGTTCGGACTCCCCGCCGGTGCCGGAGGCGTCTTCGTGCAGGGCGGCACGCTGGGCAACCTCTCGGCGCTCGTCGCCGCGCGCGAGGCCGCTCGGGACCGGTTCGCGGATGCCGGCAAGCCCCGCCCCGACGCCTGGCGCGTCGTCTGCAGCGTCGAGGCGCACTCCTCGATCGCGTCGGCCGCCCGCGTGATGGACGTCGAGGTCGTGGGCGTGCCCGTGGGCGACGACGGCGTGCTGCGCGGTGCCGCCGTGCGCGCGGCCCTCGACGAGCACGGCGACAGCGTCTTCGCCGTGGTCGCCACCGCCGGCTCCACCAACTTCGGCATCGTCGACGACATCGCCGACATCGCCCGGGCCCTCGAGGGCACCGACGCGTGGCTGCACGTCGACGGCGCCTACGGGCTCACCGGCATGCTCTCGCCGCGCGCGCGGCACCGCTTCGCCGGCGTCGAGCACGCCGACTCCCTCGTCGTCGATCCGCACAAGTGGCTGTTCGCCCCGTTCGACGCCTGCGCGCTCATCTACCGCGACCCCGAGCTCGGACGCCGCGCCCACACGCAGCACGCCGAGTACCTCGACACGCTCACCGAGACGAGCGACTGGAGCCCCTCGGATTTCGCCGCTCACCTCACCCGACGCGCGCGCGGCCTGCCGCTGTGGTTCTCGCTCGCCACCTACGGCGCCGCCGTCTACCGCGAGGCGATCACCGCCGCGATCGACCTCGCCGAGCGCATCGCGGACGAGATCGACGACCGCCCCGAGCTCACGCTCGTCCGCCGTCCTCAGCTGGGGGTCGTGGTCTTCGAGCGCGTCGGCTGGGAGAAGGCGGACTACGACCGCTGGTCGGCGCAGCTGCTCGACGGGCAGCACGCCTTCGTCACCCCGTCGAGCCACGCCGGTCGCGTGAACGCGCGCTTCGCGATCCTCAACCCCCGCACGACGTTCGACGACCTGGTGGGGATCCTCGACACCATGAAGTGAGGGGGCGGATGCCGCGACCCGGCGTCGCGGCACCCGCCGCCCCACGATCCGCGCGCACTGCCACCAAACGCGCGGATCGTGGGCGGCGGCTTCCTTCAGCCCGCCGTCCGCTGACGCAGGAAGGCCGCCGCGACGCTGCGGTCCACGGCATCCGGAACGGGGTGCACCCCGCGCTCGACCTCGCCGCGCGCGACGGCGGCCAGCGAACGCGCCTGCAGCGTCAGGCCGAGATCCATCGCCTCGATCGGATTGCCCAGCCCGGCGACCAGGTTGACCATGTTCGTGTCGGCGATCACATGCACCGTGCGGCCGCCCGCGAGATCGTGGGAGGCGTGGAACCCCTCGGCGGCGGTGGGCTGCCCCAGGGCCTCGAGGTCCATCTCCCACGGGTGGTGGCCGACGCCGGCGATGATCGCGCCGTCCGCGAGCCGGTCGATCTGCGCGGCGCCGAGCACCTTCGGCGCCCCGGTCGCCAGGAACACCAGACGCGCGCGCTCCAGCGCCTCGTCGAGATCCGCGACGATGAACCCCTCGAGCGAGGCCTCGAGAGCGCGGTAGGGGTCGATGTCGGCCACGGTGACCACCGCTCCGAGCTGGCGCAGGGTGTGCGCGGTTCCCCGCCCGCAGGGGCCGAAGCCGACCACCGTGGCGCGGGAGCCGGGGATCATGAGGTTCGTCGCGTTCATGAACGCCTGCACCACCGACTGCCCGACCCCGAAGCGGTTCTCGACGAGCAGCTTGAGCGGACTGTCGTTGATGACGACGATGGGATGCCGCACCTCGGCCGCGCGTCGACGCAGGACGATGCCGCCCGTCGTCGTCTCCTCGGTGCCGCCGCGCAGGTGCGGGGCGGGATGACCGTCGAGGACGCCGCGGAACAGGTCTCCCCCGTTGTCGAGGATGAGATGGGGGTCGCTCGCGAGTACCGCGGCGACGCGGGGCGCATCGTCGTCGCGCGCGGCGTGGACGGCGACGCCCCGCTCGCGCAGATCGGCGGCCGTGTCTTCGCGGGTCGTGCCGGGCGAACCGGTCAGCGAGACCTCGGCTCCCGCCTCGGCGAGCAGGCGCACGAGGACAGCCGTCTTCGGTTCGATGTGGAGGCACATCGCGATGCGCAGCCCGCGGAAGACGGAGCCGAGCTCTCGGACGGCCTCGCGGGTGAGGGGCATGTGCGCGGCGGCCCAGTCGATTCCGGGCGCGGGAGGGGTCGGGTAGGTGCGGATGGTCATGGGTGTTCCGATCAGTGAGAGAAGGTGGCGAGGGACGGCACCCTGCTCACTGATAGAGCTCGGAACGGTAGGAGTGATCCCCGAAGATCGGCGCGGGACGAGACCCGCGACCGTGCTCGGCGGCGATCAGCATGGGGCGAGCATAATCCCGCGCGGGCTCGTGGCGGGGAGGCCACCGGCTCGGTCGGCGCCTGGACAAGGGCGCCGCCTCGGTCACGGAGGATTCGCGCCCGGGAAAGACAGAAGCCCCGGCGAAAACCGGGGCTGATCTGCGGAACCTGTAGCGGGAGCGGGGCTTGAACCCGCGACCTCACGATTATGAGTCGTGCGCTCTCACCAACTGAGCTACCCCGCCGCGTGGCATCCGGAAACCGGATGCTTGAGCCCCGAGTCAGGATTGAACTGACGACCCCTTCCTTACCATGGAAGTGCTCTGCCACTGAGCTATCGGGGCGTACCCGGATCGCTCCGGGCAACTAGAAGAGAATATCAGACCGAGACACTCTCTTACGAATCGAGGCTCAACCTCCGGCGTGCTGGCGCAGCCACGCGATCGGATCGATCGGCGTCGTGCCGTTCTGGAGGATCTCGACGTGCGTGTGCGCACCGAACGAGCGACCCGTGTTTCCGGTGCGGCCGAGGAACTGGCCGACCTTCACGTGCTCGCCCTGCGTGACCTGCAGGGAGCCGTACTGCATGTGGCCGTAACGGCTCGAGACGAGCTGCCCGTCGATCTCGTGGTCGATGAGCACGGTCACGCCGAATGCGCCGCCCTGCTCGGTCGCGATGCGCACCGTGCCGTCGGCGATCGCCTGGACGGGCGACCCCTCGCCGGGAACGAAGTCGGCACCCTCGTGGAAACCGCCGTCGCGCATGCCGAAGCCGTACGAGATCGACACACCCACGGCGAACGGCCACTGGATCGGCGAGTTGGGGTTGTTGGTGTAGAAGTCGGACGGACGCGTGATGCCCGAGTCGAGGGCCATCTTCGCGTAGGTCGTGGCACTGTAGCCGTCGTCGGCGCGGTCGACGACGCCGGACTGCGCCTGTGCGGGGGCCACGTAGGCCTGGATCTCGCCGTCGCCCGCGGCGACGTCGCTGCCACCGACCGCGAGGCGGGTCGTGGCGGCCTCGGCGGGAGCCGTGACGCTGTCGGTGCCGCTGGCCGAAGCGAGGGCGCTCACCGGCATGGTCATGCCGACGGTGAGGAGGCCGACGACGCCCATTACACCGACCGAGAACGACGTGGCCGCGATGCGGCGGACGTTGCGACGGGTGCGGGGGGCTGCTCCGGCTGCGGCGGGAAGGCCCTCGGCGACGGGCTCGCGCGGCGCGACGACCGGGGTCGCGGCCTGCACGGCGGTCTCGCCGGTGAAAGAGAACAGGCGCGCGGCGGCGACGAACTCGTCGGCGTCGGCGTCGGCGTCGGCCGGAGCGACGGATGCCGCGGGCGCCGGGATCGTGGCATCCGGGGCCTCGTCGACCGGAGCGACGGCGACGGGCTCGGCCGCGACGCTCTCGGCGGCGGCGGACTCGTCGACGGCCGAGTCGAGGATGACGGATGCCGCGGGGCGGCGGCGCGACCGGCGCGAGACCGGGAGGGTGATCGGCGACGTCGGCAGCGAGACGGGCGTGGTCGCGACGTCGCTGTCGGCGCTCTGCAGGATGACGGCGACCTCGTCGGAGCGGGGCTCCTCGACGACGGTGACCTCGAGGGCGTCGGCCGCATCGTCGACCGGCGCCTCGGGAGCAGCCTCGCGGGGAGGCAGCGTCGGCTCGATGGTCGCGGCGATGACGGTCTCCATGACCGCGACGGCGACGTTCTCGATCAGCTCGGGCTGAGAGGCGGACTCGGCGTCGACGGGGGCCGGATCGGCGGGCTTCGGAGCGGACTCCTCGGCGACGGCGACCGGGCTCTCGCTCGCCGCGAGACGGCGCATCTCGGCGCGGGTCAATCGCGGGGCGGGCTCGACGGCAGGCGTGGTGAGGGGGCGACGAGACCGCCGGGTGGGGGCGGGCTCAGTCTCGGGGGCTTCTGACGGCAACGCGCGGGGGCTCTCGTGTCGTGTCGCAGGCGCGACGGCTTCGGGCTTTGGGGGCTTGGCCATTTCCGCGAATTCGGGTCACGGAAAAATAACGAACTGGTAAACACCCTACCTCGGCAGGTCTGGGAATGCCATGAACGCCCCTCGTTTTCACCTGTCGTAGTCGAGAAGGGGCTCGAGGCGCTCGAAGAACGCGGGCCCCGCGGCGATCACCATGCCGTTGCCGGGGCGACCTCCGGGAGCTCCGCCGACCGTTCCGCCGGCCTCCTGCACGAGCAGGGATCCGGCCGCGTGATCCCAGGGCTGCGTCCCGCGCTCGTAGTAGGCGTCGACACGACCGGCGGCCACCGAGGCCAGATCGAGCGAGGCGGCGCCGATACGACGCACGTCGCGCGCGATCGGCATCACGCGCGCCAACTGCGCCAGGGCGGGGCCGTGCGTCTCGGGGTCGTACCCGAAGCCGGTGGCCACGAGCCCTCCGGCGGGGCCCACCTCGCTCACCGACAGGCGGCGGTCGCCGAGCCACGCTCCCCCACCGCGGGACGCGCGGAACAGCTCACCCGTCACGGGGTTGAAGACCGCCCCCGCGAGCGCTGTCCACGCGGCGGTGTCGGCCGTCCCCTCGACGGCGGCGATGCTGACCGCCCACGCGGGGATGCCGTAGGCGTAATTCACGGTGCCGTCGATGGGGTCGACGACCCACGTGATGCCGCTCGTGCCCTGCTCGGCGCCCGACTCCTCACCGAAGAAGCCGTCGTCGGGCCTCTCCCGGGTCAGCTCGGCGCGGATGAACGCCTCGACCTCCCGGTCGGCGGCGGTGACGATGTCGGCCGCGGCCGATTTGGTGGCGGCCACCGTCACGCCCTCCTGCCGACGGCGGTGGGCGAGTTCGCCGGCCTCGCGGGCGATGCGCGCGGCGATGTCGAGCAGTTCTGCGGCAAGGGTCATGGCATCCACGCTACTGCGCCACCCCCTGCGCCGAATCCGCCCGGCTCGTTAGCGTGGGGCCATGACCGCTTCGGATTCTCGCCAGTACGACGTCGTCATCGTGGGGGGCGGGCACAACGCCCTGGTCGCCGCGGCCTACCTCGCCCGGGCCGGGCGCCGCGTGGCGGTGATCGAGAGAGCCGAGGCGGTGGGCGGAGCCGCCGTGTCGGAACGCCCGTGGTTCGGCGTCGACGCGCGCCTGTCGCGCTACTCCTACCTGGTGAGCCTGCTGCCGCAGAAGATCATCGACGACCTCGGGCTGCGCATCAGGCTCGAACGGCGCCGGTACTCCTCCTACACTCCCGATCCGCGCGATCCCTCCCGCGGCATCCTGATCGACACCCGGGATGCCGCGGCGACGACCGCGTCGTTCGTCCGGACCCTCGGCGACGACGGTGCCGCCGAGGCGGAGCGGTTCTCGGCCTTCGGCGCGCGCCTGGCACCGCTGGCCGAGGCGGTGTTCCCGACGATGACCGACCCCCTGCCGACGGCGGACGAGCTGCGCGAGCGCGTGGGCGACGACGACCTGTGGGAGGCGCTCACGACCCGGCCGCTCGGCGATCTGCTGCGCAGGTCGTTCGAGAGCGATCTCGTGCGGGGCATCGCCCTCACCGACGGGCTGATAGGCACCTTCGCCACGTCCGACGACCCCTCCCTCGCCCAGAACCGGTGCTTCCTCTACCACGTGGTCGGCGGCGGCACCGGCGACTGGGACGTCCCGGTCGGCGGTATGGGCACCGTCACGAAGGAGCTCGAGCGCGTCGCCCTCGAGTCCGGCGCCGAGATCTTCACCGGCGTCGAGGCGATCTCGATCTCCCCCGACGGCGACGTGCACACCATGACCGACCGCTCCGAGGTGTTCCACGGCGAGCTCGTCCTCAGCGGTGTGGGCTGCGCCGTGCTCGACCGCCTCCTGGCCGCGGGCGGCAGCGAGACGACGGGCGCAGAGACGCCCGAGGGAGCCCAGGTGAAGGTGAACATGCTCCTCTCGCGCCTGCCGCGCCTGCGCGACGAGTCGGTCACCCCCGAGGCCGCCTTCTCGGGCACCTTCCACGTCAACGAGACGATGACCCAGGTGGATGCCGCGTACGCGGCGGCATCCGGAGGGCTCATCCCCGACCCGCTCCCGGTCGAAATCTACTGCCACTCGCTGACCGACCCGTCGATCCTCGGCGACCACCTCGTCGCCGACGGCGCGCAGACCCTGACGATGTTCGGGCTGCAGGTGCCGCACCGGCTCATCGCCGACATGGATCCCGTCGCCGCGGGCGCGAAGCTGCTCGCCGCCGCGCAGGCCTCGCTCGAGTCGGTCATCGCGGAGCCGCTGCGCGACTGCATCCTGCGCGCTCCCGACGGGCGCCTGTGCATCGAGGCCCGCACGACCCGCGATCTCGAGGAGTCGCTCAACATGGTCGGCGGCGACATCTTCCACGGGGCGCTGTCGTGGCCCTGGCTGGACGCCCCCGCGTCGACGCCCGCGGCGCGGTGGGGGGTGTCGACTCCGCACCCGCGCGTGCTGCTGTGCGGATCGAGTGCGCAGCGCGGCGGAGCGGTCAGCGGGATCGGCGGGCAGAACGCCGCGATGGCGGCGCTGGAAATCCTGGGCGACTGAGGGGCGGGGCGTGCGGCGCGGTCCCGCCCGGCCCCGTCTCGCCCGGCCCGGCCCACGGCATCCCTCCGTCCTGCGGAGTCCGAGGCCGACAGGCCGTGCGCGGGCGGCCGAAACGGCCGTTGCAGCGGCGAACTCCGCACGACGGCGCACGGCCCGGGCCCGCCCCGTCCGCCCGGGCCCGTCCCTCCCGCCCGTCCCGGTCCCGCGGCATCCCTCCGTCCTGCGGAGTCCGAGGCCGACACGCCGTGCGCGGGCGGCCCAAACGGCCGTTGCAGCGGCGAACTCCGCACGACGGCGCACGGCCCGGGCCGGTGCGCCGACACCCGCGTCAGACCGCGACGACCGGCCGCCGCCGGGCGGGCCCCTCACACCGTGTCAGGGTCACCTCGGGCGGCCGTGCGCGCCACCGCGATGATCCGGACGACGGCCTCCATCAGCGCCGGAGTCGACGGCTCCGCGTAGCCGAAAACGATCCCCGCGGGCAGGTCCACCGCGGTCCCCGGCACCGCGTAGCCCGACAGGGGCGAGACCAGGATGCCGCGGGCGGCGAGCGCGTCGACCGCCGCGCGCTCCGACGCCGGTGGGGCGTCGTCGAGCAGCACCACCGCGTGCAGGCCGCCGTCGGTCGCGGTCAGCGTCACCCCGTCGACTCCTGCGAACGCGTCGAGCAGCAGCCGGCGGCGGTGGCGGTAGTCGCGGCGGCGACGGGCGGTGTGCCGGGCGAGGGTGCCCTCGGCGAGGTAGAGCGCGAGGGCGTGCTGCTGCACCTGCGACACGGTTGGATCGAGATCCTCCCGCGCCGCGACGAGCCGGTCCCGGAGCACGCCGGTCGCCACGATCCAGCCGCACCGCAACGCGGGACTCAGCACCTTCGACAGGGTGCCGATCGACACCACGCCCGCCGGATCGAGCAGGTGCAGCGGCGGGAGCGGGACCCGCCCGTGCGGGAACTCGCTGTCGTAGTCGTCTTCGACGACGACGGTGCCGCTGCGCGCCGCCCATCCGAGCACGCGCGAGCGGGCGGCGGCATCCCATCTGCTTCCGAGCGGATAGTGGTGGTGCGGGGTCACGATCACCGCGTCGAGATCGCGCTGGGCCTCGAGCGCGTCGAGATCGAGGCCCGTCGCGAGGCGGACGGGGATCGGGACCGCCTGGGCGCCGAGACGGTCGAGCAGGCTGCGCACCCGCGGGTATCCGGGGTTCTCGATGCCGACGCGCAGCCGGGGCCCGCGCGGCGCGAGCGCGAGCAGGGTGAGCAGCATCGCGTCGCTCGTCCCCGCGGTCACGATCACCTCGTCGGGGGCGACGGCGAGGCCGCGGGTGCGCGCGAGGTGCGCGGCGATCGCGGCCCGCAGCGCGGGGTCGCCCGTGACGTCGGTCACGTCGGGCGCGACCTCG
>Ga0065721_10005118_pt1 | contig 16836 bp, 17 predicted proteins | sample Mesricmetagenome_FD_59108 | JGI IMG/M metagenome (GOLD analysis project Ga0065721, IMG submission 59108) | Mesophilic microbial community from rice straw/compost enrichment Sample: eDNA_1 v2 (version 2) | ecosystem: Engineered > Solid waste > Grass > Composting > Bioreactor | place: USA: Davis... | reverse complement strand
GGCTTGCTTCTCGTGCATCATAATCTCAATAACTCAAGAATCATTGAGATAACTCATATGGCAGAACGCCGCTGAGTGCTAGCGGAAATTCCCGATGGCCTAACCGAGTGAGGCCGCGTTGGCGGCGGCAACAGCCTTAAGGAGGGCTATGGAGGGGAATAGAGTAGATATAGTTGTCATCTTCACCCGGTACGGCGCGCCACTTGCCTTCCGATGTCTCGCCGGACGATCCGTGGACGCAGTGGGCTGCTGCGCTCGCGCACATCGCCCTGGCGCCCGGTTCTTCACGTGCGACCGCGACGCCCGGGACCTTGCAGCATCCCGGCCTCGACCTTGTTCCCTGGCTCTCGAGAGCCCCGGCCGTCAGAAACGGTGGTTGATACCCAACTTCACGACGTGTCCTTCGAGATCGGCTTCAACGGACTTGACCTGCCCGTAACAGCCGCCGGCAGGATCGCCGCCGACCACTGCCGACGCTTTCCCTTTGCCCAAATTCAGATACGAATAGTCCAGCCGCGCAGTGCCAACGACATCGGCGGCATTGCTGCCGCCGATGTCACTCGGTGTTTGTCCGGCGGACCCGGATAGACAGGCCCTGGTTGGCATGGTCCTGCTATCGGGTCGCCGGCGCCCGCACTCCGACTTCAGTTGTCCGGATCGTCGACGAGGCAGCCGAGGCCGTGGCAGCCCTGGTAGTTGCCGTGCACGTCGAAGTTCGGCTCGCCCCGCTCGTCGAACTGCGGCGTGTCGTCGATGACCGCGTCGGGATTGTCGACAACGCATCCGACGCCGTGGCAGCCGTTGTAGCCGCTTGAGGGAATGTAGTTGGTCGTCGTGTGGCGGCGGTCATGCTTGCGGTCGTCGAGCATGCCGTCGACGATCGCATCCAGGACGGCGCCGGCAACGACCTTGCCGAGATCATGGCCGCGATGATCGTACATGCGGGCGTCGGGGTCGAAGCCATCGCCGCGGCCGTAATGATAGCCGCCGACATCGGCGAACACGCCAGAGCATCCCTGGGCGACCCAGATGTACTTGCTCTTCGGGTTATAGCCCCAGGTGCGGTTGAGGATGCAGGGGCTGCTCGAGATCTGGTGGATGAGCTGCGGCCGGGTCAACGGCCCGGCCCAGCACTCACCATACTGGTAGTGGCGGGAATGGCATTCGACCGTGGACTGGGCCTGGGCGGGCGACGCGGCAAAGAGCGCCAGCGTCAATCCCGCGCCGGCAAGGACAAGGCTTCCTCTCATGTTTCGTCTCTTCGATCTTTCTTGGCGAATCGGTCAGTCGTTGATGGCGGTGATCTTGATGACGTCACCGTTGCCGACGCCGGAGAACCAGATCTCTCCGTCGCCGATCATCACGCCCTGCCAGTTGGCGAAGAGCGTCTCGTAGGACTGCGCCGCGAGCGCCTGTTTCACCTTCGCCGTGACGATCCGGTCGTAGTCGGCGACGAAATGGGCGGCGTCGCGGATCTTCTTCGCCTTGCCGCCGATGCGCGCCTGGAAGGGATAGTCGACCATGGCGGCGACGGCCGCCTTGTCGTTGTCCGCAACCGCCTTCTTCAGCGCATCGAAGAAAGCGCGGTAGCGGGCATGGTCGCCGTACAGCGCGTCGAGCGTGGAATTCATCTCGGCAACGGGATCGGCCATCGCCGGCAGCGGGGCCGAGAAAGTCGCGAGCGCCGCGACGGCCAGCGCAAGACAGGTTCTTCTCATCTTCACTCCTTCAGTTCGCCAGTCCCTTTGACGGCCGGGGCAGCGGGCAGGCGAGGAAGGATCGCAACGGTGCGCACAAGACAGGGATTCGGGATGAAAACGCGAACAGGCCCCGGCCGCATGCGCTGACCGTGGAATTGGCAGCCGCCGGCACGGAACTCCGCGACCTGCCGACGAGGGCAGCCGGGATGCGGGCTACGGCGGCAGCGGGATCCCGGGTGTTGGTTTCCGCCACTCCAGCCAATCTCAGGATGTTCCGGGAGCCAGTCGCTCCCGATTCTCTCCTAAGGGAAGTCGGATCGCCGTGCAAGCGGTGGCTCAAACACCTGAATCAGATCGCGATTTGCCATGACAAGCTCGCAGNGACCTTTTCGCCGCTGTCGTCCTCGCCTCAGCTTGCCTTTGGAGGCGACCTTATGAGTCCACTACTTAGTTGTTTCGTTGTCTAATCAGTGAAGGTCGTTCATTCGAGGAGAGGNTGAGAAGCGGGAGGTTANGATCGAAGCAACCCCGCCCCCGAATGAACATGCACAAGAATGCGCGCCTGCCGCCGTCAGGCCGATACTTTTGGTGACCGCGTCGAGACAGGAGGCGCAGGCAGACGCGCCGTGGCAGCGGGCGCGTCGAAACGCACGGCATATCGGTGGCTCGCACTCATGCTAGTTCACTACCGGTCGATCGAAGCTCGGCGCCACTGCATTGCCCGCATCGCTTGGCGGCTGCGGTCGTCGCCGCGATCGTGCGCCTCAGGCGACAGCAGCTTGCCAGATCGGCGCTCGCCTCGGCTCGGAGTGCCGCGCTCGACGGTCGGTGTAGTTCTCTCCCGCGTCGGCCTGGCAGACCATGCCTGGAAATACCCAGTCGAGCTCTCGGGAGGAGAGCGACAAAGCGGGGCGATCGCGCGGCCGCTCGCCATGCAGCCGCGCATCATGTCGTTCGACGAACCGACGTCGACCCTCGCCCCGGAGACGGTCGGCGAGGGGCTGGACGGGATGAGGGAATTGCGCTCGGATGGCATGACGATGCTCATGGTCACGCATGAGATGGGCTTTGCACGCGAAGTTGCCGACCGGGTCGCCTACATGGACCAGGGCGCAGTCGTCGAGATCGGGGCGCCCGCGACATCTTCGACAAACCGCAGCACCCGCACCAGCGCATTCCTCTCCCGCGCGCTCCGGCATTGACGGGGTTGGCCCAGGTCGCCCGATGCGCGATCATCGGTCGTGCCCTCCGTCTCGCGGTAGGGGCGGACGATGCCTTCCCGTATCATCTCCCGTCGCCTTCGCCGCTTCGATCCCGGCGCGGCGGCCGGAGACGAAGGCCCAGGCGAGGTGGGTGCCGTGACCGGGAAGGACGATGCCGCCCTGACCGACGGCACCCGCGGCGAAAAGGCCCTCGATGGGGCTGCCGTCGCTGCGGAGGACGCGCTGCGAGAGATCGGTCGTCAGGCTTCCATCGGTGAGGACGATCCAGCTCTGCACAGGGCCGAGGGCATGGAACGGGCCGGCGGAGATGCCTGGTGGTTTGGGTCCGGGGCCCGACCCCAGCGCAGCGTTCCGCTCGGTGATGGTCCTCGCGAGATTTTCGGGCGGAACGCCGATCGATTGGGCGAGCGCCGCGATCGACTCGCCGCGGTGATAGATGTCCGGGCGGTAGCGCCTGTAGTCGTCGAAATAGGCGTAGGCGACGCCCGGCGCCGTCGAGACGAAAAAGGGAAACCGGTTGAACTTCCTCGCGAGCGCATCGTCGAACACGATGTAGCCCAGCTTGTCGGGCTGGGCAGCCAGCGCGAGGTTCGGGCCTTCCAGCTCCTCGGCGAACCGTTCTCCATTGCGGTTGACGAGGATCGCCCCGTTTTCGAACAGCGACGGCTCGGGGCTCAGATAGGTCGTCACAAATGACATCATGAACGGCCTGAGCACCGCCGGCGGCAAGGTGTCGAGGGCCCAGGCCATCAGGCGCGTGAACAGGCGGTAGGGCGGGAGCCTGCTCAACAGCCCCTTCGCGGGGGGCGGCGTGAAGCGGAGATTGGGACCATAGAAGAAGATCTCGTCGCGGATGGTCGCGCCGAGCGCCTCGCCCATCCTGTGGCCGTCACCCGTGCTGGTCGGCGCGAGCCCGTCGATCCCGGTCATTTCCGGCGCGAAACGGCCACGCCACTCGGGGCTGGCGGAGAAGTCGCCCGTCGTCAGGATTACCGAGCGCGCCTGAAAGGATCGAGACCGGCCTGCGGTTCCAACCTCCACGCCGGTGACGCGTCCGTCCGTCGTCTGCAAGCGCGTGACCGATGCGCCGAGTCGGATGTGGACGCCGACGCGTCTTGCCTCCCGTTCGAGAAAGTAGATGAAGGCGTCCGCGTTCGGCAAAATCGTGTGCATGCGGGCCGCGCTGTTGGGCTTCTCGAGCACCGGCCCGTAAAAGGTCATGCCGAGTGAAGTGAGCCAGTCGAGGAGCTCCGCCGCCTCCTCGGCCATCGCACGCCGCAGGCCCGGAGGCTCGCTTTCCGCCTGCCTGCCGACGACCCTCAGCATGTCCTGCATGTGGAGCTCGACGCTGTCGGCGATCCCGCACGCCTTCTGAAGCCGCGTTCCCGAAGCGGTGTAGGTGCCGACGCAGAGCTGCGTGGCTCCGCCGAGCCGGTCATTTTTTTCCAAGAGCACAACGCGCGCGCCGGCCACCCTGGCGAAGATCGCGGCCGTCAGTCCGGCCCCGCCGCCCCCGACGACGATGACGTCCGCCGTTTCTGTCCTCATATCGTCCGCCATGTCGGCCTCCCTTGTGCGCTCGCGCTCAGCGCAGATAGTTTGCACCGTTCACGTCGAGAATGGCTCCCGAGACGAAGCTCGCTGCCGGCGAGCAGAGAAAGGCGAGCGGCGCCGCGATCTCCTCGGGCTGGGCGGCGCGCCCCATCGGCTGGCGCGCGACCACCTCCGCAAGGCGCGGGTTGTCCGAATTCATGGCGGTGAAGACCGTTCCCGGGGCCACGCCGTTGACCAGCAGGTTCTTCGAGCCGTAGCGGGTGGTGAGCCAGCGGATCAGCGTGTGCAATCCGCCCTTGGAGATGGCGTAGTGGGGGCCGATTCCCGCAAAGCTCCCGCCGGTCGAGGCGGCCATGGAGCCGACGAGGACCATGCGTCCGCCACCGCGGTCAACCATCCGATCGACAAAGGCGCGGGCAAGGAGCGCGGGAACGCGGAGGTTGACGTCCATCGCCAAATCCATCGCGCTTTCCCAGTTCGGGCTGTCCCAAGACACGATCTGGTAGGCGCCGGCGGCCATGATGACCGTATCGGCCATATCCGCCCAATCGGCCAGCGCCTCGACGCTGCCGCGCGCAGCGAGGTCGAGATCGAGGCCCTCGGCCTTGCCGCCCTCGTTGCCGATGGCTCGAACGAGATCGGCGCAGCCCGCCCGGTCGGTCGCGAGCACCGTCGCGCCGAGGCGGGCGCAGAGTTTCGCCGTTTCTGAGCCGATCCCGCCGGCCGCTCCGGTGATCAGGATCGTCTGGCCGGTCAGGAGGAACGGATTGCCGGACTTCGGACACGGGCGCGGGACGGCATAGGAAACGGTCTCGGACGAGGTGGTCATCGGTCAGCTCCTTCGGCCAAATTTCGGGGTGATGAATGCCCTGCTCCGGTCGCGCCCCTCAGGTGCGCATGTAGTTGCCTCCATTGACGTCGAGGACGGCGCCGGAAATGAAGCTCGCCGCCTCAGAACACAGGAAGGCGATGGGAAGCGCCACTTCCTCGGGGCGCGCCGCACGACCGAGGGGCTGGCGGGCGACCGCGGCGGAAATGTTGACGCCGCTGAGCATAGGCGTGTCGATCGTGCCCGGCGCGACGCCGTTGACGAGCACGCCCTGAACCGTGAACCGGGCGGCGAGATAGCGCGTCAGCGTGTGGATCGCCCCCTTGGTGACGCCGTAGTGCGGCGCAACGCCGGGGAAGGTGCCGCCGGTGTGGCCGGCAACGGAGCCGATCAGGACGATGCGGCCCCAGCCCCGCTTCGCCATGGCCGGAGCGAACACGCGGGCGAGATGCATCGGCGCCCTCAGGTTCGTATCGAGGGCAAGATCGATCTGGTCGTTCCAGTCCGGCATGTCCCAGTCCACCGGGCGGTAGATGCCGCTGGCGACGACCAGCCCGTCGACGTCACCGGCCCAGGCGTGAAGCTGATCGGCGGCCTCGGGAAGACTGATGTCGATTTCCCGGGCGCTGGCGCTGTAGCCGCCTGTCGCCAACTCCTCGACCAGGGGCGCGCAGCTGTTCAGGTCGGTCAGCAACACCTCGGCGCCCAAGGCGCAGCAGACCCGGGCCGTGGCCGCGCCGATCCCGCCGGCGGCGCCGGTGATCAGGATCCGGCGGCCGTCCAGACGATAGGCTTGCGGAAGGGAGGCGGTGATCGTGCTCATGTACAGCCTTTCCGGTCGCGCCTCACACCACCAGCGCGGCCGTGCGGCCAAGCAGCAGATGGGTGATGGTGAGCGCGGTCATGTCCGAGGTTTTCGGGTTCGAGGGCATTGGCTCATTGGCGAGCCTGAGGCTCAGGCTGCCGAAGTCACCGGTGGCGAAGAGCTCATGGACGTTCTTGTCGACATTTGGGTCGGCGACGAGCGCGACCTCGGTCCGGTCAAGACCGATGCTGGCAAGGGCGGTGGTGGCAACCGCATTGGCGTTGGCGGGATAGGTCGACGCCGCCTCGCGGGCCGTGCCGCGGAAGAAGGTGACGGCCTCCCGCAGGCCCGAGAGGTCGATCAGGCCTTCGGCGACTGTTCCGCGCCAGGCGAGCGGCGGCTTCCGTATGACGTGGGTCACTTGCTTCAACGGCCGGAGTGCCGCGGCGGAAATCGCCTGGATGCCGCCGAGCGCGCCATGGCCGATCACGAGCTGCGAGCCGGCAGCCGCGGCGATAGCGGTGAGCCGGTCGCGGAGTGCGTCGTGGGTCAGCGCGCTCACCGAACAGACGACGAGCATACGTGCCGCCTTCAGTGCGGCCTCGCCCCATTCCCGCACGGCATCTCGCCCGGCGGCTTCGACGATGATGTCGGGCGACAGCGACGCAAGATCATCGGGATTGGTGATTTGCCGGCATTCCTCCGGCCACCAGCCGCATCGCCGCACACCCGGCTGCGTGGCGATGCCGACGAGGGTCAGTCCCGCATCGGAGCGAGCGGCGAGCAGGCTCGTGACCCGCTCGCTGATCGCACCCGACCCGATGATGCAAAGCCGTTGCCCCTCGGGGCGGTGGAGTGCGTTCACAGTTTCACCCAGCCGTCCGGCGGCGTCTTGCCGGGGTGGACCGTGCCGCATTTCGGGCAGGTCCGGAGCTTCTCGTCGGCGTAGAACCTGGCGTAGATCGGTGGCAGGTCGTCGACGATGGATTCGAGATCGACCTCGGCGCGATGCACGCGCGTGGAGCATTCGAAGCAATACCATTCGATCGCGTCGAGCGCCCCTTCGGGGCGGGCCGGCTCGATGACGAGACCGATCGAGCCTTCCTGCGGCCGCTGCGGCGAGTGACGCAGATGCGGCGGCAGGAGGAAGATGTCGCCCTCGCGGATCGGCACGTCGTAGAACTCGCCGCTCTCCACGTCATGGACCTTGAGGACCATGTCGCCCTTGAGCTGGTAGAAGAACTCCTCCACCGGATCGTCGTGGTAGTCGGTCCGGCTGTTAGGGCCGCCGACAATGGTGACCATCAGGTCGGCGTCCTTCCAGATCTGCTGGTTGCCGACCGGCGGCTTGAGCAGATGCCTATGCTCATCGATCCACTTCTGAAGGTTGAAGGCGCTCAGCTTACCCATTGTCCCGTCCTCTCTCCTCGGGATCGAACCGCTCCGGCTCAACCCAGTTTCAGTCCACATGTCTCGAAAGCATCGCGGATCGCGCGCTTTTCGTCCTCGGTGAGCTCGAGCAGCGGCGCTCGCACCCGGCCGCCGACCTGTCCCAGAAGCTCCTGCCAGTATTTCTGGTGCGCGTGCGGCTTTTCCGGAGGCCTGGTGCGACGGAACGCGTCACGCACGGGCTGCAGACTGGCGCTGAGCGCCCGGGCTTCCTCATGGCGTCCGGCAAATGCGAGGTCGGTGTAGTCGCGTATGCGACGGTCCACGCGCGTCTGCATCGTGTAGGGCGGCGAGGAGCAGAGATAGAGCTGCCAGCCGAGTTCGATGACGTTCTGGAGCCATTCCTCCTCGGAGGCGGTGGAGACGAGGATCCGGTCGCCGGCCAGTTCGGTAAGCCGCTTGTACATCTCGCGCGGCACGGAATACTTGATGGCCACGACCGTTTCGATGTCGGCGAGTCGATTGCACAGTTCGGGGCTCATCAGGTAGCCGCTGTCGGGATGCGACCAGAGCGCCATGCCGATGTCGACCTTCGAGGCGATGGTCTTGTAGTAGTTCAGCAGCGTCTCGTCCTGCGCCCTGAAGAAATGCAGGACCGGCGCGTGGACCACGATGTAGTCGGCCCCGCAGGCCTGCGCATGGCGGGCAAGCTCGATCACGACATCCATGTTCTGGTCCGAGCAGGACATGATCGTCTGCGCCCTGCCCGCGACTGCATCGACCGAGAGATCGAACATGCGCTTGCGCTCGTCGAGCGACATCGAGAAGAATTCGCCCTGCTTGCCGGCAACGAAGAAGCCGTCAATGCCGAGGTCGGTGATCCAGTGCTCGAGATTTCGGCGGAAACCCTCCTCGTCGATCGAGCCGTCCTCGCGGAAAGGTACGTTGGCCGCCGCCCAGAGCCCCCGCATCGTGGCCCGGGAATGACTCTTGGCCTCGGCTCGGGTGTACTTCATCGGGGACTCCATCATGCAGATCTTGGAGCCGCAATTCAGCCATGGATCAGTTATATTACAAGGACGAAAATTCCTATTAATTAATAGCGATATGTTATAGATCAAATATGCCCTTTACATCCGTTCGGGCGTTAGGCCGGAAATATGGTTTCGGAGCGCAGTGATGAAACTGCTCACGGCGGGCGAAGGCGACCTGCCGGCGGCGCGGATCAGACAGAGATCGCGCGAGACCGTCGGATCGACGAGGGGCCGGGCGACCAGATTGTACTGCGCGGCCTGCGACACCGCATAGGTCGGCAACACCGATACGCCGAGACCCGCCCCGACGAATGCGAGCGCCGTCGTCACCAGAGTCGCCTCGAATTTGGGGCGCAGAACCTGAGAGGCCGATTCCGCGCCGAGCTCCATCAGGCGCCGAATGCCGCTGCGATGCGACATGGCGATCAGCGGCAACGCCGGCAAATCTGACCAGCGGATATAGGCTTCCCGCGCGAGGGGGTGGTCGGTCGGCATGAAGAGCGCGAGGTTGTCGCGCATGAGCACGATCCGCTCGATGCCTTCCTCGGCGGCAGAGAACGTCCCGAGACCGCAATCGGCGTTCCCTGAAATTACCTCCTCGCGAATGTCGCTGGTCGGGGCGTCGATCAGTTCGACCTTGATGCCGGGATAATCCCGGTGGAATTCGGCGATGGCGAGCGGGGCGATGCTGGCTGACAGGAGTGGCGGGGCGGCGATGCGGATGCGCCCGCGGCGCCGCGCGGCAAGATCGCGCGTGTTCTGAACCGCATGGGCCAGGTCCTCGATGATCTTCGAGGAGGAGGCGCGAAACTCCTCCCCGGCCGGCGTCAGTTCCACCCGCCGCGTTGTGCGGTCGAACATGCGCACACCAAGTTCCGCCTCGAGGTCGCGGATCGTCGTCGACAGCGCCGATTGTGCGATGCCGAGATGACGGGCGGCAGCGGAAAAATTCCTGTGCTCCGAGACCGCGAGAAAGGCCTCGATCTGCCTGATCGCGATGCGTATCGGCTTCTGCATTTATCGCCTTTGTGTATTAATTAATACAATAATTCATTCTGGTTAAATTGAAAAAGTCAATGCAATTGTTCGGGCAGGTTCAACACCCATACGGAATGCGGCGGCTCGGATGCGCCCGGGAACGGGCAGCATCCGACGGACGAGGCGTGAGGAATGACGATCTATCCCGAACTCAATCTCTATATTGGCGGCAAGTGGCGCTCCGGCAGCGAGACCATCCCTGTCCTCAATCCGGCGGACGAATCCGTCATCGGCGCGCTTCCGGTCGCCACGCGTGGCGATCTCGATGATGCGCTGGACGCAGCGGTCAAGGGGTTGCGGATCTGGTCGCAGACCGCGCCGGCCAAACGAGCGAACATCATTCTCCGTGCGGTTGCGCTGATGAAGGAACGCGCCGAAGAGATCGCCCGATCGATCACGCTGGAGCATGGCAAGCCCATCGCCCAGGCTCGCCTCGAAGTTCAGCGCGGCTGCGAATTCTTCGAATGGGATGCAGGCGAAGCGGTCAGGACCTATGGCCGCGTCATCCCGAGCGCGCCCGACATCCGCTACATGGTTATCCACCAGCCGATCGGCACGGTCGCGGCCTTCTCGCCATGGAATTTTCCGATGAGCCAGCCGGCGCGCAAGGTCGCTGGCGCGCTTGCCGCGGGATGCTCGATCATCCTCAAGGCTTCGGAAGAGACCCCTGCCGGTGCGCTGCACATTGCCCGCGCCTTCCACGATGCCGGCCTGCCGGCGGGTGTGCTGAACCTGGTTTTCGGCGTGCCCTCGGACATTTCCTCCTATCTCATTCCCCAGGAGCCGGTGCGCCTGGTTGCCTTCACCGGATCCACCGCCGTCGGTAAGCACCTGACGGAGATCGCCTCGCGCAGCGTAACGCCGGTGCTTATGGAGCTTGGCGGCCATGCGCCGGTCATCGTCTGCGACGACGTCGACCCGGCGGTGGCGGCGGCGCTCTCGGTGACGCGCAAGGCCCGCAATTCGGGGCAGGTCTGCACGTCTCCGACGCGGTTCTTCGTGCACAAGAACATCTATCGCGCCTTCCTCGACGCGTTCGTCGAGCGGGCGAAGGCCATTCGCATCGGCGACGGCTTCGACAGCAGCACCGACATGGGTCCCGTGGCGAACCACCGCCGCATCGAGGCTATCGACGCCCTCGTCGAGGATGCCCGGACGCGTGGTGCCCGCATCCTGGCTGGCGGCGAAAGGCCGGGCGGCAAGGGCTACTTTTATCCGCTCACGGTCGCAGCGGAACTGCCTGACGGCGCGCGCGCGCTCGAGGTCGAGCCATTCGGTCCATTGGCACTGATCAACCCGGTCGAGTCGATCGAGGAGGCCATCGACCGAGCCAATGCGCTGCCTTTCGGCCTAGCGGCCTACGCCTTCACCCATTCCGCCCGCAATGCCCACCTTCTGGCCGAGCGGATCGAGGCGGGCAACGTCTCGATCAACACGCTTGAGGCTTCGGTTGCGGAAACGCCATTCGGCGGCGTGAAGGAAAGCGGCTTCGGGCGCGAAGGTGGCGCCGAAGGCTTGCACCACTACATGACGGTCAAGACCGTCTCGCATCGAATGGAGTTGTGACACCAGCGAGAAAGCGAACTCAAGGGAGGAGTAGCTGAAATGAAAAGTCTCAAGACCATCCTGATCGGCCTTGCATCCGTCGCCATCGGCGCGACCGCCGCACAGGCAGAGGGCGTGCTCGACCGCGTCAAGGCGCGCGGCGAGTTGCGGTGCGGCGTCGGCGATCCCACACCGGGCTGGCATAGCCTGGACAACCAGAACCGGTGGGTCGGCTTCGGGGTCGACTATTGCCGCGCTATCGCGGCGGCGGTGCTCGGCGACGCCGAGAAGATCGCGATCAACCCGATCGGGTGGGCGCAGTCCTATGAGGCGCTGCGCTCGGGGGAAGTCGATGTCGTGACGACCTCTCACACCTACAAGATAGAGCGCGACACCGGCATGCAGGTCAATTTCCCGACCGCTTATTTCTTCACCGGCATCACGGTGATGACCCGCAAGGAACACGACGTCCAGTCGTTCGAAGACCTCGCCGACGCCACCATCTGCATCCTCTCCGGCAGCTCGATGGAGGCGACCGTCTCCGAATGGTTCCGCGCCAAGAACCTGCCGGTGAAGCTCGTGCCCTTCGACACGATCACCGCCAATTCGGAGGCCTATTCGAAGGGTCGGTGCGACGCCTTCGCCACCGAGCCGCCGCTGCTCGCCGGGTTCCGCCAGGGATATGACAATCCCGACGACCACGTGATCCTCAACGATCTCTTCTCGATCGATGCGCTCGGTCCGATGGTTGCCGAAGGCGACGAACAGTGGAACAACATCGTTCGCTCGGTGATCTTCGCCACGATCGCCGCCGACCAGCACAGGATCACCGCCGCCAACGCCGAGGAACTTGCCAAGAGCTCGGACAATGCCTCGATCCGGCGCCTGCTCGGAACCGAGGGCGAATTGGGCAAGTTCATGGGACTTCCCGCGGACTGGGGTTTCAAGATCATCACCCAGGTTGGCCCCTACTCGGCGATCTATGATCGCAACCTGGGCAAGGATAGCGCCAGCAAGCTGGAGCCGGGATTCAACCGCTACGTCTCGGATGGCGGCCTGCTCTACGCTCCCGGCTTCTGAGCAGCAAAGGCGGATCCGGACATGAACATCGCTGTCGCTCTCAACAACCGGATCTGCCCCGCCGACGAGACCTACGGGGTCGCCGTCGAAATCACTGGCCTGTCCAAGTGGTACGGCGACTTCCAGGTCCTGCGCGACATCTCGCTCACGGTCGCGCGTGGGGAGCGGATCGTGATCTGCGGCCGCTCAGGGTCGGGCAAGTCTACCCTCATCCGCTGCATCAATCGGCTGGAACGGTATGAGGCCGGCAGCATCGTGGTGGACGGCATCCCGCTCGACGACGATCTCCGGCGCATCGAGGAGGTGCGCCGGGAGGTCGGGATGGTGTTCCAGACTTTCAACCTTTTTCCGCATATGAGCGTCCTGGAAAATTGCTGCCTCGCCCCGATGCTCGTTCGCGGCATGGGTCGCTCTGAGGCCGAGAGCCTCGCCATGCATTTCCTCGAAAAAGTGCGGATACCGGATCAGGCCGGCAAATATCCGAGCCAGCTCTCCGGCGGCCAGCAGCAGCGCGCGGCGATCGCTCGCTCTCTGTGCATGCGGCCCCGGATAATGCTTTTCGACGAGCCGACCTCGGCGCTCGACCCGGAGATGATCAAGGAAGTGCTCGACACGATCATCACCGTGACCGAGGAAGGCATGACAATGCTTTGCGTCACGCATGAAATGGGCTTTGCTCGACGCGTTGCGAACCGGATCGTCTTCATGGAGCGAGGGCAGATCATCGAGGACGCCGATCCGGAATGCTTTTTCACGGCGCCGGCCCACGCCAGCGTGCGCGAGTTCGTGGAACAGGCCAGGACAATATGAAAAAAGCCCGGTTTCAGAGACACCAGCTGATCATCCTGTCGGTGCCGCTGCTCGTTTGCATCTGGCTGGGATCGACGCTGGACTACGGCTTTTACCTCTCCACATCAGGCCTGAAGATCTCCTCCGCCGTCCTGCCGTGGGATCCGGCGTGGTCCTTCCTGACCGCCTTTTCCGTCGCGGCCATCAATTCGCTGGCGGCGGGCCTTGCCGCGATCGTGCTCTCGACGGTGCTGGGCGTTGCGATAGGCGTCCTCGGCACATTGTCGGACACAACCGCCGTCGCTATCTGCCGTTTCTACGTCGGCACATTCCGTAACGTGCCGGTCCTGTTCGTCATCCTTCTGTGCTATTTCGTCGGCATCCTCCTGCCGGCACCGGCGAAGGCGCCGAACCTGGCGGGGCTGGTTTTCCTCTCGAACCGCGGGCTGGTTCTGCCGGAGATGTCGCTTGCCCGGCCGTGGGGGCTCGGACTCGCCGCCCTCGCCCTGGTCGCCGGCCTGATCATCTGGCGCCTGACGCTACCGAGGGCAGCGCGCGTCGCCGGTCTCATCGTCGCCGTGATATTGGCCGTCTGGCTCGGCATCGACGCCGAGGCGCCACAACTCAGCAAATTCGGGTTTCGCAGTGGCGTCGAGATTCCGCTCGAATTCATCGCGCTGACCACGGCCCTGTCGCTCTACTTTGCCGCCGAGATCGCCGAGATCACCCGCGGCGCCATCCTCTCGATCGGCAGGGGGATCATCGAAGCGGCGGACGCGCTCGGCCTGCGCGCCTTCGACCGCTTCCGCAAGATCACCGCGCCGCTGGCGCTCCGCTTCGGCCTGCCTTCTGCGCTCAACACCTATCTCGTGATCATGAAGGCGACCTCGCTCGGGGTCGCGATCGGCTACATGGAGATCTTTTCGGTCGCGCGCGTGTCGATGTCGAGCTCCGGGCGAATCGTCGAGTGCCTGATCCTGATGGCGTTCTACTTCCTCCTGATCTGCGGCACGCTTTCCCTAGTCGTCAACTACTTCAACGCCAGGCTCAGGACACGGGAACGCTGAGATGCCCAGCCATCGGGACACTTCGCCGAGCCCCTATCACCGCATCGGCTTCATCACCTTCCTCGTCGTCCTTGCCGTTCTCCTGCAGCCGTTTTTCCGCTGGGCCATCCTCGATGCGAGCTGGAGTGGGGACGCGGAGACTTGCCGCGTCGCATCCGGCGCCTGCTGGGTTTCGGTCGGGCTGCGACTGGATTTCCTAGTCTTCGGCTTCTATCCGATTGAGCTTCGCTGGCGTCCGATCTCCGGCGTCCTGCTTCAGACGCTGGCCCTTTTCGCGATCTGGGCCGTGCCGGCGATAAGACGGCGGCTCTTGCGCATCTACCTGATGATGCTTGCCACGTTCATTGTGTCGGTCTGGCTCATGGGCGGAGACGGCATCCTGCTCGCCCCGGTCAGCTCGCGGCTGTGGACGGGCTTTTCCCTGACGCTGCTCCTCGCCTTCGGCGGCTTCGTCCTCGCGCTGCCGCTCGGCATCCTGCTCGCCTTCGGCCGCCGCTTTGGCAACAGCTACGTCTCAGCGATATGCGTGGCCTATATCGAGATCATGCGCGCCCTGCCGGCGGTCGTGACCATCTTCGCCATCCTCGTGACCACGCCCTACCTGTTACCGAAGGCCATCGGCGAGAACATGTTCCTGCGGGTCCTCCTCGGGTTCACGCTGGCCATGTCCGCCTTCTACGCCGAGGTCTTCCGCGGCGCGTTGCAGACGTTCAGCAACGGACAGACAGAGGCGGCGCAGTCCCTCGGCCTCAAGTGGATGAACGTCTATGGGCGCATCGTCCTGCCTCAGGTCGTCATCAAGTCCTTCCCGGCGCTGATGAATATCAACCTGATGGTGTTCAAGGACACCGTTCTCGTACTCACCTTCGGCTACTACGAACTTTTGGGCGCAGCGCACGCATCGATCAACACCCAGGAATGGAGCAGCTTCGCTATCGAGATGTTCCTGTTCGTCTACTTGGTGTTCTTCGTCTCCGGCACACTGATCTCCGGGGTCGGGCGCCGGATCGAGCAAAGCCTCGTGCGCATCTAGGTCGCGCTCAGTCCGGCAGCAGCCGGAAGGCGATGGTGGCACCGACGAGGGCGATTGCGGTGGCGGCGCCGATCCAGGCCCCGTAGAAGCCGAGGCCGAGGATGAAGCCCGCCAGGACCGGCGAGGTAATGTCCGTCAGCGCGACCAGCGTCTGGCCCGTCCCCATGACCACGCCCATCCGCTCCGGCGGGACGTGCACGGAGAGCGCGGCGAGATAAGTCGGCTTCGCCATGGCGTCGGCGATGCTGACGCAGAGGACGGCAAGGAGGAGAACCGGGATGGAGCTCGCGAGCCCCGCGGTTACGAAGCCGGTGGAGATGAGCAGGAAGATCAGGACGATCAGCCGCCGCTCCGAGAAGAACCTGCCGAGCCAGCCGAGGACGAACAGCTGGACGAGGATGTTGATGACGCCGTCGGCGGCGATCATGTAGCTGAGCTCGCGCGGCCCGAGCGGATGGCCGTTCCAGATGAAATTCTCGGCGAGGTAGTTGGGCAGCTGCGAGCTGTACATGCCGTAGGCGAAGAAATGGCAGAGCATGACGACGGTGAGCACGCGGATCACCGGCGAGCCGACGATTGCCCGGAGGGAGATCCTCTCCCCGTCGATCGCTTCCGCCGGCCCTCCGGACCGGCCGCCCTTGAGGAGGAAGATCGTCACCAGCAGGCCATTGATGGACAGCGCCAGCGCCAGATAGATCGGCGCGGTCAGGGAGATTTCGGAGAGGACGCTCGAAAGCCCGGCGCCGATGATCGCACCGAGCCCGAGCCCGGCGCTGACGAAGCCGATCGCCTGCCGCCTCGTCGCCGGCGTGCTGTTGTCCGCTGCATAGGCGGCCGCGGCCGAGAAATTGCCGGCGGTGAGGCCAAACAGGAAGCGCGCCAGAACAACCGTGAAGATGCTCTGCGCGAGCGCGAGCAGCAGCAGGCTGACGATGGCCAGCGTCTGGCCTCCGAGGAGCACGCGGCGGCGGCCAAGCCGGTCGGACAGCTGGCCGAGCAGGGGCGAGGCGGCCGACTGGCTCAGGGCTTCCGTGGCGAGCACGAGCCCGAAGACGAGCGGGCTCGCCCCCATCTCGCGCAGATAAAAGGGAAGGACGGGCAGAACTGCGCCGGTGCCGCCGGCGTAAAGGACGACGATGGCGAAGAGCGGCAGCATCCGCCGCCAGTCGAGGCGCTCGGCCGCGGCGGCGGCATTCGCCGGCAGGTATTCGCTGGCCATGTCAGCTCCTTCCGGCGCGTATGACGGAGGATGTGCGGCGGGTGCGTCTCGCTTGGGGCCGTGTTGCGCCGAAGCCGGCGAGAGGCGCGAGTGTGGAGTTGGTTGTCGGCCTCAGACGAATGGCCGGACTGACTTCGAAGGCGCTTTGTGCCGACCCGGCATTGGATCGAGTCATTCCCGCGAGGAGGAGACGGCGACGGGCGGCCGTCGTGATCGCCGTCCTCATGAGAAGTCTCCGGCAAGCGGCTGCAGCCCGACCCGGCGGAGATAGCGGTCGAGCATCCCGCTCCCCTCTCCTCCGAGCGTCACGAAGGCCGCGACATGACCGTCGGGGCGGACCAGCGCGGCTTCTCCCGCGGCGAGTTCGTAGGCGTCGCCAACATGCCCCCAGGCGTCGACGATCTCGCCGCGCGGGCCGACGCGGTGAATGTGCAGGCCCGGGCGCGGGGCGACGGCACCCCCGGCTGCCTCGTCGACCAGAAGCGTCCAGTGCACGCCCCGGAACAGGTGGAACAGCCGCACCGGCTGGCC
>Ga0065721_10007605_pt1 | contig 16842 bp, 11 predicted proteins | sample Mesricmetagenome_FD_59108 | JGI IMG/M metagenome (GOLD analysis project Ga0065721, IMG submission 59108) | Mesophilic microbial community from rice straw/compost enrichment Sample: eDNA_1 v2 (version 2) | ecosystem: Engineered > Solid waste > Grass > Composting > Bioreactor | place: USA: Davis... | reverse complement strand
TCGTCCCGTCATCAAGGACGGGGAAATGGGGGAGTCTGCTTACGATCGGAAGATGAAGTAAACCGCGCCACACATGCAAAGCCCGGCCCACAGGAAGTTGATATTGATGGGCCTGTTCATGTAGTAGACGGAAAACGGGACGAAGACAGCCAGTGTGACAACCTCCTGAAGGATCTTCAGTTGCCCCAGCTGTAGGTTTTGAGCATTCCCGTAGCGATTGGCGGGGACCTGAACCAGGTATTCGAAAAAAGCGATCAGCCAGCTGACAACGACCGCGATGTACCACGGCTTGGTCGCCAGGTCCTTCAGATGCCCGTACCAGGCGAAGGTCATAAAGATATTGGAAATGGTCAGCAGCAGAACAACGACACCAATGGCCGAATAGTTCATGATGGGGATCTGAAAAAGAATGGGGGCGGAAAAAGTCTCTACCTGACAGGGGGAACGAAGAAAACCGCGATGGCATAGAAATCGGCCCCTCCAATCATGAGGGGCCGAACGACGTCAATCAACAATCCGGATCAAGGATTATTTCAGCAGTGCGACAACAAGGCCGCTGCGAATCTTGGGGTCGAACCAGGTGGACTTCGGCGGCATGAAGAGATTCTGCTCGCAGACATCCACAAACTGCTTCATTGTGACCGGGGCCAGTGAGAGGGCCAGATCATACTCTCCTGCGTCGACTCGCTGGACGAGGTAGGCCGCATTCTTGTTGCCGCCTACGTAGTTGATCCGCTTGTCCCGGGCATCCGGCATTCCGAGGATAGCATCAATGATATGCCGCTGGATGATGTCCGAGTCGATCGATTCGGCTGCATTGGTCGGGGCGAATGAACCGGCTTTCGGCGTCAGGAGGAACCATTCTCCGCCCAGATAGAGTCCGAATCGTCCAACAGACTCAGGACGAAATGGTTCGATTTTTCCAAGCGATTCGACGGTGAACTGGTCTTCCAGCTTCTGAAGGAACTCTTCCTTGCTGATGCCATTGAGGGGGAGCAGGCGATTGTACGGTTCCAGACCGAGCCGGGAGGTCGGGAAGAAGACGGTCAGGAAGTGATCCAGCCCCAGTGCTGCGGCAGCGGCACTGCGATGGTTGCCGTCAGCAACGTAGGCGGCGGGCTCTGCTGCAAGCAGGTCGATCAGCGTTTTCTGTGTCTCGCTGTCGGTCACGATCCAGCTCTGGTGCAGATTCTTATCCTCATCCAGAGTCTCAAAGTCGCAGGGGCGTGAAGCGACAACTGCCTGAAGTGCAGCCAGGAGCTTCCCGTCCTTGTCGTTGACGGCCAGATTGACCGTTCCGAAGTCGGCATCGGTCGCCTTCAGCAACTGAGCCCGTCCCTCGGCTTTTTCGGGGCGGATTCCTTCATTGCGGATGATGCATCCATTGGGGGTCTTGTCCGTCCGGATTTCCGAAGTCAGTCCGAACCCGCCGACACCGAGTTGCGGTTGATCGGGGCGCTTGGGGGAGGTGATCGAATAGACCCAGAGGATCCCTTCCACCTGCTTCACCAAGGGGTTCTTTTCGAAGATCCGCATTTCGCTAGTGGCATGCGCCAGGGCCTCGCTGGACCCATCCTCCAGAATCTCCTCCGGCTTGCTGACATGGCAATGAGGCATGGTGATTCGGAGGACATTCTCTGGACGCTCCTGAAGCAGGTCCCACACTTCGCGATCCGACTGGAATTCGTCGTAGTTGGGAGCGCTGACTTGAAAAGCTGCAGCGGAATCAACAGGCACAAGGGCTTTTATAATCGGGCGAAGTGTCGGCATGGAGCAGGAAATGGGTCAGGGGTTAGCGGTTGACGTCAGACTCGATCAGGCAGGATTCATTAAAAGCTGTCCGCCAGTTATCAGCATGTCCGGGTCATGGAGACTCTATCGTAACGGGTCACACGGACATTCAGAAGAATGCCCGTGTGTGCAGCGGGAACAGATCAGAATTCGTCGTCCTGTCATTTCAGTGGACGATACTTCAGACGGTGAGGCCGATCGGCATCCGCTCCGAGCCGTTCACGTCTCTGAATCTCGTACATCTTGTAGTTCCCCTCGAACCAGACCACCTCGCTGTTCCCCTCGAAGGCGAGAATGTGAGTGGCGATCCGGTCCAGAAACCAGCGGTCGTGCGACGTGACGACAGCACAACCACCGAAGTTCATCAGACCTTCTTCGAGCGAACGCAACGTTTCCACATCCAGGTCGTTTGTCGGTTCGTCCAGCAAAATCAGGTTTCCGCCGGAGCGAAGCAGCTTCGCCAGATGAACGCGGTTTCGTTCCCCTCCTGACAGATCCCCGACTTTGGTCTGCTGTTCAGAGCCCTTGAAGTTGAACCGTCCGCAATATGCCCGGGCATGAATCTTTGTCTTCCCGATCTCGAGGATATCCTGTCCCCCGGAGATCTCTTCGTAGACTGTCTTATTGGGGTCGAGTGCATCACGGGTCTGGTCAACATATTGCAGATCGACGGTTTCGCCGATTCGGAGCGAACCCCCTGTCGGCTCCTGCAGGCCCATGATGATGCGGAACAAGGTTGTCTTTCCGGCTCCGTTCGGCCCAATCACGCCGACAATTCCTCCGGGGGGAAGATTGAAGTTGAGATTCTCGAACAGCAGGCGGTCTCCGAAGCCCATTGTCAGGTTTTCCGCGCGGACAACGAGGTCGCCGAGTGGACGGGTGACCGGAATCTGAATCTGGGCTGCTTCGTCCCGCTCGTCGTACTGCTGAGCCGCAAGTTCCTGATACCGTTGGAGACGGGCCTTGTTCTTGGTGGCCTGTGCCTTCGGAGACATGCGGACCCACTCAAGTTCCCGTTTCAGGGCACGCTGACGCTTGTCTTCCTTCTTCTGCTCGACTGCCAGCCGGGCCTCCTTCTGTTCCAGCCAGGAGGTGTAGTTCCCCTCGTATGGATATCCGCGTCCCCGGTCCAGTTCGAGAATCCAGCCCGCAACATTATCGAGGAAGTATCGGTCGTGGGTAATGGCGACGACGGTCCCGGGGAATTCGTGGAGATACCGTTCCAGCCACGCGACCGATTCTGCATCAAGGTGGTTAGTCGGTTCGTCCAGCAGGAGCATATCCGGGTTCTGAAGAAGCAGCCGGCACAGTGCAACGCGTCGTTTTTCCCCCCCGGAGAGATGTTCGATTTTGGCACCTCCATCCGGAAGCCGCATGGCATCGCAGGCCATTTCGACAGTGCGGTCGAGTTCCCAGAGGTTGGCGTGGTCGATCTTTTCCTGAACAGACGCCTGCTCTTCGAGGAGGGCGTCCATTTCTTCCTGAGTGATATCTTCGCACAAACGCTCGTTGATGGCGTTGTATCGATCCAGAATGGCTTGCGACTCCGCAACCGCTTCGGCAACACATTCCTGCACGGTCTTGGTGGGATCGAGTCGTGGCTCCTGCGGGAAATACCCGATTTTGACCCCCTTCGCCGGGCGGACCGACCCCATGAAGTCCTTGTCCTCACCCGCCATGATCCGCATCAGCGTACTTTTCCCTGATCCGTTATCGCCGATCACGCCGATTTTTGCCCCGGGAAAGAAGGAGAGCCAGATGTTGTCCAGCACGACCTTGTCGTCGTACATCCGGGTCAGACCTTCGATGGACATGATGTATTGCTGAGACATTTTGAAAACGCACAACAAAGAGGATTGGGATGTTGGGGGCAGACTCGATTCCCCGGAAAAAGAGGAGCAGCCGGAGTATTTCGTCCGGCTGCTCGCGGAATTCTAGACCATTCCACTTCGGAAGAGAAGACTCCCCGAAGTGCGTATGCAGTGTGGGTTATGCTTGTTTCGTCTTGGCTGCCGGGACGACGTAACCCTTACGGTAATCGCGGGTCAGCAGTTTGTTTGCGGCATCGTTGTTGATAAACCGCTCTTCTGCCGGGTCCATCTCGAGCCATGGACCGACCTTGATCTTCGGATCGCTGATGTCGAGTCCATTGGCCACAAGGTGCTCGGTCATCCGCTTGTAGGAATCGGCCCACAGCGGAATTTTTGAAACTTCCTTCTCGATGTCCGCAGCGGACTTGTGCTCTCCCAGCAGGTGGCTGATCGCTCCTGTGTGACACAGGGCGCTGGAGAGATGTCCTTCGAGGATGTCCCCATTCAGATCCGTGTGCTTGCCGGATCGAATGGCATCGAAGAAGTTGTCAAAGTGGCGCCGGTTGGCGTCGCCGCTCGTTTTCCACTCTTCGAGTTTTTCTCCATCGTTTGAATAAGCGATGGCCTGAACATAGCTCGGGATCACGACATATCCCTGCTCGCACTGGATGATCACCCCGACGCGAGAACCGCGGTATTCATCCATTCCCTTACCCCAGTCGAGATCCTTCTTTGGAAGTCCACGGGTCTCGAAAATCAGCGGGGCTTTTTCGTAGGCATGGTAGACGATCTGGGTGTTGGGGGTATCTCCGGCATCGTCGTAGCCAACCCGTCCCCCGATGCTCATGACGCGTGGTGACAGGGCCGACTCCCCAAGGAACCATCGGGCGATGTCCATCTGATGGATCCCCTGATTCCCCATGTCCCCGTTTCCAGTGTTGAAGTCCCAGTGCCAGTCATAATGCAACCGGGGGCGATACAGATCGACTTTGGCAGCCGGTCCACACCACATGTCGTAGTCAATGCTTTCCGGAATCACGAGCGGCCGGTCCAGTTTGCCGATGCTCTTGCGGGGCTTGTAGCACGTACCAATGGCATACTGGATTTTGCCGAGCTTTCCTTCTTGCACGTATTTCTGAGCTTCGTGAAGGCTCGGGCTGGAGCGGGACTGTGTCCCACACTGGCAGATCTTGTTGAGCTCGCGAGCCCATCCGACAATCTGCCGTCCTTCCCAGACGTTGTGCGAAACTGGCTTCTCGACGTAGACGTGCTTTCCAGCCTGCATCGCCAGAATGGAAATCAAGGCGTGCCAGTGGTTTGGTGTGGCTGTGCTAATGACATCGACATTGGGGTCTTCCAGTACTTTGCGGAAGTCCTGAACGATCTCGGGCGTTCGCCCCTGCTTCTCTGCGACCGATTTGGCTCGACTTTGGGCGGCGCTCAGGTCGACGTCGCACAGGTACAGGACTTCTGCATCAGAACGTGATGCAAGCTGGGAAAGATGTTCGCCCCCACGCCCTCCCGTTCCGATCATCGCAACGCCGAGTTTGTCATTGGCGCTTTTGCTGCGAGCTTTTTCCTGAGCTTCGACTCGGTGGGACTTAATCGTGCAGGCTGTCGTAGCGACGGCAGCAGCCTGCAGAAAATAGCGGCGGGTCAGAGACATTGAGAACCTCGTTGTTTCTGGAAAGACTGATTGGAGAGGGGCCGTCAAAGCATTGATGATGTTTTGATGGCTCTTCCAGTTTAGAGGAGTCCCAGAGTCCGCTGCAAACCCCCAGTGTTTTTTTTGACCGCGCCGATTTTGTGAACTAGGTTTTTGAAAATAGAGTGATCACCTCCGTCGATAATCGAGTGTCCCCGAACTCCGGTCTGTGCGTTTCGCAAGTCGTAGATGGATAGCAGGATGCGAACGGAAGAAGACCCTTCAATTATCAGCAAGACGACGATTCTGATTCTCAGCGGCTTCCTGATCGGAATGTCGTTTGCTCAGCCGTTGGGAGAGTTGGGATACTACGTCTTCAATTGCGGTCTGACGGGATTGATTGCCTGGATGACGTTTGAGCTGAGCGGTGTCCGGCAGGATCATCAGGAAATTCGCCGCGGCCAGCTCCTGATGGAGGCGCGACTGATGCGCCACGTCGGCTTGTCCGGGACGTCATCAATCGTCGATGCACGCGAAAAAGACCGTCTTCTGGACTGGCTACGACGTGAGACCGATGGTCTTCTCCGCTGACAGAGCGTTGTCGATCTGTAAACAGCGCCGACATCTTCCACGTCACTTAGTCTGAGTCGAATTTCGCTGAACGTTCGCTCTTGTGCTCGCGGCCCCTGGGCTACCGTGGTTGAACACTGAGCCGAACACTGAACAGACCCGAAAGTATTGCGGGTGGTGCGGGATTTATGGCTTGTGCTGGTTTTGCTTCTGATGCTGTTTGGGGGCAGCGAGGATGATCGGTCAGCCTCGAACTCTGTTGATGTGAGTGTTGTTGCTCCCGGGCGAGAGGGGGCTCTCCGATTGACATTCCACCTTTGAAATCTATACTCCCGTACAGTACGCTGGTGGCCACCGTACATCACTATCTTGACGGGAGTGTACTGGGCTTATGCCGATTCGTCGGATCTTTCTCAACTGGGATCGCCCGGTATTGCCGAAGCTGGTGGACGACCTTCTTCAGCGAAGCCGCAGCACAACGCACATTGATCTCTCTCATCTGATCCTGGTTTTTTCAGGGCGACAGGCAGAACGACGGTGCCTTGAGATCCTGACAGAGCGAGCTGGTGGAGCACTCTGTCCCCCCATGACAGCCACNGTCGGACGGCTGCCGGAACTGCTCTATCTTCCGAAGCGGCCCTTCGCATCGACGCTCGTCCAGCAGATGGTCTGGGCGCAGGCACTGCAGAAGACTCCCGAATCGAAGCTTCGCAGGCTGATGCAATCGATTCCTGATCCGGAAGATCAGGCGGCATGGCTCCGACTGGGAGACCTTCTGCGTCGTCAGCATGCAGAACTGGCGGGGGATCAGCTGGACTTTGCAGAAGTGTGGAAGCGGGGAACAACTCTTCCCGGGTTCAGCGAATCCGAACGATGGAAGCTGTTGGCCGCCATTCAAACCGATTACTGGCGGTTGCTGGATGCTCTGGAACTATGGGATCAGCAGACGGCCCGTCTGGAGGCGATTCGCCGTAAGGAGTGCCAGACCGATCATGACATTGTCACGGTCGGAACGGTCGATTTGAATCGGACGACCCGGGCGATGCTCGAACAGGTTGCAGATCGTGTGACGGCCTATGTCCCGGCGCCTGAGTCCATGGCCGATCATTTCGACGAATTTGGTTGTCTTCTGCCAGATCGCTGGGCGGATGAAAAGATCGATCTTCGCAGCGATCAGATTCTGATGGCCGATGACAGCAAAGGCCAATGCTCACAAGTGGTTGCCGTATTGGCCAGCCTGAATGGGGAATATTCTTTTGATGACATTTCCATTGGGGTTCCCGATCCTCAACTGGTGATTCCGTTGCAGAGGACGCTGGCAGAGTACGACGTTCCCAGTCACTGGCCGATTGATCGAATGCTGTCCGCGACCGGGCCGTTTCGGCTGCTGGAAACGGTCGCCGATTTTCTTGAAAACCACTCCTCCAGCCAGTTCGCTGCGCTGATTCGGCATCCCGATGTCGGGGAGTGGTTGAATACCCGCGGCTTGAACGAGAACTGGTTGTCCGAGTGGGATGAGTACTTCGTCCAACATCTCCCGCCCAGTCTGGATGATTTTCCTGAAGGGAAGGGGGCTGACGTTGCCTGGAAGCTCAAACGGGAAATCCAGACGCTCCTGTCTCCCTTTTTAAACCAGAAGAAGCCTCTTCTGGAATGGGGAACGGCTGTCAATTCTCTGCTCATGACGGTCTATGGGGATCGGACATTTCGCTCCTCACATCCCGAAGAAAGAGTCGTCGTTGAGGCGTGTCTGGAGCTGCAGAGAGTTTTTGCTGTCGAGGCAGAGCTTCCCGAGTCGCTCGATCTTCCGGTCTCCGCAACGGATGCCATTCGTCTGCTGTTGTCCAATGCTGACTGCGAACTCTATCGCGGGTTCGATGGCCCGGCGATCCGCATGACGGGATGGCTCGAATTGCCATTGGACGATGCTCCGGTCGTGATCGTGACGACGATGAACGAGACTTTCGTTCCGCAGTCGGTCAATCACGATTTGTTTCTCCCGAATCAGTTGCGAGCGCATCTGGGCATCGAGGACAACGCACGACGTTACGCCCGTGACCTGTATCTGTTGTCGTCACTGGTCTCCTCGCGAAAGGTCTTGCGGCTGATTGTTGCTCGCCGGGATGTCTCACGAAATCCGCTCGCTCCCAGCCGACTTCTTTTCGCCACCGATCCGGAACAGATTGCTCAGCGGGTTCTCGAGTTCTACGATGAATCGAACAAGGATTCGACTGAGAAGGCCCCGCTTCCCGTCCCTCCATCAACCCGTCAGCTGGCGGGACAGGCGGCGTTTCCGATTCCCCGACCGGGGCCACTGAAAAAGCCGCATACCGAATTTCGTGTCACCGAGTTTCGCGATTATCTCGCATCACCGTATCGGTATTACCTGCGGCATATTCTCGGGTTGAGCGAAATCAGCGATGAAGTGACCGAACTGGACGGTGCCGCGTTTGGAACGCTTGTCCATGACGTTCTCAGTCGGTTTGGCAGCAGTGCCGCTAAAGACTCTCGAGATCCATCGAATATTGCGGAGTTTCTGGATCAGTCCCTGAGTGAAGTGGTCCGGGAGCTATATGGGGAAGACCCGCTGGCAGCCATTCTGATTCAGAAGGAGCAGGCACGGCGACGCCTCAATGCATTTGCTGAGTGGCAGGCGGAATGGCGAAGGGAAGGGTGGCAGATCCACGCGGTCGAGCACAAGATTGAAGATCCGGTCCCATTCGATCTTGGAGATGGGCGATCCATCTTCCTGAAAGGGCGACTCGACCGAATTGATGTTCACCCCTCGACCGGCGACTGGACGATTTTCGATTACAAGACAGGAGACGCGGGACTCTCTCCGGATAAGACGCATCGGTATAAGGAGGACTGGATTGATTTGCAGTTGCCCCTTTACCGCTATTTGGCCAGTCCGATCTGTCATGGAGGGACGATTGGACTGGGCTACATTATCCTGCCGCGGGATGTGAATGCCGTTTCGGCACAGTTCGCACAATGGTCGGAAGAGGAACTGCTTCACGCAGACGACACGGCCCGGCAAATTGCCCGCCGAATTCTGGATGAAGACTTCTGGGAGCTTCTGGAAGCCCCACCGGCAACCATGACCGAGTTCGACACGATTTGTCAGAGTCACGTCTTCGGACAGGAGGTCTGGCTGTGAGTGTACGTACTTCGGACAAGTCCCGGAAATCTGCAACAAAACCACAGGGGACGTTCTCCCATCGGCTCCTCATTCGGGCCTCTGCCGGAACGGGAAAAACGTTTCAGCTGTCGTCTCGGTACATCGCGCTGTTACGGGAGTCGGCGCCCGAAAAGATTCTCGCATCCACCTTTACCCGCAAGGCCGCCGGGGAAATTCTGGAACGGATCCTTCTCCGGTTAGCGCGGGCCTGTGTGTCTCCCAAGTCACTCAAGGAACTGGGGGCCTCGATCGGAGACAGTTCTCTGACACGGGAGGAGTGCCTCCAGATCCTCCAGCGACTGACGCAGCAGCTGCATCGAGTCCGCATTAGCACTCTCGATTCATTCTTCGCTCAACTTGCGGGGAGCCATGCTCTGGAGCTGGGCTTGCCCTCGGGTTGGAGAATTCTCGACCCGACGGAAGTGGATCAGCTGAAAGAGAGGGCTCTGGAGCAGATGCTCCGGGAGGGAAATCAGTCGGAACTGATTCAGCTGATGCACATGCTCGACAAGGGGGACTCCTCCCGAAGCGTGAGCGGGTTGATGAGGCAGACCGTCGACGACTTGTATCAGGTCTACCTCGATTCCCCTGCGGAGGCATGGGACCGGTTCCCCAATCATCAATTCCTTTCGCAGGAGCGCCGGCTGGAGCTGATCGAACAGATTGAGGCGTTCCCGTTCGGATCCGCGAGAACTCAGAAAGCGATCAAGGTTGCGTGTGAGGCCGCCCGGCAGGAGCAATGGGACGAGTTCATGGGTAAGGGGCTGATGCCCAAGATTCTGACGCCGGAGCGAAAATACTATTCCGATGTCATCCCGGATGCATTGTGCGATCTATATCTGCAGCTATACGAGCATGCTCAGGCGGTCACATCAACGACGTGGCGGCATCAGACCCGAGCTTCCTGGAGTCTTCTTCACCAGTACCATCAGTACCTGGAGCGTCTGAAGCAGTCCGCAGGGGGAATGGAGTTTGGCGATATCACCCGTTGCCTTGCGGAAAAGGGGGGACAGCAGTCTCACGTTGACAGTGCCTATCGAATGGATGGAGCAATCGAGCACCTGATGCTCGACGAGTTTCAGGACACCTCGCGCGCCCAGTGGCAGGCGATTCGCCGATTCGCCGAGCAGGTCTGTCAGGGGGAATCCCGGTCCTTCTTCTGTGTGGGGGATGTCAAGCAGGCGATTTATGGCTGGCGGGGAGGGGAGGCCGCCATCTTCGACGCCATCTGCGACCAGCTTCCGGGACTTGAGTCACAACCATTGAACCTGAGCTATCGGTCGTCACCTGTGATTATTGAGACGGTGAACAAGGTGATGACCGGGCTTCTTGAGCATGACAATCTGGACGATCACCGGGATCTGCTTTATCGATGGTGCCGGGAATTTCCGCTTCAGGAGACCAGCCGTCACGACCTGACCGGATACGCTTGTCTGGTGACGGGGCCCGAAGCACCGGCTTCAGAGGGAGAAAAGCCAAGTAGTCGTGAAAAGAAGGATCTCTTTCAGAAGTATTGTGCATCCTATATTGCCGACCTTGCTCGAAGGCATCCGAAGTGTTCCATCGGAGTCCTGACCCGCGGCAATGCCGCCGTTGGCTCATTGATCTTCGAACTGGGGCGTCTGGGGATTCCCGCCAGCGAGGAAGGGGGGAATCCGCTCACCGATTCTGCCGGGGTTCAGTTGATTCTGTCGCTGATGAAGATCGCTGATCATCCCGGTGACAGCGTGAGTGCCTTCCATGTCGCCCGCTCTCCGCTGGGACCGATTCTGGGGTTCGAATCGCATGATGATCCATTCGCCACAAACCGGTTTTCGCTTCAGTTGAGGCGGCAGCTTCTCCAGCAGGGATATGGCGGAGTCATTCATCATCTGGCAATGCAACTGATCCCCGTTTGTGATCGACGGGAGCATCGCCGTCTGATGCAGCTGGCAGATCTGGCAGACCGGTTCGACCTCCTGTTCCCGACCCTGCGACCGAGTGAGTTTGTGACGTATGCCTGTTCGCAACGGTGTGAAGAGCCGACCGACGCCCAGGTGCGTGTAATGAACATTCATCAGTCGAAGGGGCTGGAATTCGATATCGTTGTCCTGCCGGAGCTGCACGGCTTGCTGATTCAGCCACCAAGATATGTGACGAGGATGAATCGTCCCGGCGACCCTCCAGAACTGGTGGCGACCTATCGGGGGGAAGAGTTTTTCAAGGCCATTGGCGGGGAACTGCTGATTGCCCGGCAGCAGACACGCGACCGCATGATTCAGGAAGCGCTGTGCGTTCTTTATGTGGCACTGACTCGTGCCGCACGGAGTCTGCACATGTTGATCCCATTTGAGACCAGTGCGAAACTCCCCAAGTCATTTGCGGGTCTGGTGCGGGCATCGCTGGCTCGTGATATTCCGCTGAAGCCAGAGACGACCCTCTGGGAATGGGGGGATCGAAACTGGGATCAGGAGGCTTGTGAACCGGGGACTTCTGCGTCGGATCACCCACCAGAAATCGCGATTGAGAAAAGTGCCCCGGTGACACTGACATTCAAACCCTCGGAGTCGATTCGTCATGCCCCGCGCACGAGTCCGTCTGGTTTGAAGAAGAACGAGGCGAAAATCCCATTGAAGACCCTCCTGACAGCCAGTGACAGTGGAGCGGCGCGAGGAACGCTGTTTCACCGATGGTTGCAGGAACTGACCTGGATGGATGAGTTTTCGCTCGATGCCGACAGGCTCCAGCGATTGGGGCGTCGTTTGACCACGTCCGACCAGCAGTTGACAGCATATCTGCAACAGTTCCGGAAGACACTGGAAATGCCAGCGGTTCGCGCACTGTTGTCTCGTGAGAGCTATCGGTCGCGAGTTGCACAACTGGCAGCAAGTCAGGGCGTTTCTGGAGCTGAGATTCAGTTGTGTGTGCGGAATGAACTTCCGTTTATCGAACATCAGAAATCAGGCACGATTCAGCAAGGGATCATGGACCGGGTGGTTGTCTTCGAACACGATGGACGCCCCCTGCATGCCGAAGTGATCGACTACAAAACTGACCACGTTCCTGAAAACGACGGTATTTCAAAATTAGTGGAGTTCTATCGCCCACAGGTCGCTGCGTATCGGGAGGCCATTGCCCGCCTGTTGAATCTTTCCCCTGAAAAACAGGTGACAGTGCGCCTCGCTTTCCTGAGTGTCGATTCTGTCGTGGATGTGGACTGAATTCCGGTTTCAGTGATGGCAGGTCTTTCTGCGCAGAGTCGAGGAAGATGGATCTCGTCTCGACAGCAGGGGGAGAGGGGATGACCAGGCACGGTACAGGCGGGTGACAGTGCGCCCTTCAAAATGACTCTGGGGACGTACTAGAATCCTGCGGAGCCGTTTCCGTTTCAATCAGGTCACTCATGTCTGCCGCGTCGACAGGAACCGATTCTTCCGAACCGTCCGATTCTCCTCGGGCAGTTGATCCGATGTCGACTTCAGATCTGTCCGCTATGACTGAGTGGACTCTGGAGATCACTCCGCGGCATCGGTGGCTGGAAATCCCGATCCGGGAGATCTGGGACTATCGCGACCTGCTCTTTCTTTTAGTTCAGCGAGATCTGGTGGCCCAATACAAACAGACCATTCTGGGGCCGATCTGGTTCGTGCTTCAGCCACTATTGATTACGGTGATGTTTGTTCTGGTCTTTGGGAACATTGCCAATATCCCGACAGAAGGGGTTCCCCCCGTCCTGTTTTACCTTTCGGGAGTGGTCGCCTGGAGTTACTTTTCCGAAACCTTCCTGCGGACATCAGGGACATTCATTGCCAACGCGGAGATCTTTGCAAAGGTGTACTTTCCTCGGTTGGTGGTCCCGCTGTCCCAATTTCTGAACGGGGGAGTGAAGTTCCTCGTCCAGCTGTCCATTTTCCTTTTGATCTATGCCGGAATGTGGGTGGCAGGGGCAGATGTGCATCCCAATCTGATGCTTCTTCTTCTGCCGGTCTTCGTCGGACTGATGGCACTGATTGGAATGGGCTGGGGGATTCTCTTCAGTGCTCTGACAACGAAATACAGAGATTTGAATCTCGTCGTGCAGTTCGGGGTNCAACTCCTGATGTACGCCACACCGATCATCTATCCGATGAGNCTGCTGAGTCCAAAAATTCGCAANGTAATGTGGTGGAATCCACTCTCTCATCTTGTCGAAGCGATTCGGTATGGTTTTTTTGGATCAGGGACTGTGACACTCGCTGGTCTGGCGTATTCCACCCTCTTTACCATTCTGGTTGTGGTGATCGGGGTGATTGTCTTTCACAAAACAGAACAGAATGTTGTGGATACTGTCTGAAGACGAACCCTTGCTTTTACCTGGTGTCGGTCCCTGATGGCGGAAACAGTCCTCGAAGTACGTGATGTGTCAAAGCTGTACCGGCTGGGTGAAGTCGGGACCGGGACGCTGGTTCACGACCTGAATCGCTGGTGGAGTCGACTGCGCGGCGGAGACGATCCTGAGTCCATCGTTGGTCAGATCAACCGTCGCGATCAAGCCCCCTCGGGGGAGTACGTCTGGGCTTTGCAGAATGTCAATTTTGAAGTCCGGCAGGGAGAGATCCTTGGTATCCTTGGTTCCAATGGAGCCGGGAAATCGACTTTGCTGAAGATCATTTCCCGCATCACTTCTCCGACGACAGGTCGAATTCGGGCCAAAGGGAGAATTGCGTCGCTGCTGGAGGTGGGAACGGGAATGCACCCCGATATGACCGCCCGGCAGAATGTTTATCTCAACGGCGCAATTCTCGGGATGCGGCGCAGGGAGATCGCTGCGAAGTTCGATCAGATTATCGACTTCGCTGGTTGTCAGATGTATGTCGACACCCCCGTGAAGCGATTTTCGTCCGGGATGCGGGTTCGTCTTGGATTTGCGGTGGCGGCATTTCTCGAATCGGAAATCATGATTGTCGATGAGGTGCTCGCTGTCGGAGATGCCGAGTTTCAAAGGAAATGTATTGGGCAGATGCAGGAGGTCAGCACATCAGGGCGGACCATTCTATTCGTCAGTCACAATCTGGCCACGCTCCGTCGTCTCTGCACACGCGGGATTGTGATGAATGCGGGAAGTATCAGCTTTTCAGGGGCGACCCAGGATTGCATAGATCACTACTCCCAGCTCTTTGAAAAGGATGCTGCCCGCATGATTCGGGATCAGATCACAGAGCTTCAGCAAGGGCTGGAGATCACTTCGATTGAAGTCAATCAGTCAACGCGGCATCTTCAGATTCTTCCCGCTGGTGCGAGATCGATTTCTGTGCGGATCGAAGGGACTGTCCACTCCCCGGTTCAGGGGGCTGTCGACGTTCGTTTCTGTGATTCGGCAGGGGGAATCTTCGCCTCATTTAGTGGAGCGACCCATTCCCGGCAGGGGATGTTCACACTTGATGGTCGCTTCTGTATTGAATCGACCATCGACATCCCTCCGATGAACTATGGTGATTTCGTTTTGGATCTGGATTTAACAGGCCCCCGCTCCCAGTCATGGATGAAGTGCCCCGCTGCTGTCCGATTTCACAGTGAGGGATTGGCATTGAGCTCACCCGTCGCGGCTCCTGGCAAGGATGAACGAGGGTGGTTTTCGCTCACGGGAACACAGGCATTAGGGAGTTTCAGAGAGAGGCCTGCGGAGTAAAGTAAGGAGATTCTGAATAGAATCCCGGTGTGCATTAATGGCAGATTTTTAGTTGCGATGTTGAACAACTGATGTTGTTAATGAATCGCTTCCTTTGAGAATTTCTGCCAGGCGAGGGACATGTTTTTCGATTGAATAGTTCGCTTCGACTTTCAATCGGGCCGCTTCTCCCAGCTTCTGAGCCCATTCTCGATTCTCAAGAAGTCGTTTCAGGCATCTGTACCATTCTTCCTCTGTGGAAGCCAATAACCCATTACATTCGTGATCGATAATTTTGGAATTAACGCCCACCGGGCTCGCGACAGCGGGTAGGCCACAAGCCATGTACTGAATAAGTTTGAAGCCACACTTATAACGTTCCCACTCCCCATCAAAGAGTGGCATGATGCCGATATCAAATTGCTGGATTTCACTGATCGCAGTTTGGGGATGCCATTTTTGAAAGGAGGTTTGTACTCGTTGGACAGGCAGTTGTCTCAGCACATCACTACTGCTGGTAATGATTTTCAGTATGAATGAAGAATCCCGGGCCAGTCTTTCCAGGGCTGGGAGAGCAATATTCAGGTACGGTACGTTCGAAGCGGTTCCTATCCATCCAATGACCGGAGTCCGATCAGGATTGAAAGAAACGAGCCGATTGTATTCACGCAGATCAACTGATGTGGGAATGACAGTGACATTGGGGCAATAGCGAGCGCAAAGATCTGCAATGAGCGAGTTACCTGCAACAATTACATCTGTTACGCCTGCAATTCTGGAGAATTTTTCTGGATAGCGGAGGAAGATTCCATCGTCGACATCGAGAATGAATCGCTTGGCGACTTTCCGGAACTGCATTTCCATAAAGCAAGTTGAGTCATCGAAAAGTTCGCGCTCCAGGACGATGGCATCGTAGCGTTTCTGTCGAGACCTGATCAGGTCGGCCAATCGCATGGCATGCCGAACCAGATGACTGGATCGCCATCCCAGAAAATTGATTTTCTGATACTTTTCTGGGAGGCTATGCGCAACATCGCATTCAAATCCGAGGTCCCGTAGATAAGGGATATATGGAAGGATTCGATAGCGGGTTGACGGGACATTTGGGCCCGATGTCAGAAAGAGGACTCTGAAAGCTGTCATTAAACGATCCCGGATCGTCTGATGCTGGAGCGCATTTCACGAACGATGACATTCCAGACGTGAAAAACACTGTGTTTAAGTGACGAGTAACCGCGACACTCTCCCTGAGACCGGGGCTGATCTCGTTCCAGTGGTCAGAAGTTCGCCGTGGCATTCCGATGGTCAGATTCTGGGGCCGGAGGGGAAAGGAGCCCTATCAAAATGGGCCGGGAGAAGATCCGACATTTTTTCGCAGAGACGTTGTCTTGCGGGGTGGTTCTCCTTTCCCCCTTCTTGTTGATCAGCTCTTCTCGCAGGAAATACCGCAGGGTTATTTCAGCCGCACATCCACACTGTTGCGATGGGCGGTCAGACCTTCCTTATCGGCCATTGCCCGGACCAGATCGGCATCGGCAGCAAGTGCTTCGCGGTTGTAGCTGATCACGGATGATCGCTTCAGGAAGTCGTTGGCGCAGAGGCCGTTGGCGAACCTCGCTGTTCCTCCGGTTGGGAGGACATGGGATGGACCAGCGACATAATCGCCCAAGGCGACGGGAGTGTAATGGCCCAGAAAAATGGCTCCTGCGTTCTGGATCTTTCCGAGGAGTCGTTCGGGGTCCTGTGTGGAGATGTGCAGATGTTCGGTGGCCAGCTCGTCAGCGAGCGCAGCTGCCTCATCTTCATCGCGGGCAAGAATCAGCGCCCCGTATTCTTCGAGACTGACCCGTGCCAGATCTCCCCGTTCGAGTCTCTGTAATTGTTGACTCAATTCCATGCGGACGGCATCCAGAAGGGGAGCATGCCAGGTGATCATCACTGAAGAACCGGGACTATGTTCCGCCTGTGAAATCAGATCGCTCGCTATAAAAGCAGGATTGGCTGTTTCGTCTGCAATCAGAACGACTTCACTGGGACCGGCGATACTGTCGATGTCGACTGCCCCGAAGACGTGACGCTTGGCCAGTGCAACAAACAGATTCCCTGGTCCAACAATCTTGTCGACCCGCGGGATTCCTTCGACGCCATAGGCGAGCGCAGCCACGGCCTGAGCGCCGCCGACCCGGTAGACTTCGGTAATTCCCAGTTCGTGACAGGT
>Ga0065721_10006632_pt1 | contig 16842 bp, 16 predicted proteins | sample Mesricmetagenome_FD_59108 | JGI IMG/M metagenome (GOLD analysis project Ga0065721, IMG submission 59108) | Mesophilic microbial community from rice straw/compost enrichment Sample: eDNA_1 v2 (version 2) | ecosystem: Engineered > Solid waste > Grass > Composting > Bioreactor | place: USA: Davis... | reverse complement strand
TCCCGCCGATAGAGTCTGCGCGTGTGACGAAGAATGGCGATCGGCTAGCCGTCAGCGTGACGACCTCGCCGATTCGCGATGCTGCAGGCACCGTTCGGGCGATTGCGAGCATTACGAGAGATATGACGAGCCGCAACAAGATGGAGGAGCTGCTCAGACGCTCGGAGAAGCTTACGACGGTCGGCCAGCTTGCCGCAGGCGTTGCGCATGAGATTCGGAATCCGTTGACCACGCTGAAGGGCTTCCTGCAGCTGCAGCGGCAGACGAATAAGCTGAACATCAACCATGTCGAGATGATGATGGCGGAGCTGGACCGAATCAACCTCATTGTTGGGGAGTTCCTCATTCTTGCGAAGCCGCAGGCGACGAAGTTCGAGATTAAGGATATTCGTTATATTATGGGCGATGTACTGTCGCTGCTGGACAGTCAGGCGCATCTTCATGGCATTGTGTTTAAGCACGAGTGTCCGAATGACCCTTGCTATATTTCATGTGAGGAGAATCAGCTGAAACAGGTATTTATTAATTTGCTCAAAAATGCGATGGAATCCATGCCTCGAGGAGGAACGATTTCCATTATAGGCAGCAAGGGGGACAATCGCGAAGCGATATATACGATTACCGATGAAGGCTGCGGTATATCGGATGAAATGATTCGGAAGCTGGGCGATCCTTTCGTTACCGGGAAGGAGTCTGGCACAGGCCTCGGCATTATGATCAGTCAGCGGATTATACAGAGTCATCGCGGCATGCTGGAGTTCAAGAGCCAGCTTGATGTCGGTACGGTTGTAACGATCAAGCTCCCTTGCGGAGACTCCATCGCGGAGCTGCAAGCAGAGAATGAAGCGATGGACGTGATGCAGCATATTTCCTAGCGTGGGCTTGCATCCAATGCGAGTCTCGATTGACGAGCCGAAATCAGGTACAATAGACGATACAGATCGTTATGTTGAACGCGGGATATGAAGGATGGGATCGTCACGTGGTGGAACGGAATCAATCGCGATCCGCTCCTGCAATGGAGTATCGGGCGCTGCTGGTCGGCGCTACGGGCCTAGTGGGCAGCGCACTGCTTAGAAGACTGCTGGCGGAGCCGTGCTGCGTCAGCTTGACCGTATTGGCGCGGCGGCCGCTGGACGGTGCATCTGGACGTATCGTTGCAGCTGCAGGATCGGACGCAGGCAAGCTGCGGGTTATCGTCGCTGATTTCGACCGAATGTATGAAGCGCTGTCCGACGTGGAGGTGGATGTCGTCTATTGTGCGCTCGGTACGACCATTCGGAAGGCGAAGACGAAGGAAGCGTTTCGCAAAGTCGATCTCGACTACCCGCTGCTGCTAGGTGAATGGGCGAAGGCTCAGCGAGTACGCAAGTATGTTGCTGTTACTGCGATGGGCGCTTCGACGACGTCGCCGTTTTTCTACAGCAGGGTGAAGGGGGAGCTCGAGGAGGAGCTGGCAGAGCTGAAGCTGCCGGAGCTGCACTTGTTCCGTCCTTCGCTGCTGCTTGGCAAACGGCCGGAGGTGCGTCTTGGCGAGCGAATCGGTGCATGGGCGGCAATCGTGATTCGTCCACTCATGCTGGGTGCGCTGAGGCCTTATCGGCCTATTAGCGGCGATACGGTTGCTGCGGCGATGCTTGTCGCGGGTTCGCGGCCCACTGCAGAAGGCGTGTACGTATACAACTCGGCGGATACGGCAGAGCTTGGCGCTCCATTGCAGCGTAATGGCGGGAACATGAACGATAGTACGGATAGCGGCATGATGGGGTGAAGACAAGTGAGAATTAATAAGTTTATAAGCGAGACGGGATTCTGCTCGCGCCGGGAGGCCGACAAGCTCGTAGAAGAGGGCCGAGTTACGATTAACGGCGAGAAGGCTCAGCTTGGCAGCCAGGCTGAGCCGGGAGACGACGTTCGTGTGAATGGCAAGCGAGTGGGTGCTTCGAGACGACATGTGTATATCGCGCTTAATAAGCCGGTAGGCATCACCAGCACGACGGAGCAGCAGGTCAAGGGCAATATTGTGGACTTCGTCGGACATAAGGAACGGATTTTCCCAATCGGGCGGCTGGACAAAGACTCGGAGGGCCTCATTCTAATGACCAACGACGGTGACATCGTCAATCGGATTCTTCGTTCAGAAGGACGTCATGAGAAGGAGTATATCGTTACAGTGGATAAAGCGGTAACGCCGATGTTCCTGAAGGGAATGAGCGAGGGCGTTCGCATCCTGGGTACGATGACACTGCCTTGCAAGGTGACGCGTATAGCGGAACGGATGTTCAAGATCATTCTGACGGAAGGCAAGAATCGTCAGATTCGCCGGATGTGCGAAGTGTTCGGCTACCGCGTAGTACGGCTGAAACGGCAGCGCATCATGAACATTCATCTGGGCGATCTTGCGATCGGCAGATGGCGGGATCTGCAGCGCGATGAGCTGGACGAGCTGTTCCAGACGCTCAATTATCATCCGGCAGACTAACAAGAACAAAGGCTGAACCGTGTATCGCCTACGGGCGATTCGTGGTTCAGCCTTTGTTCGTTGTGTCGGTTACTTCGTGGTCGACGCATCAGCCGTAGCTGCTGTGTTGTTCGTAATCGCGTCGATGTCCGTATATTTGCGCATGAGCGATACTTCTACGCGGCGGTTCTTGGCGCGGCCGACGTTCGTCTTGTTCGATTCAACCGGACGGTATTCACCGTAACCAGTTGAACTGATGAGCGTCGGATCAAGCGACGAGCTTGCCAGCAGGATCTCCATGAAGTTGAGAGCGCGCTGCGAGCTGAGCTCCCAGTTGTTCCGGAATACTTGGTTCGAGATCGGCTGGTTGTCCGTGTGGCCTGCCACAATGATCTCGTAGCCTGGATACTGCTTGAGCATCTTCGAGATGGCCTGAGCCAGCTTCTTGGAATCAGGCTTCAGATCCGCACTGCCGGAAGCGAATAGTGCATTGTCGCTAATCGTAATGAGCAGCTGCGACTGATTCAGCTTCGTATCGAGCTGGGACGTAAGTCCGGCTGTTTTAATATATTGGTCGAGCTGCTTCTTGAGCTTCTCGAGATCCTCTTGCTCTTTCTTGCGGAGCTTCTCCAGGTCGTCGTTCTGCTTCTTCGCTGATGCCTTCGTAATGTCCTGTTGTGACTGTTCCTTCTGGAGATCCTCCGTATAACGCGACGGTGTCGTAGATTGGTCGAGCGTCTTGAAGCCTTCCAATACGCCGACGCCGCCGTCAAGCGCTGTGTTGAACGCTCGGCTCAGTTCATCGAATCGCTTCGCATCAATCGAGCTCATGGAGAACAGAACGATGAATAGCGCGAGCAGCAGCGTCATGAGGTCGGAATAAGGAAGCAGCCAGGATTCGTCTGCATGCTCCTCGTGATCACTACCGTGTTTACGCTTTTTCACCGCTGCCTTCCTCCTTCTCCTGCATCTTCGCACGTTCCGTAGGCGTCAGGTAAACCGAAAGCTTCTGGTTAATTGCGATTGTGGATACGCCGCTCTGAATCGACAGCAGACCTTCCACCATCATCATGCGAAGCTCTGTCTCACGTTGAGACAGGCGCTTGAGCTTATTGGCGATAGGATGCCACATCACATAACCGGTGAAAATACCGAGCAGCGTTGCGATGAACGCCGCGGAGATTGCATGCGACAGCTTCTCCATATCCGTCATGTCCGCCAATGCGGCGATGAGACCAACTACGGCACCGAGTACCCCGAGCGTCGGCGCATACATGCCGGCTTGGGAGAACATCAGAGCACCAGCTTTATGGCGCTGCTCCGTTGCGGAGATATCCTCAAGCAGAACGTCGCGAACGAATTCTTGTTCGTTGCCGTCAATGATCATCCGCATGCCGTTGCGCAGGAAAGCATCGTCGATTTCATCGACTTTGGCTTCCAATGCGAGCAGGCCTTCGCGGCGCGTAATCGTCGCCCATTCCATGAACAGGCGGATGAGATCTTCTCGTTTGGGAAGATTCTGAGCCTTGAAAGTAATCTTCAGCAGCGTAGGGAACTTCTTGATCTCGGACATTGGAAAGCCGACGAATAGCGAGGCTGCAGTACCGACGAGAATGATGACATAAGCCGCCGGGTTATTGACCAGATTGATAATCGGCGCTCCCTTTAGGAACATACCGAATACGAGCGCTGTAAGCCCGAGTCCAAGACCAATACCAGTTGATTTCTCCATTAATACACCCCGTCCAGTAGTAGAAAGTTTCGGCGATGCAAGATGCATCTCTTTTCTATCTATATCGACATTACAGGGGGGAGAAGTTATAGTTAACCGGCCCTTTTTGTGGAATCCGCTCGAAACTATTCAGTTGCTGCCGAATAGCATTATAAAAGCAGGGATAAAAATTGTTTAGTTCGCAAAGCTTGGTTGGGAATGAAAGGGCTGTAATTTTGTTGTAAAATGGAGTGACCACCATCTAGATGATTGGATAAGAAAGGGATGAAGTTATGGGTGTTAGACACGCGCGCGAGTATGCAGACATATTATCGGATTTGACAGCTGCGGTAAGTGCAATTCCGAACAGTTATACATTTTTTGAGATGACGAGGGAAGAATGGGAGGAGCTTGGCGACACGGAACGGGCCGAGGTTATGGAAGCGTTGGCCGATGATGTGTTCTACGGACTGGGGCAGCAGACCGACATTCGCGTTGGAGACGGTGCCGTCGTCTACGTGCCCAAGCGGCATGTGATCGAGGTTGTCCAAGGCGGCAATGTCATTCAAGTCGTTCGTCTGATCTAAAATGGAAAGCATACGCCGCCGCTGCTCAGTCAGCAGCGGCGAAGACCATACAGTGGAACTCGGCTTCTCCTGTTGGCGTTGGCCGTACATAGGTGTCGGTGATGTGGAAGCCTGCCTTCTCGTAGGCGCGGATCGCTCGTACGTTCCACGTGAGCACCTCTAGATCGATTTCGTCTTGAGGCGCTCGCCGAATCGCTTCTTCTGCAGCAGCACGGGCGAATGCTGCGCCAAGCCCTTGACCGCATCGGTCGGGACGCAGACCAAGTCCGAGCCGAGTGACGCCAAGCAGCGGAAACAGCTGAACGAAGCCGATCATGCCGCCTTCTTTATTAAGCACAGCAGCATATTGTTGATTGCGGATAGTGGGATCGCCGAATTCGATGCCTTCGGCCTCCATACGGTCAAAGTTGGACCAGCCATAGAGGTCGAATGGCGGCTCGTAGCGCCAACTGCATAGCTCTTCGGCATGCTCACGGCTCATCGGTACGAAGCGGAAATGTGGAATTAGGGATGGAATAGTCATTGTCGGCATGATCTCCTGTCACGAAAGATTCGAATCCTTCTTGGTGTCATTATAATACGAACCGAGCTCGATCATGGTATGATGAGAGCACTGCATCGCAATCTTAGCTTAAGTTTAAGGAGCTTTTATGCGCAAACTGATCGCCGTCGGCAGTCTGTCCTATTTTCTAATAGGCCTGGCTATGGTTCTTACTGGTGCACTACTGGAGCCGATTATTGCATATTATGATTTGGATTATAAAATAGGAAGCTTGTGGATTTCCGATCAATTCGTTGGTTACCTGATCGGCGTATTGGTTGCTCCTCTGCTGACCTCCCGAATCGGCAAGCGGAGTACGCTCGTCGTTGCCTTCGGCAGTCTCACGGTTGCACAGGCCGCATACAGTATTCTACCGCCGTGGGGCTTAATGCTCGTCATCGCTCCGCTTGCGGGCCTTGGATTCGGTATGGCGGAAGCGATCGTTGGTGCGACGATTATCGAGCTGTCGGATGAGAAGAACAAAGCGTCCTCGATGTCGTTCCTGGAAGTATTCTTCGGAGTCGGCGCGCTGGTCATGCCGCTTGGCGCGGCTTATCTCATTCATCTTGGCTACTGGCAGCTGACGTTCCCGCTGTTGACTGCGATTGCGGGTGTGACGATGCTGCTGTGGCTTACAGTGTCGTTCGGCAAAGCCGATGATCAGATCGGCTGGCCTTCGCGTGCGGCAGAGGTGCGTGCAGCAGCAGGGGACAAGGCACCAGCTGCGAAGCCGAAGTACACCCGCAGCATGCTGCCGTTTCTGACATTCGGCATTCTGTTCTTCTTAATTTATGTAGGGCTCGAGATGAGCTTCTCCAACTACCTGGCCTCATTCTTGATGCAGCGCACGGGTGCGGGAGAGACGAATGCGGCTTCGGTGCTGAGCTTATTCTGGCTGTTCATGGTTATCGGCAGGCTGTTCGCGGGTAGACTGGCTGATCGGATTACCTACCCTGTCTACTTGATGATTGCTTGCATCGGTACGGTTGTGGTATTCGCAGCATCGGCGTTAACGATGTCGTTCAGTGGTCTTGTCATATGGACGTGCATTGGCGGCCTCATTATGTCGGGTATGTTTGCGGTCGGCCTCGTCTACGCGAACAGCCGAATCGAAGGGCTGACGGAGCGGACGACGAGCTTAATGGTAGCCGCTGGCGGTATTGGCGGAGCTATCTTTCCGCGCATCGCGGGCTGGCTGATGGACAGCTACGGCACGACAACGACGATGTGGCTCATCGCCGGATTGGCCGTGCTCATGCTGCTCTCGTTCGCCTTGATGGCCGTTTCCGGCAAGCGCCGGATGGATCGTGTGAAGGAGCCAGAGGCTGTAACGACGCCGTAATAAGGTTAGCAGGTAAGAGGGAAATATTGAAGAAGCGCAGGTAATGTTCGGGAGAACAGTGCCTGCGCTTTATTTGTTCTCGGAAGAGGCAGAGCGGCTGATCATTGCACGGATCTGGGAAGGGGTCATCTGACTAAACGATTTGAAGTCCTTCATGAAATGCGCTTGGTCAAAATAACCCCCGTCTGCTGCGACATCGGATAAGGGGTTGGCGCTCCGAACGACGCTTTCCAGCGCCCGTTGGAAACGGACAATCCGATTATAAAGCTTCGGAGAGAATCCGAGCGTGTGCTCGAACTTCATGCGAAGATATCGCTCGGAATAGCCGGTTTCGGCGGCCAGCTCGCGTACGGTAACAGCCCCGCCCGAGCGGTGCATCGAGGTCATGCAGTAGCCGACGATGCCGCTATCCCGCACGCTGCCTGATAACAGCTGCAATCCTTCTTGTTCGAATAATACGATTCGCTGTGGGAGCCCTTCACAAAGCGCCAGCTTCGACGACAAATCCGAATATTGGGAGAGGGCATCCTCGATAGGTGCCTGAACGTTAACGATTTCCTTGGGAGGTAAGCCAGGCAATAACAGACTGAGACGGTAAGAAAGGCGGACGCCGAAGTAAACGGCGTTAGGCTGAAGGACAATCTGCTCCCCTTCGAGCACCGTCCCGCATACAAGAGCGGAAGGACGCAGCGGATCGCAGCAGAACAGCAGATCGACGCAGCCGTCAGGTACGACTTGAATTGAGCGGCCTGTACGGTCAGTCGTGAGCTGATAATAGATAACGGGTTCGCTCCCATAATAAAGGACATGTTCCTTGTAGCCTACGGTCTGCCATTGGAGCCCGTATTGAATGTAACCGCGCTTGCGGTCCGTGGCTGCGATGCTGTGCGTCTCATCGAACAATGAAATCACTCCGCGGGACAGATTTGATACTAAACATAGCAAAGGCTATTATTTCCGTCAATGAAATTATGTCATGTTATCTAACATTATGGCACATTCTGTTCCGATTTTTACAATACCAATCCCTTTTATGTCAGTTAAATTAACATTAAGAAACGAAGCATGATGGGGAGGAACAAGAGATGAGCCGAAGAAAGCTGCTAAAGAAAACCGCCATACTTGGAACTGCAATGACAATCGCATTGGGAGCTAGTGGGTTGGCGCCAAGACTGGCCACGGTCGCGGAGGCGCATGGCGGTTCGGAGGATTTTGTCGCACTGCGTCCGTTAATGGAGGAATTCGAGGCAACGGTCAAGTGGGATAGCTTCTCTGGTACGATTACGTTGACGAAGAACAGCACGATTGTCAGGATCAAGCCGAACTCCAACGTCGCACTTGTGAATGGAACGCGTCTTGAGATGGAAGCTCCGGTTATTTTGAAGAATAATCTCGCTTACGTCTCGCATCATTTCGTCAATGAGGTGTTCCAGTCGGGACTGGACCAGACGTTCCAAGTGGAGAAGGTCGCGAATCCGCTTAATCCGTTGACCTCAGCCGAGATCGAGGAGACGGTCACCATTCTGAAGGCAGCTGGCAAATACAAAGAGGGCTTCCGGTTCACCGAAATCGCGTTGAAGGAGCCGCCGAAGGATCAGGTGTGGGACTTCGCAATCTCGGGCAAACCAGTGACGGCCCATCGAACATCCGGCTTCGTCATTCTTGACGGCAAGACGGTTCTAGAAGGCACGGTGGATCTGGTTACGAAGCAGGTGTTGACGTTCGAAGAGGTAACAGGCGCACACGGAATGATCCTGCTCGACGACTTCGCGACGGTTCAAACGGCGATTGAAGAGAGTCCGGAATATGCGGAGGCGCTGCTGAAGCGGGGCATCAATGACGTGAAGCAGGTTGTGTCTACGCCGCTGACGGTTGGTTATTTCGGAGGCAAAGACGAGCTGAAGCAGGATNACCGATATTTGAAGGTCGTCGCATANTTGAANACGGGNGACGGAAACTATTGGGCGCATCCAATCGAGGACCTTGTGGCTGTCGTTGACTTGGAGCTGAAGAAGGTCATCAAGGTCGAGGACGCGGGCGTCGTACCGATCCCGATGAAGTCAACACCGTTCGACGGACGGGATCAGACTGCGGCAGCAGCATCGAAACCGCTGGAGATCACAGAACCGGAAGGCAAGAACTACACGATTACGGGCAATACGATTCATTGGCAGAATTGGGACTTCCACTTGCGGCTCGATTCGCGGGTTGGTCCGATTCTATCGACCGTAACCTACAACGATCAAGGCACGAAGCGGAAGATTATGTACGAGGGCTCGCTCGGCGGCATGATCGTTCCATACGGCGACCCTGATGTAGGCTGGTATTTCAAAGCTTATCTGGATTCTGGGGAGTACGGCATGGGCACGCTTACGTCGACGCTGCAGCGGGGCAAGGATGTTCCGGAGAACGCAGTGCTCCTTGACGCGACTATTGCGGATTTCACTGGCGCGCCAATGACGATTCCGAACGCAATGTCGGTATTCGAGCGTTACGCCGGACCGGAGTATAAGCATCAGGAGATGGGGCAGGACAACGTGAGTGCCGAGCGCCGCGAGCTTGTCGTTCGTTGGATCAGCACGGTTGGCAACTACGATTATATTTTTGACTGGGTATTCGCACAGAACGGCACGATCGGTATCAACGCAGGGGCAACGGGTATCGAGGCTGTCAAAGGTGTCGTCTCAGAGACGATGCACGATGACACGGCGGCGGAGGATACGAAGTACGGTACGCTGATCGACCACAACATCGTTGGCACGACGCATCAGCATATTTACAACTTCCGTCTCGATCTGGACGTCGACGGGGAGAGCAACTCCTTCACTGCTATTGATCCGGTAATCGCCGAGAATACGGATGGCGGGCCCCGCGAGAGCACGATGCAGACCGTACAGCGCATCATCGCGACGGAGAAGGAGGCCGCTCAGAAATACGATCCTTCCTCTATTCGTCTGGCAACCAACGAGAACAAAGAGAACAAGGTTGGCAATAAGGTATCCTATCAGCTCATCCCATACGCGGGCGGTACGCATCCGATTGCTAAGGGAGCGAACTTCAGCAGTGATGAATGGCTGTATAACCGCGTGAACTTCATGGACAAGCAGCTGTGGGTGACACGTTACGACCCGAATGAGCGATATCCGGAAGGCAAATATCCGAACCGTGCGGACAAGGATACAGGCTTAGGACAATTCACGGCGGATGACGAATCGATTGTGAACACGGACAATGTGTATTGGATGACGACGGGTACAACCCATGTCGCCCGTGCGGAAGAGTGGCCAATTATGCCGACGGAGTGGGTGTATACGCTCCTTAAGCCTTGGAACTTCTTCGATCAGACGCCGACACTTAATCTGAACGGCAAGTAATAGCACAACATAACCCGGGAGCGGATTGATCCGCCCCGGTTTTTTTTGCTGTGTGTCGGAACAGGTCGTGCAGTCGGAGGTAGGTAGTGCCATTGACGCAGGTCGAAGATGGCTGTCTGGCGGCTGGCTATCAGTGCTATGATAGATGCACATTTAGGGATTAGCTGGAGGGCCTGACGGGGGTCACAATACATAGAAGGAGTGGACCGCCATGAGTATACTGCACGAAACGTTCGCTTGGGAGCTGGAGCCGGGAGTATGGCTGCGAGGTGATGTCCGTATGCAAGCGGAAGGGGAGACGAGGAAGCCGATTATCGTTCTCGTACACGGGTTCAAAGGCTTCAAGGACTGGGGCATGTTCCCGTACGCGGCACAACGGTTAGCGGGTCAGGAGTATGCGGTAGTGACGTTCAATTTCTCGCACAATGGTGTAGGCGCGCAGGGTGTGGACTTCGACGAACTGGATAAGTTCGCACGGAATACGCATACGCTCGAGCTGCGGGACCTTGGTGTCGTGATGGATGCGATTCAGGATGGACGAATGCCGCTCAGTCATGTGATGGATGGGGGGCGCGTACTGCTGGTGGGTCACAGCCGGGGCGGCGGCGACTGCGTACTGTATGCGGCAGAGCATGGGACGGAGGTTAGGGGCATCGTCTCGTGGAACGGGATTGCCGATTGCAACCTGTTCACCGACGAGTTCCGAGAGCAGGTGCTGCAGGATGGCATCGGCTATGTGACGAACGCGCGGACGAAGCTGCGGATGCCGATCACGGCGTCGTTCTTCGAGGATCTGGCGATCAACCAGGAGCGCTACCATATTGCGAAGCGGGCGGCTTCGCTGCAGGTGCCGGCTTTATTCGTACAGGGGGATGCAGATACGCCGAGGCTGGTGGCCGGCTACCACCGTCTGCAGGAGGCGGCGCCGCAGCATCGGTATGTGCTGCTGCTGGATGCGGATCATACGTTTGGGACGCGGCATCCTTGGAGCGGGACAACATTGGCGCTGGAGAAGGCGATTGTGCTGACACGCGGGTTTGCGGCGGGGCTGTTCGAGCGGGAGCGAATCGGGCTGGAGATGGACTAGTGGACGGTGAGGGGGGTTTTGTGACAGTCGGGTTGGGTAAGGTCAGTTCAAGGATGAACATAGCATGGTGCGGGTTGGAGGAAGCTGGCGGTCAGACGGTTGCCAAATCAGTCGGGGTGCAGTAGGGTAGTTACTAGGAAGAACAGACAGGGCTTTGCGCAGCACGCGAGATCGGGCAGGGGTAGAGGGGCAGCGCGAAGGCGAGGGTCTTCTGCACGCTTGAATGGTGGAGGGCAAAGGCGAGGGTCTGCACGGTTGAATGTCTGCGGGTAGTGCGTGTGGGGAGGAGCGGAGCGAATAAGTGTGGCTGAGCTACTCTTATTGCGCGGAAGTATGTCTTCGACGGTGTTTAAGAGTGGGATAACCACACTTAAATTCGTGTACGGCAGGTAATTAGAGGTGCAGCGAGAAATTAAGAGTAGATTTGCCGCACTTAAATAGCTGTTCGCCGCGTTTGTAGACAAAATAAGAGTGGCTGATCCACACTTAATGTGCTGCTCTCCCCTATAGGGTAATCGTAAACTTACTGCTCACGGTTTAACCTGGAAGCAGAAGATATTTGTTCCTATTGAATACAGGTAAAGGTGGTTGGTTAGACGTGAATGTTTTACCGCAAACAGAGCTGTTGGCTCACTTGGATGATTCGAGCTTGGTCATCGTAGATTGCCGATTCCAGCTTGGCAAGCCGGATGCTGGCCGCGAGGCGTATGAGGCGTCGCATATCCCGGGCGCTATCTATCTGGACCTCGAGAAGGACCTGTCGGGTCCGCTTGACCCGGATGGGTATGGCGGACGTCACCCGCTGCCGGATGCTGCACAATTGACGGGCACGCTGAGCCGTGCGGGCATCGGCAACGATACGGTCGTCGTCGCTTATGACGACCAAGGCGGCGCGATGGCTTCGCGCTTGTGGTGGCTGCTGAAGTACCTCGGACACGCGAAGGTATACGTGCTCGATGAGAGCTTCACGGCATGGGTGAACGCAGGACGCCCCGTTACGGCAGAGATTCGGACGCCTGAGCCGGCACAGTTCTTGGCGACGGTACAGCACAATCGGCTGATCGAGATGGACGAGGTTCGCGAGAAGCTTGAGGAAGACGGCGTGAAGCTGATCGACTCGCGCGACGGCGCACGCTATCGCGGCGAAGTGGAGCCAATCGACAAGAAAGCGGGCCATATTCCAGGCGCGAAGAATTTGTTCTGGGGCGAAGGCCGCACAGCAGACGGTACGTGGAAGTCGCAGGAGGAGCATGTAGCACGGTTCGAGCAGGCGGGCCTTGCGAAGGACGACGAGATCATCGTCTACTGCGGCTCAGGCGTAACGGCAACGCCAAACGTCATGGCGCTGGAGGAAGCGGGTTACAAGCGCGTAAGGCTGTATGCGGGTAGCTGGAGTGATTGGATTAGTTATGGGGAGAATCCAATCGCAACCGGGGATGAAGAACAACCGAGCAAGGCATAAGAGTATGCAGATTTTAAATACATTGCCGTGTAGCCCAATGCTCCGGTGATGTATTTTTTATGTCGAGAGGTCAACCCGGAGTCAACAATTGGCTTTAGAAAATGTTTAGATGGTGACCGCATAGGATGGATTCTCATACTTTTTGGTTTATAACATGTTCAATGCTCTCCGAACGAAGACATACATTGAATCAACAAATGAAGATTACTTGGGGCTAATCAACGAAAAGTCAACAAATAAAGTTGAAGATTAATCACGGTGAACCGTACCATAAGTAACGGCAAGTTTTTTATAACAATGTGGTCTTAAAAATTAATATATGGGGGAATGAATGGTGAAAAATAGTTCAGATTCGACGCTCCCAAATGATGAAGTCTTAGAAAAGTTTAAAATCAATGTGGTCACCTCGCTGGGAGGGAGACTCAATCAGCATTGGCTTGTAAACTTTAAGAACGAACGCCTTGTATTGCGCCTTTGGTCCAATGCGACTCACATGGATGATATCCAGTATGAGGTGAATTTGCTCAAAAGCGTTGCTGAGCTTGGATGGCCTGTTGCAACTGTCATTGAAGGGCCGATTGAGTTTGGAGGTCAAATGTGGGGGTTGTTCCCTTATCTTCACGGTGAACCACCATCTGTCGAGAATCCGGTAGCCGAACAGCGTGTAAGGGGACGCTTAATGGCTCGGTTCCACACTGATCTCAGGGAGCTCAGCGGAATTGGACAGCGTAAGGATTGGCGGCGGTGTGAAGAGATTCTTTTTGACGACGAGTTAGATCTATTGCTCTCAAAAAATGAAAAGAAGAGACCAGAGGAAATACGAATCCTAAGGTGGCACCTAGAGCGTGCTCGCAAACGAGTAGAGGGGATGAAACTTCATTCCCGCCCTGGTATCGTGATCCACGGTGATTTTACACCATGGAATTTACGATTCCAAGAAGGAAAGCTATCCGGTATTCTCGACTTTGAACTTGCGCATTGGGATCATAGAGTCGGCGATTTTGCTCTCTCGTGGCGTGGAAAGTACGACGAAGTTGTTTACGGTTACGATGAAGTATCGCCCCTTGAGCCCGAAGAGTGGGAGTTACTCACGCCAATGTGGTGGGCGGGACTCATTGAGGGTGCATGTAGGCACTTGAAGGAAGGCACTCGTGACGACGGCTGGACCATCAAGAAATTGTTGGAGCGCTCACCATTGATGGGACAGGATGCTGTCACATTTAGTTAAATGATCCCTGATATGGTTGCGTAACAACTAACTTGCCGTTACAGACAGCGCGGTAAACCGTATCATAAGCTAATTCCACAATCTTCATCATTATCGGCGCATGCATGACCTTCGGGGCGTTCTCGACATTGTATTGGGCGGAGCAATTTTTATCCTCCGGCATCGCGGCGGTATTGTCCGTTACCGGTCCTCTTATGATTCTTATTCTGCAAAGCTTTGTTATGCATCACACAACGTCGCGAACCACTGTGTTCGGCTGCCTAGTTGGATTTTTCGGCGTCATACTGCTTATGCTGCCGAGTCTCACGGTGTCCGCAGGGGCCATGTGGATGATCGGCTACTTCGCGATCCTGATCGGTGAACTGGCCTATTCCTCGGGGGCGCTATATTCGAAACCCGCCATCCAGCGTTATTCACACGTGTCTCCGATTGCACTTAATGCGGTTCAAATGATGTATGGCGGCTTGATGCTGCTCCTGTTGTCCGCGTTTACGGAACATGTGAGGGTGGAATCACTGCTGACTGCGAACGCGATCGGGTCGCTGCTTTATTTGACGGTGATCGGCTCTATGGTTGGGCATAGCCTCTTTTACTGGCTCGTCTCGAAGACGAATCCTGTATTCCCAGCGACATGGCTGTACGTTTCGCCCTTGATCGCCCTCGTCATCGGTTTAAAGTTGAAGATTAATATCACTGAAACGTATCATAAGTAAGGGTAAGTTATGTTTTCGTTTGTACCGCGTTCCAACGAAACAAAAACCCACGTAAAAATCAAGATTTTTACGTGGGTGATGAAGTGCTCTTTGTTAGGTTTTAGCCGCCCAAATTTCAATTTCTATTTTGATTTCCGGTAATCCTAATTCCGTAATATAGCCGATTGTCATTGCTGGATGATCACTACCAAATAATTCAGTCCATTTTTCATTCAGATAATCCCAATTGATTTTTTCGGTAGCCCATATGTTTACTTTAATAATATGTTCTGATGTTAACGCTGCGGCGTATAATATGGTTTGGATATTGTAGAAAGTATTCTTGATTTGTTCTTTCATATTATCGGGAAGCTTACCCGTTCGGTCCGCCCCGATTTGACCAGAAGCAACATATAATTCCGAATTGCTTGGAATTTTCGTAATATGCGTGTAGTTACCTACGGGGCTATGCATACCTTCCGGGTTTTTTCTGCTAATCTTAGCATTTTCCATTTTAAGTTACCTCGCATTATAAATTTTTTTGCCGCTTCCGATTTTCATTTTTGGACAGACTTCACCCGTAAATATGAATTCTGGAAAAAACAGCAGTAGAGTATCCATACCCTGAAGAGATATATCTGACATACGTTTTCTTCATGAATGGAACACTCCTTTCGTTTAAATGCGAAAAATGATACAACGAGAGTGTAGATTAAATCTATTATATGTCAAAATTTCGTTAGATCGCCATGCAGCTCACGCGCCCTGGCGATGTATTTTTTATGCCTCGGAGTCAACACGGATCCAACAAGCAAGTATTCAATATCAATTCCTCCACTTAGATTATAGGACCGAGTTGGAGGATGATGTAATTGGTGCCTACCAACAGAGTCGGGCAACTGTGTATGATGTACGCTTAATAACAAGTGGCACAAGTGATAATACACTATCGTCATATCGACAATTTGCTCTGATTGCTTTTGTAAAAGCTTCAGACGGCAAATGGTATTTTGATCCGGAAAACGATCTTATTTTGGATCTAATAGAGGTAATTGAGGAATAAGATTGCCGAATTAAAAAAGTAAACACAGCTGGAATGATTGGATTTCGTATGGCGAGAATCCAATAGCCACCGGTGATGAAGAGAATTGGAAAGACGAATAGCAGTATTTAAATGATGAATACACCGCCATGTTGCCCAAAGGCTCTGGCGGTGTATTTTTTAATGCCCCGAAGTCAACGTGGAGTCAACAAGGTGGAGTTGAAGATTAATCGTACTTAGCCGTACACAAGTAAGAGAACAAAATTTTTTTTGCAATGGGTGATCCGTTTACCTTATTTTACTCGTTATTGTAAATAAGAAACTACGGGGAGGAAATAAATGCCTACCAATGAGCTGGAACAGCTGTTCCACTAGGGAATTGCAGCGCAAATTTAATGATGTCATAGCACCAGATCGCGAAGCCTTATGGCGCTACTGCATGCTGTTGACCAAGTCACCATGGGATGCAGAAGATCTCATGCAAGAAACACTATTGAAAGCGTACGCTTCTCTTGCCCAGTTGTTCCAACCTATATATCCTAAGCCATATCTTTTTCGAATCGCTAGTAATACGTGGATAGACCAGTGCAGAAAGAGAAGCCCGGTGGAAGTTTCATTAGATAATGAGGAGATGATGGGAACGGGAAATTTACGCTCCGAGGAAGTAATCGAAGCCATGGAGTATCTATTGGATACTTTGCAACCCCGTCAAATGGTTATTGTTCTTCTCATTGATGTGTTCGATTTTACAATTAAAGAAGCAGCGAGTCTTTTATCTACAACTAACGCCACTGTAAAATCAGCGCTTCAACGTGCAAGACAGCATCTTCGGTCGGCAAATGCCCGTTCCGTACTGCAAGATGAGTACCTACATGATGACACGAAAATCCGCCATGCATTGTTAGACCGTTTCATCGAATATTACAATCGACGGGATGTCGAGGCGCTATGCAGCCTTATGGACGAGAACATCACCGAAGAGGATGGCTCCGTTTTCCGTGTTTACGGAAGAGATCAAATGGTAAAATCCTGTTTGGCAGATTGGCAGAAGGAGCCCCGTGTTCTTGAGTCAAGGCGCCAAACCTTATGGGGTAAAGACGTCGTTATCGTGCTGCACCTATATGAAGGGAATGCGTATTTACATAGCATCATGCATTTAAGTGTAGAAGACGAAAGGATCGTAAAGTGGCAGGATTATTATTTTTGACGGATTGTCAAGCTAAGTGCGACAGTTCATCCATGAAGGCTTCGTAAGCCGATTTCCAGTTGAGGCATTTACGGGGGCGGTGGTTGATGAGACGTACAGCCTCGGCTA